>Ga0255347_1000429_pt1 | contig 77911 bp, 66 predicted proteins | sample wastewater_treat_2_FD_192479 | JGI IMG/M metagenome (GOLD analysis project Ga0255347, IMG submission 192479) | Wastewater microbial communities from Lulu Island WWTP, Vancouver, Canada - plant24 | ecosystem: Engineered > WWTP > Wastewater > Unclassified | place: Canada: Vancouver, British... | reverse complement strand
TCATCCCCTCCCCGCGGGGAGGGGATGAGAGGACCCTAAAACCACGGCCAACCTCCCATGCCTGGTAAGAAACCAAATGGCGCGACGATATACGCCCCGGTAAGATTAGCAAATGGCTTGACAGGGGATCGCTTGAATATTTGAGGCGCCGGCTCGATTCGGCGGGGCGGCGCGCCGCCGGGCGGGTCGTGGCGTAAGTGCTGTCACGGTGACGCGTTGGTCGTGGTGTCCGGCAATGGAATTACTGGACAAATCTGGCTGACTGTGCGAAAATCAGTCAGCGGAAGGAATGCCGCAGCGGGGAATATCTGGTCTTCGGGTGGTGGAGAAGGGCAACAGGCCAGGAATGAAAGGGTAAAACCTCGTGAGTCACGGAGTGGACAACAAGTACAGCGGTGACTCTTCCTTCGAACGGATCGACGCGGATGCCGTCTGCGAAGAATGCGGCACGGTCAATCCGGAAGGCACGCTGTTTTGCAAGACCTGCGGCAACAATCTGCGCGACCAGCGCACGCGCCGGATGAAGGGCGAAGGCGCTCGCGAGTATCTGGATACCCCCGCGCAGACCAGCCGGCGGGTTCTGGTGGGTCTCCTCACCGTGTTTGCTTTGCTGCTGCTGGTTTGGGCTGCGATGCCCGGCAATGTGCAGCGTTTACAGGAACGGCTCACCCGAAGCATGGCGGAAGGCATGTACGCGGAAGGCGTGGATGCCAGCATCTTGTGGAAAGGCCCTATCTCGAGTGTTCTGAACGGACTGGCCGGCGAGTTGCGTCAAAAACCGGTAACCAGTGAGGACATCCGCCGGGCTGAGGGGGCGCCTGCTTCGAACGCCTATGCGGGCCGGTATTTTCTGCGGAGAGGCACGCGGCCCGAAGACCTTGTCGTTGGGTCGGCTGTGGTCTCCGAGACAGACGGCCGGCTGCTGTTTGTGGCGATGCTGGGCGATGTGGAAATTCGCGGCATCGGCGATCTGAAATCGAGCCGCTATCCCAGCTCGCGGTTCACGGGCATCTTCGTGGACGGCCGGTACATCAGCGCGCATGGTTTTGCCAGGCCGCTTGATACCGGCGGATTTCTCTGTGTGGGCCAGCAGGACAACAGCGACCGCACCCACGAAATCATGGCGTACCGCATCCCCTGACGGATCCGCTGCAGAAAGTTGCCGCGGGCGCCATTCCCTCGTATCATTACCGTTCCGGCAACGATAAGCGAATGCTCTTCACCCACACGCTAGAAAGATCTTCGAATGGCTGAGGAAAGACAGGGTTTTCTGGGGCGGCTGCGCGAACGCCTCGGCAAGGCACGCACTTCCGTTATCAATGGTGTCAAACGGGTATTTGCTGCCCATGGCGCCTTGGGCGATTCTTTTTTCGACGAGCTCGAAGGGGTCTTGATCGAAGCCGATTTCGGCGTGGACACCGCCCTGGGCATCGTCGAAACGATGCGCCAAGAGGCGTGCAGCCGCCGGGTTGAGCGTGCTGAAGACCTGCTTGACATTCTCAAAGAAGATCTCGTGACGCTGCTTTCCGCCGGCGATCACAGCCTGTCGTGGGACGGCGCGGACGGGCCGCATGTCACACTCATCGCAGGAGTGAACGGTTCAGGCAAGACCACGACGGCGGGAAAACTGGCCTCGCATCTGAAGGGCCAGGGGAAGACCGTCATGCTGGGCGCGGCCGATACGTTTCGCGCCGCAGCCGTGGAGCAACTGACGATCTGGAGCGAGCGCGCCGGCGTGCCCATCGTGAAACACCAGGACGGGGCCGACCCGGCGGCGGTGGCGTTTGACGCCGCAGACGCGGCTCAGGCCCGCCGTATCGATTGCCTGCTGCTCGACACCGCCGGCCGCCTGCATACTAAGGTCAATCTCATGGAGGAATTGAAAAAGATCCAGCGCGTGGTCGGCAAGCGTATTCCCGGAGCGCCGCACGAGGTGTTGCTGGTTCTGGATGCCACTACCGGGCAAAACGGTCTTCAACAGGCCCGCATCTTTACGGAGGCATTGCAGGTCACCGGGCTGGTACTGACCAAGCTCGACGGCACCGCCAAAGGGGGTATCGTGGTCTCCATCCAGAAAGAGCTGGGCGTTCCCATCAAGTTGATTGGCGTGGGCGAAGGCGTTGACGACCTGCAACCCTTCAACGCGCGCGAATTTGTCGAAGCCCTGTTTTCCTGATGCCTTTCCGCGCGGCCAAACACGCCGGTCTTTTCACCCGTGCCGGCGGATCCGGATGCTGTCTCAGTCGTAGAGGCGGCGCAGATCGCGCAGGCGGATGCGCACGAGATCCCGAAGCATCCGCGCGGAGTCGCTGACCGCGTGCACGCTTGATGCGGGGGAGTTCAACCAGACCACTCCCACCTGGTCGATGCGGAACCCGTGTTTTCGCGCGATAAACAGCACCTCGGCGTCAAAGCCGAAGCCTTTGATGGTCATGCGGGGAAAGATGTCGGCGGCAGCCGCGCGGCTGAATCCCTTGAACCCGCATTGGGTGTCGGGAAACCCTTTGACGGCCAGGAGCTGGACAAAGACATTGAAAACACGGCCCATGGTCTGCCGGTGCCAGGCCTGCCGCACCTGAACGTCGGCGTCCGGCAAGGTGCGCGACCCAATCACGACGTCCGCTCCGTCACTGAAACGGGCCCGCAGTTTTTCGATTTCCTCTACCGGAGTCGAGCCGTCCGCGTCCGAGAAGAACCGGTACTCGCCCCGGGCCGCGAGCATGCCTGCCCGGACCGCGTGGCCTTTGCCCTGATTGGGCGTGTAGTCGATCACACGCACGCCGGGAAAGGAGCGGCGCACAAATCCCGCGGTGCCGTCGGAGCTTCCGTCATCAACCACGATCATCTCCCAGTCGTAGTTCTGCCGGGAAAAATAGTCGTGGGCTTTGACGAGCGTATCGCCGATCCGGCGGCTTTCGTTATAGGCCGGTATGATGAACGAAAGATGCACGAGTCCTTCCCGCGGGACGAACCGCTGCGCGCTTCGTCCGGTTCGAGGTCACGCCAGGGCACGGCACAAGCATAGCATGAGGCGGATGCGAGATGCTTCTCTCACCGGTATCCGCCTGCAGGCGGAGGTTCCGTGCTGTGTCAATCCTGTGCCGGCAGAAACCAGATGTTGCGGTAGCGGACGCGGTTGCCGTGGTCCTGGAGCATGAGGACGCCCTCCGGGGCTTCCTGGTCGCTCACGCCGCCGGCCGTGCATTCGGGAAGTTCGATGCCATCGTGGATGACATTGCCGTTGTGGACGACTGTAATGCGCGCGTTCTGTACCTTCTGGCCCGCCTCGTCGAATTTGGGCGCGGTAAAGGTGATGTCATAGGTCTGCCACTCGCCCGGCGGGAGCGATGCCTCCATCTGAGGCGTGGCGATCTTGTAGATGCCGCCGCACAGGTTATCAGCCGGTGCGTCGCCGAAGCTGTCCAGTACCTGAACTTCATAACGGCCCTGGACATAAACGCCGCTGTTGGCTCGGGCCTGATCCCGGGCTTCGGCCATAAGCGGGCACAGGAATTCGACGTGGAGCTGTCCGGAGCCGTGCGTCTGTTTCGTGACGAGGTTGCTGGCACTGACCTCCATGGCGCCGTCGTCTGTGACACGCCAGAGCATCGGGCTGCGCTCCCAGTTTGCTTCGGCATTTGTGCCGTCGAAGAACACCACCGCGCCTTCAGGGGGTGTGGCGCCGAGCGTTGGCGGGGTAATGCGGATTCTGTTCATTTTGAAAGGGATGGTCGTGCCATTCGCGGTAAATGAACCACTCAGGGCTTCGTTTTCAGCCGTGGCGGTCACGGTGTACGGGATTTCATCAACGCTGACCTGACCGCTGAATTCAGCCGCAGCGGCCTTCTCATCGGCCCGCTGGCCCTCGAGGCCCAGTTTGAGATCGGCCACAAAGAGATTAACGCGGTAATTGACCTTGCTGGTGGCGATGATCTGGGCGGTCAGCGTGCGATTTTCCCAGCCGCCGCCTTCAAACCGGCCTTTCCAGTTGCCTTGGATCGGATTGTCATTCGCCAGAGCTGGAAACGCCGCCGTTGCGGCGAGAATGCACAGAGCAGGCAGTCGCATGGAGTCTTTCCTTCCCGGTTTGGCCGCGCCGCCCTTCAGCGGCGGAACAGGCACGTCCACAGGCTGGAGCAAGGATTTACCCGTTGTGTGGAGCAAGCCGAAGCTGCAAAAACGGGGGTATTTTTGATCCTGGGCGGGGGTTGAGTCAACCCGGGGCGCCCAGGCGCTTGCCTGGCGCCCCCGGGCCGGAAAGAAAACCGTCGGCGATGTTACGGATTAATGGTGCGAGAAGCAGCGCTCCATCGAAAAAACCATGGTCGCCTGCACTTCGTTGCAGGCCTGGATGGCGTCGTAATCGTTGACGCTGCCGCCGGGCTGCACGAGGGCCGTCACGCCGTTCTTCGTAGCCGCATCAACGGCATCGCGGAACGGGAAGAATCCGTCGGAGGACATCACCGCGCCCTCCAGGCGCTCTGCGCCTTTGTACTTGTTGCGGACCTTGATAATGGCCTGCTCGACCGCACCGACCCGGTCCTGTTCGCCGGTGCCGACGGCGAGGGTCTGGCCGTTCCGGGCGATCACGCAGCCGTTGGACCGCACGTGGATATTAACGTACCAGGCAAAGAGCAGGTCGTCGAGTTCGCGCTCGGTGGGCCTGCGGGCGACGTCGATCCGGCCTTTTTTCGCATGGTCGCAATAAGCGGGAACCAGGTCTTGAGGCCCTTTGACGCGCGAGAGGTACGGCACCGCCAGGACGACGCTGCCATCATCAAATACCTTCATCTCGAGCACGCCGGTGTGGTCGCCGACGAATTTGGGGAGCTTCGAAAAGTCGGGGAGCTTTATGATGCGGATTTCCTTGTTGCGTTTGAACCGGTCGAAATTCAGGAAGGTTTCGATCGCATCGTGGGTGAAAGCGGGGGCGGCCACACCTTCCACGATGGTCTGCATGATCTCCTCGGCGGTATCCGCATCCACTTCAGCATTGAAGGCAACGACGCTGCCGAAGGCCGCCTGGGCGTCGGCGTCGCGCGCCCGCTGGTAGACTTCCGCCAGGGGCATGTCGCCCACCTGGATGGCTGCGCCCGACGGATTGCAGTGTTTCATAACGGCGCAGGCGGGGCGCTTCATGTATTTGAGGATGCCGACCGCGTGGTGCATGTCTTCGATATTGGTTTGAGACAGCCCGCTTTTTCCGGTCTTGAGGATCTCGTACGCGCCGAGTACGAGGCCTTCGCCGCCGGCGGGCCGGTAAAATGCGGCGGGCTGGTGGGGATTAGTGCCGTAGCGGAGATCTTCCACCTTGGTATAGGCCCGCCCCAGCAGTTCGATCACCTCCGGGAAATTGCCTTCCGTGCGCGTACGGTACATTTGCTTGAGATCTTTTTCCGCCATGGGTCGCTCTCCTGCTTCGGAAACCTCTAAAAACAGCAGCGCCCGGGCCACTGTCTTCAGTGCCCAGGCGAACGGCAAGCCTACCGCGCGCGCCGCTTCCCCGTGGTCATTTCCACGCCCAGTCGCCAGTTACGGCCGCACTTGTTCATTTCTACTCCCCAGCGCTTCGCGCCGCAAGAGCGCCGGCTCCGCACCCAGTGCCAGCGGCGTCAATCTGCCACAGCCGCCGCGGGGAAGTCAATCGGTGCAGCCCGTCAGGGCGCGGTCACGGGATTGGGGCGGGCAGTGACGTTGCCGGGAAGCTCGACCTGGTACCTGGTGCCCGGTTCGGCTTCGCCGCGCGGGAAATCGGTGCTGACGATCTGCGCACCGCTGGCCAGTGCGGTTTCACGGCGGGCGGTATCGTTTGCGCGGCCTTCCCGCAGATCGGCATCGGCCCGCGTCCGGACAATGAAACCCTGCCGGACATAGTGCGCGAGCTCTGGCAGCTCGGGTTCGTTTATCACAAAAACGGCGTCCCAGGGTTTGTCTCCCTCGCCTTCGACGAACATGGGGCGGCCCTGGCAAGACGGGGCATCCCGGGTGTAATCCTCAGCCAGAGGGCCGCGGACATGCAATACGAACATGCATCGGCCCCGCGCCTGCCCCAGCGTGGGCCACTTGCCGGCGCGCACCGCCTCCGCCAGCGTGGGATATTCGCCGCGGACGTCGTCGGGGGTGATCAGCTCTTCCGGGGAGAATACCGAAAGCAGTTGCGCGTCGAGGGCGACCAAGTCCGCTGCTTCGAACGGGAAGGTCTGGGTGTTCGCGAAGGGGACATCCTCTTTCTTCAGCTCAATGAGGGTGATGATGGGCACGTGGCGGGGATGGGCTTTCGACCAGGTCCGAATCGCACGCAGGGCGCCTTCAAAATCCCCGCAGGTGGAGGCCGCGTCGAAATCCTGAACGTGAAAAACCTCGTAGCCTCGAAGGGTATGGTGGATATCCAGCTCAAAGCTTCGAATGCCGCGGTTGAGCTGCAGACCGAGCGGCGCGTGATCGTATTCCCAGGTGGCTGCGTCGGGATAGACCGCCTTGACCTGTGCGTGCAGGGCGGCGGGCGGCATGGCGTGATAGCTGTTGTGCGTTGCGATGACCTGGATTTGGTTCATGCGCAGCGTGTCATCGAGATGCTCGGCCAGCGGCACTTCGAGGGCAGATTCGGGTTGCTGCGGCATTTCGTCGTGCGGCGCCGGCGCGGGCGCGGGTTCGTTCCGCCCGCATCCCGTCCACGAGACGAGAAGAAACACGGCCAGGGCGCCGCGAAGCAAGAGGCCGGCATGCATCCTGCGCGAGGTGGTTTGGCTTGGCATGTGGCGTACTCCTTCAGACGCGAGAGCCCCACAGGCCTGGCGCGACGGAGCGCCCGGGAAACCGGCTCCCGCTTCAGCGCGACTTTTTACGGAAAATGCGGACGAAGCAGAAGACATTTATCGCGGTGATGACGGACCAGACGAGGAGCATGTAAGCCCAGGAACCGGCGGTCATGGCAGGGTCTCCCCGGGTTCAACTACTCTTTCTTCCTCAAAAAATTTGGGGTGGGTTCGCCACGCATACCCAACGCCCCACGCGAGCGCGAGCCAGCCCGCCACGATGATCGCCCGGGCCAGCCACAGGTACGGCACGTGTTCCGGCTGGACGTCCTTCATCATGAGTTTGGGCCACATCCCGCCATAAATCCACCAGCCCAGCAGGGCAATCGCGAACGCCGGCGTGGCGAATTTCATGATGTAGAAAAAGAGCCGGGGCACCTGCAGATCCGCGCCCTTGTGCATCTCTTCCCACCCTTTTTTCACACCAAAAATCCAGGCAAAGACCACGGATTCAATCGCGGCAAAGAGCACGAGGAAAAAGGTGCCGGCCCAGAAATCCAGCTCATCCATCACGCCCTGGTTCATAAACAACACAACCGGTTGCATCAGCAAGAACATGCCGATACTGATGGCAACAACTGCCTTGCGTTTATTCATCCGCAGCTCTTCCTTGAGAAAGGATAACAGCGGCGTGAACATGGCCATGCTCGAGGTCAGCCCCGCCAGAAAGAGCAAAATGAACCAGAGCGTGCCGAACAGCCGCCCGGCTGGAAGTTGCTGGAAAATCACCGGCAGTGAATGGAAGGCGATGTGAAAGGTGCCGCCCTTCACTATCGCGTCGGTCTCCGCGGGCCCGAAAAAGATCAGCGCGGCGGGCACGGCGATGGTGCCGCCAAGGATAACCTCAACGAATTCGTTGGTGCTGCACGTGGCCAGGGCGTTCAGGGTGACGTCTTCGTTCTTCCCAACATAGCTCGCGTAGGTGTGGACCATGCCGAGCCCCAGGCTCAACGAGAAAAAGACCTGCCCGGCGGCGTCGATCCACATCGACGGGTTCCTGAGCGTGCTCCAGTCGATCACCCAGATGCGTGCCAGGCCATCGCCGACCGTGCGGCCTTCGATCGGAGACAAGGTGAGGACGCGAATGGCCAGAATGACGCCGACCGCAAACAGGGTGGGCATGGCGAACTTCGAGACCACCTCGATGCCTTTTTCAATGCCCCGTGCGAAGACGGCAATGTTGATGCCGAGCGTGATCATGAAGAAAAAATACGATTTCGGGGCGAACGACAGGAAACCCTTGTTGAGCCCGAGATAGCCCGTAAACACACCGGCCATTTGGTCGTGGCTGGTGCGGCCCCAATACGAGCCGGTGATGGTCTCAAACGCGTAGCCGAGCGACCAGGATTCGATGTAAATGTAGTAAATGCCAATCAGTGCGGGGAGAAGCACGCCGAAGATGCCCAGATATTTGGATGCGGGATGTTTCCAGAGCCGGTGAAACATGCCGGGCGTGCTGCCATGGCCGTAGCGTCCTCCGTGGCGGCCGATGGTCCATTCGATCCACATCAGCGGGACGCCCAGCAACAGAAGTGAAAGGAAATAGGGCACCATGAATGCGCCGCCGTATGGTGCGGCCTTGCCCGGAAAGCGCAGAAAATTACCCAGCCCCACCGCGTTCCCTGCCATGGCCATGATCAAGCCGAACCGGCTGGCCCAGCGGTCATCGCGTGGCGAATCAAGCATGTGATTCTCCCCCAAAGTCGCTGTGGTCGTGCGTTTCGGGTGATTATATCGAGGGTTCTGCATGCCTTCAAGGCGAGTGCGCGAAGACGCTGGAACCATCGGACTTTTTGGGCTAGAGTGGTGTCTCATGCACGCGGTGTGGCGCGGGGCGCGGGGCCTTTCCGTGCGATAAACACCGTGCAGGGAGTCCGAGGATGAAGCCAACACAGTCGCGAAGAGACTTTTTCAGGATTGCCGGAGCCGCGGGAATGGCACTGGCATCGTCGGCATGGCAAGGAGGACCCGCAATGGCCGTGGAGAAACGCAATTTTCAGATTTCGCTGGCAGGATGGTCGCTGCACCGGTCGATCGGTGAGGGTGAAGGCAAGATTCCCATGCTGGACATGCCGAAGCTCGCCCGCCAGGAGTTCGGTATCGGCGCGATTGAACTGGTCAACCAGATGCTGCCGGCCAGCGATGCCGCCTATCTCGACAAACTCGCCAGGAACGCGGCCGACAATGACGTCAAAATTCTGTTGACCATGGTCGACGGCGAGGGTGCGATCGGCGATCTGGATGCGGACAAACGGGCGGACGCCGTGGTTCGCCACCAGAAATGGATCGATGTTACCGAATACCTGGGAGGACACACGATCCGCATGAACTGGGTCGGCGCAGCAAATGATGTCGCATCGCGCCCCGCCGAGCTGAAGGCCTTCATCGATCGCTGCGTGCCGGAATTTCGAAAGCTGTGCGACTACGGCGACTCGAAAAACATCAACGTCGTGATCGAGAACCACGGCGGAGCCTCGTCAGAACCCGGGGCGCTCATTCAGCTCATGGTGGCCGTGGATCATCCGCGTTTCGGCACGTTGCCTGATTTCGGCAATTTCCCCGACCACGTGGACAAGTATCTCGCCACGGATTTAATGATGAACTTCGCGAAGGCCGTCAGCGCCAAGTGTCACGATTTTGACGACGAAACCGGCCTGGAGACCACCATGGATTACGAACGGCTCATTGCGATCGTGGTGGACCAGCACGGATACCACGGCCACATCGGCATCGAGTTCGAAGGGGGCCGCCTCAGCGAGTTCGAGGGCATCAAGGCCTGCAAAAAACTCCTGGAAACGCTTCAGGGATAAGCCGGATGGCGCATATCGGGCAGGCGGATGAGACGTCCAGGAAACGGCTGGCCGCGTTGCGGCACTTTCTGCTCGATCTGGACGGCACCCTTTATCTGGGATCGAACCCCATCGATGGCGCGGCCGCGTTTGTGCGCTACCTCGTGGAATCGGGCCGTAAACGCCTCTTTTTCACCAATAACTGTTCCGTGGACGCCGCGTACTACGAAGAAAAGCTCGCGAGGATGGGCATACCGGCGGCGCGCGACGACATCCTCACATCAGGCGAGGCGACCGTGCGCTATCTCGCGACCGGGACTCCATACCGCCGCGTGTTTGTGCTGGGGACGCCCTCATTTGAAGCAGAGCTCCGCGCGGGCGGCCTCACCCTGGTCGACGACGATGCGGAGGCGGTTGTGCTGGCGTTTGACCGGACGCTGACCTATGCGAAACTGGAGACAGCGTGCGGACTGCTCCGCGATGGCGTCCCGTACTTCGCGACGAATCCGGACAAGGTTTGTCCCACCGCAACCGGATACATCCCCGACTGCGGTTCGATGGCCGCCTTGCTGTTCGAGAGCACGGGCCGGTGGCCCAAATACATCGGCAAACCCAATCCCGAGATGGTGGCCATGGGCCTGCAGAAGCTCGGGGGCCAGGCGCAGGATAAAGCCATAACCGCCATGGTAGGCGACCGGCTCTACACCGACATCCAGATGGCCCGTCAGTCCGGCATTGCCGCGATCCTCGTGTTGAGCGGCGAGACGCGCGAATCGGATCTCGCGAACGCGGAGCAGACGCCCGACTACGTGTTTGCGTCCGTGAAGGCCCTGCATGCGGCGCTGCGTGACGCGGACCGCGCGATGGCCTGACTCTCAGCGTCAGCGTGCTGATGCGGTTTAGAACAGCTCGGGGACTTTCATCATGTCCGATTTTTCAGGTTTTTCCTGCACGGACCGGGAGACGATGAAATCGCCGGTGTCCATCTCCTTGTAGCTCATGCCGGGGCCGACCATCGGGAACACCTTGGCGTAGGGGTCGATCATGACCTCCAGAAATGCCGGGCCGTCGTGCGTGACGAATTGTTTCAGCACGCGCTTGATGTCGGCTCGTTTGTCGAGCCGTTTGGCAAAGGTAAGGCCGTCGGCCTCGGCGGCTTTCACAAAATCCTTGCGATGCAGGGATTTGTCGCTGCCCGAGTAACGCTGTCCGAAATACATCGACTGCCACTGGCGCACCATGCCGTCGCCGAGATTGTTCAGCACCAGGACCTTGACCGGTACGTTGTAGGTGGTGAGGGTCTCGAGTTCCCCGAAATTCATGCGGATGCTGCCGTCGCCGTCGATGTCGATGACGGTGCGGTCGGGACAGGCCAATTGCGCACCGACCGCCGCCGGCAGCCCGAATCCCATGGTGCCCATGCTGCCCGAGGTGATGAACGAACGCGGATGGCGCATGCGGCAATACTGGGCCGCCCACATCTGGTGCTGTCCCACACCCGTGCATACGATGGCCTCTCCGCCGGTGAGTTCATTGAGTTCCTCGATGATCTCGTAAGGCTGAATCAGGTCGCTGTCGCGGTCATAGTTGAGCCGGTGGGTGGCCTTCAGTTCTCCGACATGTTTGACCCATTTGGAAAAGTCTTTCGTGAAATCCTTGCCATAGGCCAGCAGATCCAGCAGGGCCTGCCGCGCACAGCCGACATGCGCCCAGTCGACCGGCCGGACTTTTCCAATCTCCGCCGCGTCAATGTCAATATGCGCGAAATACCTGGCATTCGGGGCGAAATCGTCGATTTTTCCCGCGACGCGGTCGTCGAAGCGCGCCCCAATCGCGATCACGAAGTCGCAGTCCTCCACCGCGTAGTTGGCATAGGCCGTGCCGTGCATGCCCAGCATGTGGAGGCAGAGCTTGTCCGCGATATCCATGCTGCCGATTCCCATGAGCGTGGTCACCACGGGGATGTTGAACCGTTTTGCGAATTTCCGCAGTTCCTGGGCGGCACCGGCATAGATCACTCCGCCGCCGGCATAGATGAGGGGACGTTTGCTCTTTTCAAGCATTTTGAAGAACGCGGTGGCTTCCGGCTTCGAAATGCGCGACGCGCCCAGGGCGGTCATGCGTTCCTCGTAGCCCCGGAACGACAGATACCCCTCGCCCCGGAACGGGCGAATGGCGTTCTGCACATCCTTCGGTACGTCAATGACCACCGGGCCAGGGCGGCCGCTCCGCGCCAACTTGAATGCCGTGCGCACGGTGTCTTCGAGCCGGTCGGGGTCTTTGCAGAGAAACACGTGTTTTGAGCATGCGCTCATAACGTTGAACACGGGCGCTTCCTGGAACGCATCCGTGCCGATTGAAGGACAGGGCACCTGGCCGCTGATCATCACCACCGGGATCGAATCGGCCATGCAGTCACGAATGGGCGTGACGGTATTGGTCGCGCCGGGACCCGACGTGACCATCACCACACCGACCTTCCCGCTGGCCCGGGCATAGCCCGCCGCCATAAACCCGGCGCCCTGTTCGTTTGCCGGCACGATCAGGCGGATCTGGTTTTTGGGGCTGTGGGTTTCGTTATACCGGAAGATGGCGTCGTATGTGGGCAGAATGGCCCCTCCGCTGTAGCCGAAGATGGTGTCGACGCCTTCATCCGCGCAGACCTGGATGATGGTTTCAGCGCCGGTCATTTCGGCGCCGGCAAGCTTATGGGTGCGGCTTTTCGCGGTGCTCATGCGAGGCTCCCTGGCGTTTGCGCCGGGACTCCAGGCCCGGGCGCACGGTTTCTCTCTGGATCGGGACGAATCGCCCCGATTCGGAATTGTCTGACTCGCCGGAGTTCCGCTGAGTTCACGGGCGGCCGCCCGCCGCTCCGCGTTGTGCCGGGACTCCGCGCGAGGAATGCAAAAGAGAGCGTCGTGCCGTGGCACAACGCTCTCTCCAACGGCTGTCTACCAAAACATCCCGGGCATGGCTCAGTCTTCCTGCGGACCTGACTCGGCCGGGTCGTTGCCACCGGATGCCTCTGTGGGCGTGTCACCGGAGGTTTCCGCGGCGTTTTCCTCTGCTCCGGAAGAAGTCTCTGGCGCCGCGGTATCCGGGGCGGCGCTGTCTTCCTGCAGAAGTTCATTGGCTGCCTGGCTGGGATCCAGCGCACCGCGCAACAGCGATTTCGGCACGAAATCGCCCAGGACTTCACCGATGCTGACCGACGCGGATCCGCTCGCGGCGTATTCGGAGGTGATCCCCTGTTCGAGGTCGTGCTTGTACTCGCGGATGCTCAAGCCGATTTTGCGATCGACCGGGTCAATGCTGATGACCTTCGCCTGGACGGTGTCGCCCACACTGAGCACTTCTTCCGGCTTCTGCACGCGTTCGTCGGCGAGTTCGCTCACGTGGATCAGGCCTTCGACGCCATTTTCGAGCTTGGCAAACGCGCCGAAGCTGACGAGCTTGGCGATCTCGACTTCCACGTGGGCGCCGATGGGCGTGCGCTCAACCACCGACTGCCACGGATCGGATTCCAGTTGCTTCAGGCCGACGCTGATTTTTTCGTTGTTCGGGTCGATGCTCAGGATCTTGACCTGAATCTCTTTCCCGCGCTCGAGGAGTTCGGAGGGATGATTGACCTTCTTCGTCCACGAGATATCGCTTACGTGCAAGAGCGCGTCGATCCCTTCCTCGATCTCGACGAACGCGCCGTAATCGGTAAGGTTCCGCACCACGCCGGTCACGGTCGAGTTGATCGGGTAGCGCGCTTCGATTTCGCGCCACGGATTGGGCAGCGTCTGTTTGAGACCCAGCGCGATCTTCTCCGCTTCGGGATCCACGTTCAGCACCATCACATCGACTTCTTCGTCAAGATTCATGACTTCGTTGGGATGCCGCACGCGGCGGGTCCAGCTCATCTCGCTTACGTGCACCATGCCTTCGATGCCGTCTTCAAGCTGCACAAACGCGCCGTAGTCGGTCATGCTGACCACGCGGCCCCGCACCACACCGCCGATCGGGTAGCGGTCGGTTGCGGTTTTCCAGGGGTTCTCGGTTTTTTGCTTGAGCCCCAGGCTGATGCGCTCCGAATCGGGATCGAAATTCAGCACCATCACCTGGATCTTGTCGCCGACCGAAACCACCTGCGACGGATGTTTCACCCGGCCCCACGACATGTCGGTCACATGCAGAAGGCCATCAATACCCCCGACATCGACGAACGCGCCGAAGTCGGTGATGTTTTTGACCTCGCCGGGGATGATCTGGCCGATCTCGATGGTTGCCAGCAGTTTGGCTTTCTCGCCCGCGCGCTGTTCTTCGAGCAGTTTGCGGCGGCTTACCACGACGTTGCGGCGCCGTTTTGTGAGCTTGATGATCTTCACTTCCATGGTGGAACCGATGAACCGGTCGAGGTCGCTCGTGGGCCGCCACGTCAACTGGCTGGCCGGCATGAACGCATCGACTCCAATATCGACCTTCAGGCCGCCTTTCACCCGGCGCACGATCCGGCCTTCAATCACTCCGTCCTTCTCGTACACCTCCTGGATGTGGGCCCAGTTCTTGATCTTGTCGGCTTTGGTCTTCGACAGCACCGGCATCCCGTCCTCGTCCTCAGGATGCTCGATGTACACGTCGAACTCGTCGCCAATCGCGATGGCCGCGGGGTTCGGGAACTCATAGATCGGTATGGCGCCTTCGCTCTTGTAGCCGATGTCTACGAGCACAAAATCGTCCGTCGTCTCGACGATTTTTCCCCGTACAACTTCCCCTTCTTTGAAGCTCGCCATCGACTGATCGTAGAAGGCCTCCATTTGCTCAATGGAAAACGTCTCCTCCTCCGGTGTGTCGGCGGCGCGGGCGTCCATACCCGGCGCTTCCTGCACCTCCTGTGCGTCTGTTGGTTGTTTCTGTTCTTCTGCCATGGTTGCTACAACATCCTTTCGTCGTGAATTTGCCCGCTGCAAACGGACAGATCCACGAGTGTAGCAAGAACAGGCGAGAACGATCAAATACGATCTGCCCGCAGGAGGGCCGGGATAGCCGCTTCCGGCGCGACGCCTCCTCCTCGTTTGAATCTTTGTAACGGGCCGCGGCAGGCCGTCAGACTTCGACCCCTTCGATGCGGAGTAATTCGCGTTTCCAGGCGAGGCCCGCGCCAAATCCGCCGAGGCCCTGGCTGGCCAGTACACGGTGGCACGGGACGACCAGCGGAATGGGATTGCGCCCCATCGCCGTGCCGACAGCGCGGGAGGCCCGGGTGCCGTAGCCGAGCAGTTGCGACAGGCTGCCGTAGGTCTCTGTCTTCCCCCACGGAATATCTCTCAGCGCGTGCCAAACCCGCTCTTGAAACGCGGTACACGGGCCGAAATCCAGCGGGATGTCGTCAAAGGATTCGGGTTCGCCCGCAAAATACCGTTTGAGTGCGGCGAGCAGCACTCGTACGCGTTCGTCATTCACTCTCGGGCGCGGCGCGTCGTGCGGGGGCACCGGGTGCCTTCCACCCGGCAGCACCAGCGAACAGAGCCCGCGTGGAGAAAACTGCCCATAGATGGGCCCAAAAGCGTGGTCAATACGGAATTCTGCGGTTTGATCGGCTGCTGTTTTCATGGTCTCACGTCCTCCGGAGCCGGGGTGCTGTCTTTTTCGGCCTATTATAGAAATCCCTCGCCGCGAATGCCCGCCAATTCAAAGGCCGCTCGGCGTCAGGAGCTGGGCTCGATGCGCATCGACACGCTGCGGGCAGTTGAGGCCACCTCCACCGGCCATTCGGACACAATTCCCGTGAGCATATCGCGCACCACAACCTTGTAAAACCCCGGGATCTCGTCCAGGGCCAGGGGGATGTAGGTGGCGCTTCGGCCTGATTCGCACACGACGGTTTTGTTGTAATACGGCAGGGGCGTCCGGCCCAGCGGCCGTAATTGAACCTGGACGAGGTGGGTCCCGGCCATTCGTTCTTCCGCGCGAACCTCCACCGCCACGTTCAGCCGCGTCCCGGGCCGCACGGTCGCCGGCACCATTGCCTGGACCTCGGTTACACGGTAGGGAAGGGCTGAGAATAAAGCCGCCTCACCCGGGGCCGCCCGCCATGCAATGCGCCCGGGCCGCCGCAGCTCCTGGCCGGTGCGCAGATCGTACACAACGGCACGGTCCGGCAGAGCAATATGGTATTTGGTACGGCCCGGCTGAGCCGGCGACGCCAGCGCAGCGAAAATCTGTGCTTCGCCGAAACGGAACTGGAAACGCTCGCCGTCAAAGGCCTGCTCGGGACTGATTCGGAACGATGGGGCAGATCCCGCCCGTTCCAGCAGCTCTTTTGCCGCCGAATGGATATCTGACGCCGGCTCTGAGTCAAAAGGCCGGTTCAAAAGCAGCGCCTGCGGCCTGTTTTCGAGCTGGGCGCCGTTTTCTGCTTCTTCGCCGGACTCGGGCAGGTCCTCGGGGGCGATCCAGTCCGCAAACAAGTCGCCCAGCGGCGGGTTCGCGCGCGGCCGTCCCCATTCGTCATACAGACCGGGGGGAGTGTCGGCAAGCACCGCGCCGCCGGATACCACAAACGCGCGAATCTGCCGAGCCTCGGCATCGCTTAGAACGGTTACGCCCGGGAGAATGAGGCACTGGACGCCGTCAAAAACACTTGTGCCCGGTTCGGATGGGGAAACAAGCCGGGCTGGAAAGCCCGTGGCATGGAGCAGCTCCAGCGCCGCATCCAGTGACCGGGAGCGCGTCTTCCCTGCAGCGGCAAGATGTTCGCTGGCGCGGCTGTCGTACACGGCAACCGGGCTGTGCAGCGGTTCGGCCCGCAGGAAGAGGTCTGCGAATTCTGCTCTCACGTCGCGGGCATGCGCGGCCATTGCGGCGAACGCGGGCAGAATCTGTGCGGTATCTTCAATCACATGCTCCGGTCCCTGCGCGAGGTTCCACCACAGCCCGCCCTGGCCGTTGAGAAGGGCGTGCCAGGGCCACCAGCGAGCCTCACTCATTGATGCCGCGCCGGGCACGTGGAGTGCGGTTGCCAATTCCGGCGCGCGGTACGCCGCAACCCGCGCCAGGGCCGTCCGCTCCGGTGGAACCGCCAGAAAGCCCATCGCCTGGACGGAATCGAACCAGAGAGGGGATACTCCGCCACCGGGCGTTGAAAGGCTGAATCCTACCGGCGTATCGGGTTCGCTCTCCTCGACCGCCTCGCGGGCTTGGGCAAAAAGCCGCAGAAACACGGTGTCCACATGGCGGCTGAAACGCATCCAGGGCTCGAAAAAGCCCGCATCGGCCGCTTTCTGGATGCTGTCGAGCGTCAGGTCGTCCCATGCGGAAAAACGCGATGCCCACGCCTCTCCCAACGCCGCGGGTTCCTCGAATTCGGCCCAGAGCCGGTCGCGGAATTCCTGTAACACCGGCGGCGCAGTACGAACCGCCTCATAGGTCTCCGTTAACCCATCGGCTCCACCCAGCACAAAGGCATCGGCCACGCCCAGCTCGACCTCGCGAACATCCCGGGCCAGCGCTTCCTGTACGGGAGACAGCGGCGCGCCGGCGGGCATGTCTCCTTCGCCTGCCAGCGCTTCGATGTTGCGCGGGGTCCAGTGGCGTGCCAGCAGAAACACGGGCGTCTGGCCCGTCTCAGGCAGAAACCGCGCGGCGTCTTTGAAAGCTTCAGTTACCACATGCGTGACGCCCGCGCCCGCCAGCTGCTCGTTGAGTATTCGGAGACCATATTCCTGGCGGCCGTGGTTGCTGATGGCCAGGCCAAAGGGGCGTGCCGGCCCTGACAGCCGTACGCCGAATGGAAGCCTGGCCCCGCCCGCACCGGCCAGGCGGAATTCCGGCACGCTCCCCGGTCCTGCCGGCTGGGCAACCACGAGGCATTCTACGGCGAGCCGGGGGCTGATCAGGTCGGCTACTTCCAGACTGGCCGCAAAGGGACGCCGGGCGCCGGGCGCATCCTGGGTTGCATAGGCGACACGCCTGCCGTAACCGTCCGTCCCGCGCAGTACCACGACACAGCGTCTCAGGCCGTCTTCGGTGCGCTGGGATGGCAGCAATTCGAACGAGAGCCGCACCGAGTCATTGGGCAGCACCACTTCATGTTCCGTCCGCAGATTGGCGAAAAAAGGGCGAGCGGCGATCGTTGTCGGAATGGAATACCAGTCGATGACTTTTCCCCGCCGCTTGATCCAGGCATCGAGGTAGAAATCCCCGGGCACGGCTGGAACGCCCAGGGCATAACTCTCGTCGCCTGGTTTCAGGAGCTCCTCCTTTTGCAGAAGCTCGGTGCGCCACTGCCGGCCGGGCTGGCGCAGCTGTGCCATCACCTCACAGGTGTCTTTTGCAGGGCTGTTGACGTACAGGCGGTATGCGCGCAGGAGCCGCGAATCCATGGCCGTCTGATATTCGCGCAGGTCGCCTTCGGTCATTCCCGGAGGCAGCTCCCCAAAACCTGTGCTTCGCGCCGTTTCCTCCTGGATCCGGTCAATCCAGAGTGGCGGTTCACGGTGTGCCGCCCACAAGGCAGCTTTCGCGATCAAGGACCAGTAGGTTTCGTAATGGGCCCATTCCGCGGACTCTGGATGCGCGAGTTCGGGCAGCAATGCATGATACTGAGGGCCGTGGCCAGGATAATCCAGCAGCACCACCCGCCCATTTCCACAGGTCCCCGCCTGTACAAAGTCGAGCCCGCCCTGCCATTCGGGTGTCAGCGGCGCAGCGAGCCCGCGCGTGATCGGCAGCGCCGATTCGACCGGCGCCAGCCCCTCCAGAAATTCCTGAAACCAGGCCGGGATTCCGCGCCCGAAATTCGCGAGAAGCAGCCCAGCCCCCTCGTGGACCTTCTCCTGAATCCCGTTGAAGGTCTCCACTGGAAAATCCGTGAGATCGAGGTTTGCGACTACAATCAGGTCGAGTGGCGCTTCCAGCGCCCGGTGCAGTTTTTCATAGGAGGCCTTGTTTCCGTCCACGCCGGCTCCCGCGGTGATTGGGACCACGTCATAGGTCATATCCACGCGCAGCGCGAGCTCCCCGGCATCCCGCACCCCAAGACGTGGCAGCACCAGAAGCGTGCGCAGCGCTCCGCCATAAAGCGGGCTGCCCCACCGTACCGTTGTGGGCCGTTCCACCCCCGGGACTCCGGCCGGAGCCACGGGCGGCCGGAGCATCGCCAGAGTCCCGCAGCCGGCCGCCAGAACGGCCAGGACCGCCCAGCAGAGCACATACGCGGCTAAGTTTGCTCGCCTTCTCATGGCCGCATAGTGTATCAGACCTTATCGAACGGAGGCATCGGCCGGATGCTGCCTGCAGGGGCGCGTCCCGGAGATGGGAGCATTACAGACCCGGGTCAGGCCCGGGGGGGGTTGTCGCGGGGCCGGGGTTGAGGCGCAGGGGCACGCGTGGCGAATTGCGCCAGCGCACCCGCGAACGCGAGTACGGCCCAGCAGGCAACGGCGACCCATCCTTCGCGGACGGCGAGAAGAGTCTGGCTCGGCTGCTGGAGGGCGCCGGGGCCGGCAAAGAAGAAGAGAATGCCCGAGACGACGAACCAGGAACCGATGGCGGCCGACGCGAAAATGACGATGGTTCGGCGAAGGAACAGGGTAAGGAGGCCGCCGACACCCCCGGCGGCAAACACGGCCCAGGGTATCCAGGGCTGCTCCATGCCGGCGGTGAGGTGCATGGCGGTCACCAGCGCGCCCAGCATGCCCAGGACGAAGATGCCGCTGCGAACGAGAAAGGCCAGAGCAGCGGCGCCGCAGAGGCCGCCAAACAGGGCGGACAGGATGATGGGAAGCATTTCACCTTTGCTGATCCAGGCCGCGAGGGCGCCCGCGACGGCGCTGGCGAGAAGGAAGCCGGTCAGGATGATAATGAGACGGAGGGTCCGGTAGCCGAGGAAGCAGTAGAGGGTGCCTACAGCGATGGCGATGGCCACAACGCCGTTGCTGACGGTGAGCGGGAGGTCTTCGAAGGCGGGCAGCCGCCAGGTTGTGGTCAGGTCATTCATTGCGGCTGGATCTTGAAGGTCCAGAAGCGGGAAAGTCAACGCCGCGGGTGATGGATGCGGCAGGCAACAGTGATGCGGGAAATCAGGGCCGCGTGTGCTAAACTATGCGGCGTGCATGGAATCAACGAAGCCTGAGGAGCGGACCAGGATGAGCGTTTCGGAGCCGGAGGCCGCCCGCGCGTTGGCCGCGGGCCGCTTGCGCAAGGCGCGCCTGAGCGATATGGCCAAGGTGAAGGTGTTGATCGACGGCGGCGTGGGCGATGATGCCCTGCTGCCGCGTACATTGATTGAATTGTGCGAAAATGTACGCGATTTTCACGTATATGAAGAAGACGGAGCCATCCTGGGGTGTTGCGCGCTTCATGTAGACATGCAGAACCTGGCGGAGGTGCGGTCGCTGGTGGTCCATGAGGACCGCCGCGGCACGGGGGTGGGTGTGGCACTGCTTCGAGCCTGTCTCGAGGAGGCCCGCTGCCTGGAAGTGGAAAAAGTGTATGCGCTGACGCGGCTTCCCGGCTTTTTTGAACGGGAAGGGTTTTCGGTGCTCGATAAGCACGAGCTTCCCAGCAAGGTGTTTCGCGATTGCGTGCGGTGTCCGAAGTTTCCGGATTGCGATGAAGTCGCGGTGATTCGTGACGCGCCGGCGGCGCCGGACGGCAAAGGTGCGGACCATGGCCAGTGACCGGCGCGTGGGATTTCTGGGCTTTGGGAATATGGGCCGCGCCATTGCGGGCGGGCTGATCGCCCGGGGAACGATGCGGCCAGAGCAGTTGGCTGCGTTTGATGTGGATGAGGCCCGGCGGGCGGCCGCGGGCGCCCTGGGTATGCAGCAGGCCGACTCGGCGCGAGCGCTCGCGCAGGCGAGCGGCGTGCTGCTGGTGGCCGTAAAACCGCAACATGCAGCAGAGGCGCTGGAACCCGTGGCGGAGGTGCCAGGCGCGGATATCCTGGTCATTTCCATTTGCGCGGGGCTGTCGACGGGATTTTTCGAGGAACGGCTGGGCGGACGGGTGCGTGTCGTTCGTGCCATGCCCAATACGCCGGCGCTGGTGGGTGCGGGAGCGACCGCCCTTGCCCCGGGCCGGCATTGCCGTGAAGAGGACGTCGATTTCGCGAAATCCGTGTTTGAATCGGTTGGACGGGTTGAAGTGGTGCCGGAGAGCGCGATGGATGCGGTGACCGCACTGAGCGGCAGCGGCCCGGCGTATTTCTTTTATCTGGTGGAGTGCCTGGTGCGCGCGGCCCGGGACGAAGGGTTGACGGAAGCGCAGGCCACGGAACTGGCAAAGCAAACGGCGCTGGGAGCGGGGCGCCTTTTGATGGAGTCGGATGAAGGAGCGAGCGTGCTGCGCGAACGGGTGACCTCGAAAGGAGGCACAACGGAGGCGGCATTGCGCGCGTTTCAAGAACACGGGTTTGAAGGAGTTGTCCGGGCGGGTGTCGCGGCAGCGGCAGCCCGTTCGCGGGAGCTGGGGCGTTAAATGAGCGATACAAAAGAAGACACGGGGGCTGTGAAGAAGGACCGGATGCTGGTGGACGCGCTGGGCGAGGACATCGCCATTACGCCCAGCGATATCTACAACCAGGATTTCAGGCGCGCGATGCTGGGCGGATACGACGCGCGCGAGGTAGACGCGTTTCTGGAGCGCGTGGCCGATATCGTGGATCGTCTCCTGGGCCAGATCCGGCATCTCAGAGAGAAGGTGGATGAGCAGCGCGTTTCGATAGACGAGTACCGGGAGATCGAGAAGACCCTGCGCAGCGCGCTGGTCAGTTCGCAGAAATTCAGCGAGGATATCCTGGCGTCCGCAAAACGTGAAGCCGAGTCCCTGATCGAAGAAGCGCGGCTGCAGAAGGCCCAGGCGCAGCTGGCGGCGGCGAAATTGCCCCGGAGACTGGTGCGCGACATCCATGTGCTGGAACAGCAGCGCAGCCGGATGCGGCGGGAGATGCTGGCCATTCTCGAAACGCACAAGAGCCTGCTCGACAGCCTGATCCCAGAAGATGACGGCGTGCCGACGAGCTTTTTCGACGCCGGTGTGGCGAGCGATACGGACCTGGATGATGACGACAAGGATCTGCCGGTCGTCAATATCGCCGATGACAACACTGACTCAGAGGGCGGGATGGGCGGATTCGCGTCGTTTTCGCCCGGTGAACCGGCGGATGCTCCCGCCGGCCCGGCGATGGAACTCGGGCCCCGCGCAGCGGATTCACAGAGAGGCTCGCAGGAACTGAAATCCCCTGCGCCTGAGGAGGATGCTGCATCGTGATCCTGCTGTTGTGGGCCCTGCTCTCGGCGGCTGAGCCGGAGAATGTGGATGCGTTTCTGGAGGAGCTGTCCGCCCGGCGGGCCGCAGTCCGTGTGGTGCAGGCGCGCCTGGATCGCGAAAACGTGACGACGGATGGCGTGTTTGAAGCCAAAGGCACGGTGCTGTTTGTCCATCCCCGGCGTATTGTGTTCCGGTACGACGAGTCGGCCGAAACCGACGTGCTGATCGACGGGCTGCGTTTGTACCGGTACGACAGAGACATGGAGCAGCTCCAGATCGACGATTTGGAGGACGATCCGGCCTCGGAAGCGTTTTTTTTGGGCTTTGCGAAAGATTTCAAACGTCTGCGGAAAGCGTTCGATGTATCGCTGTTCATCCCGGAGATCAAAGAAGGGGAGGTGAAAGGCCTCCTGCTTCGCCCCAAAAAAGTAGAATCGGAGGACGAATCCGGACTCGCGAGCCCTGCAGCGGCCTTTGAAGAGGTTTATTTGTACCTGCGCGAACCTGACTACCTCCCGACGCGGGTGATCGTAGTCAATGACGCGAATTCGCGCGTGGAGATTCGCCTGTCGGACTATCGTGTCAACGAGGCGGTGGAATCGGCCGAAACCCAGTTCTGGATCCCCGAGGGCACCGTCATCATTGAGAATCAGGAGACCTTCGAAGAAGCGCCTGCGGGCGGCCTGTTTCTGCCCCGAGATCCGGCCGTGGTGGATATCCCCCTCTCCGCAGAGGAGACCCCGGCCCCGTGAAACGCCTCGTGCTTGCCTCGGCTTCGCCGCGCCGGCGCGCCCTGCTGGCGGCTTTGGGCCTCGACTTTGACGTGATCACCAGCGGCGCTCCGGAAATCGAAAACGGTTTGCCGCCCGAACAGCTCGTTGTGGCCAATGCGTGTGCGAAACGCGACGAAGTGGCGCGCCGTCTGACGGAGCCCGCGCTCGTGATTGCGGCCGATACGCTGGTCTTTCTCGACGGCGAGGTACTCAATAAGCCGGCCGGCCTCGACGAGGCGCGCGATATGCTGGCGCGGCTTTCCGGCCGCACACATGCGGTGCTCACGGGCCTTGCGCTGGCCGATACCGAAACCGGTGCCGTGGCGCAGGGTTTCGAGCGCACGGAAGTCACATTCCGGGAGTTGTCAGAAGAAGAAATCGCTTATTTTGTGAACACGGTACGCCCCATTGACCGGGCGGGAGCCTATACGGTCGATGGCCCGGGATGCCTTCTGGTGGCGTCGTATTCGGGATGTTATCCCAATGTGCTGGGCTTGCCGCTTGTCCGCCTGGATTTGCTGATGCGGGAATTGGGCTGGAATCTGTTCGAATGGATGGACCCAGCGCGGGCGAATTTCCTGTAAGTGCCCCCGCCTTCGCGCGCTGCCCCGGCCGTCCCCGGCGGAGGAACCCGGCCGGGCGAGTTGACCTCGACCGCGCCGGGGGGTACACTTTCCTTTTGTGAGGATTGCTACGTGAACACTGTTGAATTCACCGTTCTGGGCGGTGGCACAGAAATTGGCGCAAACTGTTACTGCGTGAGTGGAGCCGGCACGGGCATCATTCTGGACTGTGGCCTTCATCCCAAAAAAGAGGGCCGTGAAGCGCTTCCTGATCTGTCCATCCTGACGCGGCCGCCTGATGTCGCGCTGGTCTCCCACGGGCACGTGGATCACTGCGGGGCGATTCCCTACCTGCTCCGCCAGTTTCCGGGGTTGTTTGTATACACGACGCGTCCGACGGTGCCCATCATGGATCGCATGCTGCACAACAGCGTATCGGTCATGGAGATGCTGGAGCGGAACCAGGGCGTGCGGGGATATCCCCTCTATGGCCACGACGACGTCGGCTTTGCCCTTCGGCGGACGGCTGGGCTGGAGATGGAACATGAGTTCGCCCTGACCCACCAGAGCCCCGTCCGGGCGGAATTCCGCTCTGCGGGCCATGTGCTGGGGAGCGCGTGCATTCTATTGCAGTTTCCGGGGCATACGGTCTTCTACACGGGCGATATTTGTCTGACGCACCAGGAATTGATGCGCGGCCACGACCTGCTTGAGGAAGAAATCCAGGTCGACACGCTGATCTGTGAAAGTACGCGCGGCGCCCAGAATTCAGACAGCGAACGAAGCTATGAAGACGAGATCGAGCGATTTGCCGCCGAAAGCACCAAGGTGCTGGAGTCTGGCGGAGCAGTGCTCGTGCCCGCATTTGCGCTGGGCCGCAACCAGGAGATCCTCAACATCATCGCGCGCTTGAAGCGGTCGCGGATGATTCCCCGCGTGCCCGTATATTCATCGGGGCTGGGGCGGGCGATCTATGAGATCTACAGCGACAACCTGGATTATCTGGGCCCGCGCGCCGATCTGCGGCCACTTGATGAATTCCAGCGCGTGGGCAACGTCTGGGAACCCGAGACCGTCGACGAGCTGCTTGAGGAACCATGCATCATCGTGGCGACGTCCGGCATGATGGTGGAGAATACGCCGTCGGCCTTGATCGCGAAGGAGATGGTGCGCTCGACGCGGCACGGCATTTTCTTCGTGGGCTACCTTGATCCGGATACGCTGGGGTACCGCCTGTTGCACGCGAATACGGGCGACAAGATGCCGTTCGAGACGCCGGGACGCTCGGTGACCATCCGGCTGGGCAACCGCCAGCGCTTTCATTTCAGCGCGCATGCGCCGCGGGAAGATCTCCGGCGCCTGATCGAGCACCTCAACCCGAAGAATCTTGTGTTTGTCCACGGCGATGCGCCGGCGGTGCAATGGATGGCCTCGAATACCAACGGCCGGGCGCGTAAATTCTCGCCCATGCTCGGGCAGACCATCACCCTGGAAGCCTAGGCCGTGGCGCGCCGCCGCAATCCGCTGGGTGTATGGCTCCTGACTTCGCTATGCCTGGGATTTGCCTGGTTGACCCGGGTGCTGCCGCTTTCCTGGGCGCGCGCGCTGGGCGCGCTGCTGGCGGCCGTGGCCTATCACGTGCTCCCTCGCATCCAGCGGGTGGGGATGGCCAATCTTGACCTGGCGTACGGCGATTCCCTGTCCGCAGCGGAAAAGATCCGGATCCTGAAAGAATCGGTGAGAAATGTCGGCCTGGTCGCGGCGGAGTTCACCCGCACGCCGCTGTTGGGCGATGATGCGTTCTTTACCCGGTGGGTGCGCATCGAGGGCGCGGAACACCTCGCGCGTGACCGTAGCGCCATCCTGATCGGCCCGCATATTGGAAACTGGGAATGGCTCGCGGGAGCCTTTGCGCGTCTTGGGCGGCCCGCGGCGGAGATCGTGCGGCCACTGCACGATCCGCGCTTGAACAGATTCATTGACCGGATTCGCAGTTCCAACGCCGTCAAGACAATCGAGAAATCGGGGGCCGGTCCCGAAGTGCTGCGGCTGCTTCGGGAAGGCCACTGCGTGGGCCTTCTCATTGATCAAAGCCCTCATCAAAGCGCGGTGCCGGTGCGCTTCTTCGGGGTGGAAACCTGGGGCACGGCGGCTCCGGCGATCTTGTCTGCGCGCGCGAAGGCGCCGGTTCATGTGGCCGCGTTGATTCGTGAGCCGGACGGCCGGTACGTGCTGCGCATCTCCCCCCGGGTGGTTCTGAGCGCGGAAGGCGGCCAGCGCGCGCGAATGCTCGACAACGCGCAACGCTGCCAGGATGCCATTGAGGCGCTGATCCGCGCATACCCCGAACAGTGGCTGTGGATTCACCGGCGTTGGAAGCCGCGTCCGCGGTTCGAGCGGGAATGGACCCAAAAACAGGCGCAGCGGGATGCCCGGACCGGTGGGGATGTGTGAGCGCGCCGAATTGGTGATTCGCACGAAGGGGCGCCCCATGCGCAGGCCGCAAACGGGAAATCCGGCTTTTTCAGGAGCTATTTCCGCACGTCTTTGATCTTCACGACTTTACCGGTTCGGGCGGATCTGAAGATGGCAGAGGCGATTTCGACCGCGTGGGTGGCGTCCTCGATGGTGATGCCGGGCTGGGTATCTCGATGGATGGCTTTTACGAGGTCTTCGACATGCCGGACATGGCCGGCCGCGCCGACAGCGAGAGGATCCCGGCCGAGGCGGCTGGTCTTTTTCTCCCCGTACCATGCCATCATCTGGCGCCGCTCTTTCGGGGTGCCGGCGTCGAACGATTCGAGGTAGACCGTCTTGGTGAAGGATCCCTTCTCACCATAGACGAGAATGCGCTGGCTCTGATCGGGAATGGCGCAGGTGGTGGTGACGAGGGTGCCGAGGGCGCCGGATTCGAAGCGGAGAATGGCCACTGTCTGATCCTCCGCCTCGATCGCATGGCCGAACACGCCGATGAATCCGCACACGCTTTCGACCGGTCCCGCCAGCCACTGGACGAGATCAACGGTGTGGATGCCCTGGTTCATGAGGCTACCTCCACCGTCGAGTTTCCAGGTGCCTTTCCAGGCTCCATGAGGGCCTTCGTAATAACTCTGCGCGCGAAACCACGGCAGCTGGGCGTGAACGCCGATCAGCCGGCCGAGTTTCCCGCTGTCGATGGCCTTCTTCAGGCGGAGGTTTACGGGCTCGGTTCGCAGCTGGAACACACAGCCGCATTTGACGCCGGCCCGGTTAACGGCATCGCGCAGCTGCCTGATGCGGGCAGGAGTGACGTCGACGGGCTTCTCCACGAGGAGGTGCTTTCCTGCGCGGGCGGCTTGAATGCCGTGGGTGGCGTGGAGCCCGCTTTCGGTTGCGATGCAAACGGCATCGATGTCCTTGTTCTTGAGCAGATCGGTGTATTTTGTATAGCCCTCACAGCCGAATTTTGTGACGGCAGCGTGAAGGCGGGCTTCGTCATGGTCGCAGGCGGCGGCAAGGCGGGCGCCTTTCGCATCGACGATGGCCTCGCAGTGTGTCATCCCTATTCCGAGACCGAGCACCGCAAAATTCAGGTCTTTTGGCATGGTTGATCCTCTCTGTGATGAGTGGCAGGTTCACGAACGGGCGGGCGAACCCGGAGTGCGGTTGCATGCCGGCGACAGAATAGGAAAAGCAGTGACGGGCATTCAAGCGTATGCTTCACCATATTGCGACGTGCTGCTTGAACCTCGGGGAAGCGGCCTGTCAGGATGGGGCGCGCATCTGAAAGCGGATTAGGCTCATGTTGCAGGGAGAACAGGCATGAGAGCAATGCGAACAATGACCGTGGCGCTGGCCGTGGCGCTGATGGCGGCGCCGGTCGCGGCGGAGGCGATAACGGGGGAGCTTCATGACCGGGCCGTCGCGACGCTCCGGAGCGCGCTGCATACCGAGACGGCCTGGGTGCGAGTGCATGCGGCGGAGGCGCTTTTGCGAAACGGATTGCCGGAAGGCGTGGAGGCTGTGTTTTTGCCCGAGGTGGAAACCAGCCCGGCTCAACACCGCATCGGCGTCTGGCGGGTGCTGGCGCGCGCACAGCAGAACCCGGAGCGGCGGGAGCACTATGTTGCGCGCATTCGGACCGCGTTTCTGGATCTGGATGGGCCGGATCGGCTGCACGCCGCGGAAACCCTGGGCAAACTCGGCGATGCGCGGCGCTCGACCGCCCTTCTCCTGGCCGCGGTAGAGAATGACACGCCGATGAGCGCTTATGCGCGCCTGATCCTCGCCAACGCGGGCTCGGTCGAGGATACCGACTATCTGGCCGCACTGCTGGGTTCCTACGATGAGAAGATACGCGAAACGGTCGGCTATGCGCTTCGTTTTGCCCCGAACATGGCTGAATCCACGCTTGCCCGCGTGCGGGAGGCTGCGCTGACGGAACCCGAAGACTCATCTGCACGGCTCTATCTGCTTATCGCATGGCTGGCCCATGCGAGCGACGCGGATCGGGGCGCCATCATGAAATTGCTGAAACCGTACGCCGAAAGCAGCGTCGTATCCGCTCGCTACCAGTTCGGAGAGGCCATGGTGCTCTGCGGTGGCGCGGAGGATGTCCCCGTGTTGCGCCGCCTGCTGGACGACGAAAATGTCGACGTACAGGTCAGTGCGGCCAATGCTCTGCTCGCTGTGGAACGGAGATGAGCGGGCCGGCTTCGCATAGAAAAAGAACCGTCCGGAGGAGGACATCCTCCGGACGGCAGGTTTTTCGGACAGGTGGTCGCAGCCGCTACGGCGCCGGTTGAATTTCGAGCTCATGCCGGAGCGTGACGCTCTGGCCAGGCGGAATTTCTTCTTCGATGCGCCACAACTCAACTTCGAGATCCTGCAGCTCCTCCGGAAATGCGTAGACCCACGCGAGATCCACGGTCTGCGGATCAAAGCGCTGGATCACCTTCAGTCCCTTCGAGCCCGAGAACGCCCACTCGCCGTCGGGGAGCGTTTGGGTGTCGGCGTGAAACATCCGGCCTTCGCGCATCTGCTCGATAACCGGATGCATGTCCATGGCGATGGATTCACCGCTCATGCTCTGAAAGGCCATCTTCGTGGTTGCCAGATCGCCCAGATCGAGCTCGAGATGGCTTTTCACTCGCGTCGACACGGCTTTGTCGCCGGGGTTGGTGACCGTGATGGTGAAAACCACGGCCGGCCGGTCCGGGACCAGCGCGATGTGGCGCTCAATTTTGAAGCCGCGCGCCTCCAGGGACAGCGTGATGGCGTCGTTGTTCTCCGACTGTTCGGTCACTTCGGCCAGCGCCATCGGGCCGCCCTCATGCACAGAGAAGTTGACGCCGACGCGCGTGTCTTCGCCGCCGCAGAAGGGAAACACGAGGCTGGGCACCACGCTGTAGGCTGTGACGCATTCGCCGGTGGCCTTATCAATGATGCGCAACGCCCGCCCGCCAATGAATGGCGCCACCTCGACCGCGAGGTGCGCGTTCGTGATCGTGGGAAGCGGAATTGGCGTGTTGAGGGCCGCCGAGTAGAGCGCGAGCTCTTCCGGCGAACCGGCCCATTCGCGGATGTTGATGAAGCCGTGGGCGGCCATACGCTCTGCAAACGCCATCATCTCCCCGGGTTTTGCGAGGTCGCCCTTAAACAGCATCTTGCCGTCGACCACCTCGTAGCCGTTGCGGGGGAACCAGCGGGCGTACATCAGCGGCATGCGGCACACACGCACTCGGTCGAGGAGTTTTTCATCGTTCGCCACGGCTTCTTCGGCCTGATCGAAGAGTTCCTGACCGGCGGCCACGATCGCATCGGGGAGGTAGCCCTGGCCGGGGTTGGTGTAGAGGTGCATGTGGATGTCGTCCGCGTCGACCTTGTGCTGGAGCATCTTGATGTAGCGGTAGATAGGCGGCGCGGCATCCCCGTAATACCCCTGGAGGAAATCGTACATGACCACATCGGGATCGAGGGCGTGATTCCGCATCAGCTCGGTGGCGTAATACGGCCGGAGCAGGCTGAACTCGCCGCCGCCGCCCCGGTGGCCCATGGCCTGCGAGTAGATGCCTTCGACGCCGATGTCGTGGAAAAACCGGTAATCCGCGGCCATGGCTCCGAAATTGGGGTAGGGGTTGTAATAGTGGGCGAAATCGACGATGTAGTACCAGATATACAGATGATCGCAGATTTCGGCCCATTTGAGGGCGCGGCGCTTGAAGTCCGCATTCTTTATGCACGTCGCAATGGGATGGCTCTGGCAGCTTGGGAACATGTGGCAGAGCCACACCGCCACGTTGGGATGCATCTTGAGCTCCCGGGGAGGTTCCTCGGTATAGATGTAGGCGAGGGTGCCAATTTGAATGTCAGGGAACTCTCTGGACGTACGCTCGGCCAACTGGTTCACAAACCAGAACTGCGTGCCCCCGGTGGTGCCCAGGCGTTCGTTCATGGCCGTGCAGTTCGCGCATTCGCAGTAGGAGTACCAGTCTTCCTGAGAAAAGTTCTGCTGTTCGTACTGCGGATTGGCGCGCATCCGCTGCAGCATCTTTTCGGTCACGATGTCGAGCACATCGGGATTGGTCAGGCACAATTGGGTTTCATCGCGCACACGTTTGCCGCCGATCTCCGAAAAATATTCGGGATGCTCGTCAAAATACTCAGCAGGGCTGATGAAACGGAAATAGGTATGGCAGCGGCCGTCGTGCGCATATTGAATACCGAGTTCGTTGTCGGGGCCGCCCGTGCCGTTGTTTTCCCCGCGGCGCGCACGGAAGGCTGCATCTCCTCCGGGCCACGTGTAACTCGTGAGCCGCCATTTGAAGGAAGGCCGATGCACCTGCGTGTCGGCACGTTCCCGGACAAACGCAGTCTCCAGGTGAGGTGTGCGGGTTTCGTCCGGGGCGTACCACCGCACGCCCAGGTCGGCTTCCAGAAAATCCCGCGCGCCATACAGGGTACCTGCCGCCGCCGACCCGGCGATCACCACGCTGGGACCCACGGTGACCAGCACATATCCCTGATCACCCAGCTCCTCCGCAGAGGGGTCCACGCCCAGCCCTTGCGCCACGGGACCGCAGCCCAGGACAATCATCGGGGCCTCTTCCGCCGGCAGACCTTCCACGATAGGCAACTCAGCGTCCGTGCAGGCCTTGACATAGGTCTGGAACTCGGAGGCAGCGAGCTTTTCGGACGGGCTGGCGGTTGGTTCGACCACAATCACGTACGGACTGGAGCCACCCTGTGCCAGCACCAGGCCCTCCGTGGCCAGGCCGGGGACTTCCGGCAGAGGGACATCGGGAATTACGCTCGCCGACGGGGCTGCCTCAGATTCGGGCGCTGGCGGTTCCGCGACCGCCGCCGGTGCGGGTTCCGGAGCGGATGCCGGGGCTGTGGGGGCAGGCGGAGCCTCTGTTGCAGGGGTACATGCGATCGCGAGCAGTGCCATAAGCAGTACGGCGCAGGATGCAGATACGTTCACCTTCATGGCAGGCGCCCTCCGGTAGGTTCAGCACGGTATCGGGCTTCATCATGGCAATCAATTTGACGAAAAGTCAATTTCAAGCGGCCGCATAGTGGAACGCCCCACCCCGCAACGGCTGACTGGCCGGCAAGGCAGGGTTAAAAACCATGACCCATGGTCGAATTCGGCTAGGCTTTGACGATTTTCTCGCGGCCTGTGGCCACCGCCCGGGTCGCGTTGCGCGTGTCGACGACGAGAGGGGCGTGGCGCACGATGAACTCGTAGTCGTAGACGCTATGGTCGGTGGCCACGAGGACACAGTCCACGCGTTCAAGCGTTTCCGCGGTGAGCGGCGTGGAACTCATCTCGAACTGGTACTTGCGCGTGGCGGGAAGTTGCGGGATGTGAGGGTCGTTGTAGGCGATCTCCGCGCCATGCTCGAGCAGCAGCTCCATGAGCTTCAACGCGGGGGATTCACGCATGTCGTCGACGTCTTTTTTGTATGCGGCGCCCAGGATGAGCACACGCGCGCCTTTGAGGGGCTTGCCGTGGGCGTTGAGCGCTTCCATGACGCGGTGGACGACGTATTCGGGCATCAGGGTGTTGATCTGCCCGGCGAGCTCGATGAAGCGGGTGGCCATGCCGTATTCGCGGGCTTTCCAGCTCAGATAGAACGGGTCGATGGGAATGCAGTGGCCCCCCAGACCCGGCCCCGGATAGAAAGGCATGAACCCGAAGGGCTTCGTGGCCGCCGCGTCGATGATTTCCCACACGTCGAGCCCCATGCGGGTGCAGAGAAGTTTCAATTCGTTGACCAGGGCGATGTTGACGCTGCGGAAGATGTTCTCGAGAAGTTTCGACAGCTCGGCGACCTCGGGGCTGCTGGCGCGGACAATGCGCTTGAAGATGGTCGCATAATATTGTGCCGCAAGCTCCGCGCAGGCGGGCGTCACGCCTCCAAGCACCTTGGGTATGTTGCTGATGGAAAACTCCGGGTTGGCTGGATCTTCGCGTTCCGGTGAGTAGGCCAGGAAAAAGTCCTCGCCGGCCTTCAATCCCGTGTTTTCGAAGAGACGGAGGAGGATCTCGGTTGTCGTGCCGGGGTAGGTGGTGCTTTCAAGGAGCACCAGCTGGCCGGGGCGCAGGGTTTTGGCGATGCTTTCGGCGGTGGCACGCACGTACTGGAGGTTTGGCTCCAGGTGCTCATCGAGAGGCGTGGGCACGCAGATGCTGATGCAATCAGTTTCGGCGAGGCGTTTAAAGGCCGTGGTAGCGGAAAACGAACCGTTCGTGACGGCCGCGCCGATCCACCCGGAATCGATGTGTTTGATATAGCTCTCGCCCCGGTTGATGCGCTCGGTTTTCTCAGGATCGACATCGAACCCCAGTACCCTGTATCCGGCGCCGCACAGGTGGCGCGCGAGCGGCAACCCGACGTAGCCCAACCCGATCACCCCGCCGACGCAGGCTTTGGCCGCGATCTTCCGGCTCAATTCTTTGGCCAGAGGTGGCAGTTCCATTGGCATCCCTCCGCTGTGACGCTTCCGGCTCGGCCCCATAAACGCGAACGGGTGAAATTATGACACAGACCCCGCAAAGCCGCCATGCCCAAGCGAGAATGCTCCGGGAGCTTCGCTCAGGCTCTTCGGCGGTCTCGACTTGGCGCGCTGCCGCGCGTATCCTGTGAATCCGTCACGGATATACTGAGTGCCGGTCTGAAGCCTGGGGCATCAGGGAGCCGCCTGGCAGCGCCGCTGCCCCGGTGGGAATGAGCGAGGGGAGAGCGTAGGTATGAAACGCGTGAGCATCGTACTTGGCGTGGGGATTCTGTTGGGGCTGTGCGCCCGGGGCGCTGAACTGCCGGCGCCGCCCGCGCCGCTGACCGGACAGGCCTTGCCGGGGATGCCGTTTACCACCTCCGAGGACGCGCGCGCGGCGTTCAAGGCCGTCGGCAACACCGCCCCCGTCGATGTGGTTGAAGCGGGCGGCCGCGCCATGTTGCGCATGCCCTGCGTTTTTGAGGGGGTGGAGACCGAGCGGGCGGTATGGGACTGGCGCGGCCAGCTGGACCTGACCCGGAGCCAGGGGCTGCAGTTTTACTTTTATTCTCCCGACACCTCGCCCGTTTCGTATTTTTCCCTGTATCTGCGCAGCGGCGACGGCTGGTACCACATGACCTTCGGGGCCAAGGCGCCCGGCCAGTGGACCCCCGTCGTGTTCGACAAATCCGCCACGGACCTGGAAGGCCGGCCGCAGGGTTGGGGCAGCATTGATCTCGTCCGCATCGCCGCCTGGCGGGGAAAGCACCAGAATACCGAGTTTTATGTCGCGGACCTGTCGCTCTATGGCGCCGATGCCCCCATCGGCATCGTGCGGAACGAATCCGCCGCCGCTGACAAGAACAGCGAGTACAAGATCGCGGCGCAGTGCACCGGGTTTGTGGCCGAACAGCTCGGGGCGCTCGGCATACCGTTCATCATCATGAGCGACCTCGATTTGTCGAACGCTTTCCTCCGCGACAAGCAGCTGATCATCCTGCCGTACAACCCGTCCATGTCCGACGCGGCGGTGCAGGCGTTGGCGCGCTTCCTGGAGCGAGGCGGCAAATTGATGTCGTTCTACCGGCTCGATTCGCGGCTCGCCCCGCTCATGGGCGTGAAATCAGGGCGGTACGTGGGACGCGACCAGAATGTAACCTTCGGATCCATCCGCGCGGCCGGCACGCCGCTCGAAGGGCAGCCGGCGGAGGTCACCCAGCATTCATGGAACATTCAGGACGTGCTCCCGGTTGACGGAAAGAGCCGCGCGGTGGCCGCGTGGTACGATGAAGCGGGCCTGCCCACGGGCTGCAATGCGATCGTCGCCTCGGCCAACGCGGTGCACATGAGCCACATTCTGCTCACCGAGGATCCGGTGCGAAAACGCATGCTGCTGCTGGCGATGACGGGGCATCTTCTGCCGGACGTGTGGCAGGTGGCAGCCAGCCACGCACTCGCCGGCGCGGGCGCGATCGGCGGATACCCGGATCTGGCGTCGTGCCGGCAAGGGCTCATGGCACTCTCGCAGCAGGATCCCGTGGTGGACCGCTACCTGTCGGAAGCCGAATCCCTCCGTGCGCGCGCGGCCGAACTGGTCGGGAGCCGCCGGTTCCCCGAGGCGCTTGAGACAGCCGGGCAGATCCAGCGCGCGGTCCTGCAAGGCTATTGCGCCGCTCAGAAACCTCTTCCCGGTGAACACCGGGCCTACTGGTGCCACAGCGCATATGGCGTCGATGGCGTGACCTGGGACGAGGCGATCCGTCGCCTGGCCGACAATGGCTTTACCGCCATTATGCCCAACATGGTGTGGGGCGGCGTGGCGTTTTATCCGAGCGATGTGCTCCCCGCGGCGGCCGAGCTTGCGCAGAAAGGCGATCAGGTCGCACAGTGCCTCGCCGCCTGCCGGAAATATGGCATCGAATGCCACGTGTGGAAGGTGTGCTGGAACATGGGCACACGCGCTCCCAAATCGTTCATGGATCGCATGAAATCGGAGGGCCGGACCCAGGTCAGCTTCGCGGGTGTGGCGCAACCGCAATGGCTGTGCCCGTCGCATCCCGCCAATCAGCAGCTGGAGATCGATTCGCTGGTCGAGCTCGCCCGCAAGTACGATGTTGACGGCATCCATTTCGATTACATCCGCTACCCCGGTTCCGAGTACTGCTTCTGTGCCGGCTGCCGGGCGCGCTTTGAGCAGCAATTGGGCCGGCCCGTAGCCCACTGGCCGAAGGATGTCGGCTCAGGCGGGCGCGACCTGGACGCGTGGCTCGAATTCCGCCGGCAGAACATCACGAAGGTGGTGGCCGGAGTGCACGACGGCGCGCGGAAGGCCCGTCCCGGCATCCAAGTATCCGCGGCGGTTTTCCGCAGCTGGCCCCATGACCGCGACAAGGTTGGGCAGGACTGGAAGCTGTGGTGCGATAGAGGCTATCTGGATTTCGTGTGTCCGATGGACTACACGCCCCACAACGACAGTTTTCGTAACATGGCCGCTCAGCAGTTGGCGTGGACGGGGAACGTGCCCTGTTATCCGGGGATAGGGCAAAGCACCTGGCCGGATCGCCTCGATGCCGTGAAGTTGATCGAGCAGATCTCGATCACGCGTGAGCTCGGGACCGGCGGGTTTACGGTGTTCAACTACGGCACGGCCGAATACGCCGATCTCCTGCCGCTCTGCGGCATGGGGATCACCCGGAAACCCTGAATCCCGCAGGGACTCACCTGCGCTCAGTTCTTGAACAAGCCGGGGATATTGAACTGAGGGCAGCCGTAGATGAGCACGATCAGCGCGAACGCGAGGGCGAGGGTCAGCGCGATGCGGAGCTGTTTGCGGCGTGCCTGGGCGGGATCCCTGCCCGGCCCTGCTCCTCGTTTCCCAGCCTTTCCGACTTCCGGTTTTCCGGTGGCAGCGAGGTAATGCGCATACATCACCTTGCGCCCCTTGAACACGCTTGCCATGCCGAGAATGAACAGCGTCAGCGCGGCAACGCCGGGCAGGTACGACAGGCCCGCGGGCTGAAACTGGCTGGGCTCGCCGGGGTCAAAAACGATGGCGATCTCAAATTTGCCATCGGACGACGGCGATCCGCTCAGCGTGCCCTTGTATAAACGCCTGAAAATGGTGCCGTCGGGGTGCTCGTAGCGGATGTTGTAATCGTCGCCCATCCGCTCCGCAATGCCGATGACGTGCTTTCCTTTGAAATCCAGGGCAAAACGCCTGCCAAGGTCGAAGCGCTGCGCCAGAAAACTTGCACCCAGCGCCAGAATCAGGCCCGAAACGAGCCAGGCAATGCCCCGCCACGGCGGTTTCGCAGTCTTCGGCTGTTCGTCGCCCACAGAGATTTCCCGAACGGTTACCGGAGCTTCAGGTCCTGGATGATGGCGCGGCAATGCGCCACGTCGCGCTCAAGAACCTCGATGCGTTCTCCGGGCGTCTTGTAGCGCCCCACCGACTCGTTTTCGATGCAGACATCGCCGTCGTAGCCGGCATCCGCCAGCATGCGCAGGACTTTGGCGTGATTGATGTCGCCTTCGTCGAGCGGGCAGCAATACCGGGCGTATTCCCAGCCCGGTTCCCGGGTGATTTCGCGCTGGTCTTCGGGATAGTTGATGTTTTTCGCATGGGTGTGCTTCGTATACGGCGCAAGAATGCGCAGGATCCCATAGACTTCGGAGAGGGGATATCCGCGCCAGTAGAAGTTGCCGGTATCCATCGTTGCGCCCAGACGATCCGAGCCCACCGATTGGTAGACATTGAGTTGAAACGCGAGATTATTGCCCTGAAAACCGTGGTTTTCGATGCCCAGGGCAACTTTCGACCCTGCGGTGCGTTCCAGTGCGCCGCCAAGCCCTTCCGCGAACAGCTGCACCCGCTTCTCGAAATCAAGCTCACGCTCTTTCGACATCGCGCTGTCGATGCGGACCACCGCCATTTCCATGATGTCGGCCAGCTCGATGGCGCGGGCGACCCAGGCCGCGTTGGACTCATTGTCTCCCGTGCTGAAGTCTTTGGCGGTCATGAAACAGCAGGCCCGGATGCCCAGACCGTCCAAATGCTTCTTGTAGGCCTTCGCGTCCTCGTCGGATGCCAGCGTGATCATCTCCTTCGAGTCCATAGCGCAGACCTGATAATCCGGAGTCATTCGTACTTCAACGTTCTCGACAGCCAGATGCCGCAGCCCGGCGACCGGGCTCGGGAATTCGTCGCCTGATACCATTGCATCGCGTATGGAAAGGTACATTGCTCGTGCGTCTCCCTGGTACGTTTCGGCGGACCCCATGCTGGATCCTGCCCGTCGCCTGGTTTCATCGTGTTGCTCAGTGTACGGGTGAGCCGGCGGCGGTTCAAGACGGCGAAATGCCGGGCTGCATCGACTGAAGGCTCGCACGCGAGCGCCTCCACCAGTTACAGCCAGCCCACCCTGCGGAATATCCCGGTGGGCAGCAGCCTTACGGTTGCAGCGGGACCGTCCGGAAGCTATCCTTCTAGGATGCGGCGCCGGAACGGGCCGGCCCGCCGGCAAACCGGGTGCAGCGCAGGAATAAACAGACAGTCAGTACATACGCATGTCGCTCTATCTTATCAGCCTGAAGATCGCGGAACGGCCCTGTCTTGTGACGGGCGGCGGCCATATCGCCCTGCCCAAAGCGCGCCAGCTCGTAGAAGCCGGCGCACGGGTCACCGTGGTCAGCCCGCAATTTGCTCCGGGCTTTGCGGAGCTCAGCGCCACTCTCGTGCAGCGCGAGTTTGAACCCGGCGACCTGGATGGCATGTTTCTCGCCATCGCCGCCACCGATGACCCCGAGGCCAACCGCAGCGTCGGGGAGATCTGCCAGGCCCGCGGTATTCTCTGCAATGTAGTCGATGATCCGGAAGTGTGCGGGTTCTATCTCAACTCCGTGCTGCGGCGGGGCGACCTTCAGATCGCCGTATCCACCGGCGGCGCTGCGCCGGCCCTCGCAAAACGCCTTCGTGAGGACCTGGAGCCGCTGTTCCCGGCGGACTACGGGGAGTATCTGGACTTTCTGCGCCAGGCCCGCGGGCAGGCGCGCTCCCGCGTCGCAGTTCCCGCGCTTCGCGCGCGGATCGCCTACGAGCTCGCCTCCGAGGCAGGCTATCAGCGATTTCGCCAGCTTGATGCGGCCCAGCGAAGCGGCTGGGTCGAGCAGGTCATCGCACAAAACCAGCCGGAGACAACGGCATGACGACCCTGACACTGGCGGTATTGTTTGCCGGAACCCTGGCGTTCGCGGGCGCCACGGCGGCTGCAGTCCTGTACCTGGCCAACAAGCGGGAGGCCGCGCTCAACCTGACCCGGCGGCTGGCCTTACTGGGCGCCGGCCTGTTCCTGCTGGCCCTCCTGCTGCGCGGGGCAGCCTGGCACATTCTCCCCATGACCACCGCCGCCGATGCCCTCATCGTATTTGTCATTTTCGCCACCATCGTCATGTTCGTGTCCGCGCGGGACAGCACACGCGCGGTCGCGTCATTCTACACGCCCGCTCTTTTCGTGCTGGCCGTTCTCGGCGCCAGCCTTGCACCCGCGACCTTCGGCCATGCTCCGAAAGAGCTGCGCGGCCTGTTTCTCGCAGTGCACGTCGGCCTGGCGTTTCTAGCCTACGCCTTCTTTCTCGGCGCCAGCGTGGCCAGCGTCGCCTATCTCTTCCAGTCGCGCCATCTCAAAAAGCACCGTACCGTCGGCCTGTTTCAAGCCCTGCCGCCGCTCGAACGGCTCGATAAAAGCCTGTATCGCCTCATATACCACGGGTATGTGATGTTTGCCGCCACGCTTCTGACCGGCGCAATCTGGGCGCGGGTGGACCGGGCGCTGCTGGGGCCCCACTGGTTCCTCGCTCCCAAGGTCCTGCAGTCCGTCGTGATGTTTCTGTTCTACGCCTTCGTGTTTCACGGGCGCCAATGCGGCCTGCTCCGCGGCCGTAAACTGGCGTTTGCCGTCTTGATCGGCTTTTCGGCCATGCTGGGTATCTACCTGGCGCGCACCGTGCTGAACCTGTCGTATTATTATTTCTGGGAGCCCTCGACATGGGCGTCGTAGCGGTCGGTCTCAGCCATCATACGAGCCCGTTGGCTCTGCGGGAACGGCTTCATTTCCCGGCAGAGGCCATCCCGGCGGCCCTGAATGAGCTCCAAAACCGGCTTCACGGCGGCGCCGCGGTGATCCTCAGCACCTGCAACCGCGTCGAAATTTATGCCCACCACGAAAAAGACGCGGCAGCCCTCTGCGACGATATCCGCGCTTTCATCGCAGGCTGGCACAACATCTCCGAGCGGGAATTCGAGCCGTCGCTCTACGAACACAAAGGCCCCGAGGCCGTCAGCCACCTCTTTCGCGTGACGGCGAGCCTCGACAGCCTCGTCGTCGGTGAAGCCCAGATCCTCGGACAGGTCCACGAAGCCTTCACACTCGCTCAGGAACAGGAATCCGTCGACAAGGTCCTGTCCGCCCTGTTCCAGCGCGCCTTTTCCGTCGCGAAACAGGTCCGTACCGAGACGCGAATCGGAGCGGGAAAGGTTTCCGTCGCGTCGATCGCCGTCGATCTGGCCGTGTCGATCTTTATCGACCTGGCCGACAAGACGGTCATGATTATCGGTTCGGGCAAGATGGGCGAAAGTACCCTGAAAAGCCTGCTCGCGCACGGAGTCGGCCACATTCTCCTCGTCAACCGGAGCCATGAGAAGGCCCTCGTCCTGGCTGAAGAACTGGGCGGGGAAGCCGTGCCCTTCGAGAATCTCGACGAGGCCCTCCCCCGGGCGGATATCGTCGTGACATCCACAGCAGCCACCGCGCCGCTCCTCAATCCCGGCCATTTCCAGCGCGCCTTGCGCAAACGCGCCAACGCTCCCATGTTTGTCATCGATATCGCCGTGCCCCGCAACGTCGAACCGGCGGTCAACGAGCTCGATAACGTGTACGTCTACGACGTTGACGCCCTGAAGCAGGCCGCGGACGAAAACCTGAAGGCGCGGCATGAGGCCATCGGTCAATGCCTGCGCATGATCGACGATGGCGTCACAAAATTCGTGCAGTGGATGCAGAGCCTCATTGCGGAACCGGCCATCCTGTCCATCTCGGAGGAACTCCACGGGATCCGCGAGCGGGAACTCCAGAAGCTGCTGGATGCCCATCCCGACCTGACCGGCGACCAGCGCGAAGCCGTGATCCAAATGACCCGGCGCATTGTCAACGCCATCCTCCAGCGGCCCATGAGCCAGCTTAAGCGTGAAGTCGCCACCGAGGACCCGAGTTTCGTCCTCCAGCTCGTCCGGCGAATCTTTGGGTTGAAGGAAACATAATGCCAGAACGCATCGTCATCGGCTCCCGGGGGAGCGAACTGGCCCTGTGCCAGTCCGAACTCATCGCCAGCGGGCTCCGCGCTCTGGAGCCTGGCACGCGCGTCGATATCCAGGTCATTCGGACATCCGGCGACAAAATCACGGATGTGCCCCTCGCGCAGATTGGAGGCAAGGGGCTGTTCACGAAGGAAATCGAAGAGGCCCTCCTTGCCGGAGACATCGACCTGGCCGTCCACAGCATGAAAGACCTGCCCACCGAGCTTCCCGAAGGACTGTGCATTGGGGCGGTTCCAAAGCGTGAAAGCCCCTGCGATGTCCTCGTAAGCGCCGGCAACCTCACGCTCGAGCAACTGCCTCCCGGCGCACGCGTGGGCACCTCAAGCCTTCGACGTACCGCGCAGCTGCGCGCTTATCGCAGCGACCTTGAGATCCTGCCGCTTCGGGGCAATGTCACGACCCGCCTGCGCAAAGTGAGCGAGGGAAGCGTGGACGCGGCCATCCTGGCCGCCGCCGGCCTGTCGCGGCTGGGCCTCAGTGACCGGGTTTCCCAGGAAATCCCCGTGACGCTCATGTTGCCCGCGCCCGCTCAGGGCGCGCTCGCCATTGAAGCACGCGTGGATGACACCAAGATCCTGCGACTGCTTGCGCCGCTCGACGACCCGGAGACCCGCAGCGCCGTTGCCGCCGAGCGCATCTTTCTTGCGGCGATGGAGGGCGGGTGCCAGGTTCCTCTCGGCGCCCTGGCGTCCCGTTCCGGCGAGCAGCTCGTGCTTGACGCCTGCGTGTGCAGCCTCGATGGCGCCCGGGTCTTGCGCTGCAGAACGGCCGGCAGGCATGATCGCCCCGAAGAAGCCGGCAACCAGGCCGCTGTGGAGCTGCGCAACCTGGGTGCCAGCGCCCTGCTGGAGTCGCTGCGATGACCCGGCAATTCGGCACGGTCTATCTTGTTGGCGCGGGGCCCGGGGATCCTGGACTCATCACGGTCCGCGGGCGTGAATGTATCGCGCGCGCCGACGTCATCATCTACGATGCTCTCGCCAACCCCCAGCTGCTCGTGCACGCCCGTCCCGGCGCGGAGTGCATCTTCGCCGGCAAGGAACGCGGCCGCCACACGCTCATTCAGGAAGAGATCAACCGGCTTCTGGTCGAATGGGCCGGGAAAGCCGACCATGTCGTGCGCCTCAAAGGCGGCGACCCTTTTGTCTTTGGCCGCGGCGGCGAAGAAGCCCAGCTTTTGGCCCGGCACGGGATCCCCTTCGAAATTGTGCCCGGCATCACCGCAGGGATTGCCGCCCCCGCGTATGCAGGGATCCCGGTCACCCACCGTGGCGTGGCCGCCAGCGTCACCCTGCTCGCCGGGCACAGCCCCGGAAACGAGCCGGGAAAACTTCCCGCCCTCGAGGATATCGCCCTCAACGGCACGCTCGTCTTCTACATGGGAGTGAGGAATCTGCCGGCGATCATCGACGAACTTCAACGCGTGGGTCGACCCGCGGACACCCCCGCGGCCGTTATCGAATGGGGTACCAGTGGCCGCCAGCGCACCATCCTGGCCACGCTCGACACCCTGGCCGCCCGCTGCGCTGACGCCCGCGTGCTGCCGCCTGCAGTGGTCGTGGTCGGGGAAGTGGCCCAGTTTCACGAAACCATCCCGTGGTTTGAGCAGCGGCCCCTGTTTGGCCAGCGCATCGCCGTCACCCGTGCGCGCGTCCAGGCCAGCACGCTCGTCAGCCAACTGCGCGCCCTGGGCGCCGACGTGTTCGAATTCCCCACCATTGAGATCCAGCCTGTCGAAACACTCGCCGATTTCGGTAATATCGGCGATTACGACTGGATCATCTTCACCAGTGTGAACGCGGTTGATATCCTGTTTGACCGGCTCAATGCCTTCGGTCAGGATGCGCGCGACCTCCACGGCGTCCGGCTCTGTGTTGTCGGCCCCAGTACCGCCGAGGCCGTCCGCGGGCGATTCCTGCGAATCGATGCCATGCCCCAAAAATACGTCGCGGAAGAACTCCTGGCCGAGTTCCTCCGCTGCGAACCTGAGCTGCGCGGCAAACGCATCTTGCTGCCCCGCGCCGACATCGCCCGCAGCGTCCTCCCCGAGGCACTCCGCGAACACGGCGCGGAGGTCACCGAACTGATTGTGTACCGGACCGTCGCGCCCGCATCGTCAGGAGCGCTGGCCGACGCGCTGATGGCCTTCGCGCCCCATCTCGTCACGTTCAGCAGTTCGTCCACCGCGCGCAACTTCCATGACCTGCTCGGCGCCGGACGCGTGGACACATTGAAAACCCGCGCCGCGTTTGCGGCCATCGGGCCCATCACCGCCCAAACCGCGCGCGAACTGGGGATGCCACCCGCGATCGAAGCTGAGGAATACAGCATTCCGGGCCTGGTTCAGGCTATAGTTGAGTGGGCGGCTACCCGCCAGGGAGATTCATCGTGACCTTTCCACAGACCCGTATGCGGCGCCTCCGGCGGAACCCCACGTTGCGCCGTATGGTCCGCGAAACGCGCCTCAGTGTGGACCAGCTCATCTTCCCCATGTTCGTCCGGCCGGGCTCAGGCGTCCGTAATCCCATCGCCTCCATGCCGGGCAACTTCCAGTTCTCGGTCGACACCCTCGCCGAAGAGGCCAGCAAGGTGGCCGGCTGCGGCGTCCCCGCCATCATGCTGTTCGGCATCCCCGAGCACAAAGACGCCCAGGGTACGCAGGCGTACGCAGAAAGCGCCATCGTGTGCAGGGCCGTCGAGGCCGTCAAGCGCGCCGCGCCCGAGCTGTGCGTCATCACCGACGTCTGCCTCTGCGAATACACCGACCACGGCCATTGCGGGGTCATCCGGACCAACCGGGACGGCGTGCCCGACGTGGACAACGACACCACCCTCGAGCCGCTCGTCCGGGAAGCCCTGGCGCATGCGCGCGCGGGCGCCGATATGGTTGCCCCGTCCGATATGATGGACGGCCGCGTCGGGGCCATTCGCGCCGGGCTTGATGGCGCCGGATTCCACGAGGTCCCAATCATGGCCTACAGCGCCAAATACGCCTCGAGTTTCTATGGACCTTTCCGGGACGCCGCCGAATCGCCGCCACAATTCGGCGATCGTTCCACCTATCAGATGGATCCCGCCAACGCCCGCGAAGCCATGCGCGAGCTCGCCCTTGACATCGAAGAAGGCGCCGACATCGTCATGGTAAAGCCTGCCCTCGCTTACCTCGACATCATCGCCCGGGCGGCGCAGCGTTTTGACCTCCCTCTTGCCGCATACCACGTCTCGGGCGAATTCGCGATGGTCAAGGCCGCGGCCGCCAACGGCTGGCTCGACGAAAAGCGGGCGGCTCTGGAGATCCTCACCGCCATCGTCCGCGCCGGCGCGTCGCTCGTTCTCACCTACTGGGCCTGCGACGCCGCCCGGTGGCTGCAGGAAGGCGATCCCGTCGCATCATGACGCGATATACAGCTATACTGAGGCCCGTTGTAGACACGGAAGGAGACAACTGATGACGCACCTGCACGTTCTGACGAAAATCCGGCCCGCCAAAGCTCAACAGGAACTCCCCTTTGAGAAACAGGCGTTGCAGTGGTTCAATTTTAGCCTGGACTTCGCGATCCTGTTCCTGCGGGCCCTCGGCCCCAAGGTGTCCTGAACCAGGCTCACAAAACGACAGGGATCCATCATCATGAAACGCGACACGTCCGCGGCCCTCTGGCGCGAGGCAAACAAGGTTCTGGTGGGCGGCGTCAACAGCCCTGTCCGGGCGTTTAACGCGGTGGGCGGCGAGCCGTTTTTCGCCGCCTCCGGACGCGGTTCCCGCATTCAGGACGCCGATGGCAACGAATACATCGACTATGTGTTGTCTTGGGGTCCTCTGGTCATGGGGCATGCCCATCCGGGCGTCGTGGAGGCCGTAAGCACAGCCATGCGCCTCGGGTCCAGTTTCGGCATCTCAACCGAAGCCGAGATCCGCCTTGCACAGCGCATCGCGCGCCATTTCCCGGCCATCGAGAAGCTCCGCTTCGTCAACAGCGGAACCGAAGCCGTCATGAGCGCCATCCGCCTCGCCCGCGGCGTCACCGGCCGCGAGCTTGTTGTAAAGATTGCCGGCTGTTACCACGGTCACATGGACGGGCTGCTCGTGCGTGCCGGGAGCGGACTGACCACTCTGGGCCAGCCGGACAGCCAGGGCGTGCCGAATGCCTACACCCAATGCACCCTCGTGGTTCCCTACAACGACCTGGACGCGGTCCGCGACGCCTTTTCCGCCTATAGCGGGCAGATCGCCTGCCTGATCGTCGAACCCGTAGCCGGAAACATGGGCGTTGTGCTCCCCGAACCCGGGTATCTGGACGGATTGCGTGAGATCACCCAATCCGCCGGCGCCTTGCTCATTTTCGATGAAGTGATGACGGGATTCCGCGTCAGCATGGGAGGCGCACAGGCGCGCTACCAGGTTACGCCGGATCTGACCGTGCTCGGCAAGGTCATTGGCGGCGGACTCCCCGTGGGCGCCTACGGCGGCGCTGCCCGGATCATGGACCGGCTTTCTCCGCTCGGCCCCGTCTACCAGGCGGGGACGCTCTCGGGCAATCCCCTCGCCATGGCCGCAGGTCTGGCCACCCTGGATGCCCTCGAGCAGCCGGGTGTTTTCGAACGCACAGAACAGGCCATGACCGCGTTGTCCGAGGGCCTGGGCGAGATCGCGCGCAGCGCGGGGATCCCCGTCTATCAGACCCAGGCGGGCTCCATGGCCTGCCTCTTCTTCAATGAACGTCCCGTGCGCAACTACGAAGACGCCACCGCCTCGGATACCAAACGCTATGCCGCTTTCTTCCGGGGCATGCTCGAGCGAGGCGTCTATTTCGCCCCGTCCCAGTTCGAGGCCTGTTTCACCAGCGCGGTCCATTCCAGCGCGGACATCGATCAGACGCTCGCAGCCGCCCGCGAGACGTTTCGAGAGCTGAGTTAAATGTATTCAATTGACTAATGTTTGTAGTCGATTGAATGTATATATGTTATCGAATGACTGCAAAATTATATGCGTTGACTCCTTGAAAAATCGCTCGCGTTTGCCTGCCGCGCCACCTGCTGATCGGGCCAGGAAGTGCCTCGTCCAGCCCCCTGTTTTCTTAGCAATTCTGCCTGGTATGGAGGAATTACCTCGGGCTGAGCCTTGCCTTCTCCTTCCCGCAGGGAGGGGTTCTGCTGTTTGTACGAGGTGCCGGGTTGGGCGCGGCCGTAGAGCCGCCGTCTCAAGGGCCGTCCCTGCAGACGCATCCATCCTGGTTCGAGGAGGCCGTGAGTTGAAAACTGGTGCGGCGTGCATCATTCTGGTGGCGGGCGTCAGAAAACTGTGCAGCGGAGGACAGTGCAATGTTCAGAGGTCATTGGCGGATTGTGGTCTGTTTGGCGGCTCTTCTCGGGCTCGCTGGTGGATGCGCGCGCACGGACGTCACCGGCGAAGCGGCGAAAGGTCTCCATCTTGCACGAACCACTTTTGGAACCGTGCCCGACCAGGGCACGGCGTACCTGTATACGCTGACGAACGCCAACGGGATGGAGGTGCAGATCACCAACTACGGCGGGGTTGTGACATCGCTATCGGCGCCGGACGCTACCGGGGCGTTTGCAGACATCACCCTGGGATACCCGGACCTTGAAGGGTACTTCGACAACGATCCGAATTTCGGATGCCTGGTGGGGCGCTTCGGCAACCGAATCGCGAAAGGACGCTTCACGCTGGACGGGGAGGAATACACCCTGGCCGTCAACAACGGTCCGAACCATCTCCACGGCGGGATCCTCGGGTTCGGCAAGAAATTATGGGACGCCAAAGCAATCCATCGGGAGGGTGCGGTCGGACTGCAGCTGTCCTGTGTGAGTGTGGACGGCGAGGAGGGCTATCCAGGCACGCTTCAAACGACGGTGCATTACTGGCTGACCAACGCTAACGAACTGGAGATTACGTATGAGGCCATCACGGACAAGGCGACCCCGGTCAACCTGACGTTCCACGGATATTTTAATCTCAACGGCGAAGGCGAGGGCGGCATCCTGGGCCACGAGCTGATGATCAACGCCGCGCGGTACACCCCCGTGGACGAGACGCTGATTCCCACCGGGGAATTGGCGCCCGTGGCCAATACCCCGCTGGATTTTACGACGCCCATGGCCATCGGCGCCCGGATCGATGCGGACGATGAACAGATCCGGCGCGGAGGAGGCTATGACCACAATTACGTGCTGAACAGCCAGGATCGCTCGCTGGCCCTCGCGGCGCGGGTGTACGCGCCCGAATCCGGCCGTGTCATGGAGGTCTACACAACACAACCGGGCATGCAGCTCTACACGGGCAACTTCCTGGACGGATCCATCACCGGCAAAGCGGGGAAGGCCTACCAGAAGCGCTACGGGTTCTGCCTCGAAACGCAGCATTACCCCGATTCGCCGAATCAGCCGGACTTTCCTTCATGCATCCTGAGGCCGGGGGAAAAATACCTCGAAAAGACGGTCTATCGCTTTACGACGCGCTGATCACAGGCAACGCGGACTCGGCGCGTGCGTGGCGCCCACTTGCAGCGGGACACTCGCGGCAGGGCCTCGCGCAGGCGCGCGTCAATCCTCCGGCGGCAGTTCGACGAGCCAGATGTTGCGGAACCAGACGGGGTTTCCGTGGTCCTGCAAAGACAGCGAGTCCGGCTCGGATGTCGCAGTCACCTGAGCGCCGGTCGTTTTGTCGGGGATGGGCTGGTTTTCGTGGATAAGCACGCCGTTGTGGTAGACGGTGATGCGCGCATCTTCGGTCTTGTTCCAGTCGCGGTCAAAACGCGCGGCGCGGAATTCGATGTCAAAGGTCTGCCACTGCAGCGGCGGCGCGCACATGTTTACGCGCGGGGGAGCGAGTTTGTAGATCCCGCCGCAATCGTTATTTTCCCCCGGAAAGCCGTAGCTGTCGAGGATCTGGACTTCGTAGCGGTTTTGAAGAAACACGCCGCTGTTGCCGCGTCCCTGGCCGTCCTTGTCGGGAAGGAGGGGTGTACGAAATTCAACGTGTACTTTCTGGTCGACGAATTTCTGCCGGGTCTGAATACTGCCGCCCCGGACTTCCATGGCCCCGTTGCCGAGGATGAGCCATTGGGCAGGTCCCGGCTCAGTTTGTTCCGGCAGGGGGACTGGGTGCCATTCGGCGGCGCCGCCTGTTTCAGGGGCGAAGGCTACGTCCAGAAGATCGTCGCCGGATTTCCCGTCCGCGGCGTAGGGGCCGCAGACCTCCCAGAGCGCCATATTGCCATCAAACGACTCGAGAGGATAGACGTCCAGCCCGGGCGTACCGGCAAAGAATCCGGAGACGGGCGAGGCATCCAGACCTCGTAAACAGGCGGTGAAGGCCCAGTCCTTGTCATTCTGGACCACTTTGACCAGGAAGGTGTTCCATCCCTCCTGGAGGTCGACGAGGATTTTGTAATAGCAGGGGGTGACCCTTCGCTCTTCGAGGGCGGCGTGGATTTCGTTGCCGTTGAGCCAGACCTTGCCGCCATCTTCGATGCCGCAGGCGAATTGTGCCTTGCCGGGAGCAGGCGCAAAGATCCAGGTCCGAAGGTAGGCGGCACAGTTTTCACCGCCCACGATTTTCTTGAGGTTGATGCCCCAGGGGTCGACGCTGCGTGCCTCCCAGAGGTCGAGGTTGTCGCCGTCGAACAGCACGATGGCGCTCCTGGGCGGGCGGGCGCCGAGCGTGGGGGAGAGGCGCACCACATGATGGAGGTCAATGGCGCCGGAGACCGGGCCTTCAACGCGGCCGTTCATACGTCCTCTCCGAAACGTGATGGTGATTTTGGCGTCTTTCATGTCGCCGTTAACGCCGGTGCCGGAAAAATCGACGCCGTCATCGACCGCCTTGCCTTCGAGCACTGCCAGGGCGGGTTCCCGGGTGTCGAATGCCGGGAGCAGGTTCATCTGATAGGTTTTGTCGGACAGAGGAATGACCTGCGCGCATAAATTGGCACTGCCCCACTTGCCTTCCCAATCGCCCATGCAGGGATCCGGCTCGCGGGTCTGGGCAATGTTGGCTTCCGTGTGGGCGCCGTGAATCGTGGCGCAACCGCCCAGAACGGCGGCGACAGACAGTGTGATCATCGTAAACAAGAGCGGTTTCATGATTCGGGCATCTCCTTGTACCGCGATAGACGCTCGGCGTGGGCACAGGCGTCAAAAACAGAGAGTAGGGTTTTGGAGGACATGATTTCAAGGCCTCCTTTGATTTCGATGAACAGACTGCCGGGAAGTGGACAGGCGTTGTCTTGAATGCCTACTATGGAGTCAGGGACAGCGTGTGAGGGAGGATGGGATGCGCCGCGCGCCGGTGTACACAGTCCAGGGAGACTAGAGATGACGGATACCATGGAACTGCGTTATCAGGAACGGCTGGACCGCTATGTGACGGCGCTGCGCAACAAACAACCCGATCGGGTGCCGATCCGTCCCTTTGTAGCTGAATTTGCGGGGAAATACGCGGGCTACACGTGCCAGGAGGTGACGCATGATTACCGCAAGGCCTTCGACGCGGTCTGCCGGTGCGCGCTCGATTTCGATTGGGACGCCATGGTCGGCAACATGGTGTATGTCTGGACCGGGCTGACTCAGGCCATCGGGCTGCGTTATTACGGCACGCCGGGTATTGATGTGCCCGCAGACACCGGATTCCAGTATCTCGAGCCGCTCCAGGGCGAGGAATTCATGCGTGCCGATGAATACGACGCGCTTATCGCCGATCCGACCGCGTTTCTATTCGATGTTTGGCTGCCTCGCGTGTCGAGAGACATTGTCCCGCCAGGAGCGCCATCGACGTTCCGGAGCAATTTGGCGTTTCTGAAGGGCGGCATGGCCATGTGGGACTATTTTGGCGGATTTGGCGCGCAGGCGGGACGTATGCGCGCTGAATGCGGCATGCCCGGGGCCATTGCAGGAATCCTCAAGGCGCCTCTGGACATCCTGGGCGACAAGCTGCGCGGCTACGTCGGACTCAGCATGGACTTGTTCGAGCAGCCGGATAAAGTGAAGGCAGCCTGTGAGGCGCTCGCACCGCATCTCCTTAGCACGGCCCTCGCGACCGCCGACCCGGCGAAGGATGTGCCCATCACCATCTGGATGCACCGCGGCTGCGTGCCGTTTATCTCCATGGACCAGTTCAAGGCGCTGTACTGGCCCACGCTGAAACCCATTATCGAGGCCATATGGGCCAACGGCCACCAGGTCCTGTTTTACGCCGAGGGCGACTGGAATGCCCACCTCGAATCGTTTGCCGAGCTTCCGGAGGGAAGCATCATCTACCACGTTGACAAGGCGGATATCTTCGAAGCGCACAAAGTCCTCGGGAACCGGTTCTGCATCAGCGGCGGGATCCCGAATTTCCTCTTGACCTATGGCACCGTGGATGAGGTCAAAGACCGCTGCAAGAAGGTGATCGACGAGGTGGGCGCGGACGGTGGTTTTGTCATGGATGCGAGCGCGATTATCCAAAACGACGCCAAAATCGAAAACATGCGCGCCATGACCGAATTCACCCGCGAATACGGTGTGTATCGCGGCGGCGTTTCCGAGCCTGCTGAAAACGCCGAATGGAAGAAGGCCGCCGCACCCGAGACCCCGCCAAACGTGGGCCGTTCCGTCAATCGCCCGCCGGGAGTATGCATCCCCTGGGAAGAGAAAAAGGCTGAATTGCCGCCCATTCAGGGAGATGCCGGCATCGTAAAGCGGATCTGGGAAGAAATCGATACATTTGGGTTCACGTTTATCATGCACTGCCTGGTCTCGTTTTGACGCGGCGGTATTGCGGGCGCAGCGGGCGGACGTGTCCCGGGTTGCCGGGCGGGGGCGCGCGGCAATGAACCATCTGAATGCGGTGTTACCCCGGAGCAGGCGCTGCGCTCCGCGGCGTTTACTTGTCCTCCGCGGCGTTGCTCCATGCCCCGAGGCCGGAAAGCTACCGCTTGCCGCGACCGTTTTGTCATACTGCCGCCGGGCGGATACGGGGAATCCGGGGGCGGGTGAATTGCCGTTATGACCATACAGAAGAAAACACTCATTATCATCGCGGTAACCCTGGTTTGCCTGTTGGCGGGGCTGTACCTGGGCGTCCGGTTCATTCTGTTGCGCGGATTCGACGATTATGAAATGGACCGGGCGCGGTCCGAAACCGCCTTGATCCGGCGCTCCTACCTGGCGCGCCTGAACGAACTCGATGTGCATTTGCAGCAATTGTCGGCATGGGACGCCATGGCGTCCTATGTGCAGCATCCCACCCCGGAGTTTGAAGAGTCCAACTTCGTCAACAATGCCTTCGAATCGCTGGAACTGAACGCGGTGGTCGTCCTGGATCGGACGGGGCGGGTGGTGTTCGCGCGCGGATACGACCTCCTTGAGCGGCGAACCCAACCCATTTCGCCAGGGCTCATGGAGGTGATCGAGGCGATCCCGGAGCTGCAGGACCACGATACGGCCCGCTCAGCGCGGGCAGGCCTGATCTCCCTGCCGGAAGACCCCATGCTGGTGGCATCGCGTCCGATCGTGTCGAGCAATTTCGACGGACCCATCCGGGGGACGCTCATTCTGGGCCGTTACGCGGACGGGACCCTGGCCACGCGCTGCGGCGACCTGCTCAAACGCTCCGTCACGGCGCTGCGGTGGCAGGATGTGCCCCCGGAGGTCCAGGCGGGACTGGCGGATGCCGCGGGGATCTATGTGCGCCCGATGAGCCGCAGGCTGCTGGAGGCGTACGCACGGGTCAATGACATTATCGAGCGCCCGGCGCTGGCGTTGCGCACGGAGTTGCCGCGAGAGGCGTACGCGGCCAAAGTCATCCTGGCGCGGACCTTGATGGCGTCGCTGCTCGCTGCCGGTCTGGTGTTCGGCACGGTGGTCATGCTCCTCCTCCGGTATTCGGTGCTTTTGCGCGTGGCGTCGCTCGAGAGCGAAGTGCGGGGCATAGCGGATTCGGGCGATGCGCGCCGGCGGGTGGCGCTCAGCGGGCGCGATGAACTGGCGCGGCTGGCGGAATCGGTCAACGTGATGCTCGCAGCCCTGGCGGCGTCCCGCGAGGCGTTGCGCTCCAGCGAAGAGACCTCGCGGGCCTTGATGGACGCCACGCTGGATTCGGCGTTTCTGGCGACCCGCGACGGCACCCTCGTGGCCGTAAACGAAGCCGGCGCCCGCCGCCTGGGCATGAACCGTGAGGAGATCACCGGAGCGAAGCTGCGCGACCTTTTTCTGCCCGCCCTGGCGGAGGCGCGCATGGCCCGGCTGGAGGAAGCGTTCGAAACCGGGCGGGCCGTGCGTTTCGAGGACCGGCGCGGCGACATCCGTTTCGACGTGACCTATTATCCCGTCGCGAATGCGGAAGGGCGGATCGACCGCCTCGCCATCTTTGCCCACGACATCACGGACATGAGGAAAGCCGAGGAGGAGCTTCGCGAAAGCCGGGCGCGTTACCGGGACCTCGTGCAGAGCGTCAACAGTATCGTGCTGCGCTGGGATCTGAACGGCGTCGTCACGTTCGTGAATGAATATGGGCAGCAGTTCTTCGGATGGACCTGGCAGGAGCTCGTGGGCAAGCCCGTCGTGGGGACCATTGTGCCGGAGGTCGACAGCTCCGGACAGGATCTTCGGGGCTTCATCGACGCGCTCTTGCGGGAGCCGGAAAAGTATGTGTCTAACGAGAACGAAAACATCCGCAAGAACGGAGAGCGGGTGTGGATCGCCTGGAGCAACCGCCCCGTTTTTGATGACACAGGCGCCCTGGTCGAGATCCTTTCGATTGGCAATGACATCACCCGCCGGCGGCTCGTGGAGCAATCGCTCGTGCACCGCGTGCAAATGGAAGAGCTGGCCGCGTCGGTATCCGCCCGTTTCCTGACCGCGGGAACCGGCGACCTCTCCGGCACGATGCAGGAAGTGCTGCGCAGTGTAGGTGAATTCGCCGGCGCCGACCGGGCGTATTTCTACCTGGCGCGGGAAGACGGCAAGACGCTCGACCTCGTGCACGAGTGGTGCGCGCCCGGCGTCGTCTCTCCGGACCGGCCCGAAACCGGGTTGTCGGCGGAACGCTACACCTGGTTCGCCGAAAAATTGCGGAACGATGGGGTGGTGTACATCCGTGACGCTGCCGAGTTGCCGGAAGAAGCGGCGGCGGAGCGGGCCCTCCTCGATTCCTGGGGGATGCGCAGCCTGTTGGACGTGCCCCTCCTCTGGCGTGGCCAGGTGGTGGGCATCCTGGGATTCAGCGGCATATCGCAGAAGGCAGACTGGGACAATGACGACATCCGCCTGCTGAAGCTGGTGGCGGGAGTCTTTGTCGCGGCGTTTCAACGGGCCCGCGCCGAAGAAGCCGTGCTCGTGCAGGCGCGCCGGCTTGAGGCGTTGATCAACCTGCAGGACATGGGTCAATCCGGGCCGAGAGAGATGATGGGCTTTGTCCTGCAGAAGGCCGTCGACCTGACCCGGAGCGATCTGGGGTTTGTCAGCATGCTCAACGGGCGCGATGAAGCGTTTGTGCCGGACAACTGGGCGCGCGCAGACGAGGTGGACGATGCGCTGCCGGTCGAGACCGTGGCGGCCGCCCTGGAAACTCCGGAGATGTGGGACAGGCTCAAGGATGCGCGCAAACCCCTGGTGCTGGACCGTGCTTCGCTGCCCGGCCAGGCCGCGAAGTACATCACGCGGCTGCTCGCGGTGCCCATCCTCGACCACGACCGGCTCGAAGCCATGGCCGTGGTCGTGAACAAACCCTTCGAATACGACGAAGCCGACGCCAACCAGCTGCAACTGCTCATGAGCGGCGCATGGAACCAGATCAAACGGAACGAGGCAGTGGCCTGGATTCAGCGCGAAGTCGACGAGATCGCCAACATCCAGCGGGCACTGCTGCCGCGCTCGATGCCCACGGTGCAGGGGATGCGCGTCCGGGCCTTTTCATCGACCTTTGACCGCGCCGGAGGCGATTACTACGACGTGCTACCGGTGGGGGCGCCGCCGGGCACCGACCTGAAACAGCATCCGCGCTGGCTGATTCTGATCGCCGATGTCTCGGGGCATGGCCCGTCGTCGGCAGTCATCGTGGCCATCCTGTCGACCCTGTTGCGGGTGGGATCGGTCGAGGGGTCGTCGCCCGCCCGGGTACTGGAGTATCTGAACGGGCAATTGATGGGCCACACGGCTGGCCAGGTTTTCGTGACCGCGTTTCTGGCTCTGATCGATCTGGACGCACGCACCCTGGTCTATTCCAACGCGGGACACAACCCCCCCGTTGTGCGGCGGCCGGATGGCACCGTGACTGAACTCGAACGCTCGGGTGACATCCCCCTTGGCATAATGACCAGTTGGACCTATTCGGAACGGACCATCCCTATCGAGCGGGACGCGGTCCTGTGGCTGTATACGGACGGAGTGGTCGAAACGCGATCCGCTGACGGCGAGGCATTCGGCGAGCAGCGCCTGCGCGATGCCATTCAATCATTGGAAGGGGAGTCGTCGAGGGCGGTTGCCGAGCTGGTCGGGATGCTTCGCGCCCACGAAGCGGGACGGCGCCCCAGCGACGACCAGGTCATCATGCTGGTCGAGTTTACGTAGTTCCGGAAACGCGGTCTGAACGGAGCGGAGATTACGCGATGCACGGCGTTCGATACACCGTCAGTGTGGTCTGGGCGGCATCCTGGGTGCTCATCATGCCCCATGTGGCCGCGCAGGAGAGCCAGCCGCTTTCCGCGGCACAGAACGGCGAACAGGTGGATGTCCTGGTCGATGGCGCGCTCTTCACAAGCTACAAATTCTCGCCGGAACAGAAATACCCCTACTTTTGGCCGGTCATCGGACCGGTGTCCGGCAAAACCGTCACCACGGAGACCTCCGAACCGTATCCGCACCATCATTCGCTGTTTTTTGGATGCGACCGGGTGAACGGAGGCAATTACTGGCAGGAAGGCAACGAGCGCGGGCAGATCCTCTCACAAGGGCCGAAAATTGTCGAAGCTGAGGGCAAACGGGTCGTTTTCGAAGACGAGTGCCTGTGGAAACTGCCGGGCCAGGAGCCCGTGCTGCGCGACACGCGCACGATCACGGTGACCGCCCCGAATCGGGCGACGCGCCTGATTGATTTCACGATCGTCCTTCATCCCCTCGTCCAAATACAGATTGAAAAAACAAACCATTCTCTGTTTTCGGCGCGAATGGTCCCCGAACTCAGCGTGGCGTCGGGCGGCACGCTGATCAACGCCGAAGGAGCCCGGGCCGAAACGGGCACGTTCGGGGTGGCCTCGCCGTGGTGCGATTACTACGGCACGCGCGATGGTGTAACCGAAGGGCTCGCGATCCTCCAGCATCCGCTCAATCCATGGTATCCGGCAAAATGGTTCACGCGCGACTACGGTTTCTTCTCGCCGACGCCCATGTTCTGGCCGTCCGGCGGCCGCACGGTGCTGCCGGCGCACGAGCCCGTTACGCTGGCATACCGGGTCGTCGTTCATGCTGGTGACGCGAAAGAAGCCGGGATCACGGACCTCTTTGAGGCATTTCAGGCCGCCACACCTCTCCAGAATCGCTAAACCCCGCCAGATGCGCTGACCACCCCGTCCACGCAGCGCGTAGCGCAGGCATCTTGCCCGCGTTCTTCTCTTTCTGAGCACAGGCCTCCGTGCCTGCCTGGCCAACCCCAATTTCCGCAGCGCGTAGGGGCAGACCCCCGTGCCTGCCTGGCCAACCCCAGTTTTCGCAGCGCGTAGGGGCTGACCCTTGTGCCTGCCTGGTCAACCCCAATTTCCGCAGCGTGTAGGGGCAGAACCCTGTGTCTGCCCTATTTCAAGGCGGCCACCGTGCCCATACAATCAACATGGTCCACTTTCTCATGCCCAATGGCCATCGCCAGCCCACTATTGTCCACCCCCGGCCGCTTCGCGGTCACCCCCGCCAGCGGGGGACACAAAAACCGGAACCGGCGAATACGGTGGCTGGGCACATTTTTGCTCCATTGTCTCTGGCGGTGGACACAAGAGCCCGGCACGCGAAAAATTTTAGATACGGTACACTTGTCCCCTGCCTGCGCGAAACACATGAGTCCGAAAAGCAGATTTTCAGGTGCGAAGCGCGTGTCCCCTGCTGATGGAGGTATGCCTGCAGGCTCGAGCGCCCAGCAAAACACGGCGCACTGTCCCCCGCTGGCGGGGGTGAATCGGCGGCAGCCGATTCGGGGGTGGAGTTTTGGATTGGGCGGCGCGACCCAAGGGTCGCCCCTACAACCGGAGGGCAATCGCACCTGTCCACTGCCGGCCACGCGGGTCAGGGGCGCCGGGCGCAAAAAGCCCCAGCCTTTTCCTCAAAAATAAAACTAGCGCACTTAGAATATGGACCAAATATGACAGTCCCTTGACATAACTCCGAATGGCAGCTATAAGAAAATGAGAACGGGCAGAAGCTTCATCAACAGGGGCGCAACGATGGACTCATCTGCGGGGCATATCACGGGAAACACCATCTTCCCGGGCCAGTAACACCTTCTTTCTCGCCAGAGATCCGCCCGCGCGCCTCAATCCAGCGAGGTTTCGCGCGCAGCGCCGCGAAATCCGGGCCGAGGTCCGGGGCGATACGCGGTGGTTCAAGACGTGGCATGCGCCGAACACGCTGATTGACGGCAGCCCTGAGGAGAGCGAGGTGTTTCGTCTGGGCAACCTGAACCAGGTGGTCAAGGCCACCAAGCGGGGCTACGGGAGCGTGACCGTCGCGCCGCCGGCGAATGTGACGTATTCGTGCATGCCGGTGGGCGATCTGTCGGATGCGATGTACACGGAGCCGGACCCGCAGGCCGGCACGCGGTATTGCCTGCCGGAGGGCACGCTGCTCTCCGTGCAGGTGGCGCAGGTGTTGGCCGGTCCGGAGGAATGGTGCACGCGGGGCCCGCTGGTGCTGTCTGAGTCCGGAAATGACGCGTATCACAATGCCTCGTTCGCGCTCATCCATCCGACGGAGGTTCGGGTGAGCGGGGGCGTGTTGAACTCTGACAAAGCAGCTTTGACCCGATAACACTGAAAGCTCGGAGGTGGCAAATGAGATTGATGATTCTTGTGGTGCTGCTGAGTGCTCCCTATATGAAGTCCTCTCCCGAGAATTACATGGATGTAATGCGAGAGTATGAATCGAATCAGCGCGTCCTTCGCGCAGCGCTCGAAAACGGTTTGGAGCTTTCGGACGCGTATGACTTGACGATCAAGCTCATGGGAACTTCGATAGACCCACCTAAGCGCGAAAATATTGCATATTGGGAGCAGAAGGACTTCCCCTTCTTGGGGTTTCTCACGCAGATCCTGGAGACAACTGATATGCCTCTTAGTCGTCCGCCGTACACGAGGCCTCATGTGTCGCAAATTACCGTTTTAAACTGGATAGCCGTGTCTCAGCATCCGGAATGCACCGATTGGCTTATCAAATACGCGGAAGAGCTTCTCAAGAAACCAATTGAATCCGATGAGGATATTGACCGCTTAAAGGGTACATTGAAGGCACTCGGTTACAATGGAAGTGAACAGGCTCTGGATATGCTTTTCCGTATGCAGAGCAAGAAAGCGTGGGAAAACGGCGATTATGTAGACCTCAAATCTTATGAGGGTTCTTCGCGCAAATCCCAGCAGGATATTGTCTTCGAGCTGCGGGCTGCTGCGTTGGCTGGTATTGCCTTTTCGGGCACAGAAAGGGCCCTGAAGGCTTTCGCAACGGGCGAAGGTCTTGCCAACGACATGGGCAGGTTTGACGGTATATTCAGCATTGCGGCGCATGCGCGGTTTGGCCTGTATAATTTATCCTGGCACTACCAAAATGGCCTGGCCCCTGAAGTCGAAGCAGAACTGAAGTCCGTATACGATAAATACCATATGGAATATCGTGCCAAGGAGCAATTCGGACCCATTACCGATCCTACGCGGCCCCCCAGGCCTGTAATGTAAACGCAAAATAGAAATGTCCGCTTTGCGCTGGGGGTGAGCGGGTTATCCTAGGGCTGTGGGCAGGTGCGTTTGTGGGGGATGTGTCGGCCGGTCCGGATGAGTGGTGCACACGTGGCCCGCTGATGCCGCATGAATGCGTGGGGGCTGAACCGTGTGCCGACGAGGACGTCGGCGCACCCAGACGAGGACGTCGGCGCTCCCAGGGTACCTATCCTCCGCGGGCGGGGCTGAACCGTGTGCCGACGAGGACGTCGGCGCTCCCAGGACGTCGGCGCTCCCAGGGTACCTATGGGGTGGAGTTTTGGAGGTTGGAGTTTGAGGCTGGATTTTGAGGTGTGGCTTGCAGCACCCAATCTCACGGCAAAAATCCCCAGGCCTGACAAAGAACAAAGGATGTAGCGACGCACCCAGGCAATACCCGCAAATGACGGACAGAGACCGTCGCTGCGCGAGTCTGCTCTGCAACAACCCATAACGGACAAATTGGCCGCCGGCTACGATGAACCAACGGCGCAGCCGGTCGATCAGGGTGCTATTCGAGTCTTCGGATGCAACGGCCTGTATCTTTGTCTGAGCCGCACACGCGGGATAGGAGTGAGGCGCCGAAACAATCCGCGAGTCACTCGGTGTCAACCCGCGCATTGGAGTATAATCCCGCCCAAACGAGCGCTCCCGGAGGCAGGCCGCCGGGCGCTCAGAGCGGGGGATTTTGGACCAGGAAGGACGGCAGGCATGGCGCATGTGTTGATCACGGGGGTAGCAGGATTCATCGGCTCGTCCCTCGCGGACCGGCTGCTCGCACGGGGCGACACCGTTGTGGGGCTGGACGACTTCAACGACTACTATGACCCGGCCATTAAGCGGGGGAACATCGCGGGGGCCCTCACGAACGAACGGTTTACCTTGCATGAACTCGACCTCTGCGACGAAGCGGCCGTGATGGCGCTGATGGAGAGCTCGCGCCCGGAGGTGGTGGTGCATTTGGCGGCGCGGGCGGGGGTGCGTCCGTCGCTGGAAAACCCTGGACTCTACCACCGGGTCAATGTCATCGGCTCGCAGCACGTGCTCGACGCATGCCGCCGGTTCAATCCATCCCACCTCGTGTTTGCGTCCAGTTCGTCGGTGTACGGCGGATGCACCGACGTGCCGTTTGATGAAGACAACCCGGTATCTCGGCCGATCAGCCCCTATGCCGCCACGAAACGCATGAACGAACTCATGGGCCACGTCTACAGCCACATCTACGGGCTGAACGTCACCATGCTGCGGTTTTTTACGGTATACGGCCCGCGTCAGCGCCCGGATATGGCGATCCACGCCTTCACGCGGCGCATCGACGCCGGACATCCGGTCCCCCGGTTTGGCGATGGCTCCACGCGCCGCGATTACACCTATATCGACGACTGCATCGATGGCGTGGTCCAGGCGATCGACAGGCCCTTCCGCTACGAGATTTTCAATCTGGGCGAGAGCCAGACCACGAGCCTGCAGGAACTCATCGAGCTCATCGCCCGGCACGTGGGCAAAACGCCCATCATTGACGAGAAACCCCTGCAACCCGGCGATGTGGACATCACCTGCGCCAACATTGAAAAGGCCCGCCGCATGCTCGGCTACGATCCGAAAACCGGCATGGACGAGGGCATCCGCCGTTTCGTGGCCTGGTACCGCGAACACAAAACTCCCTGAGCCCAGCCTTCGGCCACGCGGCCGGCCTGGTTCCCCGGCCCCGGAGAGGTTTTTACCAGTACAGCGCTTGGATGTCGCGTGTTTTGGCGGTATGCTATGCTGATCTGCCGGAGTGTGCGGACTTCGGCCCGGTCCGGGAAAGATCATTCACAGCGCAGTAAGAACGCTTTTGGGATTGTCGCGAAACATGCCAGCGAAACGTGCATATATTCAGACCTTCGGCTGCCAGATGAACGAGCATGACAGCCAGCGGATGGCAAAAATACTTGAATCGGCGGGTTATGCGCTAACGGACGACCCGGCACAGGCCGGCGTCGTGCTGATCAACACCTGCTCCGTGCGGGAAAACCCCGAAAACAAGGTCTACAGCCTCCTGGGCCGTCTGCGCCGCCTCAAACAGGACGGGGCGCGGATGATCATCGGAGTGGCGGGCTGCGTCGCTCAGCAGGAGGGCGAGGCGATCCTCCGCCGCGAGAAATGCGTGGATCTCGTTTTCGGGCCCGACAACTATTTTGACTTGCCGGACATGATCGCGGCGGTCGAGCGCGGCGAACGCGTGCTCAACACGGAATGGCTGTCCGGCAGGCAGAAGGTCCGGAATTTCATTCCTGAGGAGCGGATGGAACAGGTAGCCCTCGAAGGATGCAAGGGCTACATCGCGATCACCAAAGGCTGCGACAATTTCTGCTCGTTTTGCATCGTGCCGTACACGCGGGGCCGCGAGGTCAGCCGCGAGATGGACAACATTCTGTGCGAAGCCCGCATGATGCTCGAACAGGGCGCGAAAGAGATCTGGCTGCTGGGGCAGAACGTGAATTCGTACAAAGCGGACGGCGCAGGGTTCTATGAGCTGCTGGACGCCGTGTCGCGCCTCGACGGCCTGGCACGGCTCCGTTTCACGTCCCCGCACCCCAATGACTGGAACCACCGGCTGTCGGATTTGATGGCTGAGCGCGCGGTCATCTGCAACCAGCTGCATCTGCCGTTTCAGGCGGGCGGCAACCGCGTGCTTGAACGGATGCGCCGGCGCCACACGATAGAGGACTATCTTGAAAAAGTGCGCTATATGCGCGCGATCAATCCGGCGATCGAGCTCAGCACCGACATCATCGTGGGATTCCCGGAGGAGACCGAGGAGGAATTCGCCTGGACTCTGCGCGTTATGGATGAAGTGCGGTTCTCGCAGGTGTTTGCGTTCAAGTATTCGGTTCGGCCCGGCACGCGCGCGGCCGGGATGGTGGACGACGTCCCCCGCGAGGTTAAAGAAGAGCGTCTGGCACGCGTGCTCGAACTGCAGGAACGCATTACCGAAGAACAACTGAGCGGGCTGATCGGGTCGCGTCATGAGGTGCTGATCGACGGCGCACACCTGCGCCGGCAGGGCGTCATGAACGGACGCACGGAAGGGTACCGGCCGGTATCCGTGCCCGGCGATGCGCTGGAGATCGGCGACCTGGTTCCGGTGCAAATCACCGGATACCGCAATCATTGGCTTGAAGCGGAACGCCTGCTCGACCTGTCCGCCTCCGGCGGGCATCCGGCTGGACCAACTCGTTCCCTGGAGGCATGAATCAACATGATCGTCAACGTGACATCCCGCGCGAAGTTTGTGTTCGCGGAGGCTCCCTGTGCGCTTGCCCTGCCCGTGTTCGAAGACTCCCTGCCCGTCGAGTCTCTCCTGCTCGACGAAGCGGATGCGCGAACCATAGCGCGATGGCACGAAAAAGGGCTGGTGCGCGGGAAAGCGGAGGAAGTTCATTTTCTTTCCTCGACGGGCCGCAGATACGAAGGCGTTTTGCTTCTGGGCCTCGGCAGGCGCGAGGCCTGCACTACCGAGACGCTGCGCCGTGCGGCCGGCCAGGGATGCGCCGCGCTGAGCGCCCACCGGCTGGAGCGCGTCGTGTTCGACGCGGCGTCTGTACCGGAGCTGGCCCACGGCATTGTCGAAGGGATCCTGCTGGGCCAGTACCGCTTTGACCAGTACAAGGAGCGCAAACCGGACGCAGCGGCCGCGCCGCAAGTGGACAATATCACGATCGTGCTTGAGGCAGACGCGCACGACGTTATGCGCCATTGTGAACAGGCCCGGCTGGCCTGTGAAAGTGCCAACTGGGCGCGCGATCTCGCCAATACGCCGCCCAACGACATGACGCCGTCGCGCCTGGCGGGTGCGGTGCTCGAAATGGCCGAAGACGCCGGATGCTCGGGCGAGGTGTATCACCGCGATCAGTTGGAAGAGCTCGGCATGCGGGCGTTTCTCGGGGTTGCCCGCGGCAGTGTGGAGCCGCCCACGCTGTCGGTATTGCATTACACGCAGGAATCGGCCACGCAGACCATCGCGCTGGTCGGCAAAGGCATCACGTTCGACACGGGCGGCATCTCATTGAAACCCGGCCAGGATATGCACGAGATGAAGTTCGACATGTGCGGCGCGGCGGCCGTGGCCGGGGCGTTCCGGGCCATCGCCGCGCTCCGTCCCGCCATCAACGTGGTGTGCGTCATTCCCGCCTGCGAGAACGCGCCCGGAGGCCATGCGCAGCGGCCTGGCGATGTCGTCCGCGCGTATAACGGCAAGACCATCGAAGTGAACAATACCGATGCAGAAGGCCGCCTGATCCTGGCCGACGCGCTCGCGTATACCGTCGATCGGCATCGTCCCGGCCTCGTGGTCGATCTGGCCACCTTGACCGGCGCGTGCGTTGTCGCGCTCGGGCACTATGCCGCAGGATTGATGACTGATGACGACGCCTTGGCCGCCTCCCTGGAAGCGGCCGGGTCCGTCACGGGCGAACGGGTGTGGCGGCTGCCGCTCTGGGACGAGTACGGCAAACTGGTCGAAGGCACCCACGCCGATCTCTGCAATATCGGGCCGCCGAGAGAAGCGGGCGCCATCATGGGCGGCTGTTTCCTGAAACATTTCGTGGGCGATACCCCCTGGGCGCATCTCGATATCGCGGGAACCGCGTGGGGCGGTAAACACATCCCCTATCTCGACGCGAAACACGCGACGGGATACGGTGTCCGTCTGTTGACCGAATGGGTCGTGCGGGCGAGCGGGGAGGCGGCATAAGGCGCCATGGCCGAACGCGAAACCACACCGGTTGCCGCGCCGCGATCGGGCCGGCAGCGGGCTGCCATCCACACGCTGGGTTGCCGGCTGAACCAGTCTGAGAGCGGCATCCTGGCGGATCTGCTCCGCCGCGAAGGCTACGAGCTTGTGCCGTTCGGTGAGCCCGCGGAGCTGGGGGTCGTTCACACCTGCACGGTGACCCGCGAAGCCGATGCCAAATCGCGCCAGCTGATCCGCGCGTTCATCCGCACGAACCCCCACGCCTATGTGGCCGTCCTCGGTTGCTATGCGCAGACCGGATACCAGGCGCTCGCCGCGATCGACGGCATCGACCTCATCTGCGGCAACCAGGAAAAAATGAACTTGCTCGAATTCGTCAGGCAGGGGAAGAACAAGGTGCCCCTGGTGGTTCGCGATCGCATTCAGCGGGATGATTTTACGATCGAATTTGCGGGCGACGAGCCCACCGAGCGCCGCGCCAACCTCAAGATTCAAGATGGCTGCAATTTCCTGTGCAGTTACTGTGTGATCCCCTTTGCCCGCGGGCGGAGCCGCAGCCGCGAGATGGACAACCTCCTCGATGAGGCCCGGGCGCTGATCGCGCGGGGCGCCAAGGAGCTTGTACTGACTGGCGTCAATCTGGGCTGTTACACGTGGGAAGGGCTCACGATCGTCGATGTAGCCGATCGCCTCAACGAGCTGCCGGGGCTGGCCCGTATCCGCATCAGTTCGATCGAGCCGACCACCGTCCCCGAAGAGCTGCTCGAACGCATGGCCGACCCGGCACACGCGCTGACGCCGTACCTGCATCTCCCCCTGCAGTCCGGCTCCGACACCGTGCTGCGCCGCATGAAGCGCAGATACACGATCCGCGAATATGTCGAGTTCGTCGAAGCAGCCTGCAGTTGCGTACCGGATTTGTGCGTCGGCACGGACATCCTCGTGGGCATGCCGGGGGAATCCGACGCGGAATTTGAAGAGACCTGCGCCGTTTTGCGCGACGCGCCGATTGCCTACGCGCACGTGTTCAAGTATTCGGAGCGCGACGGCACCGCATCGCAACGCATGCCGGACAAGGTGGAACCCAGGGTCGCCAACCGCCGCAGCGCACGGATCCGCCGCATCAGCGCGGCTAAACGCCACGCCTTCTACGAACGCAGCCTCGGGATGTCTGTTGAGGTCTTGTTTGAGCAGCAGCAGGATGGCTGGTGGGAAGGGTATACGGGGAATTATGTGCGGGTTGCGGCACGTTCCTCACAACGGCTGCGGAACGAATTTGGCCGCGTGCGGGTGGACAGTATTCGGGGCGATATGGCCATAGGAGTGTTCAATGACTGAGCCAGCCGTTGGGGTTTCTGACCCCGCTTTTGAAAAAGAAGAACGCCTGAAGGCGATCCTTTCCGCGTATGGACGCATAGCTGTGGCCTATTCAGGCGGAGTTGACTCAACCTACCTGGCCGCCGTCGCGCATGAAGTCCTGGGCAAAGACGCGGAGCTGATCATCGCAGATTCGCCGAGCATCCCCCGGTCCGAGCTGGCCGCTGCGAAGGCCCTGGCCCGCGAACGCGGCTGGAACCTCACCCTAATCAAAACCAACGAATTTGATCGCGAAGAGTATCTCGAAAACGGCCCGCTGCGCTGTTACCACTGCAAAACAGAATTGTTCCAGCAGATGGAGCAATACGCCCGCGATAAAGGCGTGATGGTCACGGCTTACGGCGCCATCGCGGAAGACGCCCTCGATCTGACCCGTGTCGGGCATCGCGCCGCCAAAGAACGTGCCGTAGCGGCGCCTCTCCAGGAAGTCGGATTGACCAAAGAGGAGATCCGGAAGCTGAGCCGCCACCGTGGCCTGCCCACCGCCGACAAAGCGTCGTTTGCCTGCCTGGCGTCACGCTTTCCCACGGGGATCCGAGTGTCGCGTGAAGCGATATCAGCGGTCGAACGGGCAGAAGAGACGCTCAAATCATTCGGATTCCACCAGTACCGCGTCCGGCATCACGGCGATTTGTGCCGGATCGAGGTCGAACCCGTCGAATTCGCCAGACTCCTTGAGCCCGGGCTCCGCGACGCCATCGTAAGAAGCTGTCGTGACGCCGGTTACCGTTTCGTTACCCTCGATTTGGCCGGTTACCACAGCGGAAGTTCGGCCATCGCACCTGATGCCAGTCTGGGACATGCATCCGCCGGGATGATGCCCAGCACCTCCGGCATTTCGCGAAATGATGAACTTTCGGATGGATCCGGTGTCTAAACAAGCGAATGAACGCGTTGACCCCGGCTTGCGTTCGGTGGTTTGAGGGTTATATCATACGTGCGTGTAAGTTCCGGCGAAAAGGGCGCCATCAGCGCGCGATGGTAACGCCCGGCCGGTTCTTCAACCGCTTTCGAGGCAAGACATTGGAATCAATGCGCTGGGATTGTCTTCCCGCGTGAAAAATTGGCCGAATGGCGCAAAACCATTCGGGTAACCAGGTTGGCAAGCCCAACACAGGTGTAAGGAGACGACCGATGTACAGATTGTTTATACTCGCTCTGGCTTTGACGGTGACCGCGGCGTTCATGGGTTGCGGCGGAAAGGCCGAAACACCTGCCCCGGCGCCGAGCAGCCCCGCCGTGACGGCTCCGGCGCAGGCGCCTGAGCAAAGCGCTCCGGACGCGCAGGTAGAGGCGGCCCCCGAAGCCCCTGCGGCTCAGTCCGGCGACGCAGCCAGCGCCAGTGATGAGGACGACTGGGGAGAATTTGAGGTCGTCCCGTCCGCCAGTGCCAGCGCACAGAAAAAAGAATAGCGCAGGTTTGAGATTGTTCCGGCCTCCCTCCCCGGTATCGGGAGAGAGGCCGGTCGTTTTTTGGCGCGCTTCGAAAAAATCTGGAGGCGTGCCGCATTGCTGTAATATCCGGTACAGGCCATAGCGCCAGACACCGATGTTACGTATGAAAGGCCACCACGCGACCAGTATGGCTGTACAGGCAATCACATTTGATTTCTGGTGCACGCTTTTCCGCGATGCGGAAAAAGACGAGCGCCAGCAGCTCCGCGTTGACGCGGTACACGAGGCCACCGGTGCGCCGCATGAAGCCATCCATGCCGCTCTGGAAACCGTCTGGCGGGAATTCAGCCGGCACCACCTCGAAGAGCAGCGCACCCTCCGGCCGGAAGATGCCGTACACCTGGCCGCGCAAGAGCTCGGCGTTACACTGGAATCCGCCGTCCGGCGCCATCTGGCCGAGGTATTCGCGACTGCGATCGTGCACCACAGCCCCGTGCCCATCGATGGGGCCTTTGAAGCGGTCCGGCGCGCGGCGAAAACCATGCCCATCGCGCTGGTGTCCGATACCGGCGTCAGCCCGGGCCGTTCCCTGAAGCAGCTGATGGATCGCCACGGATTCACACCTCATTTCACCGCGCTGGTCTTCTCAGACGAAGTGGGCGTATCAAAGCCGCAGCCCCGGATGTTCGAGGCGGCGGCGCGGGCCCTGGGTGTCGAGACTGGGAATTTGCTCCACATCGGCGACCTGGAACCCACCGATATCGCCGGCGCGCACGCCGTCGGCGCCAAAGCCGCCCTGTTTACCGGCGACAACTCCACGTACGGCGAATCCACCGCCGCGGATTACGTGTTCACGCACTGGAACGACTTCATCGCCCGGTTGGCCGAGATCGTCTGAGTCCTGGGCGGCGGATCTCGCGCTTCACAGATACGGGTCGGTCGTGAAGACTTGTCCCAGGGGCGGGGGCAGGAAGGGCGCGAATTGGCCCTGGTTCGCCTTGTACACGAGCCAGACGTACCGGGGATCGTCCACGGACGTCTCAAAATGGTATTCCACTTCTTTCGGGCGGCCCTGCCGGGTTACCGCCGTGATTTCGACCTGGATATCGCCCAGGTCGATTGTGTCTCCGGGGGAAAACGGATGGGCATTGTCCCGCATCAGGTACCAGGCGAATCCGCCGCGGGGGGTCACGCGCAGGGTTTTTTCATTGATTCGAGCGATGTCGTGGGGTTGAGGCAAGGGCGCGTTGGCCGATAGCGTGCGCACGCGTGCCGGCACGGGAAGCGCCAGGACATGCCGGATGATCGGAAAATAACTGGTGAAATACACATTGGGCGCGTTGGCGAAGATCACCGTTCTGTTTTCAACGTCCGAAGGAAGCGGTGCGGCCACCACACTCTCTTCGATGATGTCGCCCAGGGTAGCAAACGCGAGAATGCGCATGGGCAGCAGCAGTGGCGCAAGCACCACGTGGACGCTAATGAGCAGGAAGGTGAGCGGCGGGGCAAGGATGCGCGCGGCCTCGGCCCGGCTCCAGATCTCACGCCGCTCGGCGCGCGCGTGAAGGTACTGGCCCAGCAGGCCGCAAGCGCCGATGCCCGGCCAGAGCAACAGCCGGTCGGACGGCAGCGACGCGCAGGCTGCCAGCAGAGAAAGCCCCAGACCCACGGACCAGAACCGGATTCGGGCATCGGTCCGAGCCATCGGGACAAAGACCACGGCGAGCACCACGAACAGGAGCACACCCGCGAACCACAGCAGCCACTGCCCGCCCTCGGGAAGGGCCAGATGAAGGTCTGAGGGCGGCAGACCCCATTGACCGAGAAACAGCACGGGAGCGCGGCATAACGCCAGCAGCGCGAACTGTCCCGGCGCTGATACCGGATCGCAGCAGGAGGCCGAGCCTGTGACCCCATATCCGAGCCCCTGGTACAAAAGACGCCAGATCAGCGCCACTCCGGCATAGGGAAGCAATGACAAGATTCGGCGCGTCAGGCGGCCGGGATCGAGAAAGACGGCGTAGGCGGCGAGATAGGCGCAGGTGGAAATGCCCTCTTCTTTCGAGAGCAGGCTCAACACCAGGCCGGATACACTCAGTGCAAGCCATTCACTGCGGCCTTCTTCGCGCCAGCGCATGTGCGACCACAGCGCGAGCAGTCCCCAGAACAGCGCGATGGCCGCGCTGCGGTCTGCGAGCCAGCCGGCGGGCATGGCGTGTGCATCGTCGATCGCGAACAATAGCGCCGCCAACCCGGCCGCCCAGGTTGGCGCCAGAAGCCTGCGATAGACCATACCCGCCATCAGCACCGCCAGTCCGAACCAGGCCAGGCTGTGCAAGTGCATCATGAAATACGAATCCGGCCACAGGCTGTGGTCGAGAACATGCGTCAGCACCGCAAGCGGCCGCCAGAACGACAGCCGCACGGTGTCCAGCGTCCACCACGGCAGAAATCCCGACTGCACGAGCGGCCGGGTGTGCTGCGGCTCGCCGTCGGCCAGGCAGAACATGGCCGATGATGGCGCGCCATCGCCCATATCCGCCGCCCTGGCTGATAATTTGAGATGATGCAGCCAGTCATCGAGCTGGTATCCGGTCATAGGCGACGGAGCCGCCAGAACCAGCGCCAAAATGGCCGCAACTACAATGCTTTTACGATGCGATAAGCCCCTCCGGACAGGATGTGCCATTGTTCCGGCTCCCCCATGAATGAAAATAAATCCAATCTCATCTAATTATAATCAAAAATATGCTGAAATGGGGTGTGCGACAAGAAATTCTTTGGTGATTTGCCGATCGTGCCCAAAGCGCTCAGCGGGCCCTCCAAAAACGCGTATTGAGGCGCTGCAGCTTGGAATACACCTGCATTTCAGCTCAGAGAGGGGGTAATGCTGGTGCAAATCGACCCCCGGCCGGTTTATTTGGCCGGAGGGTCGAAATTGGCGTCATGCAGCCCCAAAAACCGTGGGCTCGGAGGTGGCGGATCGATCTCCTGCGCTGGGCGCGATGAAGTACCGGGTTTCGTTATTCGCTCTGTTCTCCCGGATACAGTTGCTGGAACAGGTCCTTGACCGCGGCCATGATGACCTCGGAGGCGTTGGGTTCCAGATAGCTTGATCGGGCGCGCCAGGTCTCGTAGCCGCCGAGTTCGTGCTGGCGTGGCGTCGGCAGGTAGCCGTAGTATCCGTTGGCAAGCTCGATCGTGAATGCGTCTTCAAAGGGGCTTTCAGCCTTGATCTGGAGCCCCATCTCAGCGAAAACCTCGCAGGGGATGGCAGCGATGCTGAGGCTGCCGATGCGCAACGCCTGTACCGGCGCAATCACTTTCTCGGGATATTCGTTCAGCAGGATGGTCTCCCGCGCATAGATTTCCGGCATCGTTTCCATTATGGGTCCTTTGGCAGCAGCAACGATTTCGCGCGCGCGCGCGACGTCTTCCTCACTGGGAAGTCGGACGCCGAGTTCCAGCTCCTTCGTCACGGCGCCGAGGGCGACCCAATCGTGCCATTCCAGACGGTTGTACGCGGCATACACGACATCTGCGGCCGCCTGCGCCACGTGTGCCATCTGTTCGCCGGGCTGCTGGCTCTTGCCCGGTTCCCGGAAATTAATGTTGTTGACGTCGCCGCTGGTGCCGTTGGACATAATGCCCACAAAGGGCGGCTGGAGCCGGTCCGCTCCCAGGAGTTCCTGAATGCGCTCGGCAAACATGCCGTAGTAGTCCGCGGAAACATGGGAATCGGATATGCCCCCGACATAATGCAGGGAATAATTGGCCAGCACTGCGATGGGGCGGTTATCGACGGATTCAAGCGCGATGAGGGAGATCTCCGGGTCGGTCGGGCCGGCCGGCTCGACCAGGGCTTCGCTCGCGCGCCCGGGATTCATGCGAACCTGGTCGCGGCCGCCGAAAGGATTCTCAAGCACGGTGTCCGGCGTAAGGAACCAGCGCCGGTTGAACACCTCGCCGGGAAGTTCACCGCTGCCCCAGGCGATCCGCGCGGGTTCCAGGTTATTGGCCGCGCGACGGACGCCGTCGGCAATGCGCCGCTGCAGAAACGGCAGATAGTCTACGTTGGGATCGCTCTGGAAGATGCCTGTCGCCGTGGGCGTGGAATGACTGTGCGTCGCGGCCATCAATACGTGCGACGCGGGGATGCCAGTCTCGTCTTCGATGAGCTTTTTGGCTGCGTCGAACACCTGCCGCGGAATCAGGCAGTTGTCCACCTGCACCAGGGCGATGCGGACCGAGCCGTCATCCAGTACTATGCAGCGCGCGTGCAATTCATCGCGCACGTGGGCTGCGCTGCGGTCGCGCATGGCGCCGCCGAGCGATACGCCCAGCGGCGGGGTGATGTTGCTCGCAGCCGCGCCCGCGCGAAACACCCGCTCCTCCGGGGCCTGCGCCTGGGCTGCCGTTACGCTCAGCAGAGTCAAACCAAGCGCCACTGCAAAACCAACAATTACAAGACTGCCTGCAAACCGTTTGCTGAATCGCACGTCAGATACCTCACCCGTTTTGAAAATCCAGAAGTTGCTCCGGCAACCATGTCACCTGAAAACAGTATACCCAAGAACGCCGTCCAAGTCAGATTAACCGTACAGACCGCCAATATACTCCCCGCATTTCCAGAGCCGCGACGCGGCCAAAAGGCCGCCCGCACCGGGCCGTTTTCGTTGTTTGCATTTGCCTGATCGGGAGTGCTAAAGTATTACGAATGTCCAAATCGTAACACTGGCCCACGCTGTTTTGGAGGACCGCTTCATGCGCAAAAAGGGATTCACACTCATTGAATTGCTGGTTGTTATTGCCATCATCGGGATTCTCGCCGCCATCCTGTTGCCGGCCCTCGCTCGTGCCCGGGAAGCCGCCCGGCGCGCCAGTTGCGCCAACAACCTGAAGCAGTGGGGGCTGATCTACAAGATGTATTCCAACGAGAGCCCGGGAGAAGCCTTCCCGCCCGTGGCGCCGTTTGCCAATCCCAACGGCGTCCCCATTTTTGCCTCGCCCGATCCGGATGCCATTTACCCCGAGTATGTGACCGATCTGGAGGTCGCTCACTGCCCGTCGGATACGGATGCGGACGCGCCGGGCGCGTATGTGGCAGGCCGCCTGCCCGACGGCACCATCGAACAGCACATCGAAGCCGTGCTGCTCTCAGGTGACCCGGTGAGCCGGCGCTATTTTTATGCGGCGGCCCTGGGCCGGTCGTACTGGTATCACGGCTATGCCATGAGCAATGAAGAAGAGTTTTACGGGGTCTGGAACGCGACGGGCCTCGGGTCGACGCTGGGGCCGGTATCGCCCGTTGGCGCCGCGCCGGTGACGATGCCGGTTGCCATCAAAGACTGGAGCGGCGATTTGGACTTGACAGCGAAGCTCGCATGGACCGCGATCATAGGCAAAGGATATGGCGGCGGCTCCAAGGTTCTTCGCTTGCGCGAGGGCATTGAGCGTTTCTCAGTCACCGACATCAATAATCCCGCTGCTTCGGCTCTGGCCCAGAGCGAACTGGTCGTTATGTTCGACACCTACGGCAGCTTCGCGGATTCCGCCAGTGCTGCGGGCGGGGTCATCTTCAACCACATCCCCGGCGGGTGCAATATCCTGTACATGGACGGCCACGTCAATTTCATTCGCTATCCCCAGCAGTTCCCGATTGTTGACGACGCCGCGAACGGCTATGGCATCCCTCGCCAGATAGGCCACTATGGTCTTGGATGATTGCCAGCGGAAACGCCGCGGATGCGCGTGGTTTGGCATGCTTACAGGCTGCGTGGCGGTTCTCTGCGCGCTTTCCGGTTGCGCTGAACACACTGCTCCGGTGGTGGCCGGCACGGCACTGCTGCAATGCGCAGTTCAGGACGCGGGCGCTGCAGGCGCGGCGCCGTCCGTGCTGGTCCCTCCGGGAAGTTGTCCCGGTCATTACGACATGCGGCCGAGCGACGTCGCCCGGGTTGCCCATTGCGACGCCCTTTTTCTGCACCCCTGGCAGGAGCTTATGCCCAGCGTTACGCGGCTTATTGAGGCTTCGGGCATTGCTTCCGAAAAGGTCGTTGTGATTCCCGTGCCCGGCAACTGGATGCTTCCGGACGTGTATGCTCAAGCTCTGGAGGCCGTCTCGTCCGCACTTACCACCCGCGGACTCGCCTCAGGCCGGGCACGGGATCACATTGAACGACGCTGCGCCGAAGTGCGCGCGCTGGGCGATGCGCTCCGGGATCAGCTGATTGCGGCGGGCGCGCCCGAAACGCCGGTGATCTGCCAGGAAATGATTGCTCCGGTCGTCGAATGGGCCGGATTTCCGGTTGCCGGAATCTTCGCCCGTTCGGAAGACCTCAGTGTGAGCGGCGTCCAGGCGCTGGTGCAGCGCAGCAAGGGCGAGGCGGTCGCTCTCGTCATTGATAACCTGCAAAGTGGCGACGAGAAAATGGGCGCGGCGCTGGCCGCCGAATTGGGAACTCAGTGCGTGGTCATCTCGAATTTTCCCGGAGGATTGCCGGAAACCGACACCTGGGACCAGGCTGTTGCGGAGAATGTTGAGCGCATGCTGAACGCCCTGCGGCAGATCCGCGAACCCGCGGCGTAGCCGGGGGGGCGGCCTCATGCAACCGGATGCAATAGTTCTGGAAAATGTATCGGTTACGGCGCACCATGCGACCATTCTGCACAACCTGTCGCTTCGGGTTGCGCACGGCTCCTTTGTGGGCGTTCTGGGCCCGAATGGCGCGGGCAAGACGACGCTGTTGAACGTCATCAACGGTTTGATCCGCCCGTCTTCGGGCGAGGTCACCGTGCTCGGCAAAAAACCGTTCCAATGGGAAGGGCACCGCCTCCGGTCCGAGATCGGACGCGTCGCCCAGGCTGAGCCGGTGGATCGGCGCCTGCCCATTACCGTGCGCGAAACGGTACTGGTAGCCCGCTACGGACGGCTCGGATGGCTGCGCCGGCCGGGTCCCGGCGACCACGCGCGCGTGAACGAAGCGCTCGCGGCGGTCGGCATGGAATCGTTCGCCACCCGGCCTCTGGGTCATTTATCCGGCGGAGAATATCAGCGCGTGGCCATCGCACGCGCGCTTGCACAGGATCCGCGCCTCTTCCTCTTCGACGAACCGACCGCATCCATTGATCCGCGGGTACAGTCCGAAATCGTGGCACTGGTCGAGGAGATCCACGCCGCCCGCGGAGTGACGTCGCTTTACGTGACGCACGATCTGGCCACGCTGCCCAAGACCTGCGAGACGGTGATCCTGCTGCGCGAAGGGCGAATCTGGGCCAGTGGTCCGCGCGAAGCCATGCTCGAAGAAGCGCGGCTGGCGGCGTTGTACGCCAGGAACTCAGCCACGGGTACGCCCGCCTGATGGGAGCCATGTTCGAACACACATTCATGCAACACGCCGCACTGGCCGGGCTGTGCGCGGGCATTAGCTGCGGATTGATGGGCGTTTTTGTTGTGATCATGCACCTGTCGATGCTGGGCATCTGCATTGCCCATGCGGCATTCGCCGGGGCCATGCTCGGCATCCTCCTCGGCTTCGAACCCCTCTGGGGCGCCCTGGTGTTCAGCCTGGCGGCGGCGGCGTTTGTCGGGCCGTTGGCCGACCGGGGACAGCTCAACCCGGACAGCGCCGTGGGCATTGTGTTCTCGTTCATGCTCGGGCTGGCCTTCCTCTTCGTCGGCCTGACGCCCGGTGCGAAGACGCACGCCCTCAGCCTGTTCTGGGGGAGCATATTGACCGTATCCACGACCGATCTGGCGTATCTCGCGGCCGTAACCGCCCTCATCGTGGTGCTGCTCGTGCTGTTTTTCAAGGAGATCCAGGCGGTGGTCTGCCACCGCCGCGTGGCATTTGCCGTGGGGATTCCGGCCACTGTAGTATTTTATGGTCTGCTGTTTGCGACCGGCGCCACCGTGGCCGTCTCCCTGAGGACGGTCGGGGGACTGCTCATTTACAGCCTCCTTCTGAACCCTGCAGCCGCCGCATTTCAGCTGACCTTCAGCCTTAAATGGATGTTTTTTCTGGCAGCTGCTTTTGGCGTATTTTCGTGCTGGCTGGGCCTGGCAGGGTCCTATTTCTGGGACCTTCCCACCGGCGCCTCGATCGTTATCGCCTCGTCGCTCCTGTTCGCAGCGGCTCTGGCAGTCTCGCCCAAACGGAGGATGACCACATGGCGGAGATGAACCGGCGCGACATGAACCGCCGTATCGAGGCTTTTTTCAGCGACCTCGCACCCACCTGGGACGAAGAATCCGCCTTGCCGTTTGCGGACCGCCTCGCGACCATGGTCGATGCGCTCGGCATTGCCCCGGGGCAGACCATCCTCGACGTGGGGGCCGGCACCGGCGTATTGGCCAGAGATCTGGCCGGCCGCGTAGCGCCAGACGGCCGGGTGGTCGCTGCCGATCTCGCCCGTGGCATGGTGCGCGACGGCAAGGCGCGCTGCCCGAACACTCACATTGTCTGGGTACAGGCCGATGTTCTCGATGCGCCTTTCAAACGCGGCGCATTCGACTGGGTCATCTGTTACAGCGTATTTCCCCATTTCCTCGACCAGCAGCTGGCTGTTACCGAGCTGGCCGCCCTGCTGAAGCCGGGAGGCTCCCTCGCCGTCCTACACAGCCAAAGCCGCGAAGCCATTAACGCCCACCACGAAACCGTGGGCGGCATCGTCGGCGGACACATACTCCCCGACGACTCCGGCATGGCCCATCTGCTCCGCAATGCCGGACTCCAGCTCCAGCGCCTCGAAAACTCCGACGACGGCTTTGTCGCCCTGGCTCAAGGTGGATTCAATCTCTAAGTGTACGTAGTTTGTATTACAGGGGCCGCGTAAGATAGCGTCTACAAATTTGGGGTAGACAAAAGGGGCCATTGTTTGCTCCTCTCTTTATGATTGAAGTAGCCAAAAAGAGGGGGATTAAACGATGGCCTGGCAACGCTGCTGGACGCATTTTATGCGCAATGCGATGGCGAAAGTCGGCCATAAGCACAAGGACGCCTTCGCTAGGGGGCTTCGAGCGGCGCGCAAATTCGACGACGTGAAGACCTGCCTGCTGGAGGCCGAGTGTGTGCCCAACGCTGGGAGAAAAACTATCCTCGCGCAGCCCAGCAGATCCGGGAGCAGTTCGAACAGACCCTGGCTGTCCACGACCTGCCTCCGAAACACCGCCGGCGTGCCTACACGACCAACGTCACGGAGCGGCTTATGCATGAGGTCAAACGCAGAACACGCGTCGTAGGTATCTTCCCCCTATATAGCCTCCTGCAACCGCCTGGTCGGCGCGGCACAATTACGCCAAGCCGTTAATCCACTTCCACTTCTCATGGACCTTGGCGGCACTTTCACGATCTGTATACCAACTCACGGTCGTCTTGCCACATATCTTGCACTTGATGCCCTCTTCCACCCGCTGTTGCCGATTGCATTGCCCGCAGTAATAAACCTCATTGTTTCCCATTTACTCATCTCCTATTCTTCTGGAAAGCTACTCTTTCGAAGCTCGTTCTTGAGCAGCGGCTACAGCGTCCTTGAGGGAGTCAAAATCTCTTACTTTCTTGCCATCAATAATGAGATCGAACTTGACTGTGCCCCAGATGTTCCCCAGAGAGCGTTTTACGACGTCATATTTGTGCGACTTGCCATAGATCGTCTCCATATGTGTTCGCGTCTCTGCCATAACCATCTGCTCCTTTTTGTTTTGCGACCTCTTGCTAACTGCCGCCATGCACCAATAACGAATTGGGGAAAGCCATCTTTGCTTGCGGGGAGAAGCCTAGGACCTCCACCGCTTTTCACTGACCTGGGCTATGCCTGAGTAGGAGAAAGGGACGCTAACCCCGGATAAGCCGAAAGACGGCCTCCATTTGTCTATTGCCCGACCTGAGCATCTCGGCCGCACCGCCTTCCCCCAAGACGTCTACCTTACACGCTTCGCTGACAAGCCATAGTCCTCCTCCCACGCCATAGTAATAATACGCAGCGCACAGGCGAAGGGCAACTTGTATTGCCCGCAACGCAAATCCAAAGATCCTGTCCCGCCTCGGACGTGCAAACTCAGCCATCACCATTCTCCTTGTTTGGACACGTCTTGGGTCGTTAACCCTGCCGATCCTCAACCAGTTTGACCGCATCGGCGGGAGTTGCTCCCCCGTACAGGAGGGCCATCAGACCAGGATAATACTTGTCCATCCGAACGACGGCATAGCCCATCATGTAACTCACCATTTTCGAGGTCAGCTCGCCGCCTTCAACATCAACAGAGACCTTGTACCGAAGCTCGCCGTCATCCATGTCCATTTCAAAATTCCCGACCCTTAAACCGTAGTTGGCTCTGGTCAGGAATTCACACACCCGGAGCCTGTGTTCCTCGGGAACATGGTTCGGACAGTAGGCATACACGCACAGGATCTGGGCCCTTTCATCGGGGATGAAAAAGACTGAGGCAGTAACATTGTCCCCAGTGACTTCATAGCGGATGATCATCTTGTCTGGATCTACGACTTGAAATTTCAGGTCTTTCTCTCTCATACAGACTTCAACGACGGAGGCAATAGTTGGCATCTCGTGTCTCCTTGTATTTTTGTGAGGGGCATTCTTCTTTTCGGAACCCACGGCTACTGCAGCAATTCGCAGAAACTTCATCGCTGCCCTGCGGCTCTAATCCACTCTGAGCACATCAAATTCCTGACGAATGTACTCCTCGTGGATTCTGTTAATCTGCATTCAATTCCAGAATTTGTTTAGCCAGCACTGCAACGGCAGGCCCCAAGGACGCACGTTCTTCTTCGGCTGCCTTGTATCCTATATACAAGCCGCAAAGCAATCCGTGTAGAAAGTCTTCCGTTTCGTCGGATGGCAGCCAAGCCTCCGCTTCTCGACGGAACGTTTCGGGAACGTACTCCAATTGGGATGCGTACTGCCGCAATTGCTCATCCGTCTGCCGTAATATTGCCATTGCATGAACTCCTCTCGTTTCTCAATCTCGCCCATATGCTAGGCAAACAGTGCGATTCAGGTCAATAGCGTCTAGCGAATACCCTTTAGGAGTTACGTCCTTCCAACATGTCGATATATGCGCGGTCGATCAGGTTCATATCATCAATGTCCAGCGCATCCATCATGTCGCGGCATTTCTTGTGACCCGCAGCCCCGCTTTCCTCTGTCTGCATCACTTCCCGCTCGAGAAAGCGGCCCAGGGACTCTACTCCATCAAGATGAGTCCTTGTGTTTGCTGCCAGGAATAGCTCGCAGCTCTTGCGTATGACGCCGCGAATTTCGAGGCTCTTTTCCGATGCTCGCTTCATAGCCGTGGGCCATCGACCTGGACTGCGAAGTAAACGGACCGAGTCGGGCCGGACTCATTGGCCCGTTCATAGTAGATCGGCTCGGTCGGCGCCACGTTTGAGGCAGGCAACTTCAACCTGCCCCTGGGCACGCAGAAAAAAGTGTCCTTGCGCTCAAGCATCTTGGACGCCTGGGTTGAGCGAGCCCACGTCGGCGCGACCTCACCGCGCAAGCGCGCCTTAATCTACCTTCTCTGGCATATACGAATTCTTGCTGTTCCCCCTGGGCAGGCAAGATGGGGGCAGGTGCCAGATGTCAAGCTCCTGTGCTATTGCCGCTGGATTAAGGCAGTTACATTGCCCGCGTCACATGCATAAGCTGACAAGCAGTTGTACACTGCTCGTGGATGTTTGCTTAAGATTGCCGGTGCGGGTGGCTCATTTTGTCCACGCGAGATCATGTGTTTCTCCGTGGCGACTCTATTCACGGCTGTAACGATTCACTTCCTCCTTTGTGTGAATAGACTCGCGGAGCGTTCGTAAACATGCCTGCCCGGGAAACGGCAGTCAGATCTGTGCGTCCATTGTGGTGCTTTTTGGCGTATCCGGATTTTCACGCGTTTCGACAGGGCTCAAAGCTTCGCTCAGTTGCGCCAGTAGCATAAGGAGTTTGGAGTATTCTTCCTGGTTCGCGTCCGCTTTGCTTTGGTTTAGCGATTTCTCTGTATCTAGTTTACTACGTTTATCACGCGTAAACGCGTACCACATAAGAAGAGGTAGCCCCGAAAGAGCGATAACAAGAAGAAATTCCTGAAAAAACTGAACATGCTGAAAGATGAGAGCGAGGATAACTGTAAGCAACATGACGCCACAACCAATTGCGCAAGAATTTGCTGCGGGATCATTAGATGTCTCCCGTTCGATACGCTCTGCGTCTTTTTGAAGACCGTCGTTTTCCTGCCTGTTCCTGTCCACTTGGGCGATGAGATCGAGGACTCTCCGAGGCAAATCCCCAACGCGTTGTATTTCAGTACAATACCGTCGGTAACCCGAGTAGGATTTCGCCAGAAACAACCCCTTTGCGCGTGATAGAAGTTCACCCAAGCGTCTGGTCAACTCTGCGTACTCTTCGCGGTGGTCGTTTCTTTGGATCCTCTCAAGAACATCTTGCATCTGAGATTGCAGTTCTTCTGCGGCCGCCTGAGCAGAGGAAGCCAGCGCCATGAGCAGTTCAACGGTTTCATCATGCATGGCCGAAAAGGCGGGTTCGATGGCGGCTTTGGAGAAATACCTGGGGTCCATCAATATGGCCTCCCTCACGCGACGAAGAGCTTCTCGCTTATCGCCCGCTGAGGCAGACCACATCGCGGTGAGGTACAGGAGAGAAGCGTCCTTTTCCCCCAGCGCAAGTGCGTGATCTCCAAGGCGTATGGCTTCACTGTAATTTGCCAAAGCTCCCTCAAGAGTGGCCATTGCCCGGAACGCCCTGGCTTTGGCGGAGGCGTCAAGCTCTCCCGGAAGTGTCAAAGCATCTTTGAAAAACTTGCGCGCGGCGTCCGGATGTTCATTGTGGATCTCAATGAACCCAAGATTCATCAGCACCTGGTAGTCGGTAGCATCATAGTCAAGGGCACGCCGAAATCGCTCTTCGGCCCTGTCAAAGGCCCCTGCATTGTAGAGTCTCACTCCTTGACTGATGAGTTGGCGGGCCTCATTGCTTCTGCTTTCCTGCAGTACGTGCAAGATCCGGTCAAGCGCTTCGTTCTGCTGAGCCAGCTGCCACTCCATCTCCGCGAGATTCATCGCGAGACGAGCGCCCACTTCATAAACTGCCGCCGAAACTACCGACGAGACTTCGTGCGCAGCCTGGGCGATGTCGTCGGACAGTTGCGCGCCTACTCGCTCAATACTCTCGCGAAGCTCGATGGTCTGTGTGGAGATTTCGTTGGCCACAACTTCTGCACAGGCCTTTGTGCTGGCTTCTGTGCGTTCCGCTAATTGCTTAGCAAACCGCTCTTGGGCCTCAATCTGGTAATGCCCTAGTGCCATGAGCTCGCGCTGTCGTTTCGGGCCCTCCTCGAGCAGCTCATTTACCAACTGTTCTCGTTCTGTCCGACCGTTCGCGTCGGGAAAGTACCGATTCACGTGTCCGTAAGCAAATCGCTGGCTCAACGGGAGGTCCATGTGTCTCTCCATTCGGGCAAAACCCTACACACTCCTGCGCCCATCCAACACCCCAAGCGCCTCGCCCTCTCGAGCAAAGGCTAAGTCTGTGGAAAATCAGGACAAGCCCATGTAGGAGCGGTCATCGGCCTGGTTCTCCAGGCAGTCGAAGAACCTCCTGGCACGGTATCAAATGGCTGACATACCTGCTCCAACATGTACGGCTTCACGCTGTTCCCCCCGGGCAGACAATATGGCGGTACGTGCCGGATGTCAAGCTCCTTCCCTGTTTAGGTGGATTGATGGATTCGAACTTTACATGCACGAGCGCTGACTAATCCCCAGTTTGGTTCTACGTTGGAGCCTTGACCAGACTGGCGATTGCCATGGAGACCGTTGTTCGTCCGATGAAGTCCATGAAGTGATTACCGATGGTGGCCAGCGAGAGTGCG
>Ga0255347_1000426_pt1 | contig 78112 bp, 55 predicted proteins | sample wastewater_treat_2_FD_192479 | JGI IMG/M metagenome (GOLD analysis project Ga0255347, IMG submission 192479) | Wastewater microbial communities from Lulu Island WWTP, Vancouver, Canada - plant24 | ecosystem: Engineered > WWTP > Wastewater > Unclassified | place: Canada: Vancouver, British... | reverse complement strand
TTTCTTCTAAAATACGCCATTTAATAGGCTCTACTTTAAAGTAATATCTTGAGCCAAAAGGAAATTGTAAGCGCCTTAATTTACGCCTTGGATTATACCTTGGTTCGCCTCTACAAACCGCAATACGTGATGGGGTTTTAAAATAGCGCATCCCATCGTTTCCTAAATAATATCCATTTTTCTCTTGCTCATTAGGGTTAACTATTTCTATAGAACTATCTTTAAGTGTTTGTGGATATTCCCCAAACAATATATATTCCCCATCGCTACTAGGATTTCCAAGTTTATCTACTCTTTTGTAATACGACATTATATCCCCCTTCTCTAAATATTTATTTTCATAAAAGCAAAGTAATCTTTGATTATATCTACTATTTTAAAATTATTATGTCTTGTCTAGTTCCAAATTGTTTCTACTCCATCTACATATCTCCAATAATTAGATTTTTTACCACTTGGCTCTTTTTCGCTATAGTAATGCACTTTAGCCTGCTCAAACTCTTTACCCGCATCATAAATTAACACTTCTTTCCACTGCGAAGCAGTCCCTTTGAAATAAATTCTTTTAAGTGCGATACAACCTTCGAACGCTCCTACTCCTATATGCCATACACTACTAGGTATTGTAATTTGAGAGAGCTTTTCACAACCTTTAAATGCACAGTCTCCTATAATACTTATTTCATCTGAAAGATTAACTAAAGTTAGATTTTCACAACCGTTAAATGTATAACCGTTTATTCCTCTTATCCTATTAGGAATGCTTATTTCTTTTAAACCTACACACAAATCAAATGCATGATCACCCAAATAAACCACATTGTCTGGAAGTTTAATTGTTGTTAGCTTTTCACAATTACTAAATGCTGAGCTTTCTATAAAAACCGATTCTTTAGAAGGCATGATAGTTATTTCGGTTAAATTATCGCTACCCGCAAATGCATAGTCATCTATGTATTTCACATCATCCGGGACAGTAAATTGGGTCGATTTTTTACCTATAGCATACTGTATAAGCGAACACCCTTCCTTAGAATACAAATTCCCATCGGTTGCTTTATAGTGCCGATTTCCATTTGCAACATTTATTGAGTTTAATTTGGAGCAGTAACTAAAAGCAACACTACCTATTACAAGCACTCCTTCTGGGATAGTTATAGATGTTAAAATAGCATTATTTGCAAAAGCTCCAGTTTCTATATTTTCAACACTATTTGGTAGATTAACTGCGCTAAATTTCCTGTCTTTGAAAGCGAAGTATCCTATACTAGTAACACCTTCTGGGATGTCATAATTGAGCACAGCTGAGTCAGAAAATGATTTGGGGGAATCACCTTTAGCGACGCGGATAAGCCTTGTCCTATCTTTACTAAAGTATGAATTTAAGGCTTTATCATATATAACATCGCCTTGTAATATCCATGCCACAGAATAGCAATCTATAAACATGATATTATCGCGGACCGTATAAGTTATTCCTCTTTCCGACAAGGACTGCCCTATTTCCGAATCTTCAAAAGTTGCTAAAAATTCCTCAGTTTCCCCACTAAACTGAATGGCAAATGGAAAGTTTGCTGCTCGTGGTAACAAAACTGCCTCTATCCCCTCTAATCCAATCATCTCTGATTTCCCATCAACCACTATAGGAAACCAAGGGATACCATTAATTTCATAATAGACGATAGCATCATCTCCCTTTTCACTTTCCCAAATTTCGTTAAAAAGACTAATATGTTCGTGATATAAAGATTTTAACCGTTCACTTATATTCTTTCTTCCCTCTCTTTTCTTCCCCATCAACCCTCTCCAAAATATTTTTATTTGTTAATATCGATTACATAAATTATAACATTACACACTCTTTTATCAAGGCTTGAGTATAAATAGGCTTGCAGTATCAATTGCCATATCTATATTTTTATAAAAAATTTTCTTGTTTGACGTCCTAACAAACTGCATGCATTTTAAAAAACGTTTACAGTTATTCACATGCTCTCTGCACCCAAACAGAAACACTATAAAACCAACTAATGCACAGCAAAATACTGTGCATTAATCGAAATTACAAATCATAAAGAACTAATTGTTTACTTCGTTAGTCTTTTGTCGACGGTTCTTTTTCTTTTTTCTCTAGAAGTTTTTGATACTCTGCTTCAGCTTTAGCTAACACTACTTGCGCTTTAACCATAGCTTCCTTTGCCTTTTCTTTGGCTACACCTTTTGCCTGCTCAAATTCAGCTTGGGACTTTTCTAATGCTTCTTGCGCTTTGGCTATCGCTATCACAGCTTTTTTCTTGGTTTCCTCTTTAACCTTATCAATCTCTTCTATTATTTTACCAACATCTTCTTGTGCTTTAATAGCCACTTCCGCAGCCTTCTCTTTGGTATTTTCTTTGACCTTATCTAATCCTGCTTTAACTTTAACAATCTCTTCCTGAGCTTTTTCAACAACTTCTGTAGTTATTTCTTTAGTTTTATCAACCACCTCTTGGGTTTTTTCAATAGCTTCTGTGGCTTTTTCTTTAACGACTTCTTTAGTCTTATCGACTGCCTCTTGAGTTTTAGCAATTGAAGACTGTGCTTTGTCGATTATAAGTTTGGCAATGTCAAACACAATGCTTTTGGCCTTATCTACGGTTTCTTTTGTTTTCTCTACAGCATCTTTTGCTACATCTGTAGCTACACCTTGTGCTACATCAAATGTCTCTTTTGCTTTAGTAAAACCTTCGTGAGCTTTACCTATCGTCTCTTTTGTAAAGTCTTGAGCCTTATTAAACCCGTCTTGAGCCATTCCAACTGTTTCTTTTACAAAATCCTGAGCTTTGCTAATTCCTTCTTGGGCCATTCCAACTGTTTCTTTTACAACTGTTGTAGCAGTGTCAAACACCTCAGAACTTTTACTGCGCGCCTCTTGTGCTTTTTCGACAAAAGCTTTGGTTATTTCTTTGGTAACAAATACTGCTACGTTCTTTCCAATATCTTGAACTTTTGAAATAGCTTCTTGGGTCTTTTCTTTTACCTTGCTAGAAACCTCTTTAATAATCTCTTGGGTTACAATGATAGCAATCTCTTTACCAATTTCTTTAGCAAGATCAAGTGCTATCTCTTTTGACATGCTATAGACTTTGTCATAGACTTTCCCTTTACCTTTTGCTTTTTTCGGTTGCTCTTTAACTTTTTCTTCGGTATCCTCTACTTTTTTCTTTGCCATTTTACACCTCGCTTACCAGTGCCTTTCCATTATTTTTAAGCGCACCTGGTCAGTCATGAAAATTAGTGGTCCGTATCAAAATACGAACCCTTGACTTTTATTATACCATATCCAGACGGCTTTTCACTAAAATATATAAAAATGTGCTAATCCTTCCTCTACAAAAGCTTATCTGATGTTTTACATACTATGGCAACTGCCAAAACCGTTCCTCTAAGATAGATTATCTTTTGTAGTTATTTGTAATTACTGCATATAATCTGCTTATTATTCTTCTTTTTTACTGAACGCATCTTTAGTTTTTTCTACTACTGCTTTAGTCTTATCTTTTACTTTAGTTTTTGCTTTATCAACCTTAACTTTTAACGAAAATGCTACAAGAGTATGAATCATCCTGTTAATTTTCTTCACTAATTCATCTACATCTTTCTCATCGAGGTTGAAGCCTTTTAATATGTCTTTTTGAAAATGTCTTTCTTCCGAAGTTATTAAGTGTTACCTTTACGATGCTCTATAGTATCATAATAACTGTTCATAGCAAATTACTCCATGTAAAATTATTTTGTTGAGACCACAATTTCATCATATATTCTTCGCTATGGATATTTTTTAACTATTACAATTTCATTTTACAACCTGCGGAATTTATAGATTTGATTACTATGCCGTAAAATGACTGTTTTATCGAGTTAATGAAAATATACATCGTATTTCGGTAAGAGAATCGGTAAAAGTAACGGCATGTGTTCCACCTGCCCAATTGGTATATTCTTTAAAATCAAGTTCATAAGAATAACCGAAAGTAATAGGGGATGTTCCCATGAGCGTTAATTGTTTTGTAGCAACCGAGCTATTATTCTCAACAGTATCTCCGTAAGCGGGATCTACCCATGTTGCAGGCCAGCTTTTCCCAGTTGCAATAATGGAGGAAATGTTTATTTTCTCATTATTAATAATAACATTTGTAGATAAAGTAGCATTGTGTTTATTCGAACGATATTTTAACGAACTACTTGCCTTTACCTTAATATCTACTTTTACATACCCGAGAGATATCATGTTTTTCAAAGCATCGGGAATTTGTAAAGAATATGCATTCGAGTTAGAAAATGTAGAACTTTTCGTATGATTTTCTTTTGAAATTATAGAATTGGTTTCCGTCACAGTAATAGTATCCGTTACCCAATTAGCATAGAGCGTTAAATTAGAATTCGCCGAGCTTGAAATCTTATTATACCAGGTTCCGTTACCACCCGGGGAACTATACCATCCTGCAAAAACCATTCCTGCTTTTGTAGGGAAAGGCATATTATATGCGCTAACACCTTCGCCTTCTAAATATTTTTTCACTGCATTTTGCGGAAGTGTTCCTCCAGCTAATATATAATCAATGGAATAATATTTGGCAAAAATCGCGGTAGCCGTCAAGTTCCCTGTCTTTCCTTTAGGTATAGATGTTAGGTTGGTTCCGATATTAGCAATACTCCAACCTTTGAACCCATAACCCTCCTTGGTTAACTTCGGTAAATCTATTCCGTTAACCGTGTATTCGGCAGGTAGCGTTCCTGAAGAATTGCCTCCGTTCATTTCATAAGAAATAGAATATTTAATATATTCCCTTTCCGACGTTGCAGAACCTCCATCGACAGGCATTTCGATAGAAGTAGTTACAAGATTATTGTTTATTCGCCAACCTTTGAATATTATGCCGTTTATATCGTTGATTTTAGGTAATACGACCGTTTCTCCTGCCGATGCCGATATGCTTCTTGCCGTATTTGCATTCACAAAAGATTCGTCGGACTTTAATTCGAATACAATGGAGTATTTCCAACGCGCGATTAAGGTGAGATCCGAATTCACGAAACCCATATATTCCCTAGCGTCTACATCTTCCCAATAGTGGAATGATTTATAATCCGATTCTTGCAAGGCAATATCGGGTACATAATTTCCTCTATACGTGGAATTGATTTTTGTTCCGTAAGGTACCTGTATGGTTTTCCATAAAATATTATCATCCGAATAGTATTCAACGCTGTATTTATTGATTTCCCATACAGCAGATAATGTAATACATGCGGAATCCGGAATCTCGTAATAGGCATCGTCCAAATAACGATAAGAAGATTTAAGAACACCATCTGTACCCGCAATTAATGTTCCGTTAGCCGTACCCCAACCCATAAACGTATGTCCTTCTTTTGTTAGATTGGACGATAAATTTTGCATTCCTTCGCCATACGTGAGAGTGTAACTTCTCGGCGTTTCTTCGTTTGCGCCGTCTGTATCGATTACAACATTATAAATTATAGGATTCCAATATGCATATAAAGTGATGGTTTCCCCACGTTTGGATGTGAAATACGGTTTTTCGCTCTTACCATCGGCATTAATAACCATGTTCCCGTTTGCTTCTTCATCGTAGAGTCCTGCGAACGTATATCCCGTTTTTTGCGGAACATCTATCTGCATATATCGTCCCATTGTGATAGGAGCATAGGAAGCCTCTCCGTTTTCCGCATCGGTGTAGTACTCAAGCTTGCATTCGCCAAATAGTATGGTAGGCTTCAACATATAAATAGTCGTAAGAGCTACTATAACAAGCAAAAGTGTAACGCACAATGTAATAATGATTACTTTCGCTCTTTTCCTTCTCTTTTCTTTTGATTGTGGTGAATTCTTTTTAATCTTAGCTTTGTGGCGTTTTATCAATGCCTGTATATAGCCACGATAATCGCTTCCATCGATAACCGAATACTTTTCTTTAATATGACTAAATACATCTTCTACCGTAATATTTTCATCACTTTCTTCAATATACTGTTTGATGTTTTCGCGTACGGATTTGCGCACTGCTTTGCTTTCCGACATCAAAAGCTTGATATTGGCGATATAAGCTCTGGCGGTGGTGTAGTCCTCATCCTCTTTATCGACTGCTGAGAGTTTCGCTTGCGCTTGTAATAAATATTTTCGAATTTCATCATTCCAAATTCGATAGTTCTTTGAAATTAACCGAATTACCAAATATTGAATAATCGGATCTCTCTCCGCATCGTCCATATACTTATTTTTCAAAGCAAACAATTTATCGAGTTGTTTTTTAGCGACGGGATCGAAAACTTCTTTTCCGCATTTTTTACAAGCATATGTGTATCCGTTCTTATTATCAAAAGATTTGGTAAACTTTGAACCACCACATCTTTCACATTTTGGTTTAAAAATGACATCTGCATCTCTTTCGATTTCCGGTTCCAGAACACGGCGGGCAGAACGATATTCTAAGCGTTTTTTCTTTAAATCATTTTCGCTATTATAATATCTATAATATGTACTGCTACAAGCACTACAATAACACGTGGAACGGACATCCCCTTTTGTTACTTTAACATTGCGATCTCTACAATATATACAAGTCTCCGCCTCTTGATAATTGTTAAAACCATTATTCATCTCGTGTTCTCCTTAATTCTTCCTTACCTACTCCCTTTTTTACTAATCAACCGTTTTTTTGTTGCCAATCTAATAACTTTTCGATATCTTCTCTTTGTACAGATGATTTTACTTGAGAGAGTGCTTGTGTAAAACAATAATCATCAATTCGTTTTTCGCCTGTTTCAATTCCTCGTAGTGCGGAAATTTCTTCTACTCGGTCAAAGAGATTCGATAAATCCGCTCCATTGAATCCATTTGTTTCTTCGACTATACGCGAAACATCTACGTCATCCGATATTGAAACTAAACCTCCTGCTCTTATTTTTTCCAACCGACGCTCCACCATATATCTACGAGCAGGTTCGTCAGGCAATCCGACATATACGCGAATACCAAACCGACCGGGGCGAATAAATGCACTATCTATATCCCACGGCTTATTTGTAGAAGCGATTAAAAATAGGATATTTTCCTTTTTATTGCCGTACTCTTCCACTCCTTGCATTTGAGCCAACAGCTCAGAACGTAATTGCTTTGCATACTGTGATTTGGTCGATTTCGGAGAAATTGAATCCATTTCATCGAAATAAATTACGGCACACGGAAATTTTCTTGCTTCCGCAAATAGAGCCCGTACCGCTTTTTCTGTGTTTCCTGCGCCTTGATGCAAAAGATCGGAAGGTTTTACCGAACAAAATTTCGCACCGATTTCATTGGCAATAGCGGCGGCAATCATGGTTTTCCCAGTGCCGGGAGGACCATACAACAACAATCCACCGCCACCCTTTTTTACATATCCTTCAAAAGCTTCTGGCTGTTTGAGGGGCAATAATACTTTCACACGAACAATTTCTTTAACTGATTCTAAACCTGCTATATCTTTAAATCCGATAGAAGGCAGATTGTCCCATTCGAATCTAAACTCTCCTTCTGAACTTTCCTCCAAAACGCTTTCTTCCGGCGTTGTTTTCGATTTATTCGGTTTCACAATCGGCTTGGTCTCTTTCGATATTAAATTATCATTCGGAATTGTGGTTGTTATTGTGTTCTGTTTACTGTCGTTTAAACTCGTTGGCTGCATAAACGGAAGATCTTCGGGTAAAATTGAAGCCATTTGTTCGTTTGTGGGATTTATGAGTTTTGCAATACGTTTAGATTGATGTGTGATAATAGACTCGAACAAATTTCTTACATCTCGACCATTTCCAAAAGTCCCACTTCTCTTGGAAAATAAATCAGAAAAATATTCTTGCATGTATGCATGAGCTTCATCACTTAAAACATATTGATTCTTATGACAGAAGCCTTCAAATATAGCCAAGAGTTCTTCTCCAGAGTAATCTGGAAAATGAATGAAGTTTTTGAACCGCGAACGCAATCCAGGATTTGATTGTATAAATTTCTCCATCGGCTCGTCATAACCTGCGACGATTACGACTAAATCGTTCCGTTTATCTTCCATATCTTTCAATATCGTATCGATTGCTTCTTGACCAAAATCGTTTAGACCTCTGCTTGCTAAAGAATATGCTTCGTCGATAAACAATACACCGCCATAGGCTTTTTTCAAAACCTCGCGCGTTTTTATGGCAGTTTGTCCTATATATCCTGCAACCAATCCGGCGCGATCTACTTCGACAAGATGTCCAATTGGCAAAATACCAAGCGCGCAATAAATTTGAGCCATTAATCTAGCAACCGTTGTTTTGCCCGTCCCGGGGTTTCCCGTAAACACTAAGTGGTACGACATATCGGGAACAGATAACCCTCGTTCTTTTCGCATTTGAAAGACTTTAATTTGTTCCACCCAAGCGGTTACTTGTGATTTAACTCCATTCAGTCCGACAAGTTCATGTAATTGGCGCAATGCGTCATCAAGAGATATTTTTTCTTGCTTGTGAATATTTATATCATCTTTTGGGGGTTCTCCGTTAACAGCCAATGCTTGTGTCGGAATAGAATCGGCAATCTCAATTAAACTTTTTGCGCGTGCAAGCCTTGCTTTTTTTAATTTACCTTCGCTTTCCTTTGCCATTTTAAGCATTTGTTCTGCCGCAAGCATATAGTATTTTTTGGCAAGCAATCTATCGTTCTTTTGATAGCTTTCTTTTGCATTTCTAAAATACAACTCAAAAGTTTCGTGTAATAGATTTAAATCAGCCATAAACTAACCCCGTTTATTGAGACATTTTCTTTTTCAAAATCTCAAGTTCTTTTTCTATTTCGCTATCCGTTGTTAATCCGTCCATACTGGCTTCGTTAGTGATGAGTGCATCCAATTCCTTATTGGTTTCTTCATCGCCTGGCGCGCCCATCGCAAAGGCAGATTGCGTTTCATCCATAAAAGATTCCAAATGTTCGGCTTGTAATTCGATGCTTGTCATTGCTTCGTTGAATTGTTTCTCAACTTTAATAAAGTCTTTTTCTTTGGTGAGTTTCATCATATCTTTACTGAGAGAACCCATCCCTTTCAAAAATGCCGAAGTCATTTGAGTCATATCCTTCATTTGTGCCGTAATTTCAAAATTTAACTTCATTTCATAAACGCGTCTTTGTTGCGTTAGTGTCATCCGCAAACCAGAAAGCGCTAAATTATATTGTGCAGTCAAACCTTTTTGTTTGGCTTGTTTGCCTGCCTCCACATATACCTTTTTTTGCTCTTCAAGTTTATTAATTTGTTTGTTCATCGCGGCAATGGTACGCCTAATGAGCATCCTTTTCTCTATTTCTTTTTTTCGTGACAATCCCATCATTTTTCTCCTTATTTTTCTATATCTTCTTGTGTTTCACTTTCTGTTTCCTTCGAAAAAACTTCTTTTTCGGAATCAACTTGATCTTCCGTTTCAAATAAAGCTAGTAAGGCATCGTCTTGTTCGTCGATTCCGTAAATAGTTTCGTTCTTCACGTAAGCACTTTCTACTTCGCGGAATGTCTCATCGGCAGACGTAAGCACATCTTCCGCCGCAATTCTTCGTCCTAATGTCTTATTTAAAAATTTTGCCAATCCCTTTTGATCACTCAATAGATTCCCAAGTGAAATTTTAGATGTTTTTTGGAAAAATTGATTATCATCAATAGCAGTTTTTAGCCTTTGCAGCAGTTGCGAATTATACATTAAATACATGGACCTTTGAACGCTCTGCTCCCTTTCGGCCTTCAAAGCATTAATCTTTTTTGCATAAAAAAGCCTAACTTCTTTTGATTTCTCTGCTCGACCTCGTTTCATCAATTCTTCTATTTGCTTTGTTTTTGAGATTAGACCGTCTTCGATTTCTTTTCCCTCTTTCTCCAATTTGCATATTGCGTCGACAACCTCTTCTCTCGTAAGTTTTTCGTATTTCCTTTTAAAAAGATTTTTAAATATTCCCATTTTACACCAACCTATTGCGCTCTGCGATTAATCTCTCTGTTTCCTTAATCATCGACATACTTTTCTCTTCATCTTTGTTATTTTTCGATAAAACAATTTTCATGTCTTCAAATAGATTTTTAATTTTTTTATCATACTCGATTACGTTTTTATTTGTTGAAGGTATTAAATATTTGAGTTTGGGTTTTAGTGCATTGAGTGCATTAATAAAAGATTCACTATTGCTCATCGAAACCAAAACATCAATAGTTTTACTATTGTAATTGATTAAATCTCTATCACTTTGATTTATTTTCGCTACGTCTTTCTTTCTAAAACACATAATCCGTTCCTCCTAAAAATATTTTTTCGCGCAATGTTTCCCTTCCATGAATTCGAGCACGGTATCTGCGGGAATTGCATATCCCATATTTTGTGAATCGCCACGAATTGCCGTATTGACACCGATTACGTTACCATTTATATCAAATAAAGGACCACCCGAATTGCCGTGATTAATAGGACAATCCGTCATAATGTATTCACCGTTAAAGTGATCTTTATCGCTAACGATGCCCCTTGTTATCGAAGTGCCTTCACCTCTCGCATTTCCGAGAGCATATACTTCCTCTCCGTTTTGTAAGGATCCTTTCCTTCTAAATTGAACTTCTTTTGCGTTTTGCGGAACTTCTTTTACAATTACTAATGCCAAATCAACGCCACTACCACTACCAGACTTATCGTCACCTAACATCAAAACTTTGCCTCTCGTTTTAAAATCACCGAATCTAACCATAATCGATTTTGCGGGTTCATCGGTTTTGTCATCGGTTACCACATGTGCATTCGTCAAAATGAAGTGCTGTTCCTTGTCAATTAACATACCGCTACCGCAAGCTGATCCGTCCTCAACTTTTACATAGAATTCGACAACGCTGTTTATTGCATTATTATATAAATCGACGCCCGCATTCCCGTCTTTACTTGACGCCATTCTTCCCCTGCTTGTGATATCGGCAATACCTAAAACTGTTTTTAATTGTGCGTCTTTATGCGCAAATTCCAACTCCATTTCTCTATTCTTACGATCTTGTTCTATTTTTTCCTTTTCTATTTCCCACTTTTTCTTTTCCGATACCATTCTTTCGTTTTCAACGGCGAGTTTTTCTTTTTCGGTTTCCAGTTCGAGTTTTTTGATATCGTTCTTGGATTGTAAATAAGCACGATAGTTTTCATCACTGTGCTTTTCTATATCTAGTTTTTCTTCGATAGCCTCTTCTATGCGCTCCGTTCCTCTTACGTTGATTGCGTTTATCAAGAAGTTTTCAATACCTACACCGAGTTGTGCTTTACTTATTTCAGAAAGTTCTTTTCCTATTTTTTCGGCAATTTCTCTTTTGTATTTATCAAATCGGTCGTATGTTAATCTAAGATCACCAACGACGTTGAGAAATATGTCTGTAAACGTGGAAACAACCAACCCCAATACTCTTTTGTGGAAATCGTCTCTATCGTATTCTGTTTTTACACCGACGATTTTACGAAAGAACAATTCCGGATTATCTATCGTAATATCGAAGGAACCGTTTGCAGTAATCGTTAACATCACAGTCGATTCTGGATCTCTATACGAAATTGCATCCGGCGTACCCCATCTGACAGGCACGGAAGTATCTTTCGGCATATACACGATATCAACAGAAAATCCTTTTCTCCATTCTTTAACTTCTTTTTTGTTATCAAAAACATTATAGCATCCGCTTGAATAGATTCTTCCGTCTCCGCCACCTTTAATGACATAGGCAAGATGAGTATTTGGTACTTCAAACATTGCGTTCTTTTCTCTAACGATATCCGACACCCTTACGAATAATACATCATTGTCATTTATGCTCGCATTGCAAAGGTTTTGTTCAAATTTAATAATCTGTGTTTTTTTTAAAAACATAGCATTTTCCCCCTTGTTATTTTCCCCTCGTGCGCGTACACTGATTAAACCAATCAATGTATAGATTATCCCCATTATATCTTTATTATAAAATGATGTCAATTTTCCCCAAATTTTGTAACCCTACACCCCTAATTTTGTAAACATTAATGTATTGTAAGTTAGTTATCAAAGTAAGTGCAACGGTTGATAGCCACTCGTACGTGTTAAGTCTAATAGTAAGTGCAAGAGTACTCGTAAAAACCTGAAAGTTTTTTCTTAATCAAAAAGGAGAAATTTGAGGATAAAAACCGTTAAAGAAGTTGGCCAAACAAAAATAGACACTCTAGGAAAAGGCACTATCAAATTTGTAAGAGAGAGCAGGTCACGACCGTAAATATACAATAGATTCTACAAAAATCACCAACGAACTAAACTGGGTCCCCAAAACCACATTCAAAACTGGTCTTGCCAAAACAGTTGATTGGTACCTTCGAAACAAACCTTGGTGGGAGAACATCCTCAGCGGAAAATATCTTTCCTATTACGATAAACTAAACCTCAAATAGCTTGTATCATAATGGCCTATTCATAATAGAATAATCACTTATATATTCACTCACTAAAACAATTACTGAACCGCGTTACTTTTCGACAGAGGTATTAGTTACTAAACTTTTATACCCTTTAGCAAGTTTCCTATATTTAAAGAAAAATTGGATTAATAACCCTAGTAGTTTAAATCCATAACTAAATAGTTTGCCCTTATTAATCTTGGTTAAAAAGCCTTTTTCTGTTACTGGATTATATTGCACCATAACATTTGCTTTACAGTAATAACTAAGATTTTTATTATTCATATTAACTAAACGAAAACTGTTTTTCTCATCTTTTGGATAAAAGCATTTTGGAATAAAATATCCATTTAAGGTCACTGCATTAAATAAACTTGTATCCTTTTCTGGCTCATACCATTCTTTTGCATCTAGATCAAACCCAAAGTTCTTTAGCTCTTTCTTAGTGTATTGTTTCATGCTTTTATTTCTTACTTCTATGTGGTTTTGCTCACTATCTAGCGATGCGAAAAAGCCTGCACCTTTCAGATAATCCTTGAACCCCCAAATAACCAATTCTATTATCTCATATCTATATTGCACCAACTCTTTTGCAAACCTTGCAATCAATCTTTTAGCGATGGCTCTCTTGGCATTCCTTTTCTCATGGAGCGTGTGATATATGCATCCATTACGCATTATATAATATTCAAGCTCACTCGAATATTTGTCATCGAAGTTTTCATGCCATACTCCAATTCCATTAGTTAAAATAATTTCATTTTGAGCACGCACAGAGTATTCTACATCATCTATTTTTATAAAAAACGGAAGAGGCTTGCCTATTCTATCTATAGTTTCTATAGGCATACAACAACACCACCAACCAGTATAGTCGGCTTTTTGTTCATACTCGTTAAATAATATATCGTTTCTATCCCTTAAGTCATAATTTGCACATAAGGAACGTGTTTTATAACTGGGATGCAAACACCCTAACTCGTGTTGCATATATGGCCGGTCTAAAAATAGCATTGCAGAACCAATTGTAATCCTAGATGCATCAACCACCATTTCCGTCCAAAACAGTATCTTTGCTAGTATTTCTGTTTCAAAGATTAAATCATCATCCATTAACAAAAAGTGTGTATACTCTTCTCTAGCCTTAACTTCCAACATCCCTCTTGTAAAGCCACCAGATCCACCAGTATTTGGATTAGGGAATAACAGAGCACCTTCAACATCTTCTTCTTTTAAAGTATTTCCATTATCAACTACAAAGATCCCGAACCGATTCCCCAGCTCTTTATCTTCTTTGAACCTTTTACTTAGCCTTTCTACATTTCCTTTAATGTATGATTCTCTTTTAAAGGTACAAAAAACCAGCCCTATTTTCGCTTCCCTCTCCACCTTTTGACTCGTAGCGTATTCAGCAGCAAATAGAGTGGAATCCGTTAGCGATTCAATCTCAGAATACATAATGCCCTGACCGTCCAGATCTGTTATGCCTACTGACACCCTTACTTCTTTAACTTCATCTCCAGTATCAATCTCAACTTCTTTTAATAAAACAGGAGCCTTTAACCTCGCGTCAACATCGCTTGTATTTCTAAATTCTGGGCTTACAGATTCGTTATAAAACAACCTTACTTTGACGTACCCTTGAACAGTCGCATTAAAACTAACATCTCTAACATGCGTATATTTTAATAATTTCCCATATGATATACAGTTAAAAAAAGTGTCAAATGATACTTTTGTATTTCCTTTCAAAAATAGTTTTTCATTTATATTTTTTGCACTACCTAATAACACTCTAAAATAGAGCTTATCTTCTGTACAAATCCTTTCCATATCTGGGAATATAATCTTTGCTATTTTTGTCATAGTTTTTATTCAAGTTCTAATCTTTTTTGCCAACTCTCTAAGCCTGTTAATACTGATAAGTTTTCCCTATATCCTTTTGCTACCTTCTTGTATTTTAGCATAAATTTAAAAAACATCCTTATGATAGTGAAACTTGCTTTAACAAACTCCCACCTTCTTAGTTTTGTAACAAACCCAGTATTAGTACTAAAATTATATTGTAAGACTTCTTTGGCTTTATAAAAGTCATCTGTTGTGCAATACATTAAATCTATCGTTCTATACCCTTTTCTATCTTCTTTAGCATAAAACATTGTAGGTATAAAATATCCATAAAATGACAACATCTTTTTCCATGTATCCTTTTCAAGTGGCTTATATACTTTCGTTACGGGATATCCACTTGCTTCTAATTCTTGTTTGCTTTGTTGTTTTACTGCGCTAGCTCTTAGCTCCGTGTGCTTTTTCTCCCCATCTAAAGAATTTAAATTGTCATACCCTTTAAAGAAATCATCATATGCCATTACTATATTTCTAATAGTAAAATATCTTTGAAAAACCAATTCTCGCCCAACAGCTCTTGCAAATCTTCTAAATGATTGCATTGCACCATCAATTCTATGTATGGCATTAATTATTAGTTGGTTTCTATGAAAATAGTATTCCAATTCTGAGCCATATTTAGCTTTAAAATCCTCATGCCAAACCCCGATACCATTAACTAGCATTATTTGTTCAGCGGCTCTTATGCCATATTCCACATCATCCCCTTTTATGAACATTGGTAGTGGTAACCCATGTGTTTTCACAGTACTAACTGGCATACACATACACCACCAGGCGTTATAATCCATTTCTTCTTCGCACTCATTTGCTAAAACATCTACATAGTTTCGCAAATCAAATCCTTGTTTAAGTGCTTTAAAAGTAAAGTCAGTCCAATGCGCTCCCATTTCATACTGATAGTATGGAATATCTAAACGCAACATGGTTCCACCAACACATAACTTTTCAGGATTTTTAGCATATTTTAAAATTGCTAACATTTTTTCAATTATTAACGGGTCAAAAACGATATCATCATCCATCAAAAGAAAATGAGTATATCTCTCTTGACTACTTGTAACTTCAATCATCCCTCTTGTGAAACCACCAGACCCACCAAGGTTTTTATTAGGAATTACCTTAGCTCCAAACAAATCAACATTACCTAAAGTATCACCATTGTCTATAACAAAAACTCCTACTTGCTCCCCCAACTCTTTCTTTGAATCCAAAAAGTCCTGTATGGTTTCAAGAGTCTTTTTCACATAAATTTCTCTTTTATATGTACATATTATGATTCCAATCTTAATTAGTTTGTGCTCATTTAGTTTGCCTTTTTTCTCATCCGTTACCAGGTTGCCCCCGTCTCTTTCGGATAAGTCTTCTTTGCCAACAGGTTCCTTTATTATATAGTTTTGATACCTTCCAGAATAAAAGGTACTATCATTACTCAAAGATGTGAGCTCAATAAATAAGTTCCCTTCACTTTCTTCGTTGGAAAAATCATATATTAAAGATATTTCTTGGGGCGTATCAGAATTAAATTCTTTTTCTATTAACAAAGCAGGAGTATCTTCCTCTTCTTTTTCATAGTCCTTTATTACCACTCTTTCCTTATCGCAACTTTTATACAGACTCTCACACATCTCTTTAGATGCCGTACGCTTGTATAACCTAACAACAAAACCACCTTGCAATTTCAAAACAATTTCCACAGCTGAAACAGTTGTAAAATTTAGATATTTTGAATATGAAAATACATTAAAATATGTATCGAACCGAACTCTCGCTCCATTTGAAAAAACCAAAAACCTATCATGAAGATTATGAACAACACCGTGGTTGTTCATTTCTCTATAGTATAAAAATTTTTCCTCGCATATACCTTTTTGAGGTAGCGCAAAATTAAAAAGCTTCATTTTTTTATTCACGATATATTTTGTCACTATTTTCTTCTATTTTTGCTAAGGAAACATATAAGGGTAAAGCAAAAACTTTAATTTTAACTACCTAAACTCAGTTCCTTGTGAAAAACCTAGATGAGCCCGCCGTATCTTTCTGTAAATTCTTTAAATGTTTGTAAGTTTTTATCTTTTTCAGAAATAATAATCTTCTCTACTAGCTCTACCGGCCATGTTATTGCTAATTCTTTATCATCCCAAACAATACCGTCATCGAATTCACCATAGAATTTTTCCGCGCATTTATAAGAAACAATGGAAGGTTCCAGCACTAAATATCCATGCCCACAACCCGACGGGATTAGCAATTCTCTTTTGTTTACATCAGATAGCTCAAAACATAGCCACTTTTTGAAAGTTTTTGACCCTTTTCGCAAATCGCAGACTACATCAAACACTTTCCCAGATAAACAACGAACCAGCTTCGCTTGCTGCTTCTCTCTCTGAAAATGCAATGCTCTAATAACGCCTTTATGAGAATGTGTATAAAAAACTTCTTTTAAATCATGTTTTATTCCATTAATTTCGAAGACTTCTTGAGAATAATCTTTAATGAAGCAGCCCCTGTCGTCATAAGCAATAAAAGGGTCTATAACATACAACCCTTCTATGTCTGTCTTTTGAAAATTGAATTTTTGAATCATTTGTACCCCCCTTCCTTTATCCACTCGAAAGTTCTCCTAATTCCTTCTTTGAAAGAAATACTTGCCTTAAACTTACAATCTATTTCTGTATCGGAAGTATCAAACATTTCTAAAGGCATGTCCACTCCAGTAAAGGGAATATCTCCAAAAACAAATTCTTTATCAGGGGCAACAGCCTCTTTTATTTCAATAATGAATTCCCTTAACGGTTTCGCATTAGAACTTCCGATTAAATAGTTACAAAAAGGTTTCCCATTTTCAGCAATTAAGCGAAAGGCTCTAGCAACATCATCTATATAGACAAAATCATAATTCTGCGTACCTGAAGTAAATAACAACGGTTCATTATTTATTATCTTTCTTAACGTTGTATTAAGAAATCTAGGAGATAACTCCCCTACACCGTATGCATTGGTTATTTTAGCCCAAATCAAATCTATTCCTATGTCTGCGGCTACAGACATGCCCATAGTGTGAGCAACCAATTTTCCACTGCCATAAATATACCCTAAACCAGGTTTGTTCCCTTGTTTATATGTTGCTGAAATTGTCTCATGCTCCATAATACTTCCTGCACTAACAAATCTTTTACAACCTAGAATCTTCGCCACTCTAATGCAATCTACACACCATTTAGCATTATTTAATTGAAGTTCAACATTTGCTCTCGCTGGGCCTGCGGAACCAACCCAAGCAAAATGAAAAAATGCGTCAAACCCTCTTTCTTCTATTTTGTTTACTAATTCTTCACTTTTCGACAATTCAAATGGAATAAATTCGACTAAATGTGATTTCGGTAAATGGTTATCATGGTTTTCTAAATCTAAAGCGATAACCCTGATACCGTTATTTACCAAATCTCGCACAAGGGCAGAACCAACAAACCCATTGGCACCAGAAACTATAACTTTCTTCATATTTTACCTCAAAAATTCTTCTATTTGCGCATCCATTACCGCATTAAAATTGCCTTTTTCCAAATAAACCCTGCTCCACTCAACTGTTTTCGCAACCGCCTTGTCAACATTCCATCTTGGATGCCAACCAAATGTCTTTTTTATTTTATCACAATTTAATTTTAAAAAATTTGCTTCATGTGGGGCGTTAATTTCACTAATGTTTTTCCATTCAGCTCCCGGCCAATGTTTGCAAAATAAATCTACTATCTCACCAGTTGTTACACAATCAAAATCTTCTGGTCCAACATTGTAACATCCTGATAACACTGGTTTTTCATATTGTTTAGCAGCAATCATGAGGTACGCATATACGGGCTCTAAAACATGTTGATATGGTCTAGTCGAATATGGATTACGAACAATAATGGATCTCTTCTCTTCCATCGCGCGCACGCAATCTGGGATAATCCTATCTTTCGCGAAATCCCCACCTCCTATAACATTACCAGCTCGACAAGTTGTTATCGGCACTTCCGTTTCCTTAAAAAAAGCTTTTTTGTATGAACTAGTAACAAGTTCAGAACAAGACTTCGAGTTAGAATACGGATCGTGCCCATCTAAAATATCGTCCTCAATGTATCCGCGTTCCCATTCGAAATTTTTATATACCTTGTCTGTGGTTACATTAATAATTGACCTTACCGAATCACAATATCTAGCTGCCTCCAATAAGTTGACCGTTCCCATAACATTGGTTGAATATGTGCCAACTGGATCGACATAACTCTCTCTAACTATCGGTTGTGCCGCCATATGTATGATAATTTCTGGATCTGCATCCCTCATGGATTTTTTTAATAGCTCTAAATCTCTTATGTCCCCTATTGTCGAAACAATATCTTTTTCTATGCCATTCAGCTTAAACAAACTCGGCACAGTAGGCGGTTCAAGTGCATATCCATAAACCTTGGCACCTAAATTATGTAAGAGTCTACACATCCACGACCCTTTAAACCCCGTATGTCCTGTGATAAAGACGCGTTTATCCCTGTAGAAAGAAAGTTTCATTAGTCCTCCCATTTTACCCACGGTGCATTGTTTTTGAGTATCAAAGACTCCAAATATTGTTTATCTCTAAGCGTGTCCATACATTGCCAAAAACCAGTATACTTATACGCAGTAAGTTGCCCTTCCTTGGCAAGCGATTCTAAAACATCTCGTTCCAACACAGAATTATCCCCCTCTATCCTATCTATAATTTCAGGCGATAGCACCATGAATCCACCGTTAATCCACCCACCGTCTTCCTTTCTTTTCTCTGCAAAAGATGTAATATTAGAATCTTCATCAAACTCCAGGTTCCCAAACCTTCCTCCTGGCTGTACCGCGGTAAGAGTCGCAATTTTACCATTCCTTTTATGATGACTTATAACTTGATTTATATCAACATCACAAACGCCATCCCCATATGTTAGTAAGAAAGGCTCGTCCCCAATATAATCTTTAACGCGTTTAACTCTGCCACCCGTCATTGTATTTAACCCTGTGTTTGCAACAGTTACAACCCAAGGTTCTGCTACGCTATTTTCAAATTGTTTTGCATTTGGCTTTGATAAATCAAATGTAACATCAGCGCAATACAACCCATAATGAGCAAAAAACTCTTTAATTACTTGTTGTTTATACCCAGCACAAATAATAAACTCGTTATGACCATAATATGAATAGCTTTTCATTATATGCCAAAGAATTGGGTCGCCCGCTATGTCTATCATAGGCTTTGGTTTAAATTGACTTTCTTCAGATATTCTAGTTCCATATCTACCTGCTAAAATAACAACTTTCATATCATATCTCTCCTTCTAAAAATGTTTCTGTTTAAGTTTTTAGTTTTTCTTCTCACTATCTCAACCCTTATTACACACATGCGTTTTCAAGCACTTAAATGATATCATATAAACATTTAATTGTATACAGTGTATGAATTATTGTGACTTATAGTGTTGTAAATTACCGAATATGTGTTACTATTTTTATACTAATTTCCTATTTCTTTTAATCGGGAATTCCACCTTATTAATTTTTTCCAACATTTAGCCATAGTGGCAGATATTCAATGTTTCCATTTCCTTCATTTTTGTTAAAATATTTCTAACTGATATCTCGACTCTCTTCTAATTTATCATCTTTTCACCAACAGTATATCGCAAACGAACCGTTTATTCACTTCTATAACTTGGAGTTCAAATAACTGTCTGGTATTGGAAATAAGTGAATAAGAACAGAATTAGATGTATATACTATATCTTGATTGTCATAGCATAATACTTTATACTGGTATTTTTCCCCAATCTTTACATTGTTATCAGTATAATGATGATCACCTTGCTCGTTCCAACTAATCGTTCTCCACACATTGTCTTCCGCAGAAACTCTCTGAATCCTATATTTTGAATAGTTCATACGTTTTTCCCATGTAAGTTTCACATAAATCTCTGATTCGTTCAAATAAATTTTGCCTTTTAAAAAATTATCTTTATTGGCTATAATTGGCTCAAAATAATTGTAATACATCAAATAGTATTTATCTAAGTCAACCAAACATTCTGGGAATTTAGATCTATGCAAAAAATAAAGTTCTTGACCATCTCTTTTAAACAAACATCTTGCAACGCAGGGGAGGACTGCTAGGTCATTATCTCTCAATGAGAATGACTCGTCATAAAAAACATTGTCAACTATAATTCCTACACAATTTAAAATCCTTTTTGCAACCATAACTAATACTTCTTGTATAGGATGATTAACGCTCCTAAACAAAAGCTTGTTCTGATAGTTTTGCCTAACATAGTCAGATATAATTACATCCATCTGACTTTCTTTTTCTCTTTTTTCTAATCTCTCTATGGATTTTATACTCTCTTCAATTATTTTATCACTTGAATAAAAATCTGAATGCATAAATTGAATTGCTTTTTCTCTAGACACCCCTTGCAGGATTAGAGTATCAAGGATAGAGTTGCTTGAGCAAAACAAAGAGATTTCGTCAAGTTTTTGAAAATTTTCTTCTGCCCCAGCTCTAAATGGATAATAATCTGGGAAATACCCTTCAAAAAAACAGTTTGGAAAGATTATAGTTTTACAATCTGGAGACATTTCATTTTTCATCAAATCGGTGCTTAGAGAATCCCCAAACTTATTTAGGCGGCTCACTGGTTGAGATATAAAGAGTCTAATACAGCCAAAAATAAAACCTTCTTTTAATAAGTTAATATCATTTAAACATAATTGAGGATGGTGAATCGGATGGACCCGGAGCAGAACATAAGATTGAACAAATTCTTTATTGCTTTTTAACATGTTATGGATAACATCTTTTTGGCAATTGCCATGCACTAGAGCAAATTCCCTATTGTTTGTTATAGCTTTAATATAATTACCAGCTTCTTGTGTAGAATTAAACATTCTACATATCCTTGAAAAGTCGACTTCACAAACATGTCCGAACATTGTAGAATCGACCCAATTTTCCCCCGCGACTAATGAAGGCATTTCTCTTTTTATCTCTTCAGCGTTAATTTCAGGAAATGTTATAAGAGTGACATCATGTTCATTCATTATTTTTGCAACTTCCGAGTAATCATTTAAAATTGGGAATTGATTAAAAAATATGTCCTCCTTGACAACCATGCTGTTTTCAAGGATACCCAAAACCACTATGTACGGCTTGTTTTGTGTTATAAAGGAAAATACATTGCGTGAATTTCCATAAAGTAAAACCTTCTTAACTTCTTTCATTTTTCTCATTGCAGATATGCTCTCAGTTTTTTGCATATATTCAAAGCGTTTTCAAGAGCATCGTCCATGTTGTAGTATTTAAACTCGGCTAAGCGCCCGCAGGCAATCAAGTTTGGAATATCCATTATTTCAACAAGATATTTCTTATGTTTTTTCATTTCTTCATCAGACAACAACGGATAATAAGGCTCTCTCCCCGCCGCAATATTCGCATCGGAAGGGGTTTCATATGCAACAATTGTTTTTCCCTCTATTGGCTTACATGATAATTTTGTATATTCTGTAATTCTTGTTATATATTTCTCTGCAGGATATGCAACCACTGGATATTTCTGGAAAGATTCAGTCTCTATAACTTTATACTCAAAGTCTAATGAGCGATATTTAAGTTCACCATACTTATATTCCAGGAGCTCATCTATGGGACCTGTATACACAACCAGCCCATGAAAAAGATTTCCCATACAATGTATTTTTTTTTCTTTAATTTTAAAAATCTTTGAAGCGTCTACTTCGGTACATACCTGGATGTTCTTATGCCTTAAAATATTTTCGAAAACTTTTGTAAATCCCTCTTTTGGCATAATTTGAAACTCATCTGTAAAATAACCTCTTCCATATGATAGTCTAATAGGAACTCTCCTTAATATACTAGGATCTATCTCCTCTGGGGATTTTCCCCACTGCTTCGCAGAATAGGGCTTAAAGTCGTATTCATATAATAGCATTGCAAACTCAGCTATTATGCTGTCTTCGTTTTTTAACAACTCATAAACTGGCACAAACTCCTTGTTCGGATAATTCCTCAATAATTTCTCCTTGAGGATTCTCGAATTATCTTCGGAATAAAAAGCATCAATTGTTTCAAAATTAAATGGAACATGCAAAACTTTTTCACCGATTTGCGCTCCACATTCTAGAAAAAAGGGTTCCCATTCTCCAAAACGATGTAAATATTGAACTAGATGCTCCTTATTTGTGTGAAAAGTGTGGGGTCCATATTTTTGAACAAGAAAGCCTTTTTCATAAAAATCATACATGTTTCCAGCTATATGATTTCTTTTTTCTAAAACTAATACTTTTTTTTCTAACTCTTCTGCAATATACCTAGCTATAACGCTCCCCGTCATCCCAGTCCCAACAACAATAACCTCATAAGAATCGTCGATATTGAAAGTTGTTTTATTCATAATAAAGCATCCCCAAAGTACTTATTACTTCTTACTTCTTGCGCTTAACCTGTCCTTTGCGCTTAGTATGATTCAAGTATAGTCTTAAAAATGGTCTTAATATTGGCTTACTGAAAATCTTTTTTATTTTCAAACCAACCAAGTAGGTGTTGGATTTCAATATTTCATCTAATTGCGCCCTGCTCTTTTCTAATTGCTCCTTAATGTTTTTTTCTGGCGAAATTTGACTAGAACTGGAACTGTTAATTTGCATGTTATCCCTATAGTTAAGCATTGAACGCACTACTTTGTTGCCACATTCATAACTATCTCCCATATCTCTGAGACTAAGATAGTGAGTAAAATGCAGGTTTGGGGTAAATAGATTGTTAAAGATAGGGTAGTTATAAACAAACATATGGTTAGGGAAAACCACAAGATTTTCCTTATCTACTCTCCTGTTGTTTTTGGGAACTCCTTGCTTTAAAAACAATACATTGCTTATCCTTTGAGATATGCCGTATCTTGCATCATATCTCTCTTCACTTTTAAATGTATCTAGTATTTCTTCAATAATTTTTTCTCCTTTTGCGCAAGCAAATATTTTGTCGGTAATTTTTTCTTCATACTCAAACGCAAATAAACAAGAAAACTGTTTTAGGTAGTTGAGTGGATTGTCTATTGCCACATCATTCGCTAAGTAAAATCCTCCATTTTTGTAAAGGTATTTGAGAGCTAAAAAAGCATCTGCAGCATCATATTCGCCCAACTTTATCATTGAGTCTACTATTTTGTCCTCTTTATCCTTAGGGCTGTTTCCCACTATAACAACATTGCAGTCATTATAAAAAGCCCTCTCCTTTATGTAATCAATTCTTTCGCTTGAAAGGTCCCCTTTCGAATTTCCTAGAACAATATTATTAGGAATTTTTTCTCCAGAATAATCCGAAACTAACGCCTTTACATCATCAAACAATTTAGTATCATAACTTAGTATCGCATTTATCCCGATTGATTCTACTGTACTGACGACATACTTAACGAATTCATTATAGAAGGGCCATCTTTTGTCAATATGAGAAAAAACTCTTTTTATATTTCCAACAGTGATAGCTCTCTTGTAAAGCGGATTTCCATTTTTCTGGCTGTACTCACAAGCCTTCAACATATCTAGCATTCTAAGAGATGCATAAGCATTTACTTCTGAGTTGCTCCTGATAATATAGTAGTAAGAAGGGTCTTCTGAATATCCAATTTTTTGAGCGTTAGAAGCAAGTATTTGGTAATAGGCAAGATCTTCAAAGGAAAAGGTATCAGGCATAAAGCCTGCTTTTTTTACTAAATCTTTCCTGTATATTTTGTTCCACAAAGCAACATTTCCCTTGACGAGTAAAGTCTCGTTATTAATATCGTCTGACAACGTATGCACTACATTACTATTCCCATTTTCACAATAGTAGAAAGGCGAATATACTAAATCATATTTTTCTGACACCGCTTTTTGGTACAATTTTTCCATTGCTGAAAGTGGCAACATGTCATCCGAATCGCAAAAAGCAATATATTGTCCTCTTGCTTTTCTTATTCCAAAATTACGTCCTGCACCCGCATAATTGCAATGTTCAATAGTGTATGCAAAGAATTTTTCAGGAAACCTTCTTGAATAATCATCCATTATTTCTTTAGACCTATCGGTAGACCCATTATTGACCGCAATAATCTCTATGTCATCGAGAGTTTGAAAAACCAACGAATCTAAACATCTATTCAGATATTCTTCCGAATTATAGATTGGTACTATTATTGAAACATTAATTATTTTCTTTTCCATTTTATCTTAGTCCTTTCAGGTAGTAAGCAACGCTAGTTAGTTCATCCATATTTTCTGGAGTAAACACTACCATTTTCTCTTTATTTTCGTAGTTACAATATGATTCATAAAAACTTTCAAATCCTTGTTTTGAAAACAAGAAATTTTTCTTTGGTTGCAAAAGCAATTTAAAAAAGTTAACCGAGACAATTGGTGTCTGGAAAATAGTGTTTGCCGTCATAGAAGCCGTCGAAAACTCAGATAAAAAAACTTTGCCAATAACCTCTTGGTTAAAACAGCACATTTCCCATAACTTGATGTCTTGCGTCATAATTTTGTATCCTCTAATCGAATACTTGTCTTGTGAATTTCTTGGATGTATTTTTACTATGATATTATCCTTGCCAACTATTTCAGAAAATTTGTCCAGAACATCAATCCCGTTTGACAAATAATTCTCTGCTATATCTGGACTATCAAAGTATATGTATTTTTCTTTTGGCACTGTTACGTCTCCGAATACCTGTATTAGGTGTTTTCTTAACACCTTGTCACTTTTGTCAATCTTAGGAATACTGTTGTATTTAAACCTCTTTGGACTCTGAACCACTAGTTCAGGCGCATAAACCATTACCTCACATATGTTATCAGGATACGATTTTTGCTTATAAAATTTATGGTCTAAACAATCAAAAAGATTCCCCGTTTCATAATTGAGCACATAGGACGCAGAACCCTCTTCAAAAATATGAACTTGCGTGTTCCCAAGGAAATTCTCTTTAATGTAGTAATACAAATATTTCTCATGAAAGTTTGACATTGCGACGAAATAATCCGTAATATTTCCAATTGAAGTAATATAATCCAACTCTCCGGGGTCACCGCCAGTTTTTGTAAATGAATCTCCTGGGTGAATGACTGAACTATATCTAACTTCTTTCGTCATGCTGTCAAAAAAGTCGGATTGCTTCTTTGTTTTTGATGCGAAAACAGAGCTGAATATTCCTGAAATTCTCAATTCTTGTGGTATATCTCCCCAGTTTATATCCCCCGTTAAAATAATATGTGCTTGATGCATCGGATAAAGTTGAATTTTTATATTGATAGCGTTAAAGAGATGAAAGAAAGTTGCACACCTAAATAAAAGTTGCCCATTTATTCCAGCAATATTTCCAGCCCCTCTGACCCCGCTGCCCAAATTGCTTTCTTTTATGGGTTTCGATAATTTTACCAGCTCTTTTTGCTTTGCTCCCGCCTGGACATGTTTCACCCTATGCCGCTCCTCCAAAACCTCTTCATAAAAAACGCTCCTACGAGCTTCCTGCCAAAAATAATATGCAAAATCCGATTTTGGAAACAACCAAGGCTTCTTCTCCCCAGGGTAATGTATAATATAGGGGTTCTTCCTTGCTTCCGTATAAAGTTCAGACAACTCCTCAGGCGCATTTTCAAGCCCTTCCCCTACGACGGTTTTTGCAGTTACGTTCCATTTCAAGTCTAGAAAAAAGACTTCTTTTCCAACAATGTAATTATAAACATCTTGGTCTATAAACATCCAAGGTTTTTCAGCACAAATTTCTTTTATTCTATCCATCGAAAAATTCTTTCTAAATTTCTCCAGGTTTACAATCAAAACTGCTGCTTGAAAATAGTTAGAAACATCATCCAGCCCTATAATATTCGTAAAATCATGCACTAAATCCTTTCTCACCCCAAGCTTATAATAACCTTGTCCCGCAACATCTTTGGTCGCACCAAGGTATGCACCCTTTATATCGACATCAAACAGTTTAGATATGTCTTCTCTTACGATCATGTCGACATCTAGATAGATAGCCTTTTTGTATTCAAGAATAAAATATGGGGCAAGCAGTCTATAATATGAGTTAATTTTGTAACTTGCCCTCAAATAAGGTTTCCAACCCTCGACTAACTCATTAATATCAAAAAACGCACTCTAAAGTTGTCAATCCCTGAAAGAATTATTTCGAGTTTCCCAAAGTTATCGTCAGATATTTCCTCATCGATGATTACTATCACATCAAAAAAACAGGCAGTGTTAGCATGATTAATAATTGATTGCAAAAGAACACCAAAATACTTAAAATACTCGTTACTAACGGTCAAAAAAACAGGAACTATTTTTTTATATTTTTTTGAATCCACATCATTGCCACCAACATAATCGACATAACCCATTTAAAACCTCTCAATAATATGTAATCTTTTGTAAAACACCAACAAAGACACGCTACACAACTGTTCATTATTTGATTTTTCAACCGACCACAGCCGTAATTAATCGTTATTATAACATTTAAATTCAGTAATGAGAAGTGTTATCTTTAATTTTACACCTCTTGGATTTTATACAAATTCGAGTCTATAATCTTTAAACTAAAAACTCCCTCATAAGCAAACCTTGCATTTCTCCTAAGCCTATGCGTTGCCTTGCGAGATTTTTAACCAATATCGCAGCACTAATAAAGCCGAGTGTAAAATGTAATCGTGTTGACAGTCATACAAAAATATGCGTATACTATATTAACAACAGACTAAAATTAATAACGAATGGTAATACCGTTCTATTGTCCGCAAGCATCGAGGAATCAGAGATGGATTTTAACAAAATTAATATTGTTGCAATAATTCCCGCACGGAGTGGTTCAAAGTCAGTTATTGATAAAAATATACGCACAATAAATAACAAACCGCTGTTAGCATATTCCATTGAACAAGCAAGACAATCGCGATACATAAACCGAGTAATCATAAGTACTGACAGCGAAAAATATAGGAGTATAGCTATGTCTTACGGAGCAGAAGCTCCTTTTTTACGCCCTGCCGAATTATCGCAGGATTCTTCCCTTGACATTGATTTATTCAAACATGCTTATTTATGGCTGAAGGAAAATGAAGGATACACGACCGATATCTTCGTACACTTACGTCCTACCCATCCCATCAGAGATGTTAAAGACATTGACAAGATGATTTGCCTTTTGGTTAACGACAAAGACGCAGACTCTATAAGAAGCGTTTCGCGCACCAATGAAACACCGTATAAAATGTGGTTTTCCAAAAACAGTATTCTTTCCCCTGTTTTGTCAGACATCCACGAAGCATACAATATGCCTAGACAATCTCTACCGATAGCATACTCGCAAAATGCATGCATAGATGTCATCAAAGCAAAAACTATAATGAAAAAAAACTCTATGACTGGCGATAAAATTTTAGGCTACGAGATGTCATATAATTTTGACATTGACACTGAGGATGATTTTCTTAAAGCAGAACTGTTTTTAACACTAACACAGAATAGTTCCGACAAGCCTTTTGTTGTCGTCTGTGATATAGATGGAATTATTGCCAATAAGGTCATAGACAACGATTATAGTAAGTCAACCCCAAATACCAAAAATATCAATTTGATAAACGACCTGTTCGACAAGGGGCATCAAATTGATTTGTTTACCGCTCGGGGCTACACAACTGGAATAAATTGGGAAGCCCTTACAAAAAACCAACTACAAAATTGGGGAGTTAAATACTCTTCTCTTAAATTCGGCAAGCCAAATGCGGATTTTTACATAGATGACAAGTTTATTAGTCTAGCAGACTTACACAAAATATTAACTACACTAAGGAGGAAAGAATGACACAATCAGCAATCTTTGACGATTTAATTATATTTGAAATGGCAAATAACCATCAGGGGAGTTTGCAACATGGTTTAAACATCATAAGAGCACTCGCTAAAGTTGTCGAAAAATATAAGATACACGCCGCTAAAAAATTTCAATATAGGGATCTTGACACGATAATCCATCCAGATTATTTTGATAGAAAGGATGTCAAAAACATACCTAGATTTTTATCAACAAGATTAACAGCTTCAGATTTTTATAAGATGGTTCAAGAAGCAAAAAAATTAAAATTAGTGACGATGTGCACCCCTTTCGATGAACAATCTGTTGACTTGTTAGTTTCGCATAACATAGATATCATTAAAGTAGCGAGCTGCAGCTCATTAGATTGGCCACTTTTAGAAAAAATAGCAACTGCTAACAAGCCTACCATAATCTCCACTGGAGCCAAGTCTTTTGTTGAAATGGATAAAATATACAATTTCTTCTTGCATAGGCATATTAATTTTGCGCTATTACATTGCGTGGGGCTTTATCCCGTACACGATGACGATGTGCAGCTTAATGCAATGAAGCGAATGATGCTTCGATATCCTAACATCCCTATAGGCTATTCTGGGCATGAAAACCCCAAAGACATGAGTATCTGCAAAATGGCAATCGCTTGTGGAGCAAAAATTGTGGAGCGCCATGTAGGAATGAAAACGGACACTATTTCCCTTAACGCCTACTCAACTGATGTAAATGATATTGAAGATTGGATTAAAGCTATTTTATCGGCAAGAGCTATTTGTGGAGGAAAAGAAAAAGTTATAACTCAAAACGAAAAAGATTCTATGAATGCTTTAGCAAGAGGAACGTATGCCGCACGCGACATTCGTAAAGGGGAATCCATCAAAAAGGAGGATATATTCTTTGCCATTCCAGTCCAAGAAAGCCAATTAACTAGCGGTCAATTTAAAGAAGGTCTAGTCGCATCTCAAGATTATGCCTATAAAGCCCCTATATTTGAAAAAACCATAAAGACTCAACTAGATCATACAAGAGAAATTATCCATGAAGTAAAAGGAATTCTCTCAGAGAGCGGTTTAGTTATTTCAAACGAGCATGAGCTTGAATTGTCTCACCATTATGGCATTGATGTATTTAGAGATTATGGCGCAACCATTGTCAATATTATCAACCGCGAATATTGTAAAAAAATCATAATTATGCTGCCGGGCCAAAAACCCCCTGTGCACTATCACAAATCTAAAGAAGAATCTTTCCAAATCCTGTCAGGGGTTTTAACGCTGACTCTCGATGGTGTAACAAGAGATTTATATCCTGGCGATCTTATCACGGTTAAACGAAACTCACCGCACGCGTTCTCGTCCATTGATGGGTGTGTATTTGAGGAAATCTCAACAACCCACATAAAAAACGATTCCTATTATGATGATCCTAGAATAATGTCAATTGATATTATCAAGCGAAAGACAAAGGTCGAGCTGTGGTAATTATTATTCACCTATATAATCAGCTGTGAAAAAATCATACTTATATATTTGCTCTACTAACTATCATTTGTATATAACGCTGCTTAAGCAGTTCAGGTTGTGTCAAAAAAATGTAGATTTGGTAATTTGTGATGACATTGTTGAAGGCGAAAAATTTACCACCCGTTTACAAACTCTTGGCATGTTTAGAAATGTGTGGTTTGTTCGTCAAAGCCTTTTACCTGATTGGATTGCAAAAAATCGTTTCGAACGCGTTTTCCTACAGCATTGGCGGAAACGCAAATTGTTAAAATCTCACATCCCCTTTAATGTTTGTTCTTACAAGCATATATATATTTTTCATGACGGTATTGCATTAGGAAGGTTTTTAGCGGACTCATATAAGCGATATCATCTAATAGAAGATTCTTACAACTTTTTCCAAAGGTTATATCAAACACCACAAACACGTTGCTTAAGGCCTCAGTCAAAATATTATAAGATTGCACGACTGCTAAATATAGGCTATTTCCCTTTAGGACACTCTATCTTATTGAAAGACATAGAAGTAAATGAGAATCGAGACTTGCAAATACCGTGTAAAAAAATTAAAGAATTACCCCGCAGCCTACTGCGAGATAGATTAACACCACAAAATCTGCAAACACTATCTTTTGTCTTTGACTATAAACATTCCTTGGATGCGAATAATATTGCGTTAATACTAACAGAGCCATTGTATTTGGAACAAAAAATCGAAACGCCCGATGCACAAATTCACTTATATAAGTGGATTCAAGATTATTTTCACGCGAAAGGATATAACGTCCTACTTAAACCTCATCCAAGAGATACCTGCGATTATTCTTCTTTAGATGCTACCGTTTTACAACAACATGTGCCTATAGAATTAATGTTCGACTTGGGAATGCAAGATATTGATTGTCTGGTTTCTATTTCTTCCTCTACATTGTTTTCAATACCTGCAAAACATAAATATATGGTCGAGAATAATAAAATATCTGAAATGCAATAACTCTACACCAAATATAGAGGGAGACAATTACTTATATAAGAATACCAGAAGAGACACAAAATCCCTTATGGTATTGAGGTCTCATTCCTAAAACAAATAACATCTTGTTTAGTTTTTTCAATCTCTTGTAACCTCTTCTTCTTTTCGTTCAGACTTTTCTTCGTCTTGAGAAGGGTCTTTATTAAAGCTTTCGTAACGGTTTTTGAAGAGTTCGATTTCTTTGTTTGAGTACCAGCCGTACATGCCTATTGGGCGAGGGAAACCCCATTCTTTAAAGAGATTATCGAGGCCAGTTTTGAGGGACTTAAGTCCGTCTTTTTTAAACTCACCAACCTCGAAATATTTCCAAGTGTTGTTTTTGTCAAAAATGTATGCATATTCAATTAGAGGGTCTTTATCTATTTCTTCTAATGTGCATTTGAATGGTACGGTATCCTCTGCGCTGTATCCCCTATCCCTGCCATAAAAAACACATACATTTGAACAGGGATTATCATAAGTATGATACTTGGTTTTCTCTGGATCTAAAATAGGTGCAAGGTAGGAAAGGTCTCCTCTTTTGAATAATTCCTCCACCCTTTCTCTTTCTCCGTAATGGTCTAAAAGTATTGCTCCATTATGGGTTAAATAACCGTCACTATGACAGTATATAGCTTCATATCCGCCATCTTCTTTTTCTTTTAATATGAGTGATCTTGTTGCCATATTTGCTCGCGTTTAATAATGTTGTTTGAATTTAACCCATGTTTTTGGTTAGCAACATTAGTTTGTATATTATATTTTCTGGTTGACTGTTATATAGTTAGCGCTTAACTTAATTAATAATTTTGTTTTCTTATTTTGCGTTGTTTAGAGTGCAATTTAACTGTTATTAGTCGCCCATATAGTGTTTTTTGTATTTTTTGATACTTTGATGTGTTTGCGTAAAACAGTTTTGTATTGGATGTTTTACATCCTGTAAATTGCGTAGTGGATGTAGTCTTCTTTGTTTATGTTTTCGTTTGTAACTTCGTTTTCTTTTAAGTATTTCATGATGCTTGCAATTTGTTCGTCGGTTACTGAAACATGGTCGCTTGTTTCCATATCAAATCCTACAAATATTGCATTGCCGACTATGAGGTCGTCATATTCTGGGAGAAAGAAATTCGGCTTTTCTTCTTCAATAAATTTACCCTCTTCGTTTATGATTATGTCTAAATCATCACAGAATGGTGCAGCTACTATTTCTATCCAACCACGAACTGCTTCTTGTAGTTTTTCAAGACGAGTTGATATCATTTTAACTACTGGCTTTTCGCCTTGCTCTTTGACTACTGCTCTAACAAACCTTTCATCGTCTATCGCAAACTCTAGTTCTTGCTCTTGAGCTTCTTTTATATCTTCACTTTCATTTATTTCTATTGCCATTTCCATCATAATTTTCTCGCATAATAATGTTGTTTGAATTTAACCTGTGTATATGGTTAGCAACATCACTTTATATATTTGTTTCTTTGTGTTTTTCTACTAACGCTCTGGAGTAAAATCTTTTTTTGGTTTATCTGAACGTATGTCTTTATCTTCTCTACTCTTTTTCATGCTCTCTCTTGCTTCTTGTAAGAGTTCTGCTTTTCTTCCCATATTTATTGCCGACTCTGCTGAATTAATGACTATCTGAGCCGTTTGGCGCATCGTTTCTAAACTATTTTTAAACCTTCCATATTCTAAAGATGTAAAGTTATACAAGTTAGGTACTACTATTGCATCCGCTTCCAAACCAAGTCTTGTTAATGTTATATAGTTTATTGCCGAAAGCATTACTTCATTTATCCCCATTTTTCAGCCTCTATGAGTCCACTGTACTTTTGGTTCATTATCTTGTTTAACAAAAGTTGCAAGTTAGTTTCTTCAACGATTACCCTTACCTTATCTTCGCTATCTAACTCTTTAAAATTAGTGTTTTCATAAATATTACGGAGCGAGTATTGATCCTGATCTTCACCTTTACATTGTGAAATTAATGTATTTTCTAAATATTGGATTATTAAATCGCTATACCTTGCAGCTTCTCCTTCCTGACATCTTAAAGACCGGTATGGTGATCCCCCAGTTTGCGATGTATCAAATCTATAACTGACTTGAAATCCTGTTAATTCACCTCGGCTTTTATTTGTTTCTTTATCTTGCTGATTAAAAACTGGAGATAATGTTGGTGTCCCAGTTTCATTATCTTTTACATATCGTCCTAAATAATTCCAAGCCCTCATGCTTTTCATCTCTGTTGCATATGGTGCATATTCCATAATTAGCGCTTGATTATTTATACTATAGTTACTGTGATGAACCATGCCTTTAATGAATTCTTCATATTTACCTGTTGCAAATATTTCATCTAATATATGCCTTGCCCTTTCTGTTAACAATTTAGTATCTTCAATTTTTTCTTCCATCATTCTTCTCCCATTTCATCATTTTCATATTATCTTTCAAAAAACACCTGCATGATATAGCCTTGAAAATTGCCATTCGTGATGTATTAATTTTCATTATTTGGGTTAAGATTTACTTCATTGGTAATAAGGACTTGCTTATGTAGATTGACTTCATTTGTCCGCTTTGCACTAGCATATCTTTGATGTTTTATTTGTTTGTTTTAACATCTTTGAAGACTTGGCTAACAGCATTGAAACTGTCACTCGTGATTTTGAAATTAAACAGTTGGCTTTGAAGGGTTTATATTTTTTTCTAGTTGTATATTATTCCCACATCTTTGATGCTTTGTTTGTTGCGACTATGTCTACGAAGGTTTTTTCATTACTGCTTGCTATGAGAAGTGCTCTTCCTCGTTTACTCCTGAGTATTCCCTCTCTTTCGTTTTCACTTATCTCTCCTGCCTTTGCATACATGTCAGTTAAGTCTTTTATATCCCCTGGATTCAAAGAGAAGATTAACGAGTATTGTGAAGCATTTATTATTGCAGAGGTTTTTCTCAGGGTTTCTGGAGAGCCTGTAAAATCTTTTATATTTTGTGTAATTACAATTAGCATCCCATCATACTTTCTAATCCTTTTTGCAAGAGAGTACATAAAGTCCAATGAAACATTATGCTTTTCGTCTATGAATATATGAGCCTCATCTATGACTACACAAATCTTTCCAGAATATGGTTTTTCTAAAACTGGCTTTATATCTTCTTTATCTTCGTTTAGTAAATCAAATATGCTATATTGGTTGCCAAATTGACTGCGATTTGGCGATAGAGAGTTTAGGGAGAGGGAGTTAGATGTTATTTTGTTTCTCTCTCTATTTTTAATGATTTCATTTTCAAGCAGTCTTAAAACTAATAACATTTGCCCGTTACAAACTGTAGTGTTTTTACCTGAAAGCAAGGTTTGAAAGTTGTATGATTTTAATTTTCCAGAAGCATTAAAATTAGTGCACCCGTTCCATAACGAGGAATAACTACCACCTGTTCTAAATTTAGCTAATAAATTGTAGATGGTTATTAGCCGTTCTTTTTCGAGTTCATTTTCTGTTCCATTTATTTTCTCTACTACAAAGTTTGAAAGGGTATCAAATGTTGGATAGTCTTTACTACTGAGCTTTTCTAAATTGTCACCTATGTTTAATGACTTATACATTTCAGCTATTAATCTATTAAGTCTTTCTAGCACTTCATTATTTGTTCCTGGCAATACTACTTTGAAAAACTCTTCTAAAAACTGTAAATGTATATATTTGTCGTCGGTGACAAGACCTGACTCGTCTTTCAAGCCCTTTATTATCTCAAAAGGGTTTATGATACTGTTTACACTTGGATTAATTTCTTCTCCCCCTAAGTTTTCAATTATGGATGTATATTCTCCTTCTGGATCTAAAATGAATATATTACATCCTTCAGTTGCAAGATTTGTTAAAATGGTTTTTGCAGCATATGATTTGCCACTCCCCGTTCTACCTATTATCACCATATTTGAATTAACTCTATCTTCATCTCTATGAAAGACATCTAAAAATACTGGCTCAGAATTTTCTCCTATTAGCATTCCCCCTTTATCACTAAATCTATCTGATATGAAAGGAAAACTCATTCCTACTGTTGATGATGGTATACATCTAGAAAACTTATTATTATCTAGTTTATTATCACTTTGATTTACTAGCATACTTTGCTCATATGCTATATCTTGGGAAAAAAGCATATCTGAATATGTAAAGCCTGCTTCTAAAATACTCTTTTTAACATTTTTGTATTTTTCTTTACTTCCCTTTTTATCTACGATGGATATGAATATACTGGTTTCCAGTACAGTCTCCGCCCCTGACTCCATTTCAAGTAGTAACTCTTTTAAACTTTCAGCATGCACTTCTCTTGAGATATTGCTACTAACCCCACCTGTTTCTTGTCCACCTACTTCTGCTATAGTTGTATCTACTATCTTTTTGACCTCAGTTTTATCAATAGCCTTAATATGCATAATTACATTTGTATTCTCTATATCAAACAGCCTTGCTGCCCAACCATTCCCTACAACATCTGGATATCCTTTTATGCACATATATGAAACATAATTGTTTTCAAACTCTATACACCTTGGACGTATGTTTGCATCTTTTTGTAGAGGATATATTTGGTTTATAATTAGCTTTAGCTTTTCACTATTTAATACCTTACATTTGATTTTTACACTTGATAGTGTATCTATTATTTCCTGACTTGCTTTTATTGCTTCTTCTTCCGTCTTTGTTATACAAGCAATGTAATATTTACTTTGTTCAAGATGCATGTCATTTAGGTTATGTAATAGATTTTTTCTATCTTTTACTATTTCAAGCCTTGAGTTATACTCAAAATCATTTATTATGCCTACACTTTCATCCCTATCTAGTTTTTTAATCCTGTCTTCCTCGGCTATAATCTCAAAATCAAAATCACGAATATCGCTTAGTTTTAAAATTGATAAAGATCTTTCACCTGCCATCTTTAGTACACTAGTAAATGCATCTATATATCTAGCTTGTTCATACTCTTCCATTAAAACCATATTTACTGGTTCTACTTCTACTATAGAGACAAAACTTCCATCTTTATTTACTACGGTTGTGCCTTCTATCTTTTCATATGGGATTATGGAACTGATATCCACACCGCCCTTTTCTCCGTATCTTTTAGGTCTTACTAAATATTTAAAAAACACTAATATCTTTTCATATATTCTTCCTTCATTATCTTTAAGTAAAAGTACCGTTGTAATAACAAAGGTCAGTATGACTAAAACCCATTTCCCTTTAAAGTTTAATGATGCAAATATTGCACTTAACACTAGCCCTACTATCAAGATAACAATGTCAACCACTGTTAGTGATTTATATATTTTAGTTTTAACTTTACTGCTTCTAGGTATACTTTTCATTTCTCCCTCTGTCTCTTCAATATGGTTTTATATTGTCTTCATTTATTAAATTTCTATTAGCTTTGTATATGCCTATATGTAGTTACAAACTCTCATTAAATTCCCATTGATTATTTTTCGTGAATATCTGTAGTTACATACATCTAGTAACTTTATGTGGATATATACAGTTAAATACATTCCTTAAACTTCCATCACCATCTAGCATGTGGATGTACTTTGTTACGCATATTTGTTAAATTGCTATTAGATGTTTTATGTGCTTTTTAAGGTCTTTTTTCTTTAACTTTTATTATGTTGTGTTTTCATTATTTCTTTAGTTATGTATAATGGAGATATGGGAGGTGGTTAAAATTATGTAGAATTAGCCATATCTACAATCCACCTCGGTTCTTAAGGCTACTCACTCCTCCAGGTTAGAGTAGCCTTTTTTATGTGTTTTTTATTATCAATGTATGTAGGGATAAAGTTTTTATTTATGTTTTGAATCCTTTCTTGTCTTTTGTATATCTTTAGCTGTTTTTATTATTCCACCAGACACGAGTCCTGACACTATATTTTTTGCTGGTCTTAATATCCCATGATGCCCAGAATTAATGGAAACTCCTTCTACTTTACTAGCTCTTTGCATAGCTTGAATAACTCCTACTTTTTTACGGCTTGATAGAAAGGTATTACCACCTATGGCGCCGCCGATAACGGTAGTTGTGCCTCTAGCGATTGCCCCTGCCGTGCCTAAAGCTATCCCTCTTGCCGTTCTAAGGTTTGATATTATTTCAGCTACTTCATTTCTAGATGCTTTACTGCCTACTAGAGAACTTATAACTAAACTTGCTTTAGTAACAGAGAAAGTTCCGCCTAGCAACATGAGTAGTTTTAAAAGACCATTTTTTATATTGCTTTCAAAATATATCTTGCTAGTTATACTAGGTACTATTAGGAAAAATAGATTTAGTGAGATAACAATTCCATATGCACCAACAACTTTTCCTATCACTAGCTCTCTCCAAGTAGAAAATCTCCCGCCATTATCAACAGGCATAGTAGATACTGCAAGTGGTGAAACAATGAATAACAGTAAGGTATCGAAGATTCTTTGCACAAATGCAATTGCCGCAATGACCATCATGACAAGGATGGTTATCCCGCCCCCAATTCCAACAAAATAATTGATTTCATTTATGTCATAGTATGTACTCATAAGGTCATAGTCTTTGTATGTTATTTCCCCTATGACAATGGCTCTTTCAATGCCAACTCTAGAACTTTCATCATATATGTATGCATCACTTACGGATGTTATGAATAACTCACCACCAAAGGTTTCATTTCCTCCACTCATAATCCCACTCATTGTCGAATTAATTGCACCCATTATTACATTTGTTAGCATTATTAATGCTACTAGTCCAAAGGGAATGATAAGGAAAGAGAGAAAGCTTTTTAAGGTGTTTTTTAGAATTTGCCCCTTATTATTTTTATCAATATCTACAGCTTCACTTTTTAGTATTGCAAGGATTGTAAAGAATGTTAGAAGTATACAGCCAATTAGCATAACTACCAAAAACACTCCACTAATCTCTTTAGATTTAATGAGTGTTAGTAACATATCATTAGTACTACCTACGCCAGATAATATCCCTACCATATCCCTTAAAAAGTCAACTACCGAGAATATGCTAACCATTAGCTTATATGAGAGTTTGTTTATTTCATTTAACATATCCTTTCAAAACACCTCTATATGTTTATTCCTGACACCTAATACACGTCCGCTATACGTTTGTTTCTATGTTTGATGTACGTTCGTTTCTGCACTTGCTATGCTTTTATTCCCACATCTGCTACACGCTCCACCTGCCACATGTTCATTTCCACACCTGCTATGTTTTTCACTTACTATGCGTTTATTGCTAGACCTGATATGTGCTTTGTCCTGCAGCACTATTGGTTTTAACTTCTATATGTTTTTTACATCTGCCTCGAAACCCAATCTTGGAGTATTGGAAGTGCTATTTTAAGTGAGACGATGAGTATGAATATGACTAAAAAGCCCACGATTGCCCCTACTAGATCTTTTTTAGCTTTTTCTCTAGAGTTTTGTTCATCTGCTTTTGCTAGTCTTACTCCTAGATATATGCAGTATATAGGACCTATTGCTCCTACAATTGCTATAAGTGGCCAAAGGATTGCATTTATTACTTCAAGTACTGGGCTCACTACTGGTGATAAATCTACTGCTAAGATTAATTTGTTTATCATATACTTTCTCCTTACGTTATTATTTTTATTTTGACTATTGCTTTTGTATTCCTCTTTGTTGTTTTACCTATGTAGAATAACTAGATGAGCCAGGAGGCATATACTCCATTTTTTCTATGCCACTACCCGAATCTGTTGAGCTAGCACTAATACTCGTTGCTTTTATAACCCCGCCATTTGGGACTATATTATCTCCCACCTTTATAACCACTATTGGCAAAATATTATCATAATAAATTTCACTTTCTATGCTTTCATTTCCTACACTATCTATTGCTTTAAAGTTGTAACTTCCGTTTGTTCCTGATATTAAAGTGCCTGCTGTATAACTACCATAACTTCCATTAGGTCTTTTTAGGTATAACCCCTGAATTCCTCCCTCATCAGTTGCTGTATATTTAAATGACTTATTCGTTACCTTCCCGCTATTTACTAAAGTTCCATCATTTAGATACATTTTCCCTATAGGAGAAGTATTATCAATTATTACGCTTTCAATACTGCTACTATTCCCTACCTTGTCTTTTGCATAGAAATAATAGGTGCCATCGCTAGCGCCATTTTGAATGGTATAATAATTTGCGACAGTTTTTGTATATGTAGAATCACCTGGGTTTTTGTAATAGATGTACATAAGCCCCGAAGGGTCTGATGCAGTGTAAGTAACAGAACCTCTTACCCTTGTACCTGAATTAATTAAAATATTGCCGTTTTTTAATGTAGTACTAGGGCCTGTGCTATCTGCTTTAAAATCAAATAAATAAGTAAAAGTTACTTTTGTAGATCCCTGAATGTGCTCTACTTCATATTCAAAATCATATGTTCCATCAGTTAAACTTCCAGAGTATAGTAAGATAGTACTAGAGCCAGATAGAGTGTTATTGGCTATGACAGTTCCGTTTTTTCTAAGTACGAACCTTTTATGACTTTTTACATTAATTGCTCTTGCTTCAATGTTATATTTTTGCAGTGATAATATTGTTCCTTTGTTTATGCTATATGAACCAGAATAATTATCTTCTCGTATCCTTATTTCAACTACGCTTTCAGACCCATATGTTATGGTACTACCCGATCCCGAACCCGAAGTTGAACCCACCGCAGTTTGCGCTACATATGTATATGTCCCGTTTAGCAAAAAGACAGGGTTTGCAGCCTCCGCTTCCCTATCCTCCCGATTCACTGCAGTAATGCAAAGTGCAAAAATGACTAACAAAAGCATCGCCATCCCTAAAACTATTTTTCCATTAATGTTAAACTTCCTTTGTACCACCTTTCCTCCTACAAATCTAACTTAATCTTACAAATACCACATTCCTGCCCTATTTCCTTGTAAAAAAATTTACAAACTTAACCCTCGCCAACAGTTCGGTTTAACTTTCATATGTGCATTGATTTACAAATGGCACATTCCAGCACTTAACCAAGCGTGCATTAATGCTCTATTCCCTAGTAAAACCAACGTACGAACTTAACCCTCTCCGACAGTTTGATTTATCTTTCATATGGCATGGCATTGAATGTTGATAGCATTCCTTTAGCCATTTAATCCTCTAATGGGAACTCTTTTGAATATATGTTTGGGAAAACATATCACTCTTTAAAGCATGTTCTACAAATGGATTTGTCTTTGTTGCCGAACTGGGAGATGTATACAATTTAGGGCTTGCCGTAAAAATAACGCCCTCGCATATATAGCCATAAAAACCACGGGTTCGTGATGGTGGACTTTCAATTTGTAAACTAAAATCCCAAAATTCTCTGATAAAATTATGAATCTATAAACAAACTTTACTTTTCACGCAACATTCACATATTTTTCAGCTCGAATATCTTTTAGGCCTCCCTTTTTTCCTATCTATAATATGTAGTTATATAGGAAAAAAGGGGTTTTTTTACTTTTTCCCTAAAACGTCGAAAAATGGCGATTTTGGTCACTTTTTGCCCAAAAGGGCTAACATGCGGGACCTTGCAATTAATTTTCTATCTGTGATATATTGATTAAGCACTGCACAAGCAACTCTGAATTTGTATGAAAAATATGGATAATAAATTTCTACTTCAGGATTAACTTGGACTAGCAAATATGGGATGGAAGACGCGTTGGACATAAACTTCTATTTCAATGTATGTCCAAGCCAGTAAACTTGTGGGAAATACAGACAATAATTCTACTACTAAAAAAAACTTGAGATGGAAAATGTGTGGAGAAGATACTGTGTAAAACGGAAAGGATGTAGAATTGCACATAGCGGTAAAGTTGGAAATGCATTGAGAAAATACTGTATAAAACTGAAAGGATATAAAATCAAGTGAGCGGAGGTGAATTTTTACAAAAAAATAACAAAACTTTTGGCAAGAAAAGGACAATTTTGCTAGTAAATTTACAAAAAAACCATATATACAGTATGTTGTTAATGTGAAAGGACACAATATGTAGTGGTTTGGTCTCAATCTTGACAGAAATTCAAAGTCGTGTTATTGTAATATTCGGCGCATATGAAAAAACATATGTAAACCGCCAAGAAGAACTAGGATTTATGACAATCGGTAAAGCAAGAAAAAGACTTGTCATCTCTTTCTTTACAAGCCTTAGTTTGTGGCCCAAGAAATAGCCGATATATAGAAAAATCTTAACTTCTAAAAATGTGGCGTTAGCCAAATAAGTAAATAATGGAGGTGTGTGTCAGAAAAGTATTTGAAAACTTAAATTTAATAGTAAAAGTCCATAGATATTTCAAAATGTCTATATTGACAAAAATGAATTAAGCACACTTGTAGCAATATGTGCAAAGAATTTTATGAATAATATGAAAATTATGGAGGTAGCTTTATGCAATTTTTTAAATTAAGTGGTTTAATAACAAATCAAACTATAGCGAAGCAACTTGGCGATAGCCAGTTTTCTGCCACTATACTTGAAGACATTAACCTCAAAAGCAATGATTATTATACTAACTTTGAAGAAAAATTATTTTTCTTTGTAAACAAAATCTCTGGAGATACAATTACTTTTGGAATCTGTTCTTCCGAAATCCTAGACGTTAAAGCACAAATCGATAGTTTTTTAGAAAAACTTGATTTTAACTTACAAAATATCCAGCTCGAAGAAATTACTTCTGGAAAGATGCTAGATATGATTCAGTCAGCTCATGACTCAAAGTACATTTCAAACGACAACGAGATTATTAACCAGTTTGGATTAAATTGGGTTGAGAACTTCACACAATCTTACATTTTTGAAGAAGACATAATAGAAGAAGTGAGTAAAGAAGAGCTCTATGAAAAAAGTGCCCTTCTCACATCAAAAGAAACTCTAATCCCTGAATTAGATCGCATTTATGCAGTATCTTCTAATTCGACAAACTTAGGACATCCTGTTCATTATATGATACTCTCTGACACCCCTAGTACTTCAACAAAGACTTGTGATATTTTACTGCAAGCGCTTCATGCAAACAATAGAGTTTCTAACAAGCGTTACAGCACCATCAACCTCTACCGAGATTCTGAAACTTTTATGGATTCTGATTGTATCGATAGTATCTATACCGCCAACATTGGTGGAGCAGTGGTAATAAAATATGTAGATAGAGCATTATCTTACGACCTTTTTAATAGAAGTATCGATGAAGACATCGATGTTCCCTTAAGGAGATCTAGAAGACCAATTAATGCATTTGATAGCCTTTGCGAAAATATTAAAAGGTATCGTAACAAAGTGCTAACCATTCTTTGTTTGCCACGAGAAAATGTGGTGCTTAAAAGCTCATATTCTAAATCTTTGAATAAAACCGTTTTCATCGAACTAAAAGAAAAACTTATTGTAGATGATAAAGCAAAAGATTACCTTTTGTCTCTCGCAAATTCAAGTAATGTCCCTACGGACCATATCCTATTAAACACAATAGAATCTGGTAAAGAATATCATTCACATGAACTAAAGAGCATATTTGATGAGTGGTACGACAATAGACTTAGAAGTGTTGTATTTCCACAATATAACCAAGCGTCTCTTTCTGCTGCCGATTCTAAGTCTAGTTATAACGGAGATGCATATCGACAACTTACAGAGCTTATCGGACTTTCTAGTGCTAAAGATCTTATCTTAAAAGCCATCAATTTCCATAAAGCACAAAAACTGTTTGCAAACAAAGGAATGAAAGCAGGCTCACATTCCATGCACATGATTTTTACTGGCAATCCTGGGACTGCTAAAACTACTGTAGCAAGACTTTTTTCACAAATATTGCAAGAAAATGGCATTTTATCTAAGGGTCACCTTGTTGAGTGTGGAAGAGTAGATTTGGTTGCTAAAATTGTTGGTGGTACGGCAATAAAAGTTCAAACAAAGTTTCAAGAAGCTAAAGGTGGAGTTTTATTCATAGATGAAGCTTATTCTCTCGTTGATGATAGGGACGGACTGTTCGGAGACGAAGCTATTACTACAATAGTTCAAGAGATGGAAAATAACCGTAAAGATGTGGTCGTGATTTTTGCAGGATACCCCGATAAAATGGAGGATTTTCTTCTAAAAAACCCTGGTTTAAGATCAAGAATTGCTCACCACATTCACTTCCCCGACTACGATACCGATACTCTTTTAAAAATAGCCAAACTTGTTGCCAAACAAAAAGATTTAATCCTTTCTGAGGGTGCACTTGAGAAACTAGAAGGCATCTTTGATCAAGCTCAAAACGATCGTGATTTTGGAAACGGCAGATATGTTAGGAATATAATAGAGCAAGCCGAAATGAATCGCGCTAGTAGACTTGTTGAAATGGATCAATACCTAGTCACTGAAGAGGACGTTAAAACCATCATGCCTGAAGATATCGAAATGCCCGCTATCACTAAAGAAGCAAAGGATGCATCGGATCCAAAAATCAAAGTTTTACAAGAAGACAGAACAATTGGATTTTAATTTCTTGTTTTCATAATCCTCCAAAAAAGCTACCAAAGCCTAAAAACTTTGGTAGTTTTTTATTCACCATACAATCTAGTTGCATAGCATTTTTAATTCTCTATATATCCACTTTACTTAACTATTACACTACTTTATTTGCCTACTACCACTATAATCTGCTTATCTACTACACGGCTGATGTCATTCTAAAAACAGACATTAAGGTACAAAAACGATAATTTGATATAGTCTTTTTCTGTTAACAAGCACACACACAATGTTATGCCACCTCAAAAGTGTTCGGCAAAACGCCCCAAATGTGTTCGGCAAAATGCCCCAAATATGTTCGGCAAAATGCCCCAAATGTGTTCGGCGAGTATTGACTTCCTTGTTTTTATTCGGTTATAATCACTATGAGGTGAATATGAATTATTTAAAAAGAATCATTGATGACGAACTGCAACTACGCCTAGATTCTATTGGCGCAACTCTTATTGTTGGTCCAAAGTGGTGTGGAAAAACTACTACAGCAAAACAAAAAGCTAAAAGTGTTTTGCATCTTAATGATCCCGACATGCGAGATGCGTATTTGGCAACAGCTGATACAAAACCTTCTAATCTCCTAGAAGGAGAGACGCCGCGACTAATTGATGAATGGCAGGAAGCTCCTAAACTATGGGACGCGATTAGAGTCTCTGTTGATAGAATAGGAAAACCAGGACTATATATTTTAACTGGTTCTACATCTGTAAAAAAAGATAATATCATCCACACTGGTATAGGTCGTATTTCTAGGCTTAAAATGTATCCTATGAGCTTATTTGAATCAGGAGAATCAAATGGTTCTATTTCTCTTTCTAAACTATTTTCAGAGCCCTCTTGCGACATAGGAGCAACTACCAATTTAGATATTAACCAACTAATTTTTGCCGCTTGTAGAGGTGGTTGGCCATCATCTCTAAATTTACCATCTCCAAACTCACAATTGTTTGTAGCAAAGGACTATCTTAATAATATTTGTGATAATGACATTTCAACGGTCGACAACATTTTGAGAAGTCCCTCAAAAACACGTCTTCTCTTGCAATCATATGCAAGAAATATATCAACACCAGCAACAAATAGCAACATATTAAAAGATATCAATGCTAATGAAGAAATGGGACTAACTTCTTTTTATGAATATATTGAGGCGTTAAAGCGCTTGTTTGTTGTAGAAGACATTAATGCGTGGAATCCAAACATCCGATCTAAAACATCTATCCGCGCATCTAATAAACGAGGATTTGTGGATCCCTCTATTGCAGTGGCTGCACTAGGTCTATCTCCTGAATATTTTCAAACTGACTTAAAAACATTTGGGTTTGTTTTTGAGTGTCTATGTATACGCGATTTGAAAATATATTCAAACTCACAAGGAGGAACAATTTCATATTATAGAGACAGATATGGGCTGGAAGCAGATGTGGTGCTTCACTTAAATGACGGAAGATACGCTTTGATAGAAATTAAATTAGGTAGTAAAGAAATCGAAGAAGGCGCAAAACATCTTCTAGGACTAAAAAACCTTATTATTCAAAACAATTCATTAAACCCAGAAACAAAAATGCCAGAACCAACTCTATTAATTGTACTTACTGGCGGTCCTGTAGCATACAAACGTAAGGACGGTGTTTTTGTAATCCCTATTGGTTGTCTGCGAAATTAACGTATTCTTAAATCAACATTGTGCTACATAACAGTGATTCCTAGCTTTTCTAGCAATTCTTATATAGAGTTACCTAAAATGTTAAGTTGCGCTTAGTTTGAGAATTTTTTGTGCTTGAGCTTCTTACTGTTGCACTTTCTAGTTGCACTTACTATAACAACCGACTTAAAGTGCAAAAAATGTCGTAATTTTATCTTAAAATTGACAAGTTCGTTGATGAAATATATGGTAATTATGTATCAAAGTGAATAAGCATAGTGCTTTTCAAGAAAGGAAATGCACAGAAACTCGTATTAATTCAAAAGTCAAAAACATTGTATTATGCCTATATGAAAATAATATGTACTTTGGAAAAATAAAATGAAAAAAACTGTTCGGATAACAATAGATGCAAATAACGAAAAGGAGACCAAGGAACTTGAGGTCGTTATTCGTGATAAAGAACTTGTAGATATCTTCCGAAGACATCCGCATAAAATCCATAAAAACAAAAAGAAATTAATCCCAAGAAAACAAAAAAATAATCAGATAGATATATAATGGACTACCGTTTACTCTGCTTTTTCTTTCCTAATTGTTGCCACAAAAAACACCATCAAAAGATGCTTTTTGAGCTCTAGTGATGGTGTAGTGAGTTAGTTTTCTAACTTGCCATTACAAGCCTTAAGACCTATAATGATAGCTAGTAATAATTTTAAAGTTTTTACTATCCTTTAAATATGTAATAGGTATTAGTTGTGTCGTCATAAGATATCATTCTAATATTTCTTGCCGTATCTGTTCTCTCTGTTGCAATTGTAATAGTTTCTTTTCCACTTAGAGATTTTTTGCTAGCAGTGTAGGTAACATAATCAAGCTTATACTCATACTTGTCGCCAATTGTAGTCTTTTTAACAACCGTTCTATAACCTATGTCATATTCCCTTGTCGGAACAAACATTTCAATTTTACTACTAACTTTAGACTGTTTAATACCAATCCTAATGCTATCTATACTGGATGCTGGAGCGTTTCTAAATCCTGCGTCTCTTAGAGATTTTGAAAACTCTACTTTTTTTACTTTGGCTGTTGCTAAAATTGTTTTGAAATTATCGTCGGTTAGAGCACTATCACCAGGATCACGTCTATTTATAACAGACTTCAAATTAGTAGAGTAACCATCACCATATTCTGCCTTATACACACCAATATCCATACTTATAGTTTTGCCTGTTGAATATTCTAATGTTTTACCAGTGCTTCTCCTTCTTTTAGATGCATCTAGATTATTATTATAATTTTCTATTACTTTTGAAATGTCTGCAAAGCTGGATTTGTACATTCCTAGCGCACCGTTTTTTGTTATTTCCATATAACGTAATACTGCTGTCATAGATAAGCAATATGCGGTAGCAGCTGCATTTAAAAACTGCTCTTTAAACGGAATTGTTTGTACGTCCCACAAATAGCAACCTTCAACGAGTCCCCAATATGCAAAGAAATATCCATTATTCGTCCCAACACCTTTTGCCTTGAGATTGTCTCCAAAAGTCTTTACTTTAGCCGCAAAGAAAACCTGGTCGCGTTTTTCAAAATCATTTTTAAATACCTCTTTTGCAGCCTTATATTCTGCATTATTTTGTAACGTTGCAAACTTCTCGGCTGAAAACTTACCATTTACATAGCATTGTTCCTTTTCCATTTTTAGCATTTTTGCAAGACCTTGTTGGTCGCCATAGGCATTCAGAACATAATAAGTAAGAGTGTTACACTCATCGTTATAATCATTAAGAATGTTTGTGTAATAAGCATCATTTATCTGTCTTTGCAAAGAATTTGTTGCATCGGTAATCTGTTGTTCTAGATTATACAGTTGCGCACCAAGTTTACTAACGCTATCATTTATATCTTTTAAAGTCACTTGTGGCTCATTTGGTGCCAGTCCTAAAAAGTTAAGGATATGTGGCGTAATTGCAGCACCTATTTGCTCTCCAGCAGCGCTTAAGGCACTTTCCGCCAAATTCTTTAAATACGGAAGTACAAATGCCACAAAACTTTTATCATCTTCTATATACGCAGTACTAAACGCACCTTTTGGCTTTGCAGCCACCAACCCAAAACGACTGTTTATCAAAGTTCCGTTCATAGTTACACTACCGGCTAGTGTTTCTTCATCTGTGTTAATCTTAACAACTAGCATCTTTTCTGATTTAGATGTTAATGTAAAATCATATGCAGTTTCGTCATCTGCTTGCTTTATTTGAATATCAGTAGCTTTTATATTCTCATAATCAAAGCTTCCATTTATTGCCTTTATATTCAATACATATCCATCAAAGCCTTCATCAGTATAATTGCAAGAAGCAGCAACTTGAATACCACTTCTAAAACTACCAAATTCGATGGATGCCTTTTCTCCACCAAGATTTACGGCATCTTTCTTAATTTCTAAATCAGAGGCACTTAAACTCTCTAGGCATTCTGCACTGTCTTCAACGTTTAAACCAGACTGCAATGTAACAATCATAAAGTTATCGCCTATAACATCCACTCCTACAACAAAAAAATCTGCGTTCGGTTCATTATTTTTCTTCATTATTGACACATCGGCTTTATTTATAACTGTCAAAAAGTCATCGCTTAAAATAACAGGCACTATTACCTTGGTCCCTCCAGCTACTGGAATAAATTGTATTGCAGAACTATCAATTTCAGCAGAAGGTGTAATTATTGAAAAATCCATAAATACATCAAAAGGAGTATTTCCTTTTATACCACTTGCTAATAATGTTACTGTTGTGTTGGTAAGAGTTGACACATCCTCTTTAAATGCATCTTCAAAAGTTAGTGAGAAGGTGGTATTATTTACTCTTGTTAGCGTATAGTCCTTTTCGTATAAAGCGCCACTAACCTCTATATTTTCCTTAGTCAATGTATCAACTAAAGTGCCTTCTGTAAGAGCTATTGTAAGCACAATATTATCATTGTAACGGTTAATATCTCCATTTTCGCTTACAAGCCCGTATGAAACAGAGCCTAAGTATATAACGCATTCTAACTTACTTCCGTCACTCATTACTGGAACGGTACTATATAACCTCCAGCTATCACCATCAGCAAGATACTCTGTATCTGCAAAAGTAACATCTAGTTCGGTGTCCGATACTTTTTCTAAATTAAATTCAGCTATATTCCTTACGGAGCTAGTATCGTATGCGTCAACCGCCTCTATTGCAAAATTAGCCTTATCTGCATTTGAAAAAGCCATTCCTTCTTCTTCAATGTTTACTTTTACAGCATATGTTTTATCCGCTGTTGTATTCGCCATGGCTGTTAAGTATGTAGAAAATTCTTCTACCGTATTTTCGCCCGTGTCTTTATCTTTACAAGCCACAAGCGCAATTGAAATACAAAGCGCTAACATAACACACAGTAAAGTTAAATATATTTTTTTAAATTTACTCATTCCATCCTCCGTGTAATAATGTTGCTTAAATTTAACCACAAAAAATGGTTAACAACATTAATGCATATGCTTATTTTAAATTCCTTCCGCCTTTTAAATATACATAAGTATACTCGCGATATTACTAATATTATAATCTTCGCGCCTTTTTAACACAATATCCTACTTATGTTTTTCAGTTTTTAATGAGTTGAACTTACTACAACATACAATACTTGTTTTTTCCTTTAGCCATGGATTATTAACTGCTTCGAATAAAACAGTCGATTTTTTACCTATTTTATTCGTACAACTTTTCGGGTCTGTTTGTGCATTGGTTTGCTGTATATTATGTAAATCTATGTTTTTTGAATAAATTTGGCTTATTTCTTCGTTTTTCCGCCATGGATTATCAACGGCTTCGAATAAAACAGTCGAATTTTTACCTATTTTATTCGTACGTCTTTTTTGGATTTGATTGTGTATTGCTTTACTTTTTGAATAAACTTGGCTTGATAAGTAAAGATTTGTGAGCTTGCTTTGGAAGATCGGCTAGTAGATTGAAAAATTATTTTCGGTAAAGCTAACAAAATGTTGTGCGTGATTTAAGTGCCATTATCTCTTTGTTTTTGTATTTATTTTATTATATCGGATTTTTTTGCAAAATTTTCAAAAATTTGATTTTGAGTGTCCCAAAAACAACTCACCCTCTGTGCTATGATATACTCCCAAAGAAAAATATATAGGAGGAACTGACATGCAATTTTATAAATTTGAAGGAATTATTACAAATAAAAACTGGGCAGAGGACTATAATGACAGAGAAAAATCTGATGAAAAACGAGACAGTTTGCTTTAAATAGCACTACTTTTAACCAAAATCAGAAAAATAAATCATGCTTTTTTGTAGCAGACACCTCTGAGGCAATGATAAGTATCGGGATTATATGCTCGGAGCCTATCGATATCAATAACATGGTTAGTGCTTTTTTATCTAAAATTGGAATTACTATCAAAAACTCTAACTTAGAAGAAGTAACCTTCGGAACTATTTTGTCACTTCTCCGCTCTGCAAGAGACAAAGGTTCTGTCGATAGTGAGTCCCGAATTCTTGCTCAGTTTGATTTAAATCAACTAAACGGTAGATTTCGTGTGGATTTTGATTTTGGTGAAAACATGGTAATTGAAGAAAGTAAAGCTGCCGTTTATAAAAAGGCAAATGGGTTTTTCTCAAACGATTCTCTTATTCCTGAACTAGATCGAATCTATTCGTCCGTATCTCCTAAAAACGCTATTGGACATCCCGTTCATTACTTTGTACAAACGGATGACCGCGACACTCGAAACGAAACATATCGATTACTTATTCAAGCTCTTTATGCAAATAAGCGAATCCAAAATAAGCGTTACTTTTTTATAGATGCAGGATCTGAATGGAGCCCGTCTAAATCTCTTTTTAACTCGCTATATAAAGCTAGTGCTGGTGGCACAATTGTTATACGATACCATTCTAACGAAAGCCCTGATGACGAAGATGAGTATATGCGTAATGACAGTGATAATATCGAGATGCTGTGTGGGCTAATGAAAGAATATAGAAACAAAGTACTAACTATTTTTTGTCTCCCTCGCGAATGTACAAAAACCAAAGGCATATTCTATGAACATCTATTTAATACTAGTTTTGTTGAAATAAAAGAAAGTTTTGTCAAAGATGATAAAGCTATAGATTTTCTTAAAACGCTCGCATCCCTTAATAAAGTACGAACAGACAAACAATTATTTGTGAATATAGAGCCAGGTAGAAACTACCTAGCTACAGAGCTTCGAAACACCTTTGACCAATGGTACAACAAAAAACTCAAAACCACCATATTCCCTCAATATAAAGATATATACTCTGTCGACAAAGAAGTCGCGAAAGGCAAACCTAAAGGAAATGCATATACTGAACTAATGGATATGATTGGACTAGACAGTGCAAAAGATCTCATTTTGTCTGCTATTAATTATTTTAAAGCGCAAAAGCTTTTTGCTAGTAAAGGAATGGTAAACGATCGCCCTTCCATGCATATGGTTTTCTCTGGAAGTCCTGGAACTGCTAAAACTTCTGTTGCAAGGCTGTTTGCGCGAATTATGAGAGATAATGGAGTTCTTTCAAAAGGACACCTAGTCGAGGTAGGCAGAGGTGACCTCGTAGGACAATATGTAGGTTCGACAGCCGTTTTTTCAAACTTATAAAAACCTGTTAAAACCTATAAAAATCTATAAATGTTTCGTTAGATTTTCTGTTGAATTCCTGTTTCAACCTTGCTGGTTACTAACTCGTTATTTTTGAACCGAGAGAGCATTGCCGTCAAGTCCACAGGCGTTAATTCGGGCCAAACTAGCCCTACTGTTTATTATTATCATTTTGTTTTCATTTAATTAATATGGATTAATTTCATATTGGTTTTCTATTTATTAATCCAAATTTTTGTATCTTGCTCCTTAATTTTGCACACTCATTACATCTTTTTAACCCTGATATACTTCCTGCCTTTGAATTCAAACCCGTTAAAGCAACACCTCCTTCTATTTTTACCAACTAAGACACATATATAAGTCTTTTTATTTGTCTAGCGAACACACTATACCACACCGCAAAAAGAAATACAATCCCTCTAAATTTGCATGTCCCAAAAAGAGCACACCATCTAGAAATTTGCTTGATTTTTTGTGTTTTTGTTAGTAAATCAATTGTTAATACATATCCAGTAGAGATATAATACAGTAATTTTACAATTGAGAACCTATAAAAAATTTATAGATTTTTATAGATTTTAACTAACTGTAACTAACCCCTCTTGTCAAAAAACGATTTGCAGAGGCTAAAGGAGGAGTACTGTTTATAGATGAAGCATATTCTCTTGTCGATGATAAAAACGGCCTATTCGGTGACGAGGCGATTAATACAATTGTTCAAGAGATGGAAAATCATCGAGACGAAATGGTTGTAATTTTTGCTGGATATACTAACAAAATGGAAGTGTTTCTAAAAAGGAATCCTGGCCTCCGTTCGCGTGTTTCATTTCATGTTAAATTTGACGACTATGACACAGAGAGCCTTTGTGAAATTGCTAAGCTAATTGCGAAACAAAAAAGCCTAGTACTTACTGACGATGCTGTTGATAAATTAAGAGATATTTTTGATACTGTACGCACAGAAGAAGATTTTGGAAACGGAAGATTAGTTAGAACTATAATTGAACAGGCTAAAATGACACAAGCAACAAGGCTTCTTTCTTTAGATCTCGATACTATCACCAAAAAAGACATTGAAACTATTGTCGCAGAAGATATAAAAACTCCTATATCCACCCTTACAACAAAAAGAATTCAAGTTGGATTCTAACGAAATTAATGTAAATAATAACTGACTGCATTTATTTACTTTAATCTATATGTTAATATGCAGTTAGTTATGAAAAAATGAATATATAATTAGAGTGACGTTTACAGTGACATTTGCAGCGACATCTAGGTATCAAGGTACCATTCAAGGTCTCATACCAGGACAGCTGGAGCAAATTGAAGTGCGTTTTTGTTGTTTTTCGGTTATTTTAAAGTGCGTATTTGTTGTTTTTTGCCAGTTTTAAAGTGCGTTTTTGTTGTTTTTTGCCAGTTTTAAAGTGCGTTTTTGTTGTTTTTTGCCAGTTTTAAAGTGCGTTTTTGTTGTTTTCGGCTTGTTTTGCAGTGCGTATTTGTGGTAATATATGCATAACAACTTATTAACATGAGGATTAAACTATGTTCAAACGAAAAATATACACTGAATTACTAGATTGGAAAAACACATCAAACGGTAAAACTGCATTGTTGATTGAAGGTGCTAGACGTGTTGGGAAATCTACAATCGTGGAAGCTTTTGCAAAACAAGAATATAAATCATATATTCTTATTGATTTTACCTTTGCCACGACTAGAACCATAGAGCTTTTTGACGATTTACATGATTTGGACTATTTTTTTTTACAGCTCCAACTACAATTTCATGTTGACCTACATGTGCGCAATTCTTTAATAATATTTGACGAAGTTCAGTTTTGTCCTAAAGCTAGACAAGCCATTAAAAAGCTAGTAGCAGACGGAAGGTATGACTACATCGAAACAGGTTCATTAATCTCAATTAAAAAGCATGTTGAAAACATCTTGATTCCAAGCGAAGAAAGGGCAATTGAGATGTTTCCAATGGATTTCGAAGAATTTCTATGGGCGCTAGGAGACAATACCACTACCAACCTTTTACAGCAAGTATATTTTGAAAAGACTCCTCTAGGCGACAACCTAAACCGATATCTAATGAAGCAATTCAGACTTTATATGCTTGTTGGTGGGATGCCTCAAGTTGTCAAAGCGTACATTGATACCAATAATTTCAAGTTTGTAGATAATGTTAAGAGGGATATAATTAAACTCTATGAAAATGACTTTTACAAGATAGACCCGACTGGAAAAATTTCTATGCTGTTTGAAGCCATACCTGCTGAATTAAGCAAAGCCTCCTCAAGATACCAAGTATCTAGCGTATTAAAAAACCAAAGAGCAGCTACTATATCCACTGAAATTGCTGAACTTGTCGCATCTAAAACAGTTCTCATTTCCTATCATTCGAACGATCCCTCCACGGGAATAGCAACAAACTTAAACCTCGAACAATTTAAATTGTTCCTTGCCGATACAGGACTAATGGTTACGTTGATGTTTAAAGATAAAAGTTTTACTGACAATATTATTTATGAAAAACTTTTAAGCAATAAACTCTCTAAAAACTTAGGTGTGCTTTACGAAAATATTGTTGCACAGACATTATCTACTAATGGTCATAAACTGTTTTATTATGCTTTTTATGACACAACTCAAAACAGAACTTTTGAAATAGACTTTTTGATTGCGCAAAACAACAAGGTGAGCCCTATAGAAGTAAAATCTTCTAACTATCGAATACACAAATCTATGGATGAGTTTTCTATTAAATATTCAGACCGAATCAATTCTAGATATATTATCCATACTAAAGATTTAAAAAAGAAAGGAGACCTTGTCTATTTACCTGTCTATTTAACTCAGTTTATTAAGTAAGATTATAACCACATTAACATAATTTTATCTTAACAATTCGGCAATGTTGTTGAATCCGATTTGCCTTTCTTCTAGTCCTAGCTTTTCTGCACGTTTCTTGGCTAAGTTCATTAATTTGTTTGCCTTACTCTTTTGTTTACTTGAAAGGTAATATATTAACTCGTTTAGTTCATCTTCTTCTAAAAGATTATCCACTAGATTTAATATCTCTTCTAAATTATTTATGGAATTTGCCCTTTTGGGATTTAACATTGTATCTCTCTCCTTTTCTAATTCGCGACCATAGAATGCCGCATTACTTGCTCTATTTTTCATCTCGTAATATGTTTTATCTTCTTCAAAAAACCTTCCCTCTTTTTCTATATCTTCTTGTAACTTGCAATCTAAAAATGGGCATTCGTAACTAGGCGTAAATTTGGTTTTTAATGGTTCATACCCAAATACCGTAACTATTGCATTTCCCATATCGCCAGGTTTATTTAACCTTTGTAGTTCGCTTGGGTATATGAGAGGTCTTTCCTCTAATCTATAATTTTCAGACACTTTGTCTTGACCTTTTGTTACTCCTACTGTTTTTGAAACCACGGTATATTTACCACATCTTTTAGAAAACTCTTCTACTGTTTTTTGATCGGTAGTGCCAATGAAAACTTGGGTGTTACAGTTAGCTTTAATAATCTCAGCAGCATCGTTATCATATACCTTTGATAGTTGTGCATAGCTTTGAACAACTAAACTAAGCCAAATATTACGACTCCTTCCCACCGTCACCATCTGCTCTAACTTGTGGACTTTAGGGAGATTCCCAAACTCATCTAAAATAAAGTAAACAGGTCTTTTCAAGGTTAGATTCGTCTCTTCATTTGCTTTAGCTACTAGTTCTTTATATGCCTGCAGAACAATAAGGGAAGCTAAAATATGCCTTGTTTCCTTCTCGTCTGGTATCTGTAAAAAGATGGCAACACTAGTATCAGACATATCTTTAAAGGTGATTTCATTAGATGATGTCATAGAGCAAATGCCCATATCTGAAAACATTCCTAATTTATCATAAAGTGTAGTTAGGTAGCTAGTTCTTGTATTTTCAGCAGCCGTAAGTACTTGTCTTGATAAACTTGCTGCTTTTGATAAAGGTCCTCTTCCTTCAAAATACTTCTTTAAATATTGACAGTTTTTCTCACTAGAAATTGCTATCTTTGTTAGGTTATAAAAGTTGAATTTTTCCTTCGTCATACCAAGTTCTGCTATCTCACTATCTTCAAGCATTGCTAGTGCTATTGCCAATGCAAAATTTTGAGCTCCCGACTCCCATATGGGTTCTTTACTATTTGAAACAGGACAAAGGCCTGCAATTATGTCGTGCAGGTCTTCATATGCCTCTCCGTATAAAATTTGCTTTTTTACCATTGCTGCTTTCTTTGCGTTTTCATATTCCCCATAACTTTTTCCATTAAAGATAAATGCGCCTTTTTTCTCATCTCTATATATTTCATTATCCACATCTAACATCTGCTGATATTTTTCATATATTGGTTCTAGCGGATTCCATTTAACTGATGCAAAGGGATTTCTTAAGTTAATAACTTTCACTTCATATCCTTGTTCTTTCAAAGCTTTTGTATGCAAAGATGTGAGTTCTCCTTTGGGGTCAGCTATTAACATACTTGGCTTTATTTTTGTCTTAGAAAGTATTTGTATGGTTGGGTTTATATATGCAGTAGTTTTCCCAGAGCCAGTTGTTCCAATTATTAAGGTATGAGAAGGTTTTGCAAAGTTTATTTCATAGTTACTTCTTACACACTCCGCTCTGACTATAACCCCTGGGACTTCTATATCTTTTAGTTCATGGTAATTGTACTTTTTAAAAATTTTATCCCTTGCTTCACTTGTCATAAAGGAACTTCCTTCTAAATTAGCATCTACCTTATCCGCATTTTGTTCCTTGATTATCTCTCCACCTTTTATCCAGCTTCCTTCAGCCCATTTGTATAACAAAATAGCTAAAATGACTAACTCTGATAAAGATATAAAAAGCCATACTCTATTAGAAAAAAATTCTCTTCCTTTTGTCTCTTCAATCAAAGAAACTATGTAACTAATCATTATACCCATAACAACTGAAACTGCTATGGATATAAGTATGTATATCAGTAATTTCTTTATTTTTTCCTTCATTGATTTAAGTAGCTCCGTTTTCTCTAGTTTTGTTTAACTTGTAAGATGAAGTAGTCCAAAAGCCGACCGTATCATTACTAATGCTTTCTATTCTTTAGTGTCTGTTTTTAAATTGACATCAAGAGTAAAGGCTTTTCCTATACAGCCTAACTTTTTAGAAAGCGAATCAATCTTCTTTCTTTCCTAGCGTTAATAATATGCTTTCCATATTATCTAGCATATCTTGAACAATCTGAGTTCCATCAATATACTCTTCCTCAACCTCTTCTTGCTTTCCTTCTTTAAAACAGGGAGCTAAAACATCTACAAACAAATTAGATCTATACTCTGAAAAATCTGTGCTTTTCTTAGCTCTTTCTTTTTTCTTATCTTTAGAAAAATAGTTACTTATAATAATCCCGTCTTCTTTTGGAAAAATTTCTTCTATCTTTTTTGCTACCTTATCTAACTTTCTTTGAGTAACGCTTTCTTTTTCTTTTGAATTTATAGACATTGTATAAATTCCATCCAAGTCTCTTAAAACTGAGTCTAATTTCCCTGGAACCACACTTAATCTATCTAGTTTTACAGTTTCTGAACAAAGTCTACTTGCTAATTGATATGTCAAATCTACCATGTATCTAATGTCTATTAGTTCATCTCTTAAAGATGAAATCTCCCTACTTTCATCGCTTTTACATAAATCGATTAACCCCGATGCAAGCGCAAACCTTATCATTTCAAAATCACTATTGAAAAAACTACCTAATGTCTTTTTGGCTTTTGCATACACTTCTTTAATCTCGTCTAAGTTTTCTACAAACCTAACAAAATCCTCTTTGTTTTTTACTTCATTATTATTCATAATATTATGTACCTCATACAGTTATGTTGTTTGAATTTAACCAGCCTACTTGGTTAGCAACATTACATATAATTAATTTTTTTATATCCCATTATTTATCCACTTAAACGCTAATTCGTGATGTTTTTACTGTCTTTTTCCTCAAAGTATCCACTTAGCTGCTTTTTTAGCTTTTCTCTAATTCTTTTCATCCGATGCCGTATAGCACTTGATTCCACTCCTTCTCTTTTTGCTATTTCTACCATCGGGACACCTTCATAAAAAACTTCTTTAACTAAGGCTCTTTGCTTTTCTGATAATGTAAACAGAGCATCCACTACTGTATTAATCTTTTCCTGCCTAATCTTTTCTTCTAGCGAGCTAGGCGCTTTGGAAGCAAACTCCCAGCCTTTTTCAAGTAGCATATCTCTTGAGATGTGCCTTCGTGTTTCCTTTCTTTCTACTCTTTGCTCTTGCTTTCGCCACTCCATATATTCCTCTGCAAAGTTTTTGCTTACTTCTACTTCTTCAACATTTCCTTCATCATCTATGTACTCTAGCTTTACAAATTCTTCCATCTTTCACCTCTTTTTATATCTAGCGTTTTAGTTTAATTTCATCTTTTAAATTAAAAAGCCCCTACAAAATCTTTCGACTCTGTAAGGGCTCCGATAGTTTTATTCTTTTAGATAATAACTTCTTCTCTTCTTACTTACCTCTATAAACAAATCGCATCCACTCTATGTGCCTCATTCTATTCATAGATACTCTGATTTTAATTTTATGTCTTCTATGGTGTTTTTAAATCTAACCTTCCTTTTAAACAATCACCTCATCTTTCTAATCTTTTTGACTACGCGCTACAAGCCCTCCCTCGTTATTAGATTATACTTTAACAACTTAACTACTCCTTTCTTGAGACTTTTCCTGTGTTTTAACTCTTTGGATCAAACTAGTTTCTTTTTACATACCATGCAAAACTTCGGACTCTCTTGCGGGGGTTGTTTTTTAGCAACTTAACTGTTTATTTCTTTAGCTTTCTTTTCTGACTTTCTTACCTTTACGCATAGCTCTTCTGACGAAAGAGATATGAGTTGAGTAGATTTGCATTTACTACATGTAACTAACAGCTTGGAAGGAGAAAACAGCACGGCATCTATTTTACTTCCACATTTTACACAATAACAATTTAACATATTTCACCTCTATTTTTAATTTTAGGCACCATTTTGTTAGACTTTAGCAGTCTTTTACTGTTTTGTTTAGTTGTTGTCCGGGTATGCAACTTTTAAAAAAACTGTATAACTGGCTTTTCTACAAACCACCTTCTAGGATAATCTTCTAAGAACATTTCCTTATCTTGACCACGTATCCTACATACGTATTTTATTGTCCCTACAGTAGTTGGAACCTTTTGTGAGCGAGCTTCTATAATCTGCAACACTACATCTACTTCATACTCCTCATTCTCCCATATCACACTTATGGGAATGAGCGTTCCATCCGTTCTCATTCTTACAATCACATCTACGTATGTTTTAACAAATCGTACCATCATCTATATCCTCACAAGTTTTCTAGTCCTTTTGCCACTATATCTATGTTGGCTTTTATTTATGTTTATGTATTGACCTTAATAACACGCCTAGTATTTGAACTTCTTTTAGTATAGTGTCTTTAAAATACTTCTAGCCCTTTTACCACTAGTTTATGCTGGCTTTTATTTATGTTTATGTATTGATCTTAGTAACACGCCTAGTATTCGAACCTCTTTTAGTATAATATCTTTAAAAGTTGGGTTTTCAGGCCTTAGTATTATATGATCCTTTTGTGGCAAAAACCTTTTTAGCGTAACTTCTTCATCTATTATTGCAACAACAATATCCCCACTCTCTGCAAAATCTTGCTTCCTTATGACCAGGATATCTCCATCATCTACTCCCGCCCCTATCATACTTTTACCTTGCGCTCTCAGCATAAATAGTTCTCCCGAACCAAATATCTCTTCAGGAAGAGCAAAAGTCCCTTCTATGTTTTCTATAGCGAGTATTGGACCGCCACAAGGAACACAACCTACCAACGGAACGGATACTGGTGTTGAATGGGTAAGCCGTGGATCAATGTATATAGACTTTCCTTCTTCCCCTTCTAAAAGCCTTCTTGCCTTCAGTTCATTTATATATCTATGCACAATACTTAAACTAGATAAGCTCAGTTTTCTTTGTATATCTCTATATGATGGAGATCTTCCATTTTCTTTTTGATATCTCTTGATGTACTCTAATATCATTTCTAGCACTTCTTCATTTATCTTTTTCATGAATACCTCCGCTTCACACCTGCAATCCTGCTTAGGTTTTGATAAACCTCTTCTTTCCTGCACACATTGTCTTAACCAGTTTTAATATATACCTACATTGTCGCAGATGTTAACTTCCCCTGTTTTGATATAAAAGAACGGTGCGTTCTTTTATCCCTAGATTATCACCTCTCTATTGGTTTTGCAAGAACTTTTTTTTAAAATTTTTGCAATGTCCCAAAGCTGTCTCATACAACCTGTTTTTATCATTTATACCATCACGTTTCCTCAAAAAACCTGTATTTTCATACCTTCTCAGTTTCCTAGCTCCGGAATTATGAGCATGTAAGGTGGCATATATTCTCTTGAACTTATTAGAGTAAATAAGGTTTTTAAACTCTTTTTTACACAATCGTAGAGACTAGCGGCAGGCTCTTTGGCAAACAAAAAGATAGACAAGTCTTTGGCTGTTACAATATAGGAGGAACTTCCAATTTCTTTTTTTGTTTTGCTTTTTAATGTCTATGTATTGTATTATTTATTTACTTACTTTTTAAGTAACTAGATATATACTAATTTGTTAAAAATTACAGTAGTTTATACGTTTTGAGATAGGAGGAACTACTTATGTATCAAGACTTTTTAATTTACATAAACGGTAAAGGTTATCTTACTTTATATGGAATTTGTATAGGCATAGGCATTCTTGCTGCATTTATAGTAATCTGGGCTCTTGCAAAAAAAGGTAAAGTTGAATCTAAATTCGTTGAGTTTATCAGCTATGCTTTAATAATTTCCATAGTCGTAGGCTTTATCTTTGCAGCACTTTTCCAATGGCTTTACGCCGCAATTCAAGCGAAAAACCAAGGAGACCCTATCCCAGGATTTACTTTTGAAGGAATGACTTTCATTGGCGGACTTATGGGAGGAACTGCTGTTTTCCTGCTTGTATATTTCCTTACTGTGCATTTAGTAGGAAAAAAATCAAAGCGCCCCGCTTTTCAGCTCCAAGGCAGACTTATGGATGTTATAAGTATTCTTCCAGTAGGATTAACTTTGGCACATGGCTTTGGAAGAATTGGCTGTTTCTTTGCAGGATGCTGCTATGGAATCCCTACAGATTCTTTTCTAGGCGTACAATTTCCACATCTTCCTGGACCTGTCCATCCAACCCAGTTATATGAAGCTGCATTTTTATTTATCTTAAGCTTTATTATGCTAATGTTATATGTTAAAAAGAATTTCCAACAAAACATGGGTGTTTATCTAATCTCTTATGGAATATTTAGATTTTTAATAGAATACATACGTGGAGATGAAAGAGGCTCTTTTGTAGGAGACCTTTCCCCTTCTCAATTCTGGTCTATTGTTATGGTTGTAGTAGGCATTGTTTTAATAGTGTTAACAGTTCCAATTTCTAAAAAGCGTAGACAATATTTAGAAGAAAACCCAATAGTAGAACCTGAAAAAATTAGTAAGAAAAAGAAAGCAAGAAAAGCTTCTGCTTCGGAAGACACTGCCACAACCGAACTTATTGTCGATACTACCACAGAAGATAGTGCGACCATAGCCGCAGACGACTCTACCCCAGAAGATAGCGCTGCCATAACCACAGACGACAGTTCTTCAATTGAAGTTGTTGAAACAACAGAAGAGACCGAGCCAGAAACTACACCTTCGGTTGAAATTACCGCAGAGACTTCTGATGTAACAGATGAAGATGCTTATACAGAGGAACCCATAACCGTTGAAGAAACTCCAGAGAAAGACCTACCTAAGGATGAAAAAGAGTCTACTACACCCACTCCTTCTAAAGAAGTTTCCGACACTGAAAAAGATTCTGATACGGTAGAAAAAGAAACTACTGCATCTAAAGCTAAGGCTAAAGAAGTTGAGAAGAAAGAGGACGATGAGGTAAAAGACGAACCTAAAGAAAATGTCATAGAGGTTTTAAGAGAAGCTACTGAAAGCGCTCCTACTATATATGTAGCCAAAGCTAAAAGAGGATCTAGAGCTCCAGCAGGAACAGTTAAGTCAAAAACTAACGAAGCTGAAAAGAAAGAAGACACCACAGCAAAGGAAAAACCAAAAGCTAAAGAGGTTGAAAAAGAAGCCTCCACAGCAAAAGAAGCCTCCACAGCAAAAGAAGCCTCCACAGCAAAAGAAGAATCTACAGAAGATGTCGTAGAGGTTTTAAGAGAAGCTACTGAAAACACTCCTACTGTATATGTAGCAAAAGCTAAGAAAGGTTCTAGAGCTCCATCAGGGACAGTTAAAGCAAAAACTACTACTAAAAAGACTACTTCTTCTAAAACAGCAAGCGCAAGCACGAAGGCTTCCGCCCCTAAAAAAGCAACACCAAAGGCTACTACTGCTAAAGCAGGGGAAGAAAAAACGGAATCTACTAATAAAGCAGCAACCGCAAGTACAAAGAAGTCCACTCCGAAACAGTCAACATCAAAGGCTACTACTGCTAAAGTAGATAATGAGAGCACAAAGACTGCCACTCCTAAAAAGGCAAGCACAAAAACTACTACAACTAAAAAAGACGATGCAAATAAAAAGGCTGCCAATTCCACAGTGAAAACAGATGAGGTCAAAAAAACTACTACAGCAGCTAAGCCAAAAGCTCCTGCTAAGAAAAAAGCCAACCCACATGTGCCTATTTCAAAGTAATAAGCATCTTTTCTCATAACAAGAAACCGTCATAGAGCTTTTCTTTATGACGGTTTTTAAATGTTTTTAATAATGTTTTTGTTTTTTCTATTCTTTTATATCTTCGACAGTGTCTTCTTCTACGGCAACATCTTCTTCTACAGAAACCGCTTCTTCTAAAGGTTTGGTTTCTAGTATGTTGGTTGTGATGTAATCAACGCCCCACCTAATTAGCTTCTCCGCATCCTTTGGAAAATCTACAGTCCATACATTTATTTTTATGCCATTGTCGTGTAATTCTTTGACTCTTTCTTCTGTCATTTCTCTAAAGAAAATGTCTAAATCAAACTTGTTATTCACGAGGAGCTCTACAATACCTTCATGATATGACGAGCTTAAATATTGTACAGGTTGGTCTGGGTATTTCTCTCTTAATGCAAGCAAATTTTCTAGATAGAAGGAAATAAAGACTGTATTTTGAAGAGATTCTTCTTCCTTTATTGATTCACATATATATTTTATATCTTCTGGTGTAAATGGTTCTTTTAATTCTAAAACGGCAATTTTGTTTTTCTTTTTGCAGGCTAGGATAAACTCAACAAGGGTTGGAATTATGTATCTGCTAGAGGCATTTCCATGCATGTCCGTTAACTCTATTGATCTGATTTGTTCTGAGGTGCTTTCCTTAATTACAATATTTTCTCTTGCAATTCTTTTTGTATCAGCATCGTGGATAATAAAGAAGTTGCCATCTTTTGATTTCCTAACATCCGCTTCAATTCCATAATACGAGTGTTCTGCTGCTAGTTTAAAAGCAGGAACTGTATTTTCTTTTTCTAGTTTAGATAGACCTCTGTGAGCAATAAACAGCGTGTTCCCACTATTTATTTTTACAGTCTCTTCATAGACTTTACTGCCTTTTAGCTTGCCTAAAAACCGCGCTGGGTAATGTTTCTTTGATATTGTTGTGTTATCTATCATTTTTATGCCTCGTATAATAATGTTGTTTGAATTTAACCAGTCAAAATGGTTACTAACATTAGTTTATTTTTCTAAAGTAGAGCTTTGTTCTTCTGCTTCGGAACTACTACCGTTGTTATGTTCCTTTCGCAGACACAATGGCAAATTAGTCTCTTTGATTTCTCTAAAGTAGTGTTAATTGTTCGTCTGTTTCGGAACCACTACTATCGTCTATGTTTATTTGAGCGTTTTGTCGCAGATACAATAGCAAGTTAGTTTCTTTGATTTTAATAGAGTTATTTATTCGTCTGTTTCGGGGCTACAGCTATCGTCTATGTTTGTTTTAGCATTTTTCTTGCGTAGATACAATAGTAAAACGGTTATATCTGCTGGATTTACACCGCTAATCCTTTCTGCTTGAGCGACTGTTAAAGGTTTTACTTTATTTAATTTTTGCCTAGCTTCTATTCTTAATCCGTCAATATTTAGATAATCCATATCTTCTGGAAGTTTTACAGATTCTAGACGTAAAGATTCTTTTATCGCTCTTTTTTGCTTACGAAGATATCCTTCATACTTTAATTCTGTTTCTATTATCTTTACATTTTCTGGTGAAAATGAGGCAAATGTTGGAGAAATTTCACGTAGGTCTTCGCTAGTAATGTAATTTCTTTTTAATAGTTCTTTAGCGAGTACTCCTTCAGTTTTTGGTAGCGTTTCTCCTCTTCTTTCAAAGATGTATTCTATGTCTTTAACCTTATATTTTTCACTCAAGTTTTTTCTAATTTCTTTTAATTCTTTTTCTTTTTTTAGATATCTATCATACCTTTCATCGCTAACAAGTCCTAACTCCCTTCCTATCTCTGTTAGTCTCAAGTCTGCATTGTCTTGTCTTAGGTACAAGCGATGTTCTGCCCTAGAGGTCATCATTCTATATGGCTCATTTGTCCCTTTAGTTGTTAAATCATCAATCAAAACACCTATATATGCTTGATCTCTTCTTAAGATAAATGGTTCTTCTCCTCGTATTTGTTTAGATGCATTTATTCCAGCTATGAGTCCTTGCGCTGCAGCTTCTTCATATCCGCTCGTTCCATTAATCTGGCCCGCAGCAAACAACCCTTTGTATTTCTTTAGTCCTAGAGACGGAAGTAGCTCAAGAGGATTCATACAATCATATTCTATGCCGTATCCATACCTTGTAATCTTTGCTTTTTCAAGTCCTGGAACAGACCTAACAAGAGCTTCTTGCACATCAAACGGAAGGCTAGTAGAAAGACCTTGCGCATACATTTCATGGGTGTCTGCGCCTTCTGGCTCTATGAAAACTTGATGTCTTTCCTTATCTCTAAACTTTACAATCTTATCCTCGACCGATGGACAATACCTAGTGCTAGTTCCTGTTATGTCCCCATTAAAAAGAGGACTTCTATCTAAGTTATCAAGTATGATTTTATGACTTTCTTTAGTAGTATATGTGAGAAAACAAGGATGGTCGTTTCTAAGATCAAAATCCGTCATACTACTGAACTTTGGGTTTCCCAAGTGCCCTTCTTGGATTTCCATTTTCGAAAAATCAATCGAGGACGCAAGAAGTCTCGGAGGCGTTCCTGTTTTAAATCTACGAATGTCTAAGCCTAAATCAATTAGGTTTTGGGTAAGGAGAGTGCTTCCTTTAAAACCAGACGGGCCAGTCCATTCTGAATGGTCTCCAATTATTATTCTACTGTTTAAATACACCCCAGTAGCGAGTATTACAACCTCTGCAAAATACTTTGCGCCAAGAGCCGTTTCCACTCCGCATATTTTATTGTTTTCATCTACTATAATTTGTTTAGCTTCTCCTTCTAGAATGTCTAGGTTTTTAATCTCTTCTAGTCTTTTTTTCATAGTTCTTTGGTAGAGCATTTTATCCACCTGTGCTCTTAAACTATGAACAGCTGGACCGTTTGCAGAATTTAGCGTCCTTGTTTGAATTGTTGCAATATCAGCAACTTCTCCCATAAGACCGCCTAGAGCATCCACCTCTTTTACGAGATGTGCCTTTCCTGTTCCTCCTATATTAGGATTACAAGCCATGTTGGCAATTCCATCTAAGGAAAGGGATAATATTAGCGTTTTATGTCCACGAACAGCAAGTGCATTTGCAGCTTCAACTCCTGCATGTCCTGCGCCTATTACTATAGCTTCGTATTTATTGTTCTTAAGTTCGTACATTTTACTTTCCTACACAGAATTTTGAAAAAATCTTGTCTACTATGCTTTCGCTTAAATCTTCTCCTGTTATTTTAAGTAAGCTTGCATATGCAGCTTTAATATCCACTAAGGTACATTCAGTTGGAACGAGTCCATATGCTTTAATTGCTTCTTCTAGATGAGCTAAAGCTTCTTTTACTGCATAAATATGTCTTTCTCTAGTTAACATCATACCATTTAAGCTCTTTTCTACTCCTGTTTTTTTCATAATGAGAGAAATTAGTTTATCTACATTTTTTGAAGTATTTGCCTCTATGGTTATATCAGCTTTTCTTGGATATTTTACAATATCTCCCTTGTTTTCAATCCTAATATGTTTTTTATCTTTTATATATTCGTATAACGAGAGTTCTTCTTTTGTTTCTTCTAAAGAAGCATCCATTACAAACAGTACTATATCCGCCCCTTCTATTGCTTTTTTAGCCCTCTCAATACCTATTTTCTCTACTTTATCTTGACTCTCTCTTATTCCTGCTGTATCAAACACATTTATCTTTACGCCATCAAGCATAAAACTTTCTTTTAATACATCTCTTGTAGTCCCTGGAATATCTGTGACAATAGCCCTGTCATCTCTTAGAAGAGCATTCATTAAACTGGACTTTCCTACGTTTGTAAGGCCAGCTAGAGCTATGTTTATTCCTTCTGTTATATATCTTCTATTTTCTGAATCTTTTAACGTTTTTGTAAGCTTTTCTTTTGCTTTTTTTAGTTCTACAAGAGTGGGGGTAATAACATCTTCTGCAACTTCTTCTGGATAATCTAACGCAGCTTCTAAATTGGATGCGGCTTCAAGTAAGTGGTTAGATGCTTCTACAATGGCTTTACTTATCTCTCCACTCATCAGCCTAAATGCTTGCATTATCTCAGCTTCGCTTTCAGCATTAATCATATCTGCAATGCCTTCTGATTCAGCTAAGTCCATTTTCCCATTAAGGTATGCCCTTCTGGTAAACTCTCCTGCTTCTGCAGGTCTTGCACCTCTATCTACTATTTCTCTAACTATACCTCTTAAAATGGCGATTCCACCGTGGGAATGAAACTCTATTACATCTTCCCCTGTATATGAATGTGGCGCCTTGCAATACATACAAAACGCCTTATCTAAAAAGTTCTTCGTCTTTATTTTGCCTAGATACATCTTGTTTGGGATTATAGTTTCTTTACACCACCCTTTTGCACTAAACATCTCTTCTGCAATCTTTAGTGCATTAGATCCACTGATTCTAATAATCCCAATCGCCCCAGCCCTTTCCGATGGAGTAGCGATTGCCACAATAGTATCTGATTTCATTTCCTCTTAATTTTATGGTTATTTGAATGTTTATATAACCTGATCTATGTTCTTTTTGAGCGTTACGACTGTTCTATGGAGCTCGAAACTCTCTTCCTTTTCTATTCTATTTAAGGACTTTACGACTTCCGCAATGGAGACCGAATTCACTCTCTTTGATTTACATTTTCGCAAATATTGTTAGCCTTTTCTTTATCATTTTCCAGGCGAGTGCTAGTTACCAAACAATTTCTGCTTTTCCCGTTGTCTTTGGTTTTTCAACCAATATTAACCTATCCTAACTTTCTCGTCCTGGGTTGCAGTTGGATGTTTTTAGAACATTCTTCTAGGTTGACCGAAACTTTTCATTTTCCCAGTTCCTTTTCTTCTAAAATCATGGCTGGTTCCATATCTGCTTTTCTCTCTTTTTTCGCCTATTTCATTACCTTCGTCATCACAAGGGATTATTTCTACGTGTCTATCTCTACCTTCTCCTTCCGAACGAGTTGTGACATCTTTTCTTCCAGCAAGAGTTGTATGTATCACTCTTCTTTCATATGCGTTCATAGGCTCAAGCTCTACAATTTCTCTATATTTAACAGCTTTCCTTGCATTGTTTTCTGCCACTCTTTTCAAAGTTTCTACACGGCGTTTTCTATAGTTTTCAGCATCTACAACTACTTTAAAGTCAATCCTTTTTTCCTTGTTTACAGCTGTCATTGCAATATGTTGAATGGCATCTAAAACCTCTCCTCTTCTGCCTATTATGATTCTAGATTCAGGACCACTAATGCTTATGTTTATTATATTCTCTTCAACTTCTACATCCGTTTCACAGTCTACTCCCATCAGCTCTATTAGCCCTTTTACAAAACCAAACGATTTTTCTTTAATTCCTTCGATAATGGAGGCTTTTTCTGATTCTTCTACTTCTTCTTTTTCACCTTCGTTTTCATCTTCATCGTCTTCTTCATCAAAATCTTCTGCTTCTACACCTTTTACAGTTATTGCAACAGATGCTTTTTTTAGTCTTCCGCCTTCGCTTATGATTTCAATTTCTACATCTTCTTCTGTAAGGCCTAAATCAGCTAGCCCTGCAGCTATTGCCGCCTCTACAGTTTCTTCTTTGTAAATGTTTTTACTCATGTTATATATTTCTCCCTTTTATCCACCATTTGTGGTGTTTTATTCCTTTGTTTTTGAATAGCTACACAGACGAACTATTTTTTATGGCAACTTATTTTATGTTAAACCGACTTCTTTATTTTATTTAAGAGTTGTGCTTAGGTAATGGTCTCTTGCTTTTGCATCTACTCTCTTTGCAATCAAGTTATATGTCACATTAAACACGGTTGTGAATAGGCTGTTTGTAAACATGTACAAGGTGAATGCTGCGCTATAAAAGAGGGAGAATACTCCCATCATAAGAGGCATCATTAGCATCATTATCTTGTTCGTCCGCTCCTGCTGTTTAATTTGTTCTTCGGTTTGACCAGGCATTGTAGGCTGTTTAGCTGGAGCAAGTAGTTTAGAAGATATTAAACTTAGTGCCAATGTCAATATTGGTAATACCAGATATCCATTCCATTGTTTCTTACCCTTCTCGGTATAGTTATACTTATCCATAATAGGTTTCATCACTCGAGAATATTCTTCTCTATCAACATCCGGGATCCCCAACTTGCCCATTCCGGAGCCCGCATATGTAGAAGCGTCGGGAATTGGTTGTTTCCAACTATCCGGCATAAAGATGTTTGTGATGTGTAAAAACTTTTCTGGCTTATATGCTGCGAGCACAGCTTCTTCAGCCTTCTGAACACCTGCGGCTTCAACTTCTGCTCTTTTGTTTGCTGGAACTACTCCACCTTCATATTGTGCTATTTGCGCATTGATTTCTGTGGTGTACGCTGTAGTATACACTGCCTGCATTTCATCGTATACGACACTATTGTGATGTCTAACAGAGCTATTAAACCCTGAGAATATTACAAAGAATATAACCATCGTAACTAGGCTGGGTAAACACGCTCCAAACATACTATACTTGTATTTTTTGTATACTTCTCTTTGTTTTTGTACAAATAACTGCTGGTTGTCTCCACATTGTTTTTTCACCTTTTCAAGCTCTGGCTGCATTATTTCCATTTTCCGGGCGTTTTTTCTAGTAACTGTCTTTTGCCATAAGTCTAAAGGTAGTGTTGCAAGCTTTAAAAACAGCGTAAACATTATAACGGTAACAGCAAACGTTCCAAACAGTTCACTGCCACTCGCCCAAGTAGAAACCCACTTAAACAGTACGTTATATATTAATTTTCCTACTAGGTTTAAATCGGTTGCAAGTATCGCTCCCATCCTATTTCTCCTCCTAGCTGTCAAGATTGACAATCTTTTTTTGATTAATTTTAGTTATATATGCCTTTATATGTACTCTTTCTTCGTTTAAAGAACTATTACAATAACCACCTTGCTTGTCCGTAGTAAATATTTTCCTTTACGGGATCAAAACCACCTTTTCCAAACGGGTTACATCTTAAAATTCTCCATACACCCATGAAAAAGCCCACAAAAAGCCCATATTTTTGCACTGCATTTAGCATATATATCGAGCAAGTCGGGGTAAAGATGCAATCTCTTCCAATAAGTGGAGAGAGTGTCTTTTTGTATATAATAACCAAAGCTTTTACTACTTTTTTCATGCTTAAAAAATGTAACTACCGTATCTCTAAAAACTTTAACTAGCAAAAAAGACTGCCTGATTATTTATTTTCGGGTGTTTCTAAAAGATCTTCTTTAGCTTCGTCTTCTATCGGTTTCCAACTACTTTCTTTAGGGATGTGATGCGCTTGTTTTAACAAAGATTCTAAAGTTTCTATTATTTCAGTAAACGTGGATTCTCCTATTCCTTCTCTAGCAACGGCAACATAATTATATGGTCTAACTAGGTATGGGGCTAATCTGCAAAAAGCCTCTCCTATCCTTCTTTTTGCCTTATTTCTAACAACACTCTTCCCTATTTTTTTACTTACACTAATGCCCATTTTTATATTGGCAGCTTCTACAAAGTAAAGTGTAATTATAGAGCTTCTAAGAGATTTCCCTTTGCGATATATGTAGTTGAAGCTCGCTCTATTTTTTAGACGATACTCCTTTAACATGGTCTATATTAATATTTTGCGCTTGGGGTTAATACTTTTCTGCCCTTTCTTCTACGTCTAGATAAGACTCTTCTTCCGCCTTGTGTTCTCATTCTCTCACGAAAACCGTGTACCTTATTCTTGTGTCTTTTCTTTGGTTGAAATGTTCTCTTCATTTTTTATTCTCCTATAGAGTTAATGTTTTCAAATTTTATAGCACCTATAAATAGGCGCAAGTTTTCAAATTATAACTTGACTATAAAAAGACTGTCAAGCATTCCGTTATATATATAATATAAAGCGCGCATATATACAAGCCTTCTATTTTTTGTAGTTTTAATTGAAAATAACTTCTGTTTTTTACAAGTACTATCAAAAAGTTGCACTTACACTTTTACGCTCGCGGGTCTGTTTACTGCCCGGCTTACTATGACAATTAATATTAATTGAAAACAACCCAGTTCTTATTAAAAACAGTACATCCTTCCTTCACAAACTCTCTTAGTCTCTTAATACTTAATCGAATCTAGGACACACTAAGTCTTAAATCTCCACCCTTTCGGTTTTTATTTCAAACTTACTTCGTAGTGTGCTTAGTGCCTTAAATTAAAGCATTTCAAGATGTGTTCGGGATATAAAATTCAATCACATTCAAAATATTTTCTTTCCTAAAAACCACTCCTATTAGGAACCCAAACATACACATTGAGAAAAGGTCTAATTTCGATGAAATTGTGGATAACTCGGTGGATAACTCGGTTTTTTGTGGACAACTTTTGTTGTTTTTTGATAAAGATGTCCAAAACTTGCGTATTTTTCGTCTTTCGGATACCTATTTAGTATCAATTTTAAAATCTCTATGTGGATAGATTTATCCACAAAACATTTGTTCGGTTTTTCATAAAAAAGTCCAATATCGTCAAAAACATATATAGTACCCCCTTATTTTTAATTTGATCGACTGCGTCTCACTTCTTCAGCTTTTTTCGTAAGCTAATTTTTTTTCCTATTTTCCTTATTTGGATTACCGATTTATCTATTTTTATATAAGTTTTGTGCGTTTTGTGATAGAATAAAATAAGATTTGAATGATATTGTTGCGGTGAAAATTCCAAGATCTAAATTCCCTGCAACAATTTTTATTATAGTTAAATACAGACTTGAATTGGAGGAGTAAAATGAACGAAACTAAAGAACAAGCATTAAAATCACTAGTAGAATTAATCAAGATAGAAAGCACATTAAGTGCCTCTAAACCAGGAGCTCCTTATGGTGAAGAAATTAAAAAAGCTCTAGATTTCACTCTTGATTTGCTAGCTTCTTTTGGTGGCAAAACTCACAACTTGGATGGATATTGCGGATGGGCCGACTTCGGTGAAGGAGAGCCGTTTGGGATACTTGTTCATCTAGATGTGGTGCCCGCAAGTGGTGTTTGGAAGTTTCCTCCATTTTCTGGAACAGTCAGCGATGGGTACGTTTATGGAAGAGGAGCAACCGATGATAAAGGGCCAGCCATAGCCGTTATATATGCATTAAAGAAGCTGATTGAAGAAGGACTAACGCCTAAAAGAAAGATACGCGTAATCCTTGGATGCGACGAAGAAAGCGGCTGGTCGGATATTAAAAAGTATAACGAAGTTGAAGAGATGCCAAACGATGGATTTTCTCCCGATGGGGACTTCCCTGTCATATATTCTGAAAAAGGAGTTTTACATTTACAGCTACACCTTAAAAAGCCAGCATCTTTTTTAACCTTCACTGGAGGAACTGCTGTAAATATGGTACCAGATCTTGCTCAAATTACTGTCGCATTCGATGAGAAAATTTTACATTCCGCCCTTCAAATGGGACTGCCAACTACCCTTACTGGAGACTCTATGCTAGAAAGTCTTGCCCATCAGCTAGAAGGAGCTTGTGTTACTGAAGACGATCATATTCAAATAACAGCTAACGGTACAAGTGCGCATGGGAGCAGACCTGAAGATGGAGAAAGCGCAATTTTAATACTTTTAAAATGCTTACATTTATCTGGTGCATCAGAAGATGGAACTAGGCTTTATAACCTATTTGGAAAAACTGACGGAAGTGGACTAAATCTCAAGGTAGACGGAGGCGCCGAGGGTGGCTTAACCGTTAATGTAGGAAAGTGCAAAATTAAAGACAATGAGCTTATCTTGCGCGTTGATATTCGCCATCCCGCATCAATTACAAAAGAAGAAGTTTTAGAAAGACTCGAAAAGTCAATTCCTGAGATAAACGAGATTAATATTATTAACTACCACGACCCACTATACGTTAATCCTAATAGCCCGTTTGTACAAACACTACTTAAAGCATATCAAAAAGTCACTGGTGACACTCAATCACAGCCCAAAGCCATTGGAGGCGCAACATATGCTAGAGTATTGAAAAACGGTGTAGCGTTTGGACCTACAATGCCAGGAGCAGAGTCTTTAGCCCATCAACCCAATGAAAGAGTATCTATCAAGGACTTTAACACGATGATAGACATCTACTATGAAGCTTTAAAATCACTACTCTTTTAATAAACTAAATAACATCAATTACAGTGATGCATAATATAAAAAAGTAAGCATTTACTAGAAAATTATACAAAGCCAGGGCCTATTCATAGCGAACATTTGTTCTTTTTAGGCTCTTTTTCATAGATTTTTGGTCAAAAAATCAACCATTTGACCCAACCTGCTCTCACTCTTCAAAAAGGGGTTAAAAACGGCGTTTTTTGGCTAGATTTTATGTTCCACGTGGAACATTTGTATTTTACAATGTTTCTTAAGGCTTTTTTAAAACCTCAAAAACTGCCTTCTAATCGGCTCTTTTTGGCGCTTTGTGGATACTTTTCGCGATTTTTCAGGAATTTCGGCTTTCTCCTCTTTTTTTTGGGACTTCCTTCCACACAAATTTTTTAGACCGATTTTTTGCACCCTAAAATCACCTCCTTTTTAGCCTCTTTTTAACCCGATTTCCCCTTTCTGACAGCCTAGTCCCATGGAAGTTCCTCCTTCGACCCGGGGCCTCCTCCAGCTCCAGACTCTGAGACCTCTCGACCGTCCGCTGGCCTCCAGCCGATCTTGTTCCCATCTAGCATAAAATGTTTCACGTGAAACTTGGCCTCTTTCACCTAAAAATACCTGGATTAAATTCGCATACTTTTTAACCATTTTGGCTCTAAATCGATGCGCTTAACTTTTTAGTTATTTTCTTGTAAAAAGCACAGATTTTTGATCGGCTTGTTCTTAACAAAGCTGTTTTTTTAATTTTTCATTTAATTTGCTTAATTTATGATTATACGAAGACGATTGATCTATTCTTAACGTCGTATAACCTCCAGTTTTAAACAATGTGATTATAGTTATGTTTCACGTGAAACTATTTGCAAATTGTGTAAACAATAGTTTTGAGATATGGTTTTTTCCTTTAATATCTAACTTAAATTGTAAAATACTAATTTGATACAGTTGATGTTGTGTTTCACGTGAAACTTTCCAACATATATACGAGTAAAGCATTGTGTGTTAATTTAGTAAATGATTGTTGTGTAAATGAATGCAAGTAGTGCAAATACATACAAAACATCTTTTAAACGTGTTGTTTCACGTGGAACTTGCGACAAAATCTTTAAACTTAATGTAAACTAAGGTTCATTATGTCAGTCTTTTTGTTTTTTTATTAATTATTGTAGAAATTGGTTGTTATTTTATTGTAAAATTGTAAGTATTTACTCCGATTGTAATAAATAACAGATGATCTTGCGATGTTGATGCAGTTTGTTATGTTTGTGAATGTAAACAGTAATTATATTAGTATATGTGTCATATTGTTCGTTTATTTGATATGATTTGTTATTTATGTTGTTTATATTCGCATTTCATCCAAATTGGTTAATGTTTATTGCATGTTCGTGTAAATATTTAATATTTGTGATTTTGTTTATTATACTCATCGTTTCACGTGAAACAGGGTGATTTTATACATAAGTAGTGGAAATAAAGGTGATATTTTATCAGACAGCTGTTGAATAGGGGTTTTTAGGTTCAATTTAAGTCTTATTTTTACCTGTTTCTAACTATAGTTGTTTGGTCTGATTTTTATACTGATTTCCAATAAATCTATGTGTGTTTTTTACAACTGTTTTGATGTGTGGATAACTTACGTTCTTTGTGGATAACTTTTATTTTAATGCAACACTGTGCGTTATTTTTATCCACATTTGTTTTTAGTTTGTTTATTTATTTGTTTAAAAGAGAATATATATTCGCTTTTAATTTTGTTATGATTTTACTCAGTTCTTTTGACCTGTTATAGTATGGTATGATTGTTTGAAGTTATAGATATGTTTTTGGCAAAAAAAAGACCCTACTTTCATAGGATCTTAAAAAATTGGTTATTATTTATGATTTTAATTATAGTATAAGCCTTACAGGTAGTACTATGAACTTATATGCATCTCCTTCTGGTGGAACAATGATTGCTGGAGCATTTGATCCTGTAATTAGTATATTTATGAACTCTTCTTTTACTTTTCCAAGAGCGTCTAGTAAATATTTACTATTAAATGCTATTACTATACCTTCTCCCTCTAATTTACAAGGGATGGTTTCGTCAATTGAATTTAATTCAGCTTCACTCTTTATTTTGATATTACTTTCGTCAATTTCTAACTTTACATAGTTGTTATTTCTATTTCTAGCTATATAATGAGCTCTTGATAAACCTTTTTCTAATGCAACCTTGCTAACAACTACTCTTGCTTTACTTTCTGTTGGGATTATATTTTGATAAGGAATAAAGTTTCCTTCTAATTGTTTTGCAATTATTATAGTGTTTCCAACAATGAATTTTACCTTGTTTTTATCTATATTTATTTGTATTTTTTCTTCACTTTCTCCAAGTATTTTAGATATTTCACCAAGTATTCTAGCAGCAATTATTACTTGAATATCATTTTCAGCGGCTACAAGTTTTGTTTTACTAATAGCTAGTCTATACCCGTCTAGAGCAACTGCTATTAATTCACTATCTTTTACTTCAATTAAACATCCTTTTAATATTGGTTTAGTTTCATCTACTGCTGCACAAAAGATTGTAGTATCTATTATTTCTTTTAAATCTCTTTCTTTTACTACAATATTACTTATACTTTCATTTTCTTGAAGACTAGGGAAGGCATCCAAATCTAATGTTTTTAAATTTAATTTATTTTCACCGTATATGATGTTTAAGTTACTATCATAACATTCAATTTCAATTTCTTCATAATCAGATACGGCTCCCACTAAATCTCTGAAACTTTTACCATCAACTACAACTTCGCCTTCTAATAATATTCTTGCTTTTAAAGTTGTCTCTATAAACAAATCAATACTTGTTGCTGATAAAGTTATAGTATCTCCTACAACTGACATTTTTATTCCTGCTAAAATAGGAATATTTATTTTACTTGGAAGGGCTTTACTTACTATTGATAGAGCATTAAATAACTCTTCTTGTCTACAAATAAATTTCATAAAAAATCACCTCATTAAATTATATATTGTAAGTAATAATCATTATAATAAGCACTGTGGAATCGGTGGATAAGTCTGTTTTTTAGTATTTTATCCCATTATAATAGAGAATTTAATCAATTTTAATGTGGATAAATTAGTGATATTTATAAACAATTTATCAACATTTTAGCACTTTATAATGTTTATAACTTTTTTATCTATTTTATATTAAGGATACCTTTTATATCCTTAATTTGCATTTCTAAAGCTCTGTCATTAGGAAGTCTTGCTGTTATTTGATCTCTTGAATTCATTATTGTAGTATGATCTCTTCCACCAAATATTTGACCTATATTGCTAAGTGGCATAGAAAGAAGGTTATATATCAAATAAACGGCTATATGTCTTGCTTGTGCCACTTCTTTAGTCTTTTTCTTGCTTATTATATCCGATTTAGATACCTTTAGATAGGAGCATACTGCAGTTATTATATCATTTGCATCTAAAGTTCTACCTGGCTGATTAGAAGACTGTAAAGCATCTTTAGCAGACTCTAAAGTAGGGGCATGGAGATTACATAGTTGAGCATATAATAAAATTCTAGATAAAGCACCTTCTAGTTCTCTAACGTTAGAATCAAATCTCTCTGCAACGTAGTATATGACATCATCTGGAACTATTATATTTTCAAGCAATAATTTTTTCCTTACAATAGCTATTCTAGTTTCAATATCAGGCTTACTAACATCGACTAAAATACCACCTTCAAAACGTGAAACAAGTCTATCTTCAAGCGTACCAATTTCTTTAGGAGGTCTATCAGAAGAAAGTATAATTTGCTTGTTTTGTTGGTATAACTCGTTAAAAATATGGAAGAACATATCTTGAGATCCAGCTTTATTTTGTAAAAATTGAATATCCTCAATCATCAAAACATCAACATTTCTATATTTATTTCTAAAAGCAACCATATTGAAAGCATCTTTACTTTGCAAATTAGAATTTTGTAAAGCTTCTACAAAATCATTTGTCATGCGTTCTGCTGGAACATATAAAATTTTAAGCTTAGGATTATTTTCTTTTAGATAATTCCAAACAGCTTGTATTAAGTGAGTTTTTCCAAGGCCAACGCCACCATAGATATAAAGGGGATTAAAAGAGAAAAATCCACCCGCTGCTCCAGGGCTCTTTGCGACAGCTAAAGCTGCGTTATATGCTAGTTTATTACTCTCTCCAACAACGAATGTATCAAATGTATATTTACTGTTAGGATTAACAGAATTTCCGTTAGAAACAGGTTCTTCTTCCTCTCGTTTTTTATTTTCTACTCTCTCAATTTCATCTTTGAAATGATGTTTTTCTTCTTCTATGATAATTTCTACATCTGTAATAGGGGTTTCTAAAGAAATTAAGGCCTTCTTAATCTCCTTTAAATATCCTTTTTTTATAATCTGACGGTTGCTATTTGATTCAGTTAAAAGCACTAAAACATTGTCCTTAACACACAAAGGCTGCAATGTTTGAATCCAAATTGTATATGCAGCTGAGTTAATGACACTAGATAATTTAAAACTAATTTCCTTCCACAAATTGAAAATGTCCATATTGAAATAATTATACCATATAACAAGAGTTATTTACAATTAATATAATAATTCAAATAACGCAAAAAAAGAGACTACCTCGCTCGAAAAAAAACTAAAGAAGTATAAAAAAGGCACATTAAAAAGGAACTTAATTTTTAATGAAAAAAGGCGTAGCTATTAGAAGTCATGTTTTTAAAAACATAGAAATAGGCACCACAAAAATAAAGTTTTGAAACCTAAACAAAATATAGTCGAAAGATAAATTATTGAATTTATAAAAACAAAAAAGTCCTTGATTTACCTACAAACAAAAAACAAACAGAAACGTGGAGAAGTCCTGACAAATTCAACCAAGAGTTAATAAGCTTGAACGGCTAAAAAAATAAATATTTTTATATCATCTTGATCAGCTTCTTGGTTAACAGTAGTCATAAGTTGTCAAGTAAGCGAAATTATTAATAATTCTTGAGCTTTACTGGGTTAGTAACAGTTAGTTAAAATCTATAAAAATCTATAAAAACCTATAAAATTTTTATAGATTTCACTTTGTAAACATTTCCCAAAATCCGATAGGCATATGCATGAAAATCTGATGATACAATAGATAAATAGATGAATTTTAGTAAAAACCATGTTTTATGTCCCAAAGACATCCCATCGTCTAATTTAGGTATTGTATTTCTTGTTTAGTTGTGTTAAGTTGTAAATCCGAAGGGAAAAACACATAGATAAACAGGAGTGCATTTTGAAAGATATAGCAATATCACATAGGATAGAAATACTACCCAATAACAAGGCTAAAACATATTTTAAGAAAGCTTTTGGCTGTGCTCGCTTTGCATGGAACTGGATACTTGCTAGATGGAGAAATAACTACAAAAACGGAATATATGAAAACCGTTTTGAAATGCAAAAAGCTTTTAATGAAGCAAAGGAAGAAGAATTCCCTTTTGTATATGAAGTAACTAAATATGCTACACAAGCACCATTTAGAAATTTCGAGGAAACAGAAAAGAAGTTCTATAAAGGTTTAAAAAAGGGAGAATTTAACTACCCACAGTTCAAGTCTAAAAAGGATGGTCACTTCTCCTTCTACATAGGTGGAGATCAAGTAAGGTTATGTGATTACAATAAAAACTCTAGGAATATACCTAGTGGAAATAAACAGTATCTAGACATACCTAAGCTAGGGTGTGTAAAGATGAAAGAGAGACTACGATTCAAAGGAAAAATTAATAGCGTAACAATATCAATGAGAGACGGAGGTAAATATTTTGCTTCATTTAGTATGACATTAAGTCAAGAAGAATACGATAGAACACATAAAAAAGAAGAAAACAAGAATCTAGGTGTAGGTATAGATGTAGGAATATCATCGTTTGCAACTATGTCAAATGGGATTAAGGTTGAAGCACCAAAGCCATTAGAGAAAAGCCTAAGACAACTAAAGAAGTTGAATAGACAAAGTGCTAAGAAACAACACCCGAAAACCAAGGGAGAAAAAAGACGTGGTGCGAAGTGCTCAAATAACTACAAAAAACATGCCCAGAAGATACAAAAACTACATGCAAAAATAGCAAATCAACGAAAAGACTTTCAACATAAGTTATCAACTTGTATAGTAAGTCAGTTTGACTACATATGTGCTGAAAGCCTAGGTGTAAAAGAAATGCTGACAAATAAAAGATTAGCAAGAAAAGTAAGCGATATGGGTTTCTATGAATTTACTAGACAACTAGACTACAAGACACAATATGCCGACAAACAATTGATAAGAGTAGATCAGTACTTCCCT
>Ga0255347_1000421_pt1 | contig 78679 bp, 70 predicted proteins | sample wastewater_treat_2_FD_192479 | JGI IMG/M metagenome (GOLD analysis project Ga0255347, IMG submission 192479) | Wastewater microbial communities from Lulu Island WWTP, Vancouver, Canada - plant24 | ecosystem: Engineered > WWTP > Wastewater > Unclassified | place: Canada: Vancouver, British... | reverse complement strand
TTGGCGCTGTTGTGTTACCAAGCAGATCACCAAGCAACCCGCACCCTGTCATGCTCCCCGCAGCTGCCACCAGAAAACAAAGGCACCCTCTTTTATGGCCTCCAAAACCTGCCTGATGCTTTGCGCCAGCTCTTCCCTGGCAGCACCCCGGACGATTTGAAAATCCACGATGCCGGAGCCGCAGCCAGCGGCAAGTTGGTGCAGGGTTTCCGCACTCCGCTGATCCCGGCGAAGATCCAGGCCTTGAGCAAAAAGGAAATTACAGAGTTCGCCGCCGTCGGTTACCAGATAGAGGTCATCGCGGTCGGCAACCCTTCTGACATGAACTTCGATCTTATCATCCCCCGGCCAACGCCAGTCGGTCTTTACCAGCCAGCCGTTGCCCGTGGGAAGGATCTCCCAGCCCCCGATCAGCTCTTCCGCCAGTCGCTCTTCCAGGACAATTTCGTCCATTACTATCTCCTTATCTCAGTCATAAAAGAGTCCACAATCTGATCCATTTCGTTAGTGTTAAATAGATTTTTCGACAATTATATTATATCAATGTTCTTTATCCACCGTATGGAAGCGCCCCGCTAGCATCTCTAATCTATTGAAATATAATACTAATAGCTTTTTGAAGGCAGACCGTCAAGGACGAATGAAAGGATGGCATGGTTCCTGCCAATACACAGATGCAAGAGCGATCCAGAAAAGCGAGGGGGGTGATAGCGTTGAGAGGAGATGCCCTGGCATCCGAGGGGAATCCATTCTTCATTCCTCCTCCCAACACCCTGTCGTTCTCTCTCCGAGTCACCCCTCTGTCCCCTTTGCAGACCCTGCATTTTCACTCAAAGACAGGCAGAGATAAACTCTAACGCCAACCGACGAAGCCCAGGATCTGCCGAACCCCAGCAGGAGCGGTTGCCTCACTGGGTAAAAAACGTAACCGGGCAGGCACGATTCGTAACTTTAACACGCCAATCCTGCCGCCGGTCTCCTGCTTCTCCCCGTAAACTGTTTCATTCCAGCTGATTAGCCAAATGGAACGGTTGTTGCTTTGGATCAGGAGCGGAGCCATAATATTCGATGTGGCGTGCATCCGCTTAGCCTTTGCAGCATGACCTTGAAAGCTGTTTGGCGGCGCGTGCGGCGGTACGAGCGGAACCACTTTGGGGGGAAGGAGAACTCTGATGAAAGCGTTGAGGAAATGCTTCCTTGTTATATTCGTACTGATGCTTGCGGCAGCCGGGGCGACCCCGGCTCCCGCCGCCACCGGGGAAGCCGGAGAAGGAACCCTGGTAGGCCGCATTGCCCACGTCGAGGGTCAGCTGCTCCGGTACGTACCCGAGGAGAAGGACTGGGTGGCAACGGTCAGGGATGCCCCCTTCGGCCTGGAGGATTCCCTCTATTCCGACGCCGCGGGTAAAGCGGAATTCATTATGCCCAACAATACCTGGATCAGGATTGGCGGCAGCACCCAGATCCAGCTCATCACTCTGCGCACGGACCTCACCGAAGCCGACGTTGCCGCCGGCATGGCACGGTTCTTCAACCGGGACTCCCAGGGTATCATCCGCGCAACCTCGCCTTTCGGTTATGTGGTAGCACCGGCCAATAGCGCGTTTGATCTCTACGTCGGTGATCGGTCTCTCGAAGTCATCGCCCTGAAAGGCAAGGTCGATTTGGTCCTGGACGGCGATCAGTCCCGGTACGAAGTCACCGCCGGGGGGGCCTCGATGGTCTCCGACGGCCAGCAGGTCACCTCGGGCCAGGGCTATGTCGACGCTGACTGGGATGACTGGAACAGCCAGCGCGACCAGCTCTGGACCAAACGAACGGAAGTGCGCGGCGAATCGGTGCGCTACCTCCCGCCCAGCCTGCATGATGAGTCCTATGCCCTCGATGAGAACGGAAGGTGGGAACAGGTCTACTACGAAGGGCGCTATCGGCCGTTCTGGCGCCCCACCGTTGCGGCCGGGTGGGCCCCGTTCACCGCCGGTCGATGGTCGGCCTACTACGGCGACCAGTGCTGGATTCCATATGAGCCTTTCGGCTACGTGACCCACCACTATGGCAACTGGGTGTACGCTGGCAACTTCTGGTACTGGGCGCCGCCGGTCGTGAGCGTCCAGGTGGGAATAGGGCCCTTCCTGGGCCTCGGCTTTGGCTGGTACCCAGGCCGCGTGGGGTGGATCCATTCGGGAGTCAATATCGGCTGGATTCCGCTGGCTCCCTTCGAACCCTACTATTGTCACCGCCGCTGGGGACCGAGAACGGTTGTGGTTAATAATGTCAATATCACCAATATCAACATCAACCGCTACCGCTATGCCAACCGGGCGGTCATCGTTAAGCAGAACCATTTCTACGGGGTTGACAATTACCAGAACGTGAGAATCACCAACATCAACCGGAATAACATCATCAAGAACTACCATGCCGCTCCCGTAGTGTACAACAAGGTCATTCATAATTACGACACCATGCGGGATCGTCACCGCTTCACCAACGCCAGGGTCGAATACAAGCCGCACGACAGTGTCCTGAACCGGATATCCCACAACCAGCAGATGGCGCGCAGAACCGCAGGAGGAAATGCCCGCGCCATTCAGCAGGAAGTGGCCGCCTTCCAGCCCGGCAGGCCGCTCAATGAGGCCCGCATCGAGGCCCACCGGGTGACCGACCGCCTTGTCCGCCCGTCTGACGCTGGCAGAGCCACGAGCGATCTGCAGCTGCCTCAGCGGGAGCTGCGAGCCAGGTCTAAACCGCCTTCTCCCATCGTGGCCGCGCCGGGTCGTGAGTCCGAAGCCCAAACCGACCGGCTCGGGTCTAAACGGCAGCCCTCTGCTCCTGACCGGGGAAGACCCGCAATGGATGAACAGCAGCCCCGACGGTCGCCAACAGGGGGTGAAGGCCCCACCGTGTCCCGGGAGCAGCGGTCCCCAAAGGGTGGCGAGGAAGGGCAGCGGGTGAGGCCGGCGAAACCCGGCGGTGAGGAGCGCACGGTCAAAGAAGGGCCTACGGGAGGGTCAAGCCGCGAAACGCCACGGTTCAGACCAACACCTCCGGGGCAGAAACAGGGGACGACCGAAGCGGGGCAGCCAAGAGTGGTGGGTGAACCCGGCGCAGGAACCCCCCGGGCAGGAGGCGAAGGAACATCGACCGAACCGGGCAAAGTCCCGTCACCGCTGGACCGCAGCCGCACCATGCGCCGGCCTGGACCGCAGCCGGACCAGCCGTCGCCGGGGGCTGGTGAGGTCGGTTCGAGAGGCCGGGCAACCGGCCAGGATCGGCGCTACCCGGATTCACGACCCGAGCGTACCCTGTCGCCGGATCAAGGCGAACCGACGACCGGGACCACCCCGGGCAGTCGCCAGCGCGGACCGACGTTGCAGGGAGGAGGAGAGCCGCAGGGTTCGCAGCCGGGAGGCCGGGCCATCCAGGTTCCAAGAAACGAGACCCAGCGGGTCCGACCGCCTCAGAGCGGACGCGAGCTCCAGAGCCAGCAACCGGGAGGCCCAGCCATCCAAGCCCCGACCAGCGGGAACCAGCGGACCGTCCCTTCGGGCACGGGTGGTGAGGTGCGCCGACCGGCAGCACGGACCGTAAGTCCGCCGGTGGAAGCGAGCCGAAGGGCAGTTGGGCCGCAGGCGGTGGCACCAACGCAGCGATCGGTGGCGCCGCCCCAGCGGGCCGCCCCGCAGCAGCCACGCGCACCGCGTCAGAACCAGACCGTCATCCAACCTGCGGAACCGCCACCGGCTGGCAGTACGCCAGCACCTCAGGCACCGCAGCTTGACTCCAGGGCTCGGGGCGGTGGCGGCGGTCAAGGTCAACCGAGGGGCCGGGGGCGAGGCGCACCCGGCGAGTAATAACTATCGTCATCAGGCTTGAGGGGAAACCGGGAGGTTCTGTGATGAGTCGGGATGCTGTTTACTGGATCGAAGCCTTACAGCTTTCCAGGCACCCTGAAGGCGGCTATTTCAGGAGAACCTATGAGGCGAGGGAACGAATCGCGGGAGAGCATCTCCCGGAGCGATTTCGTGGCCCTCGCCTGTTCGCCACGGCCATCCATTACCTCTTGCCGGGCCACGAAGTCTCGCGGTTTCATCGTCTGAAAGCCGATGAGATCTGGCATTTTTATGCTGGCAGCGCCCTGACCCTCTATGTGATCGATGACTCGGGAACACTTCTACGCTGGAGACTGGGAGCTGACCCTGAACACGGCGAACGCTTCCAGATTTCTATTCTCGGCGGTTGCTGGTTCGGGGCGATCGTCGATGACCCCGCATCCTACTCGCTGCTGGGATGTACGGTGGCGCCCGGCTTCGAATACGAGGATTTTGAATTGGGTGACCGTGAGAGCCTGCTGGCAGCCTATCCGGAGTATCGCTGGATTATTGAAAAACTCACCGTTCAGGGATAGCGCATGAAGCTTTGGGTGGACGCCGACGCCTGTCCGGGAGCGATCAAGGAGTTGATCATCCGCGTCGCCAGGCGCCTCAAGATCCCGACCGTGTTTGTCGCCAACAAGTTCATCAGTCTGCCTGATTCAGCCTATGTTTCCACCATGCGCGTCGCCATGGGGCCGGAAGTGGTAGACGACACCATCGCTCAAGCTGCCGAAGCCGGCGACTTTGTCATCACCCAGGATATTCCCCTGGCAGCAGTTCTCGTTCCGATGGGGATCATCGTTATCAACCCCCGTGGTGAACTTTACACCAGCGATAATATCGGAGAGCGACTCTCCCTTCGCAATTTCATGCAGGGGCTGCGGGAAGCCGGGCAAGTCACCCCCGGTCCCGGAGAATTCGGTCCAAAGGAAAGGCAGCGGTTTGCCGACACCCTCGACAGGGAACTCACCAGGCAGCGGAAGCAAGCTGGCAACACTGCCCGCCTGGAACCTTGGCCGCGGTAGGGGATAACGGTTTGACCCGAGCCTGCCCCACACCGCGTCAGGCATCCCGCTCGCTTCTCCTCACCGCTCCACCCTATCGTCCCCGCCGGTAGGCCACTGCCAGCTCCTGGTCCCACTTTGCCAGACGCGATTTGCCGCTGCCCCCCGGGTTGCCGCTTCCCTTGCTGCCCCTGGGGCTGAATGAGCGGCGACCGGCCTTCCCGGCCTTGCCGGAGCCTCCCATAGAAGGAGGGCTTGGCCGCTGGGTGCCGTTGCGCCCGCTGCTTAGCCGGTTCAGAGGGTGAGCGGGTTCAAGGCCGGGTATGACGTGCATGGTGAGAGCCCGGCCGAGGTAGCGTTCGATCCGGTCGAGATAGCCAAGTTCACCGTGTGACGCAAACGATATCGCAATCCCAGACTCGCCGTTCCGACCCGTCCGGCCGATGCGGTTGACGTAGTCTTCGGCCAGGCGCGGCAGATCGAAATTGATGACATGGCTGATCCCCGCAATATCAAGGCCGCGCGCCGCCACGTCGGTTGCCACCAGCAGCCGGATCTTTCCCTGCCGCATATTCATCATCGTGCGGTTGCGGGCATGCTGGGTCATATTCCCGTGGAGGGCGGCCGCCCTATACCCCTGCCGGTTGAGATCCCCGGCGAGGCTGTCGGCGTCGCGTTTGGTGGCGGAAAAGATGATGGCCCTGGTTACCGTCGTATCGGCACAGAGGTGCTGCAACAGGCGATTCTTGTGCTGAATGTTGTCTGCTACATGCAACCGTTGCTCGATGCTGTCGTGGGTAATCCTGCCGGGCGCCACCTCAACCCGCTCGGGGTTCTCCATCAGCTTTTGGGCCAGGCTGGTGGTTGCACTTCCCAGCGTCGCCGCAAAGAGCATCTTCTGGCAGCCAGCCGGCACGGCGGCGGCGATTCGTTCGACATCCTCGATGAAGCCCATATCCAGCATCCGGTCGGCTTCATCCAGAACCAGCATTTCAAGCCGGGAAAGATCGATCAGTTTGCGGCCCATGTGATCGAGCAGCCTGCCCGGGGTTGCAATGATCATCTCCGGGGATTGAGAAAGAGCCCTGATCTGCTCCCGGAAGGGCATCCCGCCGAAAATGGCCACGCTCTTGACCTTCAGGTACCGCCCGTAGGTGCGGGTGGCCTGCGTGATCTGGTCGGCCAGTTCGCGGGTCGGGGTCAGCACCAGGACGCGGGGACCGCCTTTATCGCCGCGGCCTGCGCTTGCCAGCCGCTGGAGTGCGGGCAGGAGAAAAGCCGCCGTCTTGCCGGTACCGGTCTGGGCGGAGGCAATGACGTCGCCTCCGGCGAGCGCCTTGGGAATGGTCTCAACCTGGACCGGGGTGGGGTGATGATGGTTGCATTGGGCCAGAGCCTTAAGAATGGGTGAAACCAGCTGTAATTCTTCAAACGACATCAAAAGCAATATCCTTCATTGGTTCTGAACCCGAACCGCTTGCGCGCAAGCGTCCTTGGGGGGCCTTCCCTCGGCGAGCACAAAGCGGCAAAGGGCCTTTCCGCAAGCGGCGAAGGCACAGCGCATCCGAGCCAGAAACCCGGTTAAAGAGTGAAAATCCCAGGCTGCAGAAACCGGCGCCGTGACGGCGCTACGGATGCAGCACATCTGAGACGACGGGCTTAAACCATCGTCGCTAACCAGAAGTGCTGCCGCATAAGAGAGGCGTACTCAGAACAAAGGTCAGTGATCGATGATGCCTGATGGCAGGGAAGACTTACCGAGGTCCGCAAAACCATTCCTACCAGAGTCTCAAACAACGTGGAAGGTACTATACACCCCCAACCGCAAAAGGCAAGGTGCTATTCTTGAAATGACGAATCGGGGTTCTCGCTGCATGGGGGACCCTCAATTTTGGATCTTTGACACCCTCTCAACCGTGAAGGAGTTTGCAGATTACCACGGAAGCAATCACCGCCACCAGATCCGCAATGATTCCCGCTGCCAGCGCATGCCGGATGCGCTTGATCTGTACGGCCCCAAAGTAGACGGCGATCACATAGAAGGTGGTCTCCGAAGATCCCTGGATGGTTGATACCAGGTAGCCCGTGTAGCTGTCCGGGCCAATGGCGGGATCTTTGATGAAGGAGGCCAGGACGGCGAAGGCTCCAGAGCCGGAAAGGGAGCGAAGGATGGCCAGGGTGAGCCCTTCCGGGGGAAGCCCCAGCAGGTTGGTCCACCCGCCCATCCCCTTCACCATGATTTCCATGGCTCCGCTGGCACGGAACATGCCGATGGCCACCAGAATCGCCACCAGGTAAGGGATGATCCTCACCGCAACCTGGAAGCCTTCCCGGGCACCGTCCACCAGCACTTCGTAGACGCGTACCCCTCGCACCAGGCCAAAGGTGAGGAAGCCGAGCATGAGCCCGGGAATGATCCAGGGCGAAATCGCTCTGCCATAGAAAATCGTGAGGGGAATGACCGCCACCACCGCTCCCAACGCCAGAAAGCTGACCCAAAGCGGATAGCCTTCCCCTGCCGCTTCCGGCGCCGCTGCCTGGTCCGTGACAACTGCAGGAGCATCCTGCATACCGTCTTCCGCCGTAGCAGGTTCATGAGCAACTCGGACCGGAAAGAGATCCCTCAGCACCCTGGTCACAAAGATGGCGGAGATGGTGGCCACGATCGAAGCAAAGAGGGTCGTGGGAAGGATTCCCGCCGGGTCGGCCGAGCCCGCGGAAGCTCTCAAAGCAATGACTCCGGTCGGAAGCAGGGTAACGCTCGCGGTGTTGATGGCAAGAAAGAGTACCATGGCGTTGGTAGCCGTCCCCGGGTGTGGATTGAGCGTGTTGAGTTCCTGCATGGCACGGATGCCGAACGGGGTGGCAGCATTCCCCAGGCCCATGACATTGGCGGAAAGGTTGAGGATCATGGCTCCCATGGCGGGATGTTCGGGCGGCACGTCGGGGAAGAGCCGAACCATCAGGGGACGGAGGAGGCGCGCGATGACCCTGAGAAGGCCGCCCGCCTCCGCCACTTTCATGAGCCCGAGGAAGAGGGTCATGACTCCCACCAGTCCGAGTGCCAACTCCACGGCCCCTGCAGCCGAATCCACCATGGCCCGGGTGAGGCGCTCCATGGGGGAATCCATCCCCGCAACCGGAATCCAGGTGAGCTGGCGCCAGGCGGCGGTGCCGAAAGCGATCAGGACGATGCCGAAAAAGACAACGTTCATGCGAGATGTCTGCCAGTACCAGGTCGGGTTGGAGCTTCGCAGGAACTGGTGCTGAGACACCGTCGCGGGTCCCTCACCGGATCATTTGGCGGCGGCCTTTTCCGGCTTGATCCAGGAGGTCTGTTATCCTCCGACGCTAATCCTGCCATCCCGGTTGAAGTCCATTATGTCAAAGCGTTTCGCGGTGTCTGCGGCGCTCTCCCTTCTCCTCCTTCGATGAGGACAACGAAGCCTTTTACCAGAATTTGGCGACGTCGACCATTCCTTTGAAATACCTGAGCTCTTTGGTCAGCTCCTCAAACATTCTGGCATTGGTGATGGCCAGTGCTCCCAATTCACCCAAGGCGCACGCGAAATCCACTTCATCCATGGTGAATTCCCGGCGCTCGCGGGTCACCAGACGCATCACCCCGATGACTTTCCCTCCTCTGGCCTTCATGGGGATGGTCAGCATGCTGGCAATCCCCTCCTCCTTGGCCTGCTGCGGATACTGCATGCGGGGATCGTTGCCGGCATCCAGGACGAGCACCGGGGTTCCCGTCATGGCTTCGGCCACACTCTTATCCATATCGACCTGCCCCTTGTTGATGTACTTCTGGCTTACCCCAACCGACGCCATCCATTCCAGGGTGTTGGTCTTGGGACTGACCAGGCGGATGGTCCCCCCCTTGAGGCCCAGGACCCTGACAATCTCGGTCAACAGGTAATTGAGCATTTCCGGCAGTTCCATGGTGGAACTCAGGAGCTTGCTGATCTCCTGAAAACTTCGGAGAGCGATTCTTTCATCAAAAGCCATGGCCATTTCTCCTTTGTGAGTTGAAGTCAGTCCAAATTGAAAATGCTAGACCCAAGGCGGCACATCTTGCATCGCTCCTGGAACGAGGAGCGCCCGGACAGCCGCTACTCTTTTGGCTTCGGTCGCTTGAAGGTCAGGGCAAGCAGCAGACCGACGATCAGGAGACCCGCGGCGACATACAGGGCAACTCCCTTGACCGCGGCAAAGACGAGCGGTCCGACGATCCCCGCCGCACCCCAGGCGGTCAGCATGATGCCATAAACCTTGCCGATGTACCCGGGCCCGAAGGAATCCGCGGCAAAGGCCGGCATGGTGGCAAAGCCGCCACCGTAGCAGGCCAGCAGGTAACAGGCGATGACCGTGAAAACCAGTTCGCTGCCGATGTAGGGCAAGGTGACATAGAGGACCGCCTGGGTGATGAACATGGTGATGAACACGTTGCGTCGTCCGATGGCATCCGACGTCCAGGCCCAGAAGAGCCTTCCCAAGCCGTTGAAAATCGATGCATAGGCAAGGATCGAGCCCCCGGCCAGGGCAAGGGCGGCGGCACTGATGGTTGGTTCCGCCTTCTTAATGACGTCCTGAGCCATGGGCGAAAGTTGAGAGATCAGGCCGAGGCCGGCGGAGACGTTCAGGAACAGCATTCCCCAGAGCATCCACCACTGCGGGGTCTTGACGGCTTCATCAAAGGTATACGATTCGGTTACCGACACCCCGGAGGCTGTCTTGGGAGCGAAGCCGGCCGGGAGCCATCCTTTGGGGGGGTTCTGGTAAAGCTGCGCCGAGGCCGTGACCAGGACCAGGAAGATCGCCCCCCAGATATAGAAGGTATTGGCCACCCCCAGAGAAATCACCATCGGGGGGGCGATCTTGCCCATGAAGAAGGCACCCGCTCCAAATCCCATTACGGCAAGGCCGGTTACCAGCCCCCGCTTGTCCGGAAACCAGCGAATCAGGGTCGCGATCGGGGTAATATAACCAAACCCATTGCCCAGCCCCGCAATGAAGCCGAACCCGAGATAGAGGAGCCAGATGCTTCCGAGTTGGTCGGCGAGACCTGACAGCAGGGTTCCCGCACCAAAGAGAAGACCGCCGATCGTGGCCACGAATTTGGGACCTCTCTTGTCCACCAGGGTGCCACCAAAAGCCGCAGCGACCCCGATCATGCCGATACAGATCATGAACGTCACCTGGGTGGCCGTCTCCCCCCAACCATGCGCCGTCATCAACGGTTTCTTGAAGACCGACCAGGCATAGACGGTGCCCAGGCAAAGCTGCATGACGATCGCCGCAACGGCAATCCACCACCTTTTTCCCTCAAGATTCTCGGTACTCATGTGTTCTCCTCCATGGTTGGATGGCAAAGCAATTCAGAACGCTATTCAAGGGATAGGCAACAGAGAACCATTAGAAGATACTCACCCCCGCCGGAAGAGTGCCTGATTCGCTTGTCCGGGGTGGAGCGTAGTCAGCCAATTCTTGGGAAATGATAGCGCGTCAGCTTACGGGAAATCACTCTCGCCAGGCTCGACCTGCAAGGTCTGACAAAGCCCCGGCACCTGTTCCACGCATCATGATCGATGGCAGTACTTCCAATTCGAGGAGACCATTTGAGCCGGTAGATTCACCACATGTGAGGGAAAGAAACCACTAAAAGGCTATCTCAAAGCACCAGAGACTGCAATGAAGATGATTCCAAAGCTGGGGATCGAAATCCTTCTCAAACCATTCTTTCGCTCGTTCCCAAGCTGCCGCTTGGGAACGAGCTCACCCAGTACCGGGTTGATCTTTTCTGTCGGTTCCTGACGATCCGGCGAATCAGGCCGCCTTTTCCAGCTTCACCGCGCACACCTTGTACTCGGGAATCCTGGCAATGGGATCATTGGCCGGGTTGGTCAGGATGTTGGCGCACGTTTCCACAAAATGGAACGGCATGAAGACCATTCCGGGAGTCACCCGCTTGGTACAGTCCACCCGCGTCACCATTTCTCCACGCCGGGAACTCACCTTCACCTTGTCGCCCGCCCTCACTCCAAGTTCGTTAGCATCCTGCGGGTTGATCTCGAGGAAGCCCTCGGGCATTTCCGCATGAAGTGAGGGTGAATTGCGGGTCATGGTACCGGTATGGTAGTGGACGTGAATCCGTCCGGTGGTAAGCCAGAAGGGGTATTCGGGATCCACTTCTTCCGCCGGCGGCTTGAAATCGATGGCATGAAAGAGCCCCAACCCGCGCGAGAATTTGCCCTGGTGCAGCACTTTCGTGCCCGGATGGTCTTTGTTGACACAGGGCCAGAAGAGGCCTTCACCTTCGAGGCGGTCATAGGTGATGCCCCCATACGACGGGGCGACCTGGGCCACTTCCGCCATGATCTCAGCCGGGGACTCATACTTCATGGGGTAACCAAAGCGGGTCGAAAGATCCTGGAGGATCTCCCAGTCCGCCCGGGACTCCCCGACCGGCTCGATGGCTTTGCGGACCCGCTGCACGCGCCTTTCCGTGCTGCTGAAGGTGCCGTCCTTTTCGGCAAAGGAGGCCCCCGGCAACACCACATGGGCCAATTCCGCCGTCTCGGTAAGAAAAATGTCCTGGACTACCAGCAGTTCCGCTTTGCCAAGGGCTTTCTCCACGTGATGCACATCGGGATCGCTCACCATGGGATTTTCGCCCACGATATAGACCGCCTTGACCGTCCCCGCCGAGAGGCCCTCGAGGACGCCCGGAATGGTCAGCCCGACCTTGTCGGACAGTTTGGCGTTCCAGGCGGTTTCGAACTTCTTCTTAACATCCGGATTGTTCACGGGTTGGTAGGCCGGATAGACGTTGGGCAGCCCACCCATATCGCAGGCCCCCTGGACGTTGTTCTGGCCGCGCAACGGGTTGACGCCGGTCGATTCCCGGCCGATATGCCCGGTCAGCATGGACAGATTGGCCAGGGATTTGACATTGTCCACACCCGTCGTATGCTGGGTAATACCCATGCAGTAGACCAGCGAGCCGGCCTTGGCCTTGGCGTACCATTCGGCGATGGTGCGAATGTCATCGGCCGAAACCCCGGTAATCTCCGCCGCACGCTCCGGTGGAAACTGTTCGACCACCTTGCGGAGTTCCTCGAAGCCCTCGGTCCGCTCCTTGATGAAGGCCTCGTTGTGCCAGCCGTTGGTCAGGATGACATTCATGATCCCGTTGATCAGTGCCACATCGGTGCCAAGCTTGTGCTGTACATACAGGTCGGCATTCTTGGCCAGAGGCACGCGGCGGGGATCGATCACCACCAGTTTCGCCCCTTTGGCCTTGGCGCGAAAAAGGCGGGTGGCAACCAGCGGATGGTTCGAGGGTGTGTTGGAGCCGATCACGATGATGCAATCGGCGTTCTCGAGTTCGGCGATGGAGTTGGTCATGGCTCCACTACCAAAGGAGGCGGCAAGCCCTGCCACCGTCGAGGAGTGTCAGAGGCGGGCACAGTGGTCGACGTTGTTGGTCCCCACTGCCGCTCGGGCGAACTTCTGGATGAGATAGTTCTCCTCGTTGGTCACCTTGGCCGAGGCCAGAAAGGCAATGCTGTCAGGTCCGTTGGCCTCTTTAATCTCCTTCAGCCGTTTGACGGTAAAGTCCAGCGCCTCATCCCAGGAGACCGGGGTCAGCTTGCCGTCTTTGCGCAGCAGCGGCTGAGTCAGGCGGTTGGGGCTCTCAACGAATTCGTGCACACTCCAGCCTTTGACGCAGAGCTTACCTTCATTGAGATTGCTGGTCTTGCAGGGGATCGTGTTCACCAGGTGGCCGTCCAAAACCTCGAGATAGAAAGTGCACCCGCAGCCACAGTAAGTACACGTGGTCAATACATTTCGGTAATCCATAAAATGCTCCTCTCAGTGTTGTGGGGCATCACCGAGGCCGTGAATGGTCAGGCTGGCCTTGGGTTCGCCATAGCCCGGCCGATACTGGTATTCCTGGTCAACGAGGTCTGCGATCTTCTTATAGAGCGTTCGCAGCGGGATATCCGCAGGGCAGGCTTCACTACAGAGCCCACAGTCGATGCATCTTCCTGCCATGTGGAGCGCGCGGGTGATGTGGAAGATGGGATTTTGCGGCGGCAGCGTACCGACGTTCACAAAATCCTTGCTTCCCAGGGTGCATTCCTTGCAGTAGCACATGGGACAGACATCCCTGCATCCATAGCACTTGACACATTTGGCGAACTCGGCTAGCCAGACCTTGAAACGCTCTTCCATGGCCATGGCCTCGATCTGGGCCACCCCGGCAAAGGGCCGCCCCTCGGCCTGCTCCCCAGCCACATACTCATCGGGATAGGGCTTCATGCACTCACAGGCATCAGCCAGTTCCTGGGGGCAGGCCAAGCCAACGGGGACCACCCGTGCCGGATCGAGCTGGTTGGACGCAATCAGGGTTTTCAGTCCGCGCTCGTCACAGCCTCGCACCAGTACGCCGAAAGCGTCGTCCTGATAACAACGGACCAACCTGATGAGCTGCTTATTGAGCGAATAGCGGGTATCGCCGGGTTTTGCCCCATCGCCGACGGACATTCCGTCGAGGTCATTGGGATCTGTAAAAAGGTAAGGCCCGACGTGGCCGTACCTTTCGCGGAGACCGAGAAAACCTTTGATCTTGCCGGACGCCAACAGTTCCTGAACTCTTGCCTTGATCTTTTCAACCATAAAAAGAGCCTTTCTCATTGATCCTTGACAGCCCAATCAATGCCAGTCTCCATCAGGCCACAGCCTTCAACGGGGAGGGTCCCAGGGCTTTGATCTGGTTGCTGAAGTCGGTAACAATCTCGACCAGTTTGGGAGCTTCGGCGGACGATACCCATTCCACCCTGAGCCGCGCCGGGTCGTTTCCGGTAAAGGCGAGCAGGTTCTTGATCACCGCCATCCGCTTGGCCGCGTTGAAATTGCCTTCCATGTAGTGACACTCACCCAGGTGGCATCCCAGCACCAGCACGCCGTCAGCACCTTTGGAAAGGGCGCGCACCACCAAGTCGGGACTGACCATCCCGGAGCACATCATCCGGACGATACGCAAATTGGGAGGGTACTGCGAACGACTGACCCCAGCCAGGTCAGCAGCGGCATACGCTCACCACGTGCAGAGGAATCCCACGATCGTGGGAACATACTCATCGGACATGGGGGAAAACTCCTTTCCTAACTGTTCCATAACTGACGTAATGATTATCGACCATTACTCTTACGCCGCTTCGAGCGCTGCATCCACCTGGGCCTGGAGCTGCGTGCGGGTGAACCCGCAAACCACCACGCCCCCTTTGGGGCAGGTGGCGGCGCATACTCCGCACCCCTTGCATAACATTTTATCGACCTTGTTGCGCTTGAGTTTCTGCCCGTCTTGTTCGTACTCCTCGAGACTGAGCGCGTGGTAGGGGCAGAGCTCGACACAGGCACCACAGCCGTCGCAACGCTCCGTCACCTGAGAGATCAAGGCGCTGGCCACCAGCTTGTCTTTGAACAGCACGGTCGCAGCCCGCGACGCCGCCCCCAGCCCCTGGGCCTGGGCTTCCCCTACGGTTGCCGGATAGCGGGCCGTCCCGCACAGGAAGACCCCGTCGGTGGCAAAATCCAACGGCCGCAGTTTGGCATGGGCCTCCAGGTAGAAACGATTTTGGTCCACGGGAATGCGCATCAGATTGGCAACCTCCTGGGCATCCTCAGGGGCCACCAAGGGGGTCGAAAGCACCAGCAGATCGAACGGAATTTGCTCCACCTCGCCCAGCAGCGGCTGATAGACCTCTACCACCCCGTCCTTCACCACCGGCGGCCGGCCCACATCGTAAACGTCGTAGTGAACGCCCTTGCCGCGCGAATCCCAGAGCGTCCGCTCGTTGTCGGTGCCATACATCTGAATGTCGCGATAGAGGATATGGACGTAGGCCTCGGGATTGAGCTCTTTGATGTACAGGGCATTCTTGATGGCCGTCTGGCAGCAGATCCGCGAACAATAGGTGCGCTCGGGGGATCTGGCGCCCACACACTGGATCATGACCACCCGTTTGGCGTCGAGGGTGCCGTCCCGAAGCTTCTCTTCCAGTTCAATCTGGGTGATCACATTCTTCCCGTTGTACCCGTACAGTCCTTCGGGAGTGAACGGCAGCGCTCCGGTGGCAACGACAATGCAGCCCACCGTTTCCGTCTGCAACTCACCACTCTTGTCGCGAATGGTCACCTCGTAATTGCCAACCACCCCGCTCACCGCCGATACTTCACTCTCCAGCAGCGCCTTGGCCCTTGGCTTGGACTTAAATTCCGCAACCAGCGTGCCCACCAGCTCGGAAGCCTTTTCGCCGCCCGGGCCAATGCGGTTGATCCGACGCAGCAGGCCGCCAAGCTCTGCCTGCCTTTCCACCAGGATCACTTCCATCCCCATGTCCGCCAGCGCCCCGGCGGCCGACAGCCCGGCCACCCCGCCGCCAATGACTACCGCCCGGCGCACCAGGGAAGACTCGATGTCCTCCGCCGGTTCGAGGAACCTGGCCTTGGCCACCGCCATCCGGATCAGGTCTTCGGCCTTCACCATGGCCAAGTCCCGATCCTGCGCGTGAACCCAGGAGCACTGGTCCCGGATGTTGGCCATTTCGAAGAGATACTGGTTCAATCCCGCCTCGGCGCACGCGCTCTTGAAGAGCGGCATATGGGTGCGCGGCGAACAGGACGCCACCACGACGCGGGTGAGCCCATGTTCCTTGATGGCATTCATGATCTCGGCAATGCCCGCTTCGGAACAGGTGTAGAGATTGTTCTTGGTAAAAACCACGTTGGGCAGCCCGGACGCATACTCGGCCAAGCCCGCGCAGTCCAGGAGGCCCGCAATATTGGAACCGCAATGACAGACAAAAACGCCGATCCGCGCATCCTTGGTGTTGAGCTCTGCTGTCTTCTCCGTATCACCACTCATTGACTTGTTCTCCTTCAGGAGGCGAGACGTTCGGTCTCAGAACCTGACAGAACCTGAGCTGCCCTGGCCGCAGCACTGCTGGCCTGAGCAACCGATTCCGGAATATCCATAGGACTTACCGCACAGCCGCAGACGAAGACCCCCGGCCGCGAGGTGCTGAGCGGCGGATAGGAGGCGGTCTTGATGAACCCGAAATCATTGGTTTCAATGCCCACGGTGGCCGCCATTTTGACTATCCCTTCACTGGGCTGGCAGGCAGTGGCCAGAATCACCAGGTCCACCGGCAATTGCTTCACCTGGCGCTCTTTGGTGTCCTCATAAACGAGGATGGGAGTGTGATCTTTGTCCTCGTAAATTTCGGCCACCCGGCTCCTGATGAACTTGATCCCGGAACCGGCACCACGATTGCGGTACTCCTCGAAGTTCTTTCCGACCGCGCGGATATCCATGCCGAAGATGTAAACTTCGGCGTCCCTGTCATGTTCGAGGCCAATTATGGCCTCCTTGACGGCGTGCATGCAGCAAAAGCCTGAACAGTACTTATTGAAGCGAATGTCGCGGGACCCCACACACTGGATGAAGGCCAGCCGGTGAGCACCCTCGATCTGGTCGACTTTCGCCTTCATGGCCTCGAGCTTTTCCGTGGCGGCGCGGGAAACCTTAACCTGCTCGGCCCACTTGTCGTACTCTTCGCCTTGCAGTTCACCGGCCTCATACTTGGCATAGAAATCGGCGGAACTCATCCCGCCTTTCTTTTCCAACTGTTCGAGGCCCTTGGCCGCTTTCTGCTGGCTCTTTTCCGCCTCGGGCAGAGCATCCATCAGGGCCAGGTCCGAACGGCGATAGACGTGACCATGCGTGGGGCCGCTGGCAGAGAGGAACCGTTCGAATTCCAGGGCGGTGACCACGTTGGGCAGTCGCCCGTAACCATATTCCGGGATTTTCGTCGCATCGAAGAGATCATAACCGGTGGCCACAATGATGGCCCCCACATCGAATTCGATGATCTGTTCCTGCTGCTTGTAGTCGATGGCGCCGGCCTGACAGACCTTGGCGCAAACCCCGCACTTCTTCCCCTGGAGCTGTCGGCACACATTGGCGTTGATGGTATAGGCGGACGGAATCCCCTGGGCAAAATACTTATAGATGGCCTTCGCTTTGCCAAGCCCGAGGTTGTAGGCGTCGGAAGTTACCGTCGGACACTTTTCCGCACACGTCCCGCAGCCCGTGCATTTCTTTTCATCCACATAACGGGCTTTCTTGCGAACCGTGATGTGAAAATTCCCCATTTCGCCGTCAATTTTTTCAATCTCTGAGTAGGCCAGCAACCGGATCTTGGGATGTCGACCGACATCCATCAGCTTCGGCGCCAGGATTCAAAGAGCACAATCATTGGTGGGAAACGTTTTGTCAAGCTGCGACATCTTGCCGCCAATGCTTGGCAGACGCTCCACCAGATGCACCTGGAACCCCATTTCACCCAGGTCCAGAGAGGCTTGCATGCCCGCAATTCCTCCCCCAATCACTAACACGTCGCGATTCACGAGTAGGGTCTCCTTCTGGGTTTCAAACCATCCGACATTATTCTACGTGCTTTAAAAGAAAAGCAAAGAGATCGATCACTTCCAGGTCGGTCAAATCGGTATTCTGCCGACCGCAACTCAGATGGATGCGGCATTTGGGACAACTTGTGATGACCGTGTGTGCTCCAGCCTCCCGCGCTTCCTGGAGCCTTTCGATTTGGATGGACTTGGAACAATTGGAGCATTCCATCCAGGCACTGGTACCGCAGCAGAGGGCATTTTCGCGGTTGCGCGGCATTTCTTCGAACCCGGCGTCGGGAACAAGCCGAATCAGCTCCCGCGGTGCCTCGTAGATCCCGGCCACCCGGCCCAGTCGGCACGGATCCTGATAGGTCACTCCGCCCTTGCCGTTGTTCGCACAGGGCGAGAACTTCACTCCCGACCCCGGCAGTTCACGGGCGAAGAACTCGGTGACGTGAAGCACCTCAAAAGGCAAGTCGCCAAAGTGCTTGGGGATCTGATTCTTGAAGGTCGTATATCCCTCCGGGCAGCTGAAGAGAACGGTCTTGGCCCCTGAGCCGCGGATGACCTCGAGGTTCTTCTCGGCGAGCTTCCTAAAAGTGGCTTCGTCGCCGGCCCACAGGGCATCATGCCCGCAGCACCGTTCATCATTGCTGATGACCGGCTCGATCCCCATACGGTTGAGGATTCCGAGAACCGCTTTGGGCACTTCCAGGGAGCCCTCACCCGGCTTCAGGACGGCTTCGAAGTACGGGGCGCAGCCAACAAAGTAGAACACCTCTCCCGTGTCCTTGAAGGTTCCCGCCTCTTTTGCCCAGTCGGTGCGCTGCTGCTTGATGTTAGCGGTTTGCAGTGCCGCAATGGCCTGGAGCGTCCCATGATGACTCAACTGGGGCATATTCCCGGCATTGCGGGCCAGTTCCCGGTGGGCCCTGGCAAACTCCGGGAAGTCGATCTGCGCCGGACAACGAGTGCTGCAGCGGGCACAGGTCAGACAGGCCCAGAGCTCCCGCCCCTGCACCACCGTCTCGTCATGGTCCATCAACGAGCGTTTTATCATCTGGCGTGGCGAAAAAGAGGTCAACGATCTGCTGATGGGGCAACTGCCCGTGCAGACACCACACTCCATGCAATAACTGATTTGTTCCGGACTGATCATCATAGCTTCTTCCATCAGGGCATATTCGGTTTATGAGGAATCGTCGGCAGCCGCCTGCGTACAGCCCGGTCAGGCCGCACTCGCGACACTGCTATGCGCTTCGGCCAGCGGATTTCTACCCAGTTGCTTCAACAGCTCGGTGTAATTTCGAATCGTCTCGGCAAAAATCGGCCCCTCCGAAGCTGAAACCCATTTCAGAAAAAGATACCGTTCGTCCACACCCAACAGCCGGAGAACTTTATGGGTATCCTCAACCACCTTCAGACACTTTTCATTACCTCCCAGGTAATTGCAGTCGCCGATGTGTCACCCGGACACCATGACTCCGTCCACTCCTGCCTGGTAAGCGTTCAGCAGGAACGCATGATTGATTCTGCCCGTGCACATCAGACGAATGAGACGCACATTGGTGGGGTACTGCATGCGGCCTACCCCAGCCAGATCGGCGCCGGCATAGGCACACCAGTTACACACGAAGGCTACAATTTTGGGTTCGAATGTTTCAGACATTGACATTCCTCTCGGTTATCAGCTCAGGGCAAACAGCCTCAATCCAAACATCACCTGCTATAGGGCCCGAATCTCTGCATTCACCTGCGTGTCGCGGAAATGAGCCAGCGACGCTGCGCCGGTGGGACAAGCTACATTGCAGGCGCCACAGCCGGTACAGAGCGCCAGGTCAACCTTGGCCTGGCGGCGGCCGTCAGGCATATCCGTCACTTTCACGGCGTTGAAAAGACAAGTCTGCTCACATTCCCCACAAGCACGACAGAGCTCAGGATTGATCTGGGTCATCATGCCTTCTTTGACGATTTCCTTCTTGGACAGAATGGCAAGTGCCCGGGAAACCGCGCCCTTCGCCTGCGCAATAGCCTCGTTGGCAAAGGAGGGGCCTTTTGCCAGACCGCAGAGGAAATACCCGGCGTTCGGAAAATCCAGAGGTCGCAGTTTCAAATGCGCCTCCAGGAAGAACCCATCCTGATCGAACGGCACGCGCAGCGTTTCACCCAGTTTCTTGCCCTCCTCCCGCGGCCGAATGGCAGCGCTCAAAACGAGCAGATCGGCATCCAGACGAAACGGGCGATTGAGCTGAGCATCGGCCACCGTCACCTGCAAACGCTCACCAATGGCTTCGACTTTAGGCTTGTTTTCATATTCGAAGCGGAAGAACCGGACCCCTTTCTGCCGGGCATCCTGATACCTGAGCTCCTTGAAGCCGAAGGTGCGGATGTCGCGATAGAGCACCGATATCTGCGCCTTGGGGTTCAGCTCCTTGAGCTTCAGGCTGTTCTTCATAGCAGCCGTACAGCAGACGCGGCTACAGTAGGAATTGTCCGGTTCGCGGGACCCCACGCACTGAATCATGACCACCCGTTGGTACTTCGCGGCCCGTGTAGGCTCGTTTTGCAGCAGCGCTTCAAACTCATGCTGCGTCATCACCTGCGCGTGTTGCCCGTAGAGATACTCCGTCGGCTTGTATTCCTGGCCACCGGTCGCCACGATCACCACCCCGTGATTCAGCTCTTCGGTGTTCCCATTGTGGGTGATCGTACTCATGAAGTTGCCGCAGCTTCCGGTAATCGCGGTCACCTCGGCTTCTTTGTGGATAGTGATGAGCGGATTAGCTTCCACCTGCTTGATCAGATCCTGCACATACTTGTAAGGCGTCGATCCCTCTTCGGTATAGTAAAGGGTCTTGGAATTCCCCCCAAGTTCCGCACTGCGTTCCACCAGAACGGCGGGGAACCCCTGTTCCGCAATGGAGAGGGCTGCGGTGAGACCAGTCAAGCCACCGCCAATCACCAGTCCCCGCTGCACGACTTCGTAGGTATAGTCGCTCAGCGGCTCCAATAAGGCGGCGCGAGCCACCGACATGCGGACCAGGTCCTTGGCCTTGTTCGTTGCCGCCTCCGGTTCCGACATATGGACCCAGGAATCCTGCTCGCGGATGTTGGCCAAGTCGAACAAATAGGCATTCAACCCCGCTTCCCGCAGGGTGCTGCGGAAGAGCGGTTCATGGGTACGAGGTGTACACGAGGCTACAATGACTCGGTTGAGCCGATGTTCATCGATCAGCCGCTTGATTTCCTTCTGATTGTCAGTGGAGCAGGTGAACATGGCGCGGGTGGCATACTCCACTCCCGGCAGGGTCATGGCGTATTGGACAACCGCTTCCACATCCACCACCCCGGCAATGTTGATGCCGCAATGGCAGACGAAGACGCCGATCCGCGGCTTTTCCCCCCTGATATCGCGCTCCTCATAAACCGGCGGCGGCGTGATCATGGTCCCTCGCGCCTCGGCCAGGAGGGCGGTCGCACAGGCCGCGGCACTGCTGCTCTGCTGGACGGTATCGGGAATGTCCTTGGGTCCCTGCGAAACGCCGCAAACGAAAACTCCTGGCTTCGAGGTCGCCACCTGATCCATGGTATCGCTCGAGCAGAAGCCGAAGGGATTCAGCTCGACGCCCAGGGTCTTTGCGAGCTCTCCGGTGGAGGGATGGGCACAGAGACCGATCGAGAGCACCACCATATCGAATACTTCTTCTCGCAGGACGCTCTTGTCATCCGAATAGGTCACCATCAACTGGTCGGTTTCCGGCACCGGCAGGACACGGGAGACCATCGAGCGGACATAACGCACGCCGGTTTCGTCGCGGGCTCGTTCATAGAACCGATCGAACCCTTTACCCTGGGCGCGCATATCGATGTAGAAGATGGTGGTATCGATATCGGCTTCATGTTCTTTGGTGATCATGGCCTGCTTGGTTGCGTACATGCAGCAAACATAGGAGCAGTAGTCATTGCCGATGCTGCTGTCACGCGAGCCCACGCACTGAATCCAGGCAATCCGCTGCGGCTTCTTGGCATCCGAGAGACGCTGGATGTGCCCGCCAAAGGGACCGGCCGCGGAGAGAATGCGCTCGTACTCAAGGCTGGTGATCACATTGGGCCACAAACCATAACCCAGTTCAGGCTTGATTCGTGCATCGAACGGCTTAAAGCCGGGGGCGAAAATGACAGCGCCCGTCTTGATTTCCTCAACTTCCGGCCGCATGTCGTGGTTGATCGCTTTGGCCAGGCACGCATCCACGCACTGCAGGCACTCGCAGCAGACCATGCAGTCGAGACATTTCTGCGCTTCCGCCTTAGCCTGCTCTTCGGTCAACCCGAGCTCGACTTCGTCAAAGGTCGATTTCCGTTTGGCCATGGGGATGGTAGCCTGCTCGGCCCGAGGGACCTTCTCGATTTCTTCCGGAATCGGTCGGAAATCCTCCTGCGGGAAATCCAGCGGCTCACGCCCCGCGGCGATATCTTCTCCTTTGAGATAGCGACTGATGGAGATGGCCGCTTCCCGCCCATGGGCAACGGCGCCAATGGCGATCCACGGACCGGTCTGCGCGTCACCACCGGCAAAAACCCCGTCCTTTTTGGTAGCCAGGGTGATGGGATCGGCTTCGATAGTACCCTTGCGGGTCAAAGTCAGGCCTTCCTTCTCTGCCAGGAACAGCGAATCCGGGGCCTGGCCGATAGCGGGGATGATCAGCTCAGCCTGAACCTCGAACTCACTCCCGGCAATCGGTACGGGACGTCTTCGGCCGGAGGCATCCGGTTCTCCCAGCTCCATCCGGATGCACTTCATGCCAACTACCTTGCCGTCCTTGAGCATCACTTCGGCGGGGGCGGTGAGATATTGGATATCCACGCCTTCGGCCAGAGCATCCTCAATTTCGTTTTCGCGGGCCGGCATTTCGGTGCGGGTCCGGCGGTAGAAGATGCTCACCTTCGCCGCGCCCAGCCGCGTCGAGACGCGGGCCGCGTCAATGGCCACGTCGCCGCCACCGACAATGATCACCCGCTCCTTACCCAAGGTGAGCTCACCAAGGTTGGCCCGACGCAGAAACTCCACCCCGTGCATCACGCCTTCGGCGTCTTCGCCGGGAACGTTGAGCTTCTGGCTCTGATGGGCGCCAATGCCCACATAAACCGCTTTATATCCCTGAGCCTTCAGCTCATCGATGGTGAAATCCTTACCCAGGCGGGTATTGAATTTAATGTCTACCCCCAGCCGGGTGATGGCCCGGATTTCCTTCTCGAGAACCTCAGGCGGCAGCCGGTAGTCGGGGATGCCCACACGCAGCATACCGCCCGCTACCGGAAGGGCTTCAAAGATCGTAACCTGATAGCCATCGAGGGCTAGAAAATAAGCGGCCGTAAGACCCGCGGGACCGGAACCGATGATGGCCACCTTCTCGTCCCGTTTCTCAATCTCGGGAATCGGCAGCTCTTCGATATCCACCTGGTCTGCCACGAAGCGTTTCAGCGCGCAGATGGAAAGCGGGCTGTCCACCCCGCCGCGGCGGCAGGCTTCCTCACAGGGATGAGGGCAAATCCTGCCAATGACACCCGGTAACGGCAGGTTGCGCATGATGACTTTCATCGCCTCGACGTATTTTCCCTGGGCGATCAGGGCCACATACCCATGGGCATTGACACTGTTCGGGCAGGCATTGGTACAGGGTGATTTGTCTTTCTTATCGATGCTGAATCCCGCCGGGACCGCCTGGGGATAATTTCGATAGATGGCCTGGCGTTCGTTCAAGCCAAGGTTGAAGTCTGCGGGCATATTGATGGGGCACACCTTGGCGCATTCCCCGCAGCCCGTGCACTTATCCAGCATAATGTAGCGAGGATGGCGATTGAGCTTGAGGGTAAAATCCCCCGGTTCGCCGGATATGCCCTCGACGGTGGTCCGTGTCAAAATGTCGATGTTCCGATGGGTGGCAATCTCAACCAGCTTGGGGCCCATCATGCACGAAGAACAATCATTGGTGGGAAACGTCTTGTCGAGCTGTGACATCACCCCGCCGATATTGGGTTGTTCTTCAACAAGGTAAACTTTGAAACCGGAGTTCGCGATGTCCAGGGCGCACTGGATACCACCGATGCCTCCGCCAATAACGGTAACTGCACCAACCTTCTGTGCTCCAGCCATGCTTCTACTTCCTCAAGTTGTGAAAGACATGCATTCCGTTAGGCAACCAGCCTGGCCTCGCGAAGCAACGGGCGCGGGTCCGCGATGTGGCGCGAAAGCCACGATTCGACCGCCGGCATACCACAGGCGAGACCGATCAATTCCGTAAAATACAGAATGGGGGGAGCAAAATTGCGGCCCCAGTCCGCTTCAATCTGCTTCTGATACATGTCCAGGTTTGACTGACACATCTGGCATGAGACCACCATTGCCTGGGCACCCACCCGCTGTGCCATGTCATAAAGTTTGCCCACCAGCTTGTGCCCCATATCGGGGCGGGAGAGCATGAGGCTCGCCCCGCAGCAGTCGGTCTTGTAGGGCCAAGGAAGGGCTTTCCCGCCGAGAGCCTTGACAATCCGGTCCATACTCTGGGGATTCTCATAATCCACTGCTTTGGTGATATGCGGCGGCCGACTGGCCATGCAGCCATAGTAACAGACCACCTTGAGGCTCTCGAGGGGCTTCTTGACGTTCTCTCTTAGTTTCGCCAGCATTTCGTCGGTGGCAAAGAAGTTTGCCAGGTCCCAGATCTTGGGCGCGGGAGCATCCAACTGAATATCGTACTGGTGAGTCTTCTCTTCCTCGAGTGCCCACGCTGCCGTCTTCAGACGATTGTAGCAGAGCGGGCAGGGTACCAGCAGGTCGGGATTGGATTGGCGCGCCGCCAGTTTCAGGTTGCGGGCTCCAAGCTCGATACTGGCCTTGTGATTGATGCAGTGAGCGGCGGTCGCCCCGCAGCAGTTCCAATCCGAAACTTCCTGCAGTTGGATGCCGAAATGAGCGCAAACGTCGTGGATGGAGTCGGCATAGTCGCGAGCCGTACCTTCCAAAGAACAACCTGGATAGTAAGTGACCTTCATGATGGAGTTCCCTGTCTATTTTGATCTACGAAGAATGGCGGCAACCTCAGCCCTTCCTTCAATGGATGTGGGAAAAAGAGGCATACGGCCCTTTTGGAACATCTTCCATCCCAATTGAAGCTGGTCTTTCCACGCCCCCGTCTTGAGCATGCTGCCCATCTGCCCGCTACGGAGCATATAGGCTCCCATCAGACCGCCCTCGAAGACGCGACCCGTTTTGCGGAAGTTATCCAGGAACGTCTGGTGGAGCGTGACAATTTGGCGCTCCGGTACGGCGATTCCCTTCACCACCGCCATTTCTTTAAAGAAATCCATCACCTCCGCGATCCTCACGCCGTTGGGACAGCGCGTGCTGCAAGTCTCGCAGGAGGCGCACACCCAGATCGTTTTCGAACGCAGGACCTCTTCCTTCAAACCCAGGATCGCCAACCGAATGACCTGATCGGGAAAAAGATCCATGGCAAACGTGGCCGGGCAGCCATTGGTGCACTTGCGGCATTGGAAGCACTCGGAAACATTGAACGGTCCGGCAGCTTCCACCTCTTCCAGGAAATTAAAGTCAGGACTTAAACCAGTCTGCTGCATGTGAGTAAGATATCTCCTGTGAAGGATTGATGTGTCTTGTTGAGGAGCTTGTTCGTTGCCCACCATAAGCCGGCTACGGGTGAGGGCTCAGGTGCTTCACCAAAAAAAAGAGCGTCCTCCACGCAAACGCAAGGCGGACACTCCGTGATACCAAAAAGGGTTTCCAAACATACTCTCGCAACCCCACCTAAAAGCGACCATCACAACGACGCACACTCACGGTTCATGAGCAGCCGAAATCACCGACAACTCGAATTTCCGCAACCAATAAGAGAAGAGCTTGACGAGCGAGTTCTCAGCACAATTTACCATAAACAAGCGTCCAACTTCAACCGGTCATGCCCGCGAAAGCGGGCATCCAGGCATTTTTCTGGATTCCCGCCGGCGCGGGAATGACGTCTGGAGACGATGGTCACTTTATTCTGTGGCGCTGTACTCAGCTTCAGTATACCCTTGACTGAGGAACCGTCCCCCGCTCACATAACTCCATCACATTCATACAAGGAAACACATTCGCAGCAACCTTTTAGGCTCGTACAAGCTCGTATCACAAACCCCGGTGACTGGCAAGTGATTTTTTTATCAAAAAAGCCTGACGGGAAGATATTTATGTCAAGAAAAGCACATCTATGTGCTTTACAAAACATATATCAGCCTTCAATAGTATGCGACCAAGCCATTTGGGAGAGAACCCCCAGAATTTTCCTATTCCCTTGACCAATTTCAATCAAACACATACTTTCTGAAATTCACGGAGTAAGAGGGCGATGCCAGCATGATGACCTAAAAGGAAACGAGCACTCCATGGCAGTCATAGCCATAGTGGGCCGGCCCAATGTCGGCAAATCCACTCTTTTCAACCGCATGAGTCGTTCCAACCAGGCCCTGGTGGGCGATCTTCCGGGGGTGACCCGGGATCGCAACTACGCCCGGATAAGCTGGGAGGGGAGGACCTTTACCCTTGTGGATACGGGTGGCTACGTGCCCTCGGAGGGTTCCGGGCTGGAAGCCCTGACGCGCGAACAAATCCTGCTGGCTCTCGATGAAGCCGATATCATCCTGTTCGTGGCGGATGCCAAGTCGGGTCTGCACCCGGAGGATACGGATCTCGTTCAGTTGCTCCGCCGGACCGCGAAACCGGTTTTTTTTGCAGTCAACAAGATCGACGGCCCCGGACAGGAGCGCCATCTGGCCGAATTCTACGAACTGGGACTCGATCGGCTCTATCCCACCAGTGCCGCCCACGGCCATGGGATAGCGGAACTTTTGAGCGAGCTCGCTGCCTTTCTGCCTGAACCGCGCGAGGAGGCTGAAGGCGAGCAAACCATCGAGGCGATCAAGGTGGCCATCATCGGCCGCCCCAACGTCGGCAAGTCAACTTTGGTCAATCATCTGCTGGGATCTCAGCGGGTCATTGTGAACGCCACGCCCGGCACCACCCGCGACGCGGTGGATTCGGTCCTCGAACATCGCGGCCAACGCTATCTCCTCATCGATACAGCCGGCATCCGCCGCAAGGGCCGCATCCGGGAGAAGCTCGAAAAGGTCAGTATCTTGAGGGCCCTGCAGAGCATCGACCGAAGTCATGTGAGCATGATTCTGATCGATGCTGTCGAGGGCATCACCGATCAGGACCTGCATATTGCGGGATATATTCAGGAACGCTATCGCGGTTGCATCGTCGGCATCAATAAATGGGATGCCGTGGAAAACGACCGAAAACTGACCAAGCGCCTGCTCGAAGAGGTGCGCGACCGCTTCCGCTTTTCCCCCTTCGCCCCCGTCATCACCTTCTCGGCGCTCAGCGGCAAGCGGGTCGCCAGAATCATTCCGACGGTTCGCGAGGTCTTCCAGCAATACAATCAGCGGGTCACCACCGGCGTTCTCAACCGCGGGCTGGCAGAAGCCCTGCGCCGGCATGAACCGCCGGTGGTCAAGGGGCGACGCCTCAAATTCTTTTACGCCACCCAGGCCTCAACCCGCCCCCCAACCTTCGTCCTGTTTTGCAACTATCCCGATTCGATTCACTTTTCCTATGAACGCTATCTCACCAACCAGTTCCGGGAAGCCTTCGGGCTTGATAAATCGCCTCTCCGCCTCATTTTTCGACGGCGGGAACGACGGGAAAAGGGAGCTTAGATTTCGCCAGGAGGCTCTTTCCGGCTCAGTTCCCGGGTCAGTTTCGCAGGGAGTTCCGCAAAGGTTTTCGCCTCGTCCTGGCGGCTCCGTTTCCTGCAGCCGGCACTGTAGATCCGGCATTTGCGCCCGAGTACCCGCAGTGCCTGGTCCTGCTGGTGGGCAGTGAGGGGTTGGACGCGCAGCAGCCTGGCGAGCGCCAGAATGCGGTAGCGATCCAGCGCCGGGACGGTGCTGGAAAGCTGGTCGGGATGCCCCCCCCGCTTCACGGTCAAGGGCTCCTCTACCAGCCCGATGGGGTGGCGGCAGCCAACACGCAGCCAGAGATCGTAGTCTTCACAGGCGGGCAGGGATTCATCGAAAAGCCCGACTTCCTCAAACAGTGACCGATGAATGACCACGGCTGAAGGACTGACCAGGCAGCGTTCCAGCAGTCGTGGGAAACAATATCCCTGCGGTTTCCGATGATAGTGTCTGGGGTTCAGGCGGCGCCCGGATCGGAGCCAGGTTTCTTCCGTCTGGCAGATCTTGAAGCGGGGGTGAGTCCTGAAGAACTCGAGCTGTTTTTGGAGTTTTTGCGGCAGCCAGAGGTCATCGGAGTCCAGGAACGCCAGCCATTCCCCGCAGGCCATGCGGATGCCGGTATTGCGGGCGGCACTGACGCCGGCGTGAGCCTGGAACACCGGCCGGACGGCGACCCCCAAGGAAGTCAGGACGGTCGGGGTATCGTCCTCCGACCCATCATCGACCACGATCACTTCGAGCGCAACCGCTTCCTGCGCCAGGGCCGAAGCCACGGCCTCGGCGACAAGCCGGGATCGATTGAACGTCGGGATGATGACACTCACCAAGGTGTTGATTCCATATTCATCCACGAAGCCACACGAAGGACCTGAAGTGAATTCCAGTTCTTAAGATAATTCTTACGCCAACAACCCCCTACCGCATAGCGAACCAGAGCAGGGCAAGCCCGCCAAAGCCGATCAGAACCGATTCAATGAGCGTTTCGCAAAGGGGGTCCTCCCGCAGCCGGCTCGCGAAGCACCTGTGCAGCTGATAGCCATAGGCGGCCGCCACCGGCAGGAGAACATAGGCGAAGCCCGTAGCGAAGCCTGCGAGTGGCCCGATGACGGCGGAAAAAGCCAGGAGCGTGAGCACTCCGGTAAGGCACCAGGCCGTTCTTCTCTCCCCGACCAGAACCACCAGCGTCTCTCTCCCGACCAGACGGTCGCCGCGTACCGCCAGGAGATCCAGCAAAGCCGTCCGCACCAGCACGATCAGGAAGATCACCCAGAAGGTATAGAGCATGGACGCAAAGGCTTTGGTGAGGGACGACAGGTGCGGCGCAATGACCGTTACCGCAGCCCAGGCGATGGGCACGGAAAACGTTTTCGAAGTGGGAATATCCTTGATTTTCAGCGCCGAAAGGTTCTGCCAGCGGGCGGGGAGAATCACCGGGACGGCATAGATCAGGCCGAACAGAATCAGCAAGCCCATCACCAGAAAGGCCAGGAACCCGCTCTTCATGGCCAGCCCGAAGGCGAGGAAGAGGGCCATGACGCTGATTCCCGTGAAGACCGGCCGCCACCGGTGATAAAACGCGGCGCGCCCCGGATCGTTCAATTCGATGGCATTTCGATCGAGGTAAATGTTGAGCGAGTGCATGGCAAAGGCATAACAGGCCGCCATGACCGCGTTGGCGAAAGAGGCGGGAAGGTCCATCAGGGCCTGCGCAGCGGCGGAGAGGAGCGCTGCGCCCCCCGCCACGTAGGCATTGGCGTAGGCAAGTCGTTCGAGGGTCCGCTTGAGCCGATAACGAAGGTTGGAAGATTCCGGCTGGATGGATTCCAGGTACTGCACCACATTCCGGATAATCCAATTGGGGGTTGAGGCTCCCGCCGAAACTCCAACGCTGGCGTACCGGGCCATTTCCTGCCGGTTGAGTTCTGCTTCCGTTTCGATGTGATAGGTGGGGACGCCGCATTCCCGGGCGACATCCGCCAGCCGCAGGGTATTGCCGCTATGGTATCCTCCCACCACCACCATCGCCGCAACCTGGCGGCACATCTGCCTCACCTCAGCCTGCCGCTGCTGGGTCGAATCGCAGATGGTATTCTTGACCAGGGCATGGGGAAAGCGCTGCAGAAAGCGAGTGCGAATCGCTTCAAAGACTTCTTCATTCTGAGTGGTCTGGGCAACCAGCAGCACCTTTTCCCAACTCCCGGGGAGCTCGTCCACCTGTTCTGGACGATTGATGACGTGGCCGCGCTCTTCCGCATACCCCAGCAAACCAATCACTTCAGCATGGTCGGCATCGCCCACGATAACCGTATGAAAACCTCGTCGGGCATGTTTCTTGATCGCCGCATGAACCTTCGCCACCCGTTTGCAGGTGGCATCGAGCAGGGTGGCGTCAATGCGATGCAGACGCTGGCGCTCATGGGGCGGGATACCGTGGGCTCGAATGATCACCTTCTTGCCCGCACATTCCTCCAGCTGGTTCTGCTCGCTGACTCCTTTTTCTTCGAGCATGGCCAGCACCTGCCGATTGTGGATGAGGGGGCCGAAAGTACAGATCTTTTCACCCTCCTGGCGCTTCTGGACCGCCTCGAGGGTCACCTCCAGCGCATCCTTTACCCCTTTACAGAAACCCGCCGTTTCGGCCACAAAGACTTTCATCGACTGCTGATCCTCATCCTTCAGGCAATGCTTTCTGTCATCCCTTGCTCCGGGCTTGTCATGGTCTGCTCCCGCCGATCACCCGGGACGGACTGGGAATCTAGCAGGTTCGAGCACCCTTGACAACCGCGAGACCGCGCTTCCTCAGTACCGCGCCACGGAAATTGGTGACCATTATTTGTGGCATGGGCGTCTCGCCCGGGTATCTCACAGGCTGGAAGGCTGTGCCACGTCATGAGCGCCCGGACACTTATTCTTGGGGCGCAGTACTCAGCCGTGGCGGGCAGCATCATTCCCCGGGCATAAAATAGCTGTTGACAAAGTCCCGAACTCGACCGAAACACCTGACCTGAAACACCGTGTGAACAATCGATCCAGGAAGCGTTACATGCACCGGATGCCCGATATTGACGTTCTCATGCTCGGGGCAGTCCCTCAGGAAATCCGCGCCCTGACCGAGATCCTCCAGAACTGCCGGACGCTTGCTTTCAGAGGCCAGACCCTCTGGTGGGGCAACTACGCTCAACTCGTCGTGGTTGTGGCTGCCACTGGGTTGGGCAAAGTCAACGCCGCCATCACCACGGCATCCCTGCTGGAATGGCTGACGGTCAGCCAGGTCTGGCATCTCGGCTGCACCGGGGCCTACTCCGGGGGTCCGCTCGAAATCGGCGATGTGCAAATAACCGACCGGATCCTTTGCGGAGACGAAGGAGTTCTGACCAGGGACGGGCTGATGGCCGTCTCCCGAATCGGGATTCCCATCCTCGTCCATCGCGGAGAGAAGTTCTTCGACCGAGTTCCTTTATGTTGGAACGAAGCGATGCGGAAACTCATCGAGACAACACCGCCAGGGTGCTATCGGCAACGGCGGGGATCTCTTCCCTCCCCTGCTTGTCCCTGCGCACCCGATGGCCTGGAGAGGTCCGAGGGCGCCGCTGGCCGCCGGACCGCAGCCGTCCCTGCTCAAGCCTCCTTCCCGCGTTCTTCCGTTGTTCCGGAGAACGACGAAGGCTTCCGCCTGCACTACGGTCCCAGCCTCACCGTGGGCATGACCAGCGGCGATCCCGAAGTGGCGGCTGAGCGCTTTCGGCGCTACGGTGCCTATGCCGAGAATATGGAAGGGAGCGCGGTGGCCCAGACCTGTTGCCGTTTCACCATTCCCATGATCGAATGCCGGGGTGTCAGTAACTTCGCCGGGACCCGCGCCAAGGAAGCCTGGGAACTGGAAACGAGTATTGCTCATTGCCACGGCATCATTATGACCTGGCTGAAGGCCGCAGACGCCATGCAACGGCCATCCCGAGGGTACAAAGCATGAAGAAAAGGTTGCGCCTTGGTTACTCTCCCTGCCCCAATGATACCTTCATCTTTTTTGCCCTTGCTCAAGGACAGATCGATATCGCACCTTATGACCTTCGGATCACCCTCGCCGACGTCGAAATACTCAACCAGCAGGCCCGCCAGGGCCTGCTCGAGCTGACCAAGGTTTCCATTGCGGCCGTCTTGCACCTCCTCGATGACTACTGGCTGCTCCATTCGGGCGGAGCCATCGGACGCGGCTGCGGCCCGCTGGTGGTAGCCCGGGAAGATCTGGCGGTCGAGGATCTGCGGGATAAGACCATCGCCATTCCGGGAATGCTCACCACGGCCAACCTGCTGCTCGAACTGACGGGCTTTCATCAGGGGGATCGGATGGTCCTGCCCTTTGACCGCATCATGCGGGCGGTCTCCACCGGGGAGGCGGACGCCGGGGTGATCATTCACGAGGGGCGATTCACCTATCCCGCCTGGGGACTGAAGCAGGTGCTCGATCTGGGAGCATGGTGGGAGAGCGAGACGGGGCTGCCGCTGCCCCTTGGCGGCATCCTCATCAAGCGTGAGCTGGGGGCCGAGACCGCGCGGTGGATGGAGGACCGAATCAGGACCAGTCTGCTTTATGCGAGGAGCCACCCCCATGAAGCATGGCCTTATCTCAAACGCCACGCCCAGGAACTAGCAGACGAGGTAATTGCACGGCACATCGAGACTTTTGTCAATGAATTCAGTCTGGAGGTGGGGGAGGAAGGGGAACGGGCCATTCGGTTTCTCCTGGAGACCGCCGCGCGCCACCTGGGAATTGCACGGCCGTCCGAGCCGTTTTTTTGGAACGGATAGTTCGGGCAGCCGGTGCTCTCCTTGAAGCTTGTCGCCTCAAGCTTGAGGCAGAAAGTCAGGCTTCACGGGGCCACCCTGGTGGTGACTGCTGGAGGCGCTCCAGGATCTGCTCAAACGTTAACCCATGCAAGCTGAAAGGATTGGAATGGCTGGAGATTCACCGAAATTCATGCTTTTTCCGCACATGGTTCTGTCGGATAGGGAATATCGCCACCTGTCCCTGTTACTTCCCGGATTCTCGGTCCTGCAGGTCCTTCAGCCGGCGGCAGGGTCGGAATGGCTGTCCCCGATGCTAGGGTCATGGCCGGTCATTACTGACGAACAGAGACTTGAGGGCATCCGGCTGGCGTTGAAAGGATTTCACGAATTTGCCGCGGTTCATGGCGAGGAGAGCGCCCTGACCTCCTTGAGCCTGGACCGGATTGCCAGGGACTTTTCCGAAAGCCGGTTTCAAATCCAAGCCGAAGTGAAGGGAACGGATGCCAAGGGGGCGGATGAGAGAGAAACCCGCCTGCTGGAAGCGGCCGTTTTTCTGGAAATGGCTCGCGAGCTGGACGAGCGGGAACTGGACGTGGCCGCCGGTCTGGTAGAGATGGACAACCTTGAGGGGGAGTTTCGCGAGATCCTTGGGATTTCTCCCGGCGAGGCACTGGAAGACGCTCTGGAAACCATAAGCCTCCCTCTTCGACCGGACAAGACCAGTTCTTCCTATCTGCTCACCAGGCGGATCAGGGCCTGGCTGCGGCTGCTCTCGGTGCGCATGCCGCCAGCCAGGCCGGTGCTGGTGACCACGGAAGCAGTGGTGGAGGAACTCCTTGACTGGGTCCATGAGCAGCAAGGGACAACAGGAACTCGGTTGGAACCGGATCGCATCCCGCTGGTCTCCATTCCTGCCATGGACGAGCTTGCCGTGAGAGACTTTCTCAGCCTGCTGCATGACCCGGAAACCTCGACCCTTTTGACTTCATACTGGCAGCAACTGGAACAAGTCATCCTCACCCCCGGTGATCCCACCGTCCGCGAGGTGCTGTCCGCAAACGTCGCCCGGTTGCAGAACTGCCTCCGTCATCATGGCCGGGAAGCCGGCCTCTCCGGGGAACGAGCGGTAAGCCTCGAACTCGTCGCCGGCGAGCAACTGTCATGGCAAACCGTCCTGGAAGACTCCCGCCCGGTCACGGAAACCGCCGCCCGGATCGGGATGGCTCCTGCCACGGAACCCTTGCGGGTCCTGGTCTGGAGATCTTGACCTCCTTGCCCGCTGGCATGACAGGAGCGTCCCCGGATCAGGAGGAAGAGAAAGCCGGGCGGCTCGAGGAGCGGGGGCTTCGCCTCGAACAAACACTGAACCTGCCCGAAGTCGTCATGGCTGGCGATGAAGACCGCCTGAAACAACTTTTTGCCAACCTTTTGGAAAATGCTCTAAGATATGTGGATGTTCCCGGAGTCCTGAGAGTCTGGGAGCAGCACACCGCGGAGGAACTGACCCTCCATTTTGTGGATTCCGGTCCCGGCGTGCCGGAGGCCTCTTTGGAGAGGCTGTTTGATCGGCTCTATCGGGTGGATGAAGCGAGAACTCGCGAACAGGGCGGAAGTGGCCTGGGACTCGCGATCGGCAAGAGCATAGTGGCAGCCCTGGGCGGTCGCATCAAAGCCGCCAATGCTCCCGGAGCAGGCTTGTGGATCGAGATCCGGCTGCCCCTCCTATTGATCAGACGGCAAAGAAAGGCGGCTATGAACGCACCATCGACACTCACATCAAGAACCTGCGCAAGAAGATCGCCACCATCATCCCCGACCGCCAGCTGGTGAGTACGGTCTACGGACTGGGATACAAACTGATCGAAGCGGAGGAGGAGAGGAGAACATGATGATCGAATCGTTGCGGGACTTCTGCCTGCCCTACCACATCCATTTTGACCAGGAACCGCAACTCCTCGGGGCTTCCCGGCAAACCTGGCTCATTCGGGACATTGAGGACAGGAACTGGACCATCAAGGTCAAAGACCCTCAGGACCATACTCCAGAGCTGTTGAAGAATTTTTCGGTACTCCACCCTCCGTTTGCCTATCCCCAACCCCTTTCGGAAGCCAACGCCCCCTATCTCCTTTACCCCCACCTGGAGGGCACGCTGCTGGCGGACGACGATTTCGAGAACCCTGACATCATCGTTCAGGTTATGGAGATCATCGGCCGCGTCCAGGCCACCATGCGATCCCTGGTGCTGGTGCCGTTCTACCAGGAAACCATGCGCCTCAGAGACAAGGACCCCCTGGAAAACCCGCTGGAACGGATGAGCTTCGACCGGGTACAGGGCACCACCGAACAGCAGCGAGCGGCCCGCCATCGCGAAATGGCGGAATCCTATCACTGGACGGAAAAGACCGTGCAGGCCTGCCGGGAGACGCTTCGGAGCCACGGGTTATGGCTGGATGCGCCCTTCGAGGAATATCGGGATCGGGTCCAGAACCTTTTCGCGCTGCACATCCCTGTATTCGGCAGCAACCTTTGCCACACCGCGCTGCACCCGGAGCACCTGGTGATGAATGCCGAGACCCTCCACGGCATTGTTGGCTGGCGGATCGAACCCCGGCCGCGCTTTTACATGACCTACACCTACCTGGCGTGGAGTTACCTGCATTCGAAACGGCCGGATTCCGGAGAATTCTACCGGGGATGCCTCACCCGCAACAGCAGCCGCGCCTTTCACACCGAACACCACCTGGTCCTGGCCCTCTGCCTGCTGGAACAACTCGCCCACCGTTGCGGGGAACAGCCGCCCCAGGCATCCCCCATCACCGGGCAGCGGATCGACGACGCAATGCAGCTCTTCACCGAGTGCGTGGCGAAGGCCAGGAAGGAAGAGAAGGCGTTGTTCTGAACCATGAAAGGGTAAATCGGGACCATGGTCGCCTTGGCGCGTAGCCGGCTCATTCTTATTGGAATCCTTCTGGGAGCGGCTTTCTGGCTTATCGAGTCCGTCATGCATGTGTATGTGTTCCATGGCCATGACTTTTTCGATGCCATATTTTCCCCCGGCTTCCATGAAGCCTGGATGCGGCTGATCATTGTGGGCATGTTCATAGCCTTCAGCATTTACGGCCAACGACTGATTGATGCCTGGCGAGAGGCCCAGGCCAATCTGAGGCTGGCAAATGCCGAACTCACGCAGATCTTTGAGACCTCGGCCGACGGCATGCGGGTGGTTGACAGGGGGTTCAACATGCTTCGAGCCAATAATACTTTTGGAGCTGATTGACGACAACGTTCACCTGGTCCAGAGGATCTCTTCCGAGTTGCGGCCCGGATTGCTCGACAACCTGGGCCTGTCGGCGGCCATCGAGTGGCAGGCAGCCCAGCTTCGAGAGCGGACGGGGATAGAATACGACTTCGCCTCGGAGCCTGAAGACATTGTCTTGGATCAGGCCCGGTCTACAGCGCTTTTCAGGATTTTCCAGGAGACATGCACCAATATCGCCCGCCATGCCAAGGCAACGAAGATGGCAATCATGCTCAAAGAAACACCTGAGGAGGTGGTACTGAGGATTTCCGATGACGGCAGAGGCATTAAAGAGGAAGAGATTTCGAATCCGAGATCATTCGGCCTGATGGGAATAAAGGAACGAGTCCTTTCTCTTGGGGGTGCAGTGGAGTTTTTGGGAGGCGTTAACCAAGGCACGACGGTACGGGTGCGGCTCCCCAAGAGTGACGTCAGCGAGGTGGCCGGTGATCAGAATTCTGGTAGCAGATGATCGTGCCGTTGTTCGCGAGGGTCTGAAGCAAATCCTTTCAGCAGAACCTGACATAATCGTTGCCGGGCAGGCATCGGACGGGTGTGAGGCGCTGGCGCAGGCACGCAACGGCGATTACGATCTTCTCCTGTTGGACATCGCCATGCCGATGATGAACGGCCTGGATGTACTCAAGCAGCTGAAATCCGAAAAGGCTGACTTGCCGAGCATGTATCCCGAGGAACAATATGCCATTAGAACTCTGAAGGCCGGTGCCTCCGGGCACCTGACCAAGGCTAGCGCTCCCGAAGAGTTGGTTGCTGCAATCCGTAAGGTGTGCCAGGGAGGAAAGTACGTCACCCCTTCATTGGCCGAGAAACTGGCCACCTACCTGTACCCCGAGCGGGAAAGAGCGATTCATGAACTGCTCTCGGACCGAGAATATCAGGTAGTGCTCATGATTGCCTCCGGAAAAACGGTTTCGGAAATCGCGGCGGCGCTCTCACTGAGCGTGACGACCATCAGCACCAATCGGAGCCGTACTTTGGCGAAAATGGGGATGAAGAGCAATGCCGAACTCACTCATTATGTCATCAGCAACGGCCTGGCCACCTGACGGCAACGAGCTGTAGGACAAACACTGATATCGGCATGAGCTGTGGTCCTACAAATAAAACCGGTTCCCGCTGATAGACTCGTTGATTTGAGCGGGGTAAGCTCAAGCTGAAGGTAAGTGTGAGGTATTGATCACGCCCCGGTTTTTCGGGGAAGAGAGAAGATGTTTCAATGTCATTTTCACTACCTCTGAAATATTGTGCACATAGACCCTATCAATCCAAGGAGGTGAAAAACGAAAAAATTGATTGTAGTTTTGGTCGCGGGAATGTTTTTATTGACGCCTTTGGCTTTTGCAGCCAATTACGGAGCGGTCCAAGCACCCGCTCCGACAACCACTCCTGCTCCAGGTCCTGCACCCAACTCCGGTGACGGCATTTCTGACGGTAGTGGTTGGGACGAAGTCATGGATGAACTTTCTCTCCGGGAAATCATAACTGGAACATCCTTTAAACCCGGCCCCGCGCCAAACTCCGGCGACGGTGTTCCTGACGGAAGTGGTTTTGAGGTTCCTCCTGGGAGGGCAAAGTAGACGGGATCGTTAACGCTGGCCGAAATGACGTTTGAACTCGTTCCTAAAATACAAAAAGACAGGGTGTTGAGTCCTGTCTTTTTGTATCAGGAAACTCCGGATGCCAAACGATAACCGTCATTAACGTTAAAGCCAGCGGTTCAGCAAAATAACAGGCAACGGGAACCCGCTGAACATAGCCGCAGAGGGCCGCGAACACCGGTGTGAATGCAACACGGGCGCGGCGGCCCGGCCGGCGCACCCTCCGCCATAAAGACCTTTCCGGGCACCAGGCTCCAAGACCGATTTCCTTCTCACTGCCACTCTTGAAAAAAATCTTGAAGTTGCGGTGATGCTTTCTCGCCTGCTTGTGTATAGGAGATAAGTGTGTGCGCACGCACTGAGCAGATCAAATACCACTTACACCTATAAGGAGCAGAGAAGATGAAAAGAGCACTAAGAGGAATCGTGACCATTCTGGCGGTGGTCATCCTGGGGGCAGGTCTGAGCTTTGCCGGAAATGGCAAGGGGCCGGGCAACGGGACCGGTCCAATCCATCAAGTTATCTCGGAGTTCACCTACACGGGTGTCGTGTTGGATCTAACTGCCGGGGAGGGCTTGGTGTTGGCTACCGATGAGGGAGATTTCACCATCTTTGGGATAGGCCCCATTCGTTATTGGGAGGCGCAAGATATAGATCGGCCGGCAGTTGGAGAAGAAATCACAGTAACCGGATATGTGGTGAGCCTGAATGGCATCGAGCGTTACCTTGCGTCAGCCATAACCACCGCAGACGGCACCACCATCACTCTTCGCGATGATGATGGCAAACCGCTGTGGCAGGGGAAACAGGAGAAGGCAAAAGGGAAGGCAAAGGGGAAGTAAAGCCGCTCGCGATCTCTACTGAATTGCCTTTGGCCAGGAGAAACCAAGGCCGTGGATTTTCCTCACTCCGACCTAACCTAACGAACCCCCCTTCCCGGAAGGGGGGTTCATTTTGGGGTACAGAGATTGTCCGCATTCGTGACCGATTTGAAATTTTGCCATGAATGCTTCCATATTCCACCTCGGGCGCTTCTCTTCATCTCAGGTGAGTTGACTGTGAGATGAGTTTTGTTATGCTGCCTGAGGTTGGTATGGTACCTGCCTTGGCTGAGAAATGAACCATTATGGACGCAGTCGCTAAATCCCCTGCAGGGTACTCGTCGCTTTCCAGTCGTCACCCTTTGTTGCTGCTCACGGTTCTTTGCCTTATCGTGTCCGCAAGCGGGTGCTCTCATCTGCGGCAACCTATCCCGGAAAAACCTGAAAAAATATTTATTAACTTTCGATACGAGCATCCGGCAGCCAAGAATGTCGCCATCGTGGCCAACTTCACGCGATGGACACCTCGGCCCATGGTCAGGACCGGAGGAATTTGGTCGTTTCGGATCTCTCTCTCCCCGGGGCGGTACCTGTACGCCTTTTTGGTTGACGGCCAAGCCTGGCATCTGGACCCTGGTGCGATGCTCTTTGATGACGATGACTTTGGTAAGAGAAATTCCGTCCTTGTTGTAGAATGAGCGGTGATGGAAATTGTCAGTTGAGGGTATATGAAGTGAGGGACGGTGGCCATGCCTCCAAAAGCAGAGTCAGTTGATGGATCAACGCAGCGATCAGGAAGTGATTTCGGCGGTGCTGGATGGAAATATCAATGCCTATGCCGTCTTAGTAGCGCGTTACCAGCAGCCCATATTCAATCTGATGTACCGCATGACCCGCTCCCATGAAGATGCCGTGGACCTCGCTCAGGAGGTGTTCTTTAAGGCCTATAAGCAATTGTACCGCTTTCGCGAGGGGCAGAGATTCTTTCCCTGGCTCTATACAATTGGGCTGAACCTCTCGCGCAATTTCCTGCGCCGAAATAAGTCGGCCAGAAACGTTCCCATCGAGGATTGCGAGCCCATCTCCGGGTTAGACTATCCGGGCCAACAGGAAGAACGGATGTGTGCCAGACTGGATATGAAGCGACTTCATCATGCTCTGGAGCAACTCTCGCTGGATCACCGGGAAGCGTTGATCTTGCGATACCACGAGGAGGTGCCGGTGGAAGAAATTGCCGCAGCGTTGGGGCTTTCGGAAAGCGGGATGAGGATGCGCATCTCAAGAGGGTTGAAGAAGCTTCGTGACCTATTGGTGGGAGAGAATGGTGGGAAATATTAACAAATCACCTGATCTTGCAGGCGCTGACAGGGATGCCCAGCGACGAGCAGAAATCATCCTTAAAGCCCGAGAGGAGACTCCCGATGGCCGTGGCCACGGTGACGCCGATGAGGATGAACTGCTGAGCCTGATTGAAGGCAGGTTAGAACACCTGGACTATCCCCCGGTTCCTTCAGATTTCCTCCCGTCCGTCATGAATCGGGTGCAATCAGAGAAAGCTCCCTGGTGGTTTCGCCTGTACCGATGGGCAAAATCACAGCATACGGTGAGGATCACCCCTTTGAAGCTGGTTCCCGTTGCAATGGTGCTCCTGCTTGGCTTCTATGGGCTTTTTACCGCAGACCTGCCGAGAGACCAGGGTCAGCCCCCTGTCCGTGCCCTCTTGACCGACACGGGAAGGTCCGTGACCTTTCAGCTCAAGATGCCGGAGGCGAGGAGCGTCCATTTGGTCGGGTCCTTTAACGGCTGGAGCCCTCGGGCAGACGAGCTGCAAAGATCTGGTGAAGCCACCTGGACGATCGTACTCCAGCTTCCTGCCGGGCACTATGAGTACGCCTTCCTGGTTGACGGGACCACCCTGGTGCTGGATCCTTACGGTGAGTTTTATCAGGACGATGGATTCGGAAACCGGAACAATATGCTGGTCGTGGGAAACACTCATGAAGCCGCTATCTAGAACTACCGTTCTTTCTCATTTGCCGGTGCTTGTTTTCCTGCTCTGCAACCTGAGCGGGAGTGCACTCGCCCTCGATGGCCCGAGCGAACTTTCTGCGATCATCGCCGAGGCAAAGAGCCTGGGTGTGCCGGAAGCCACCCTCAATGATCTCCTCATCCTCGGGTATGAAAGACGCTTCGAACCGAGGAATATGGCCTCGATGATCGCAGTCCTCGTCGAGGCACAAAGAGCATCCCTGCCACTCCAGCCTATGACCAGTAAGATCGAGGAAGGCATGCTCAAGGGGGTCCCCGCCCCATCCGTGGAGGCAGCCGTGAAGAGGAGACTTGAAGATTACCTTACCATCCGGTCCCTGCTTGATGATTACCTGAAAAAACACGGTCAACCGGTTTCGATACCTCCCGAGTATTTCGTGCGACTCGCCGAATGTCTCTACTGCGGCCTCTCTCGGGACGATGTGAAGAGCCTCCTGGAGAGTGCTCCGCCCGCTTCCATCCCTGTTGTGACCAGAGGCGTGGAAGTCTTCGCTGCTCTGCGGCAGTTGCAGTTTGATCCAGACTTCGCCCAACAGATCGTCGTTACCGGCATGCGTTATGGCTATTTCGCTTCCGAGCAGCAGGAATTCGTCCGCATCATGGCTGCAGCCAAGCGAAAGGGGATGGATGAAGAGCAGATTACTCGCGTGACAACAGCCGGAATCAAGGATCATCTGGAAGCAAGAGAGATCTCGGAACGCCTCGGGATCAGCCCGCAAGACGCCGGCAGATACGGTCCACAGATGGGCCATGGCCAATCAGGAACCGGTCGCAGTGGCGGCAGCGGCAGAGGCAGTACCAGTGGTGGTGGTGCTGGCGGTGGTAGTAGTGGCGGAGGTAGCGGCGCTGGTGCTAGTGGCGGAGGAGGAGGTGCTGGTGGCGGTGGCGGTGGTGGCGGTGGCGCCGGTGGTGGTGGTGCTGGTGGTAGCGGTAGTTGACTCCTCGGCTGGTATACGTTGACTTACCGGATTCGGCACAGCTTTTTTGCCTTGGCCCGCGGGATTTCGGATGCGTCCGGAGATATCGAAGATAACCTGGAGCTCAATGGATAATTCGATTAGCGACAAAATCAGCCATACCTTCTGAAAAATTCTGTTTGTAACCCTTTGCCTTCTTCCTCCGACTATAGGCTCAGGTGCTTGGAAAAATCGCTGAACTCCAGGGCACCGAACTGAGGTTGGGATATCGGCTGATCGAAACCACTGAATCAAGAAGGAGAAAAAATGAAACATGTTAAGCTGGTGGTGATGGTTGGATTGGTGATGGTGTTTTTCGTTGCGGGACTGGCTTTTGCCCAGGGCGGCGGTCAGGGGAAGGGTGCCCAGGGAACTCCTAAGCTGGGCTGTCAAGACCGTTTTGATTCCCTGGACACCAGCAAGGATGGACAGGTCACCAAAGAAGAGTTCATGGCCGCTCCCCATTACCGGGGTGATGCGGAGCAGAGGTTCAAAGCCATGGATGCCGACAGCGATGGCATCCTGACCAAGGACGAATTCTGCGCGAACAAAGGCAGGGGACCGGGAAAGGGCCAGGGTGCGGGTTACGGCAGGGGCCAGGGAGCCAATCCGTAATACCTGCAAGGCTCGATAAAGATACCGTCGGCTGATGGGTTTCGCCCACTGGTAACGTTTGCCACGAGGAATCGAGGGGCACGAGCCGCCATCTCCGGTCATTACATTCTTATCACCTGCCGATGACACCCTCTCCCTGCGCGACGAGGACAACGTGGCCCTGTGGAAGGGAGCGCAGCGCCACATCATGGGCCAGCAGCGGCTGGCCAATCAGCATCGCAACGGTCAGGGGGGGTAATCGACTCCCGGTAGTATCGTTCGATCTCAGCTTCATCGAGGGCGCCCAGCCGTGGGCGCCCTCTTTTTTGCAGAAGCGGTGGCGGGTGGTCGAATCCTTCGACCCGCTCTTCCATCATGACACGACTGTGCCTTGAAAGATCAGAGAGTCAATCCGCCCTTTCGAGGTCCAGGTATGAGATTCGAGGACCACCGAGTCACGGGTGGCCGAAGTTGATAGCCGAAGCGGCAGAAATTCTCTTCAATAGGTCTTCCCTCTTCATGGTATAAAATGCCACTGGCAATGACATCTCACCTCAGGGGCTTTTCCTGGCAGGCCCCTGGGCATTGTTCGGCGGGTCGACGTCATGGGCGGACGGAACCCGAGTCGGTAAGCAGGAAGGAATCATGCGCAGGGTAACGGCCTTTCACTCCGATCAACATTCCTTGCACTGCCGACAAAGGGTCCCATGTTCAATCAATCCGGTTCCGGAGTGAGCACCATGGAAATCATTGAAGAGCGTATTGGTGAAGTAACAGTCTTGAAGCTGACTGGCCGTCTGGACTCCGTTTCGGCGCCGGAACTGAAGGACAGGGTGAAAGCCTGCGCCAGAAACGGCCAACTCCATCTGGTCATAGACATGGCCGGGATCGATTTTGTGGACAGTTCGGGTCTGGGCAGTCTCGTGGCTTGCCTGCGTTCGTTGAACAAGGGGGCAGGGGATATGCGGCTTGCCGCGCTGCAGGACCGGGTGCGCGCGGTATTTGAGCTCATTCGCCTGCATCAGATTTTCGAGATTTTTGACAGTGCCGACACTGCTGTTGACAGTTTTCGAAACGCCTAGAGGAAGCTCTCGACATGATCAGGCCCACTGTTGAGGTTGTCCTGCAATGTGCGCAAAGGCTGGATCTTTTGCGTCTGGCAACGGAAATGTCGCGGCTCATCTGCACAACCCTCTCAGCCTCAGACCTGGACCAGGACCTCGTGGACAACGTCGAACTGGCGGTGAGCGAAGCATGCACCAATGCAATGCGTCATAGCCAGACAGGAGACGCCAACGCCAGGATGATTGTCCGCTTTGAGCTCTACGAAGACCGACTGGTCGTCGAGGTCAAAGATCAGGGGGCCGGGTTTGACCTCGACAAGGTCCCTCCACCGAATTTTAAAGAGCACCCTGACGGCGGCTACGGCCTGTACCTGATGCAAACGATCATGGATGAAGTCTTTTATACCAGAGGCAGTGAATACAACACCCTCACCATGAAGAAGTACTTTCGAAAAGAGGGACCATTCCCGTCATGAAAGAGGCGCGCTTTCCGAAGTTGGCCAGCACCAAGGCGGCTCTGCAGGCTTCCATCCTTCGCCATTTCAGATATTCCCTGGCCCAGCTTCTCTCCTGACCACCCCCCATCGCCGCCCTCAAACATTTCCTGAGTGAGGCGAAGGATATGCGGGATGGATCAAACCGCGCCAGGGAAAAACTCTTCAATAGGTCCTCCCGCTTCATGGTATAAGACCCTCGTTCCAGGGATTTCTCACCCCGAAGGCTCTTCCTGGCAAGCCCCTGGGCACTGACTCTAGAGGCGGTGAGTCATCCTGATACAATCTGCAGCAACTGGCACGGCTGAGTGTTCTTTGAGGAGTGACGATGGACGATTTCTGCAAACAGCTTGAGGAGGCGACCGACTTCATTCGGTCCAGGATGGGGTACCCGCCGGAGATCGGTTTGATTCTCGGGACAGGCCTCGGTGGGGTCGCCGAAGCCATGGAACTTGATGCGCTCATTCCCTATAAGGAGATCCCTCACTTTCCGGTATCGACCTCACCCAGCCATGAAAGTCGCCTGCTCTGCGGGCGGTGGCGCGGGAAGCCGGTGATCTCCATGCAGGGGCGGTTCCATCTTTTTGAAGGCTATACGGCGCAGCAGATCTCCTTTCCGATCCGGGTGATGAAGGCGCTCGGAGTGGGCAGGTTGATCATCTCCGCCGCGGCCGGCGGGCTCAACCCCCACCTCCGCGCCGGGGAGCTGATGCTGATCACCGACCACATCAACCTCACCGGCCACAACCCCCTGCGCGGCCCCAACCTGGATGCGTGGGGGCCACGCTTTCCGGACATGGCCGAACCCTATCGCCGGCAGCTGCAGGACCTGGCGGTGAGGACCGCGCTCGCCGAGAAGCTCACGCTCCATCGGGGAGTCTATGTCGGGCTGCTCGGCCCAAGCCTGGAAACTGCCGCCGAAACCCGCTTTCTCCGGGCTATCGGGGCGGATGCAGTGGGCATGTCGGTCGTTATGGAAGTGATCACCGCCGTCCACTGTGGCTTGGAGGTCCTGGGCTTCGCGGTGATCACCAACGTCAATCTGCCCGACTGTTACCAGCCGGCAGTTCTCGAAGACATCGTGGCCACGGCGGAGCAGGCCGGGCCAAAGCTCATGGGCCTGGTCACCAGGCTTCTGGAACATCTGTAAGGATCGAGAGAAGACATGGTGCGTTCGAATGAAGCGGAATCCACAACCGCGGACCTCCTGCTCCTCAACGGCCTGGTGTTGACACTGGACGACCGTGATCAGCGCTTTGACCCGGGCGGGGTAGCGGTTCGCAGCGGAGAAATCGTCGCGGTCGGCCCCAGAGAATCCGTGCAGACGGCTTTCCGTGCCGCCAAAACCCTGGACGTGACCGGCTGTGTGGTGATGCCCGGCTTGGTCAATGGCCACACCCACGCTGCCATGACCATCTTTCGCGGCCTCGCCGACGACCTCCCCCTGATGGAATGGTTGCATCAGCATATCTTTCCCGCCGAACGGCGGCTCACCGAAGAGTGGATTTACTGGGGTACCATGCTCGCCTGTGCCGAAATGATCCTGTCCGGCACAACCACCTTTTGCGACATGTATCTGTTCGAACACAAAGTGGCGGAAGCCGCCCGCGACGCCGGCATGCGCGCCCTGGTCGGCGAGGTGCTCTACGATTTTCCTTCACCCCACTATGGCCCCATCGAAAACGGCCTCGAATTCACGGAATCCCTGATCCACCGGTGGCGCGACGATCCTCTCGTGCGCATCGCCGTGGAACCGCACGCCCTCTACACCTGTTCGCCGCCCATGCTGCAGCGTTGTTTCGAATTGGCGGAGCGCTGCGAGGTGCCGCTCATCACCCACGTGTCTGAAAACCAAGCCGAGGTGGAGGAAATCATCCAGCGCTACGGACACCGCCCGGTGGCGCACCTGGAACGCCTCGGGATGCTCAGCCCGCGCCTGATCGCCGACCATTGCGTGGCCCTCGACGACCAGGATCTGGAGCTGCTTGCCCAACGGGGCGTCCAGGTGGTGCACAATCCGGAGAGCAACATGAAGCTGGCCTCCGGCATTGCGCCGGTTACCCGACTGCTGGCAATGGGGGTGAACGTGGCGCTTGGAACCGATGGTTGCGCCAGCAACAACGATCTCGACCTCTTTGGGGAGATGGATACCTGCGCCAAGCTCCACAAGGCGGCAACCCTCGACCCGACGGTGCTCCCCGCCGCAACCGTGCTCCGCATGGCCACCCGCAACGGCGCCAAGGCCCTCGGCTGGGAGGGCAAAATCGGTGAACTCTCACCCGGCAGGCTGGCCGACCTTATCGTGGTGGACTTCGGACAGCCCCATCTGACCCCGGTTTATGAACCCAAAAGCCACCTGGTTTACGCCGCCCGCGGTTCCGATGTGCGCCACAGCATCATCCACGGCCGTCTGGTGATGGAAGACCGAAGGTTGCTCACCATGGATCGTGACGAGGTGATGCAGCGTGTCCGCACATTCGCCCGCACCATCAAATCCTGAAGGGGGGAGGTCATCCCTGAGTGCAGAAGGAAAGCCGGGCTGCCGTGAGGTCGATCTGCTGCTGACCAATATCGAGTGGCTGGTCACCGGGGATGAGGCCATGAGCTGCCTGCCGTCGGGAGCCATCGCCATCGACGGGTCGGAGGTGGTTGGGATCGGTCCGACCCACCTGCTTCGAACCGATTTCTGCGGCCGCCGCGAAACGGACCTCTCCGGCTTTCTGGTACTTCCCGGGTTGATCAACACCCACACCCACGCCGCCATGACCTGCTTTCGGGGGCTGGGCGACGATCTGCCGCTGGCCCGGTGGCTCCACGAAGTCATCTTTCCAGCGGAAGCGGCCCATGTGAATCCGGCAATGGTCCACCGGGGAACCCTGCTGGCCTGCGTGGAGATGTTGAAAAACGGGATCACCACCTTCTGCGACGGCTACTTCTTTGAAGAGGCCGCAGCCCAGGCGGTGTTGGAGAGCGGCATGCGGGCGGTCCTGGGCCAGGGTGTGCTTGCTTTTCCCACTCCCGATCAGCCTGACCCGGCCCGCTCCCGCGAGCGGGTGGAAGCCTTTCTCGACACCTTTCCCCAGGATGCCGACCGTCTCCGCCCTTCGATTTTCTGCCACACGCCCACCACCTGCCGCGCCGAGACGCTGCAATGGGCCAAGGGACTCTGCCGGGAGCACGGCATCCTGTTTCAGACCCATCTTTCGGAAACGGCGGCCGAGGTCGAAGCCATCCTTCAGCAGCATGGGGAACGGCCGGTATTCTACCTGGATCGCTTGGGGGTCCTCGACGGCGATACTCTCTGTGCTCATGGAGTGTGGTTGGAATCAGAAGAAATGGAACTCCTGGCCGCCCGTGGGGTCAAGCTTTCCCATAACCCCGAAAGCAACATGAAACTGGCCTCAGGCGTGGCCCCCATTCCCGCGCTGCTCGCGGCCGGGATCATAATCGGCCTGGGAACCGACGGCTGCGCCAGCAACAACAATCTCGATCTTTTCTCCGAGATGGACAAGGCTGCCAAGCTTCATAAAGTGGTCCAGCGTGACCCGACCGTCTGCCCGGCACCGCAGGTGCTGCGGATGGCCACGCGGGACAGCGCCGCCGCGCTCGGCTGGCAGGACCAAATCGGGAGCCTGGAGGTGGGCAGAAAGGCCGACCTCGTCGCCATCGATCTTGATCAACCCCATCTCACTCCCCTCTACAACCCCATTTCCCATCTCGTCTACGCGGTGAAGGGGAGTGACGTCCGCCACGTGTGGGTGAACGGCCGGCAGGTGGTCCAGGATCGGCGGGTGCTCACCGTCAACGAACGCGAGGTGGCCGCCGCGGTGAGAGCAGGGGCAGCTCATTCCAGCTCAAACGCGCCTTGCCCGAGCTGACCTTTGTGCAGTATATTCGCGACGTCTTTGCTGAACGCAAGGTGAACACTTAAGCTTGGCGTTCCTGGCACCTCGCGGCATGAGTCTTAACCGACATCGGGCGGATGTTGCGTTCTATCTGGCATGGCAGAATGGTAGGTTGCGTTGAGCCTGCGAAACGCAACCCAAAACTTCGTCCTCGACGTACGAAGGGGATAACATCCATGCTCCGAACGAGTTCCGGGCTGTGAACCCATTCTTGAGCCAAACGAAGCCTCTTTGCCGGACGCATCTTTGAACCGACACCAAACTGAGCCCGGCGCTGGCGTTCCGCTCGCCGGCATTCCATCGCGCCCCGCTCCGGCGTTTCAAAGGAACCGCGCATGGCCGCTGAAACACACTCGCAACTCGTCAACTTCATCTGGAGCATCCGCAACCTGCTGCGCGGTCCCTATAAACGAAATGAATACCGCAAGGTCATTCTCCCGCTCACGGTGCTCCGGCGCTTCGACTGTCTGTTAGCGCCCACCAAAGAATGAGTTCTCCAAGAACACGCCGTCATCAAGACCAAGCCGGAGACGGTGGTTCGCAGCCTGCTTCAGAAGATCACGGGGCGGCCGTTCTACAACCTGTCGAAGCTCGACTTCACCCGTTTGCTCGACGACCCCAACCAGCTTGCCCCCAACCTCAACAGTTACATCAACGCCTTCTCCGCCAACGTGCGCGGCATTATGGAGAGGTTCGCCTTCGACCAGCAAATCGCGCGGATGGCCGAAAAGAACCTGCTCTATGAGGTCATCAAAGCGTTCGCCAAGATTGAACTCTCGGGTGAGCGCGTGGACAACATCCAGATGGGCTATGTCTTCGAAGAGCTTATCCGGATCGGTGCAGAACAATCGAACGAGGAAGCCGGAGAGCATTTCACGCCGCGGGAGGTGATCAAGCTGATGGTCAATCTCCTTCTGTCCCCCGAGCAGGACCTGCGCCGTAGCCGCGTGGTGAAGACCATCTACGATCCAGCGTGTGGCACCGGCGGTATGCTTTCGGTGTCGGAGAAATACATCCGCGCCTTGAATGCAGAGGCTAACCCGCTGCTCTTCGGCCAGGACTGGAACGATGAAGCCTGGGCAGTCTGCAAATCCGACATGCTGATCAAGGGCGAAGACGCCGACAATATTCGCCTCGGTGACACCTTTACCCAGGACGCCTTCGACCGCACCAACGATGGTCAAAAGATCACCTTCGACTACATGCTCGCCAATCCGCCGTTCGGCGTGGAATGGAGGCAGCAGGCGCGGTTCATCCAGCAGGAGCACGACCAATTCGGCTGCCAGGGCCGCTTTGGTGCCGGGTTGCCGCGCATCAACGACGGTTCGCTTCTTTTCCTTCAGCACATGCTCTCCAAGATGCGCGCCCCAAAGGACGGCGGCAGCCGCATCGGCATCGTTTTCAACGGTTCGCCGCTCTTTACCGGCGACGCCGGTAGCGGTGAGAGCAACATCCGGCAGTAGATCATCGAAAATGATTGGCTGGAGGCCGTGATTGCCTTGCCCGACCAGCTTTTTTACAACACCGGCATCTCCACGTACCTCTGGGTGCTCACCAACCGCAAGGAACCGCAGCGTAAGGGCAGGATTCAACTCATCGACGCCCGCCAGTTTTACGTGAAGATGAAGAAGAGCCTTGGCAACAAGCGCAACAAGCTCGGCGACCGGGATGACAACGAACCGGACCAGATCGGAGCGATCACAACCATCTTTGGCAACTTCCAAGACGGCGAAACCCATACATTCACTACGAACAACAATGGACCGGAAAAGACGCTCGTGGTCAGCAAGGTGTTCGACAACGCCGATTTCGGTTTCAGCAAAATCACAGTTGAGCGGCCACTTAGGCTCAACTTCCAGGCCACCGCCGAACGTATCGCCCGGCTGGAGGACGAAACCGCTTTCAAAAACATCGCCGTCAGCAATAAGAAGAATGAAGTGACCCGCCTGAAAGAAATCGAAGCGGGAGAACACCGGCAGGAACAGATCCGCGCCTTGCTGCGGGCTTTCGCCAAAGCCAAGGGCGAGAAAGTCTACAGGAGCGAAAGGCCTTTCTCCTCGACCTGCGGGAGATCGACCGTCGCTATGATGTCCGGCTGACTACTGCAGAGCTCAAAGCCGTGCTGAATGCGCTTGGGGAGCGGGACGAAACCGCCGAAATCTGCCGTGACAAGCACGGCAACCCCGAACCGGACCCCGAACTCCGCGACACCGAGAGCGTTCCGCTCAAGGAGAGCATCAAAGATCGATGTCCGGGAGGCTGCGCCATGATGCTGGACGGTAATATAAAGAGCCTTGTTAGCTTAGCCTACTAGCTGTGCAAGTTGCCGAAAGCTGTAGGTTGCGTTGAATGGAATGAAACGCAACATCAACCCGACCCATCTTACCTCGAATGCGCAATGTCGCGTTTCGCAGGCTCAACGCGACCTACGGGGAGGGAGCGCAAGGGGGGACTCAGATGAGATATCGTCGACCGCAAGGGAAGGGAGGAACCTTTTTTTTCACGGTGGTGACCCACGACCGGCGCCCGTTTCTCTGTGAACCGAAGAATATTGAGCTGTTGCGCGAGTCATTCCGTAAGGTGATGGCGGCCCATCCGTTCTCCATCGAGGCCATCGTCATCATGCCGGATCACATCCATGCGCTATGGACCTTAGCGGCGGAGGACGTTGATTTTTCTCGACGTTGGAGTTTGATCAAGAGCGGTTTCACGCGAGGATGCGATGATGCCTGTAAAGCATTACCCGATCCGTCGAGGATGGCTCGAAAGCAACAGGCGGTTTGGCAGCATCGTTTTTGGGAGCACCAAATCCGGGATGATACGGATTTCGCGCGGCATGCGGACTACATTCATTACAATCCGGTAAAGCATGGTTATGTGAAGGCGCCAGTGGATTGGCCTTATTCCAGCTTTCATCGGTTTGTCCGGGAAGGAAAATATCCGGCAAATTGGGGCAGCACGATCATGGAATTTGATCCAGCGGTCGGGAAAGAGTAGGTTGCGTTGAATGGAATGAAACGCAACATCGACCCGACCAATTCCACTGCGCACGCACGATGTCGCGTTTCGCGGGCTCAACGCGACCTACAGTTGCTACTGCCAGCAGGCAGGAGTTGGAATCCCTGATTTCAGACAAGCTATCGGATGTCTTAGACGATCGATGGAGGGCCAATAAGTTTCGCAATTTGCTTTACGCCATGGCCAACCGTGACAAAAGTATAATGAAAACAGGTGGTAGGCAGAAAGGCCGGTGGGTACTTGCCTCCTTGGCGTCAGAGAAATTTCAGACAATTGCGAGACAAACTTAAGACAAACTCACATCCCGCACTTCCCAATAAAGGGTAGTTGAGCCCCATGGTCCAAACAACTGAAAAGGCCTTTGAAACCTACGTCGAGGAAATCCTTCTGTCCCGTGCCGGCTGGTATCCGGGCACCAATGCGGAGTGGGATGTGGAACGGGCTCTTTTCCCTGCACGTATCTTTGCCTTCCTCCAGGAGAGCCAGCCAAAGCTCTGGCAGGAGATGCAGGCGCTGCACGGAAGCGGATTGGAAAGCCTCCTTATCAACACGCTGGCAAAGGAACTCGATCTCAAGGGAACGCTCCACGTCCTGCGGCACGGCTTCAAATTCTATGGCAAGACCTTTCGACTCGCATACTTCAAGCCCGCCCATGGGCTGAACGAAGAGGTGCTCAGGCTCTATGACCTGAACCGGCTGACAGTGACGCGGCAGGTACTGTGCCATCCCGGTAGGCACGACACGGTGGATTTGCTGTTCGCGGTGAACGGTCTTCCGGTGGCGACCTGCGAGTTGAAGAATCCGGGCACCGGCCAGAATTGGCGTCACGCGATACAGCAGTATCAGCAGGACCGTGACCCGCGCGCGCCGCTCTTCGCTTTCAAGAAGCGCGCCCTGGTGCATTTCGCCGCAGACCCGGTGGAAGTCCACATGACGACGCGCCGGCAGAAGGAGGCGACGCATTTCCTCCCGTTCAATCGCGGGAGCCGTCCGGGCGAGGTCCAGTGTGGCGCCGGCAACCCGTAGCATCCTTCCGGATATCGCACGGGGTACTTCTGGGAGGAGGTGCTCGCGCGCGACAGCTTTCTCGACATCCTCGGCCACTTCATGTTCATCGAGAAGAAGGAAGAGAAAGTCGACGACGGGCGTGGTGGCCAGCGACGGATCGTAAAGGAAGCAGTAATCTTCCCCCGCTATCACCAGCTCGATGCGGTGCGCAAGATCGTTACCAGTGCCAGAGCGGAAGGCACCGGTCACAACTACCTTATTCAACATTCCGCCGGCAGCGGAAAGACGAACAGCATCTCCTGGCTCTCGCACCGACTGGCAAGCCTGCACAGCGAGGGCGACCGGAAGGTCTTCGATTGCGTCATTGTGATTACCGATCGGCGGGTTCTGGATAAGCAGCTTCAGGACGCAATCTATCAGATCGAACACGCACAAGGCGTGGTCAAGGCCATCGATCAAGATTCCAGGCAATTGGCGGCGGCGCTCATCGACGGGACCAAGATCGTGATCACCACCTTGCAGAAATTCCCCTTTGTGCTGCGGGGACTGCTGCACGCGGCCGGCGCTGAGAGCCGGGAAAAGGCCACAGCTGATGAAAAAAGGCAGGCCAGGGAATGGGAAGCGGCCATCGCGGCGAGAAAGTATGCGGTGATCGTGGACGAGGCCCATTCGAGCCAGACCGGAGAGACGGCGCGCGAGCTGAAGGCGATTCTCGGTGCAGCTGCGAACGAGACCGAAGAGGGCGAGGCTGACTGGGAAGATCGATTGAACCAGATCATGCAGTCGCGCGGGCGGCAACCCAACTTGAGCTTCTTTGCGTTTACCGCTACGCCCAAGGGAAAGACGCTTGAGCTCTTCGGCAGGGCCGGACCAAGCGGTCTTCCGGAAGCCTTCCACAGCTACAGCATGCGCCAGGCCATCGAGGAGGGATTCATCCTCGACGTGCTGACGAATTATGCCACCTATGCCACCTACTACCGCTTGCTCAAGGCGGCGGAGGACGATCCGGAGTTGCCGAAGAAGAAGGCGGCGCGGGCTCTGGCCAAGTTCATGAGCCTCCATCCCCACAATATCGAGCAGAAGACCGAAGTGATGGTCGAGCACTTCCGACGCAGTGTAAAGCACCGGCTGGGTGGGAAGGCAAAGGCGATGGTGGTCACCTCCTCAAGATTGCACGCTGTTCGTTACATGCACGCCTTCCAACGCTACATCGGCGAGAACGGCTACACTGATATCTGCCCACTCGTTGCTTTCAGCGGAACCGTTCGGGACCCCTACTCGGGAAAGGAATACACCGAACCGGGGATGAATGTGGACGTCGTTACCGGCAAACCGATCAGTGAATCGCAATTGCCGGAACGTTTCGACTCTCCGGATTATCAGATCCTGCTGGTCGCCAATAAATATCAGACTGGCTACGATCAGCCGCTTCTGCACACCATGTACGTGGATAAAAGGCTTGACGGCGTGCAGGCGGTACAGACGCTCTCGCGGCCAAATCGCATGATTCCTGGCAAGGACGCGCCGTTCGTACTCGATTTCGTCAACGACTCGGTGGACATTTACCGGGCCTTCAAGCCCTATTACGACACAACGAGCTTGCAGGAGGCATCCGACCCATCGAAGCTGGAAACCTTAAAGCACGAGCTTGACCAGGCCCAGGTGTATTATTGGAGCGAGGTGGAAGCCTTCGCTCGGGTCTTCTACAAGCCCACAGAGCGCCAAAATGCGGCGGATCACGCCCATTTGCAGAGGCACCTGCAGTTGGCTGTAGACCGTTTCAAAGGAACCAGGGAGGAGGAAAAGCGAAGCGAATTTCGCGACAAACTCAGCGGGTACGTGAAGCTCTACGCCTTCCTGAGTCAGATAATCCCCTACACCGATCCGGACCTGGAGATGCTCTACAGCTATGGGCGATTCTTGCTCCCGCACCTGCCTCCCGATCGAGATACGTCGATCATCAAGGTCGGTGATGAGGTTGCTCTCCAGTACTACCGGCTGGAACGGGTTTACTCGGGCGCTATTGAGGTCAGGGAGGGTGAGCCGCAACCAATCAAGAGCCCCACAGATGCGGGGACCGGCAAGGCGAAGGATGAGAAAGCACCGCTCTCCGAAATTATCGAGGTCCTAAATGAGCGTTTCGGCACCCATTTCACTAAGGAAGACCGTCTATTTTTCCAGCAGATCAAGGAGAAGGCCTGCAAGGATAGCCAGGTTATCCAGACCGCACTTGCCAACCCGCTCGACAAGTTCGAACTGGGAATCAGAAAGCTGATCGAGGATTTCATGATTGAGCGCATGGCCGAGAACGACGAAATCGTCACGCGTTACATGACCGATCAGGAGTTTCAGGGTTCTGCGTTCCCAATCCTGGCCAAGGAGATCTTCGACGCAATACGCTGTTTCGCACCTTGACACCCTTTGATATGCCGCGATTCCTGGTCCGATATGCGACATTTGCCATGAAACTGAGGGTTCTGGCGGCATCGAAGGCTCATTTCTTCAAATAGGCCTCCAGCGCCCTCTGATTGAACCCCCCCATCTTCACACCGCTGTCCATGATGAACAGGGGAGTCGAGTTGACGCCCATGGCGTCGGCAGTGGCCTTATGTTTCTGCAGCAGTTGTTCACCCGCCTCACATTTCTCACCAGAGGGGCCATGGTCAGTGTGACCAGCATCGAGGGCAGCCACGGGATCCTTATCACACAGAATTTTAACACTCTTTTCCACAGCCTGGGGGTGCATGGGAAGGGGATAGAAGAAAACATAGAGGGTATAATCGGTTTGGGTCTTGAGCCATTCGTAGCTCTTGCGGCAATAGGGGCAGTCGACATCGGTGAACAGGTAGAGCTTCTTGGCGCCGTTTCCCCGGGTGATCGTGATCGCATCCTGGAGGGGCAGTTTCGATACATCCACCTTGTTGACCTGATCGAACCGGTCCTTGGTAAGATTCATCTTGTCCTTGTTGATGAGATTGCCGCCTGAGATAAGATAGCGACCATCCTTGGTCACGTACAGGATTTGCTTATCCCGTCCGGGCATGGCGGCCACCACCTCGTAGATGCTTCCCAGGTCATTGGCTTCCACCACCTGGACTTCAGTCCCGAACAGGCTCTTGATGATCGGCAGGTCTCGCACCTTCTTGGAGACATCCGCCGCCTGGAGCGGCGGGGTAAGGACCAGCAGCAGTAGAACAGTCAGGAACGCTCGTTTCATGCTAACCTCCGAAAGAAGTTCTGTTCAGAACCCGGGCTGAAGTCGGCTATCCTCATAGCACAACGGCGATGAGGAAACTACTTGAATCTTCATGGGCGAAACCCCGAGTGGCCCATCAGGAACCGTCATCGCGGCACCTCGCAGCTCATCGGTTTGCGTCAACCGGATATCGCAATAAAAGACTGAAGAGAAAGCCGATCACAGGCAGGATGCCAATGGTCTTCAGAGCAAAGGGCACGCCGTAGTGGTCGGCAACGACGCCCAGGAGGGTTACCCCGATGCCCCCGGCGCCAATGGCAAACCCCACCATCAACCCGGAAGCAACACCCAGATGGCCCGGCAGGAGGTCTTGTCCCATAATGACGGTCACGGAAAAGGAGGAGATGAGAAGCATCCCGATGACGGTCGCCGTGATCAGCAGGAAGAAGCCTTCGCAATAGAAAATGAGCGGGAACAGCAGCGCGCTCCCGATCATGGAAAACCTCACCCAGAGGCGATGCCCCCAGCGGTCGGCAATGGGAGCCCCCAGCAGGGTTCCCACCGCCCCGCCGAGGAGAAACAGACTGACGATCTTTCCGGCCAGCACGGGGTCCCCCTGAAGATAGTTGATATGATAAAAGGGGATATAGGTGATCAGTCCGATGTGCATCCAGGTCCGCATGACGATCACCCCGATGAGCATGCAAAGCGCCTGATATGCCTTGCGCGGCAACTGCGAAGCCGCCGGTCGGGTCGCGGGCGAGCGCGCTTGCGGAATCGCGATGGTCCTGCGCAGAGCGATGATCACCACCGTGAAAACCAGCGCGGGAAGCACCATCCACGGCAGCGCCTCGAACCCCCAGAAGTGCACCAGGGAAAGCGCCAGAATGGGGCCGAGAGCCATGCCGGCGTTGCCGCCCACCGAGAAGACCGACATCCCCGTGGCCATCTTGTCGCCTGTAAAGAACCGGGCGGTTTTGAAGCCTTCGGGATGATAGGAGGCCACCCCCAGGCCGCTAACGCCCACCAGCAGCAAGATCAGGAGGTAGCTCCGAGTGACCGGCACCAGGGCAAACCCCAGCCCTGCAAAGAACACTCCCACTGGCAGCAGGAAGGCCTTTTCCTTCTTGTCGGAGAGGAACCCGAAGAGGGGCTGAACAATCGAGGACGCAAGGTTGCTGACAATGAGGATGGCCCCGGTGACGGTGTAAGAAAGCCCCAGGTTCTCCTTGATGAAGGGCAGGATCACCGGAAGCGCCCCCTGGTAGGTGTCGACCACCATATGGCCACAGGACAGCAGGAGCAATACCTTGAGATTGAACTCACCCATCCTTCATAATCCGTTTACAGTCGCTGACAATGGCCCAGCGGGAAAGAACCGGTTTTGGTTATGGGCCAAGAGGAGCATCCCCTCACCCCGATGAGCGCGGAAGTGTAAATCGCATTGCGGGCCTAGGCAAACCCTTCTTCGGCTTTCTGCGCTTTTTGCCCGTCAATCTTTTGCTTGTCACGACATCGCTTCTGGGGTTATTCAAGGCACGGGGGACAGAAGGGGGTACTCACTGCCGGTCGGGTTGGCAGGAATTCAGTTCCCGGGCGACACGGTCGATTCGACGCCCTGCGCCCTTCTGGCACATCGGTTGCCGTGTGCCTCATGAGAACCGCGCCACACAAATGGGTGTCCGATTTTCATCCGTCATGCCCGCGACTAATGGTCACTCTAATCTGTGGAGCAGTTATGAGGAGGAAATCATGACCAGACAGAGACCACCATCCCTCCGCTGGTTTAGCGAGTCGATCGGGTCCGGCCTCGAAATACGTTACCTCTGTGACCGGGTTGTCTTCAACGGGCAGTCTCGCTATCAAAAGATTGTTCTGGTTGACAGTCTCGTGCATGGGCGCATGCTGTTCCTCGACGGCATCTGCCAGTCCTCTGCCAACGATGAATTCATCTACCATGAGATGCTGGTTCACCCGGCGCTTTTCAGCCATCCGGCACCTCGGGCGGTTCTGGTGGTAGGAGGTGCTACCGGCGCGAGCCTGCGGGAAATCTTTCGCCATCCGGGGATCGACCGGGTGGTGATGGTGGATATCGATGGTGAACTGATTGAAATCTGTAAACGCTATGCCACTCAGTGGCACGAGGGCAGGTTCGACGACCCCCGGCTCGAGCTGATCATCGAAGACGGTCGTCACTACCTGGAACAGAGCTCCGAGCGGTTCGACTGTATCATCCTCGATCTCAGCGACCCATTTGACAGCAGCCCCGCTTCTCTACTTTTCACCAGGGAATTTTACCAGGCTGTCAACCGGCGCCTGGGTCCACAGGGAACGGTTACCGTCCAGGCTCAGGGAATCAGCCCCGAGGACACCGCAATCCATGCCCGGATCACCAACACCCTCAAGAGTGTCTTTCCGGTGGTCTGCGCCTACCCCTATACCCTGCACTGCTTTCACCGGCCGGATGCGCATGTGCTGGCCTCGCGGGACCCCAACTGGGCCCTGGCGGCCCTGGTTCAGCGGGCCGAAGCGACTCCCCTCCCGCTGCGCTATTTCTCCCCGGAAATCGCCCGCGGGATGTTCAATCTGCCGCCTTACCTGTATCAGGCTTATGAGACCTTCACTGAAATCCTGACCGACGACCTGATGCAGGTTGCGGGGGCCGGCGCACCAGGCGGCAGCCGCCCGGTCCAGGCAACCGGGACCATGGCGTAGGACCCATCTCCGCAAGGGTTCTGGAGGCTCCTGGGGGGGCGGCCGCGGTGCCCCAGGCAACCGGCCCAGGCGGGAGCACCTCACCACGGTGGCAGAGCGATTGACATTTTCTCCATTAATTTTATAGAAACCCTTCGTCCAGGAGCTACTCGCAAATAAGGAGGATGGCATGAGCAGAGTGCTGATCGTCGGCGCCGGCGGCGTGGGTGGGGTGGTGACCCACAAATGCGCCCAATTCCCGGAGGTTTTCAGCGAGATTGTCCTGGCGAGCCGCACCCTCACAAAGTGCGACGCGATCAGGAAGCAGCTCACCCGGCCCATCCAGACCGCTCAAGTTGACGCCGACAACGTCGGGGAAATGGTCGCCCTGATCAACAAGGTTCGCCCGGATGTGCTCATCAATGTGGCCCTGCCCTACCAGGACCTGAGCATTATGGAGGCCTGCCTGGAGACCGGCGTTCGCTATATCGATACCGCCTGCTACGAACCTCTGGACGAAGCCCGCTATTCCTACACCTGGCAGTGGGAGTATCAGGAACGCTTCGCCGGGAGGGGCCTCATGGCGCTGCTGGGCTGCGGGTTTGACCCGGGGGTTACCAACATCTACCTCGCCCACGCCCTCAAGCACCATTTCGACGAGATCGATTTCGTGGACATTGTGGACTGCAACGCCGGGCAGCACGGCTTTGCCTTCGCTACCAACTTCAACCCCGAAATCAACCTTCGGGAAGTGACCGCACGCGGCCGTTATTACGAAAACGGGCAGTGGCTCGAAACCGAACCCCTGTCGGTCCACAAGCCCGTCGACTATCCGGAGATCGGCCCCCGGGAATCCTACCTGATGTATCATGAAGAGCTGGAATCATTGGTGAAGCACATCCCGGGCATCAAGCGGATCCGGTTCTGGATGACCTTTTCCCAGGAATACCTGACCCACCTGCGAGTCCTCGAAAACGTGGGCATGACGCGGATCGATCCGGTCACCTATCAAGGCGTCGAGATCGTCCCGCTCCAGTTCCTGAAGGCGCTCCTGCCGGAACCGTCCGCCCTGGGAGAGACCTATACCGGTAAAACCTGCATCGGCTGCCTCATCGAAGGCCGCAAAGCGGGCAAAGTCCGTAAATACTTCGTTTACAACATTTGCGATCACGCCGCCTGCTACCGGGAAGTGCGCGCCAACGCGGTATCGTACACAGCTGGTGTGCCGCCCGTCCTCGGGGCCGCCCTGGTGCTGAACGGCACCTGGGCGGGCGCCGGGGTCTTCAATGTGGAACAGCTCGATCCGACCCCGTTCATGGCCGAGATCGGGCGCTACGGCCTGCCATGGAAGGAGGTCTTTCTTGATTAGGGGCCATCTGAGAACAAGTTGCACGGATTCGGACTATTTCTTCATCCACCAAGTCACACGAAGATTTCCGAAGTCACGCAAAGCAAGCGTTTCCTGTTGCTGAGGCGGTAGTTCCATGTTTGATTTAGACAATGTGCCAACTCCCTGCTACGTGCTCGACGAAGCACGGCTGCTGCAAAACCTCGCGGTCCTGGACGACGTCCAGCAGCGCACGGGCTGTAGAATCATCCTGGCGCTCAAGGGTTTTGCCATGTTCGGGGTGTTCCCTCTGATCCGGGAATATCTCCGGGGAGTCGCCGCCAGTTCCCTTCACGAAGCCCGCCTGGGGTATGAAGAATTCGGCGGCGAGGTACACGTCTTTGCTCCCGCCTACCGGGAAACCGAATTCAGCGAACTACTAAGCTACAGCCACCATCTCGTCTTCAATTCTTTCTCCCAATGGCAGCGGTTCAAGCCTCGCCTGGCCGCTGCCGGAAAATCGGTCGCCTGCGGGATTCGAGTGAACCCTGAACACTCCGAAGTCGCGGTTGCCCTGTACGATCCCTGCGCCCCCTTTTCGCGGCTCGGCGTAACCCGCCAGAATTTCCTCGAAAAGGACCTTGACGGGATCACCGGCCTGCATTTTCACACCCTTTGCGAACTGAACGCCGATTCCCTGGCACGGACCCTCAAGGCCTTTGAAGACAAATTCGGTGAGTTCATCCCGAGGATGCAATGGGTCAATTTTGGGGGAGGACACCACATCACGCGGCCGGACTATCGCGTCGACCTCCTGTGTGAACTCATCAACGATTTTAAGCAACGCTACCCGGTAGAGGTCTATCTCGAACCAGGCGAAGCCGTGGTGCTCAATGCCGGGGTGCTGGTGGCCTCGGTCCTGGACGTCCTTCACAATCAAAAGGACCTCGCGATCCTGGACGCTTCGGCCGCAGCTCATACCCCCGACGTCATCGAAATGCCGTACCGCCCCGAAATCGAAGGGGCGGGCAGCTGGGGGGAACTGGCCCACTCCTATCGCCTGGGCGGCCTCACCTGCCTGGCGGGAGACGTTTTCGGCGATTATTCCTTTGCGCAACCTCTGGCGGTGGGCTCGCGGCTGGTTTTTACCGACATGGCCCACTACACCATGGTTAAGAACAATACTTTTAACGGCGTTGGCCTGCCGGCCATCGCCATCCAGGACATGCAGAAGCGGATTCGCATCGTGCGCCAGTTCGGGTACGAAGACTACCGCAACCGACTCTCGTGACGATTGGCATGGTTCCTCCCTTCCCGACCCGGCGGCTCCCGACGACGCCTTGCCCAGCAGGCGGGAAGGTGATGCCCCTGCAATCTTCAACCCGGACCCCTGATCACCGTTCAATAATGGAGGCACTGACAATGCCCATCTATGAATACCGCTGCCGTGAGTGCGGCAAGAAGAACGAAGTCATCACCTTTCGCATCTCGCAGGAGGTCACGGCTACCTGTCAGCGCTGCGGCAGCGAGCTGCTGGATCGTATTCCGTCGCGGGTGCGGGTGCGCCTGTCGGAAGAAACGCGCATGGAGCGTTTGGCCGATCCGTCGCGCCTGGGTGGCCTGGATGAGAATGATCCCAAGAGCATGATCCGCTGGATGAAACAGATGGGTCAGGAGATGGGCGATGAACTCGGCGGAGAAGATATGGATGCCATGATCGAGGAAGCTATGGAGGAAGAAGCCAGAGGAGGTCCTGCCGCGGGCGGGAGCCTCCCTCCCGGGGATGATCTCTAAATCCCAGGCTTTCGACTCCCCTCAAAAATCACATCCACGAAGGCACACGAAGAGACCCGAAGAAAATCCTGAGAGACCCTTCGTGTGCCCTTGCGACCAGTTGTGGGGGGTGAAGGCTTTTCGTCGATAGCTCAAAACCAGCCACCTCCGGCAGGAATCGCTGCGGTTGGGCAGGGTGATTACCAGCTGAAATCACCTTCCTTTCGATCGGGTTGCTGTTTCTTCCAGCGCTTCGGCGGGCAAAAAGGTGCTTCGGAGTGCCTCCAGTTCGTCGAGCATGGCCTGAGTGATCCGGCGGGCCTGGGTCAGACTCTCCTGCGCTGACTGCCGTTCGGTTTCCACCGTTTGCCCCCGCTTGAGCAGATCACTCAGATCGACCTGGGCCATTTGCGCCCTGACCTCGAATTCCCGAAGCAGCCGACCGGTTTCCTCATCGGCGATCCGGAAGAGATAGTCGGACTTGAAACGCTGCCGGTATTCGTTGAAGGCCTGAAGGAGCTCGGTGGTAGCTTCCTTCTTGAGGAGCCTGGTGGCCTCCTCGATCATGCCTTCCTGCCGCTTGCTGCCGAACAACAAGTCCCGGGTCTTTCCCAGGTGAGCGCGGAAATCGCCCAGCAGGCGGGTGAAGCTTGCCAACCCCAGTTTCATCAGGAGCAGCCCGCGGCCGCTCGCCCCCTGCTCCAGAAAGGCACTGAAAGAGGGCGGCACCGCCAGGTTCCCCACCTCCCAGGCGTCTTTCGGCGGTTCGAGGGCGGTGTCGCAGCCGCTGTCAAAAAACCCCGTTTCGCGGTGATAATCGTCGAGGGCCGCGGCAAAGAGGGTCCAGAACGACTCGCCCCCACCCCTGAGCCGTTCGCACAGGAGGGTTTCCTCCTTCTTGGCAAATTCGATGACCTGCAGGTTCACTTTTTCCACCAGAAAGCGTGCCAGGGACTGCCGGAATTCCCGATAGAGACGATGGAACTGCTGAAAGAGCCAACGGTAGTCCAACTGGCCATGAGCCCCGTTGAACTCAACCGGGTATTGCGTCACCGTCTCGAGGGTTTCCTTGACGATGCGGCTCTGCCCGGGGTCAAAGAAGGCATCCACCGCCTGGTCAATCTCGTGGTGCAAGGAGATCCTCAAGCCCAGGATCGCATTCTTGAGGGTCTCGAAGGCTCCCCACAGCCTGGCCTTTTGGGCGTCAAGCTCTTCCGCCGTGTGCCGGACCGTCTCCCGGCTCTGCTCCAGCAGCTGGCTCTGCGCGGCGACCGTGTGCATGACACTGTTGGCAATCATCCCGAGGCGGCTGAGCCCACTGCCACAGAGCACCCGGAAGCGTTGGTCGCAGACTTCCCGGCTCAATGATTCACGAAAGGCGCTGAATCCTGCCTCACTGGCTTTCACCAGGGGGGTATCCTCTTTCCATAACCGCAGGTGACGCCGCTCACGCTCCGAAGCCGATCCCTTGAGTTGCCCGAGCAGGAGGTGGAGAGCCGAAAACACAAAAAAGCGCGGCTCGGGAACCACCCATGAGAGTTCGCTGCGGACCCGGGCCGCCAGTCGTTCCAGATCCTCCAGGTGCGGATGGTCGTCGAGATCGGCATTCAGGACAAAGAAGGTTTGGGGAAACATCCTGAGGGTGCGGATGAAGTCCAGCAGTCGAAAGTCGGCTTCCCGCAACCCGGCCCGACTGCTGATGATGTACAGAATAAAGTGGCTTTTCAGCAAATACTGCTGGAGGAGGGCAAAGTGGAGGGGATTGGGGGAGTCGATCCCCTGGCAGTCGGCGAGTTCTATCGATTCTCCCAGCCAGGCTACGGGGTAGTGCAGTTCCATGTCCCGCAGATAAACCGCCTGCCCTTCAGAGCCCACATATTGCTGGTGTTCGCCCAGGGTATCCTGGTCGAAGACGAGCCGACTGGCCGCCTCACCCAGGAACTGGTGGACGCGGTCATAGCCTTCCAGGTATCCCCGCAGGAGCAGGTGGCTCGGATCCAGGTGCCCCTCTCGTCGTCGTCCTTCCTCCTGCATCTCGGCGAGCAGCACCTTGAGTCGCTCGCGAGCGTCAGCCTCCCTGAGATCGTAGGTGCGATCCTCTGCCATCAGATCCGGGGTCGAGATCACGAGCTGCACCGTAGCGTTCAGCTCTTCCAGAACCTGGGACCAGGGTTTGAATTCGACCCAGCCTTCGGCGTCCTGACCGGTCACCAGGCGGGTGATGAAAGCCGTGATGATCCCCGCCCCCCGCTTGAGCAGGTCGCGGCCGACCAGGGCGTTGACCAGAGTGCTCTTGCCGGACTTGACCGTTCCCACGACGGCAAGCCGCAGGAGAGGATCTTCGAGGGAGGAACGGACCTGGATCAGCTGTTCCTGCCAGCGGGTCGCCGCCGCCGGCTCAACCACCTCGCAGGCTGCCATTTCCTGGCTGGTCTCAGCCAGAATCACCACCCGCTGTTCAATCTTCTTCTTGAGCTCCCGGTAGTCGTTGAGCTCCCGTCGCCGTCCAGGCTTGGCGGAAGCTGAAGTTTTCTTCTTCCTTGGCGGCACCCTGCAACTCCTCGTCGGTGGTCAGCAAGCTGACCCGCTGTCATGAAAGCAAAGTAAAGTGAACATTGAACACTCAACATTGAACAAGAAACTGGATATCACGAAGTTGCCGTCCTGTTAAGCCATTCCAGGATTCCCTGTCGGTCGTCCGCCTGCACCCAGTGGAATTCCGGATCTCCTCGAAACCAAGTCAGCTGGCGCCTGGCGTAGTGGCGTGTGGCCCGTTCCATGTCACTGACGGCCGAAGCCAGGGGACAGGCCCCCAGAAGATGCGCCGCCAGCTGCTTGTAGCCCACCGCCTGCATGGACTTCAGCTCCGGACCGTAGCCCATGGCCAGCAGGCGGCGTACTTCGGCCACCAACCCCTGCTCCAACATCTGCCGGACTCGCCGGTTTATTCGCTCATACAAGACATTTCGGTCGCGGTATAGGAAAATTTTAACGGCTCGGTAGATTGTCTGCCGGAATCGGTGTTGCGACTGCCAGCAGGAAAGAGGGATGCCAGTCAGGCGCTGAACCTCGAGCGCTCGCAGAACCCGCTGCCGATCGTGGGGATGGAGACGCCGGCCCGCCTCGGGATCGACCCGCCCCAATTCCTGGTGAAGCCTCCCGAGGCCATGTTCTTCCAGTTCCCGCCGCAGCTGTTCCCGAACCGCCGGATCACGGGGAGCGGCCGGGCAGATCCCTCGCGTCAGAACTTTCATGTAGAGCCCCGTCCCCCCGACGACGAGCGGCATCTTACCCCGGTTCTGGAGGGATTCGATCACGGGCCGGGCGAGCTCCGCATAGCGCGCTGCATCGAAAGTTTCATCCGGATCGGCCACGTCCAGAAGATGGTGGGGAACCAGCGCCCGTTCTTCCGGGGTGGGTTTGGCGGTGCCAATCTCCATATAGCGATAGACCTGCATGGAATCGCAATTGATGATCTCGGTACCAAGGCGGTGGGCAATTTCGAGGGCCAGTTGGGTCTTTCCCACCGCAGTGGGCCCGGCCAGCAGGATGACAGGCGGGAGCGAGGGCGAAGGAAGCATTCAACAACTTTCAAAAACACGGCTTCAGCATCGCGCGTGGCGCGTTGCGGGTCAGGCTTCACAGGCTGCGGCTTGCCAAGGTTCCGCTGTCGGGATATCCAGCCTAACGTGATCAGCTTCAGGTCCGGTGGAACATGCGGGCAATCTCCGCATGGGTCAGCTTCAACCAGAGTGGCCGCCCGTGAGGACAGGAAGCAACGATTTGGGTCCGGTCGAGGGTTTCCAGGAGATGGCGCACCTCTTCGGCAAGGAGCCGTTGATTGGCTTTGATTGCCCGGTGACAGGCGGCCGTCTTGGCCAGCTCGGCGAGGAGGTTCACCTGAGGGTTCCGATCGTCCTCGGAGGCGCTCTCCAGCAGCTCCCGAAGCAGTCCTTCCGGCGAACAGTCGCCCAAGACCGCAGGAACCGAGTGGACCACGAAGGCGCCTCCCCCGAAGGGCTCGATCGCAAACCCAAGTTGCGCGAGACGCTCCAGCCAGTGTCTCAGCTTGGCGGCCTCCCGGGGCAGAAGTTCCACCACCACCGACTGAATCAGCCTCTGGGAAGGCTCACGGGATGAGGCGGCAGCAAGCCGGTCGAACAGGATCCTTTCATGAGCCGCATGCTGATCGATGATGATGAGCCCATCCTCGGCTTCGAGCAGGAGATAGCTTTCCGCCAGCTGTCCCAGGAACGGCAGCTGAGAAAAACAAGGCGGGGCGGCTGAGGTCGGTTGGATTCCAGGCTGATCGCTAAATCCTTCCTGTTCGCCGGTCTCAACGATTCGCCAGGGTTCTGCCGGCGCCGGGCTCCTGAAGGCAGCGCCAACAACGGCCGGAATCCCCGGGGGGGTGCCGGGAGATGGCTCCAGTCCGCCGCTCATGGGTACCTGGCTTTCCCAGGTGCAGGCAGTATGGAAAAAGGGCCGGGCTGCCTGCAAGGGCACCAGGTGGGCGGAGGGAACCCGGGCCTCCGGCGCGAGGGAGCCTTCGAGAGCCTGCCGCAGAGCCTGGCGAACTGTCTCCATGATTTCGCCGGGATTCCGGAATCGAATTTCGCGCTTGGTCGGGTGAACGTTCACATCGACCAGGGTGGCCGGGACTTCCACAAAGAGGACGACAACGGGGTATTTGCCTTTGGCGATAACCGTTTCATAGGCACTGAGGACCGCCCGGTTGAGCAACCGATCCCATACCGCTCTGCCGTTGACGTAGATAAAGAGATGGCCACCGCCCGGACGCTGCACTTCGGGAGCACTCATCAGGCCATGAACCTTGAGCGACCGGGTTTCCAGGAGAAAGGGCCGAAGCTGAGCCAGGAGCCTGGGCCCCAGCACCTGGCCGGCACGTTCCCCCATGTCCCGAACCTGCGGGAAGTCGTAGAGTTGCCGATCCTGGTGCATCACCCGGAAATGGACCTCCGGGTTCGCCATGGCCAACCGCAGCACCTGATCGCTTATGTGAGAGAGCTCATTGTCCACGGAGCGCAGGAATTTGCGCCGGGCCGGAAGGTTATAGAAAAGATCGCGCACGGTGACGGCGGTTCCTGCCTGACAGCCGGTTTCCCGGACGTCCTTGAGCGTTCCGCCATCCATGCGAATGGCTATCCCCGAGAGTGATGCGGCTTCCCGAGTCACCATTTCGAAGCGGCTGACCGCCGCAATGCTCGGCAGCGCCTCCCCGCGGAAACCAAGGGAACGAATGGCCTGGAGATCCTCGATGGCCTTGATCTTGCTGGTGGCATGCCGTTCCAGCGCCAGGAGGGCATCGTCGGGTGACATTCCGGACCCGTCATCCACCACCCGGATCTCCTTGCGCCCGCCTTGGAGGATAGCCAGGGAGATCTTCCGGCCACCCGCATCGAGGCTGTTTTCAAGGAGTTCCTTAACGACCGCTGCGGGCCTTTCGACCACCTCACCAGCAGCAATCTGATTGCAGAGGATATCAGGCAGGATACCGATCCGGGACAATTATCGTCTCCTTTGAGCGTAGATTTTGATCTGCCTCTATTATAGATTTCCCGGCAGCCCGGCTCAAGGCCTTCTTGCGCCCCCGGGTTATCAGGCGGCTGCAGCTCCGGCAGGGTTCCCCGGCAGACTTCCTAACTCTTTAAATCTGTTGACAGATATCGGTCATTCCAGTATGCAGTTGGATCAGGATGAGTTCTGCTGCTACCCCGCACTGCTTTTGAAGTGCTGTTCGGAAATGGACGGTCGCGACGGATGACCCGGTGGGGGATGCCGGCGGGAGCAGGACGGAAGGCCTGCACCCTTTCAGCTGCCGGGCAGACCCGACGGTCTTTTGGTTGGGGATGAAAAGAGGTGAGGCCCCGCATGAACGCAGCCCCCTATCAAGCCCTGGTGAATCTTCTCAGCAACGTGCTGGAGGCCTATACCACAGCTTTTTACCTTTTTGACCCCCGCTCCGGCCAGCTCAACCTGGTGGCCTCGCAGTCTCTCAGTCGCTTTGTCCGCGAGACCACCTCCCTGCCGCTCGAACAGAGCGGTATCCTCTCCCAGGTTCAGAAAGTGGGCCAGACCGTCCACCTCGACAAGCTGCAGGGTACTTCCCTGACCCTGCCAACCACCGTCCCCTTCTACCGCGAAGGAGAATCCCACCTCAAGGCCATCTACGCCATGCCGGTGGGCGACGGCGACGGGGTGCTCTACGTGGACACCAAATACGGCTGGGGCTTTTCCGACAAACAGCAGAAGTGGATTCGGGAAATCGCCTCGGTCCTGCAGCAGCTCGTCGAACGCCACAACTGGGTGGCACAGCAACAAGGCTCTGCGGGAATTTTGCAGTTCTGGTACCGGGTGGATGAGATTGCCCGCAAGGAACTTGCCGTTCTGGACGCTTGCCGACGCTTTGTCAGCGAGTGCTGCCAACTGCTCGAGATGGACTACGGTTTCATTGCCCTCAGAGAAGTCGGACAACCCCAGTATCATGTCCTGGCGGGCACTTCGAACGCCCCACAGAGCCTCTTCGAGCAGCATTTCCTGATCAAACAGGGGCTCGCTGGGTGGGTCTTCGAGCAGGCGAAAGTGCTGCAGATGCCCAAGCTCAATCCCCACACCCCCGAACATTTTCTCTTTACGCCGGCCGAAGGCCTGCCTCATCACGGCACCCTCTGGGGCCTGCCCGTGGCCATGGCCCTGGGACATACCCTGGCCCTCCTGTTCCTGGCGCGGACCTCCCGGGAACTGAACCCGGATTGCCAGCGTGCCGTAACCTGTGCCGCTCATGCGTTTGCCCTCTACCTTGACCGCCTCAACCTGAAGGAAGAATGCGACCAGCTTCAGAGCTATGACCTGGCGACAGGCCTTCTCAATGCCGCCACGTTCGACTCCCAACTGGAGCAACTGCTGGCATCTTCCATGCAAACCAGCAACCCTTTCACTCTTGCCCTGATGCAGTTCGAGCCCTGGCACATGCTGCACACGACCGCATCCCTCAGACACATCGAAAAGTGTCAGCAGGAACTGGTCTGGAGCCTGCGGGCGCTGGTGCCGTCGGACAACCTGGTAGCACTCATCGCGGAGAACCGGTTTGGTTTTCTTTTCCCGCGCATGTCATTTCAGGACGCCCAAGCCATCCTCACCCATGTTACGGACCGGGGGAAGCAGGTCCTGGCCGGGATCCACAAAGGGATGCGGGTGCGCTCGTATGTTGGAGTCGTCGGCTACCCTCAGGATGGAACCAGAATTGAAGAACTCTGGCCGCTGGTCTATCGGCGCCTCTACCGGGGCATCCATGCCCCCGCCAACAATGCTGAATTATGAGAGGAATTGTAGGTTGCGAGGTACGCGCTGCGGGCTGGGATCAGATCGGCCGAGTTTCCGGTCTCAGGCTGCCAGTTTCCAATTGACCGAACCCCGCATCCTTTATAGACTCTAGGCCCGCCTGGTAAAGGTGGAATGCAGATGACCCGGCCGCAAAGAAGAGCTCGACATGCTTGAACGCCTCCTGAGTTTCTTTTGCAGAGATCTGGCCATGGACCTCGGTACGGCCAACACCCTCATCTACCTCCGAGGGAAGGGTGTTGTCCTGAACGAACCTTCGGTGGTGGCAATCAACCAGGATAGCCACCAGGTGATCGCCGTCGGCCAGGAAGCGAGCAATATAGTCGGGCGCCATGGGCAGCGGATTGTAACCATTCGTCCGCTCAAAGACGGGGTCATCGCCGATTTTGAAGTCACCAGCGTGATGATCAAGTATTTCCTGGCAAAGGTTCTGAAAACCCGCCAGCTGATCCGCCCCCGGCTGGTGGTGGCGGTGCCGACGGGGATCACTTCCGTGGAAAAGCGGGCGGTCATTGAAGCGGCCCAGCAGGCAGGGGCGAGGCAGATTCACCTGGTCGAAGAACCCATGGCAGCCGCCATTGGTGCCGGTCTGCCGGTGGATCAGCCCTTTGGCAACATGATCGTCGACATTGGTGGCGGCACCACGGAAGTCGCGGTTATCTCCATGTTCGCCGTCGCCTACAGCGAATCGGTACGGGTAGCCGGGGACGAGGCCAATGAGGCCATATTGCGTTATGTGCAGCGGGAGCGCCAGATGATCATCAGTGAGGTCATGGCGGAACGGGTCAAGATGAGGATCGGTTCGGCCGTACCGCTGGCCACTCCTGAGACCATGGAAATCACCGGCAAGGAGATCTTGAGCGGTATTCCCAAGTCCTTCACGGTAACCGATGAAGAGATCCGGCGGGCAATCAAGGACCCCGTGATCGTGATCGTGGAGGCGGTGAAGCGGGCGCTTGAAAAGACCCCCCCCGATCTGGCCGGCGATATCCACGAGAAGGGATTCTGGCTGGCGGGCGGAGGCGCCTTGATCCGGGGCCTCGACCAACTGCTGCATGAAGTCACCCACCTCAAGGTCAACGTCGCCGACGACCCCCTCACCGCCGTCGCCCGCGGTGCTGGCATGGTCATCGAACATGCTGATTTCTTTCGTTCGGTTTTTATCGCCTGACGGTTTTGGTGCTTGACTGGTGGCTGTTGGCCTGTGTGTTTGGGTTGTGATTACCGGTCACTGACCGTTGTCCGATGATGGCTTTCTTTGAGGCAAGGAGTGCGCCATGTATGTCGGCTGGAACATGAAGACAAATCTTGTCACCGTTTCCCCCGAGACATCCATCTTCAAGGCGCGGGAACTGATGGATACCCGCAAGGTCTCACAACTGCCGGTCACCGACGGTCGGGCTCACCTGCTGGGCATCGTGACGGACCGGGACTTGCGGCAGGCCTGGGCTTCTCCCGCGACCACGCTGAGCATCCATGAACTCACCTATGTCCTCCAGAAGCTGACGGTGGGCAATATCATGACCAAGAAGGTCATTACCGCCACCCCGGCCATGACCATCGAGAGTGCGGCGCGGCTCATCCATGACCACAAGTTCAGCGCCCTGCCGGTGCTCAAGGATGACCGCCTGGTAGGCATCATCACTAAAACCGACCTCCTGGAAGTGCTCCTCACAGCCCTGGGAATGAGTGAAGACAGCAGTCGCATCTCGCTTCTCGTCCGCGACCGGATCGGGGTGCTGGCAGAGGTTGCCGGTTGTATGCAGCGCTCGGAGATCAATATCCGCAGCGTGATGATTGTCCCTCTCCCGGGCCACGAGGGGATTTGGCAGCTGATCCTGCGGGTGGCAATGACGGCTGCCGCCAAGGCCGCCGAAGCGCTCCAGGAAGCGGGATTCAAGGTCGTCACCCGCTACGTGGAGGATCTCACTCCCTTCCTGCCTGATCCCGCCTAGTCAGCAGTGAAAGATGAGAGACTCGGCGACCGCGCAACCCTCATGGACGGCACCAGCGGTCTTGCCGACTCCCGTCCATGACGCCGGAACCAGACCATGGCTGACGTGATCGACCTCTCCCAACGGTTCCCTCCCCACCAGGACAACCTCATTGTCCTCGAACCCTTGGAATGGCGCCGCGCCGACTGGCTGACCGGCTACATCCTGCTCTGCACAAGGACGGAATCAGAGCGGTTTGAAGCGCATCGGCTCGAGGCCTGCCGGGTGAAAGGCCACCAGCATATCGGCTCCGTTCCCAATCACTTCCGGCTCGACGAAGGCTATCATTTCACCGCCATGGGCCTCTTTCGCCACCGTCATGACGAAGTCGCCCTGCGGCGGGTCTATTACCTTGCCGGGCTCATGGAGGCGGTCACCAATGCACCTTCGTCGATCCTCCGGACCGACCTCCTGCGCCGAGTCTACCAGGCCATTTTAGAGGAACGGGAGCGCCTGGGGGTCCTCTGGCGCGGGCAGGTGCGCCATTTCCTGCTGCCGCTGCACCCCGGGTACTACAATCCGACGCTGTTCTTCCACCGGATCGGCAACGCCGAATCCCTGAAGGACCTCTTCCAGGTCATTCAGGCCGAAACGAACGCTCAGCTGGATATACTCGCCCGCTTCTATGTGTTCTATCTGCCGGAACGAATGCTCGCCCAGGCATTCCCTCCGCCTTAATGGCCTCCGCGCCCGCCTCAGTTCGCGGCCATCCGGTGAAGCCCTTCAACCTTGTTTTGACGACACCGGCCCGGCCATGACCTGGTAGACCTGCACGGGACGGCGAATATTCTTAAAATGATGCCGGCCGGCCGGTTCGAGGCGGAATGCCTGTCGGACCCGCCGGTAGGTTTCGGGGCCAACCAGGATCGCCCCATCAGTGGCGAGGGCACTGATTCTGGCAGCAAGATTGGTCACGCGTCCCGAAGCGGTAAAGGTCCACCGTACTCCGGTGAGACCCTCGAACCGGGTTGACCCCACCGAGGCCAGCCCTGAGTTGATGCCCATGTTGATCGCAACCGGCGCCAACAAGCTGCGGTGCTGTGCGTTGATCAACCCGGTGCGGTCATGTATGCCGATGGCCGCGCGAACCGCATTGGCGGCATGGGTCTTCGGGTCTTGATGGCGAAAAATGATCATGAGACCATCTCCCGCCGTCTCGTTGATGTCCCCGTCGTTTTCAAGGATCACGTCGAGGAAGCTGGAAAAGTAAGTTTCAATCAGGTAATTCACCTTGTCCTGCGCAACCTGCTCGCTCATCCGGGTATAGCCGGCGGCATCCAGGAAGAGCACGCTGACGTCTTCGTCGCGCTTTGCCAGAGCGGGGTTTGTGGGGTTGTTCTCGATCAGCGCGGTGACTTGGCGAGGGACGAATTTGGTGAGCTGGTTTTTGATGGTTTCGAGCAGGCGGACTTTCGCCAGGGTCGCTTCGAGTTCTCGATTCCTTGCGGCCAGTTCCTCGATGATCTGCTCGAGGTGGAATTCCCGGGCTTCCACCTGAACCAGCATCATCCCGAACGATTCAGCCAGCTCCCCGATGGCGGGTGGATACTTGCCCGGCCTGGTCAGATCGAGCAGATCGTCAACCTGCCGGTAATCTCCTCCCGCCACCTTCCGTGCAAGGTCCACCAGCAGCGGGATGACCCCCGCCAGTTGGTTGCATGCCATGGTGAAGCCTCAATGGGGAGGAGGTGGAACCTTCTCGAAGGTCATCATCCTGGTACCAGGAAGGCTGATGCGGATGCCACCCTGGTCCAGGGTGCCGACGATGACGCCTCCGCCTTTGGTATTCACTCTGAGCTCATCATCCTTTACATACCAGGCAAAGGAAACTTCTTCGTCGTTCACCCTCCAGATACCAACTCCACTGGGTTTGAGTTCCATCATGATGTGGGCGGGTTTCTGCGAATCACCCGAATCCGCCTGGTAGGTACCCATAACCTGGTCTTTCGACCCACATGAGACGATGATGAACAACAGGAGGCAAAGGGAACAGAGCTCTAACCGCATGATTGGTCCTGATCTTGTAAACATTTGACAACGGTCCTCAAGCCGAGGGAGAGGCAACTCTGATTCTACCAGACTCGGCAAGCCCTCCCTTGCGGAAGGTCAAGAAGCGGTCACAATAGTAGACCTGGATAGTACCGATGAGCATGACCGCATTTTCGATGATTTTCCTCCAACCGATGGGTTCCCCCACCGTATCGTAGCAGCCGCAGCTGATGGGGGCACCCCAGTACATGTTGACCAGGACCATGACATCGAACACAATGAGCATGAGCCCGATCAGGATGGCGCTGGCCCTTGTCAGGAACCCAAGGATCAGAAACAGCCCGCAGACCAATTCGAGCCACGGCAGGACCACAGCTCCCAGGTTTAGCACGGAGTACGGGACAAGACGGTAGTTGGCGACGGCTTCAGCAAACTGGGCCGGGTATGGAATCTTGCTCATACTTGCATAGATGAAAAAGCCGCCAATCCCAAACCTGAGCAACAGCGCCAGATAAGGACTCGCCAGGAGTCGTCGGAGATAAACCCGGATCATCTCTTTGTCTTCCCCTCCACTGGATACCCCTGCTGTTCCCAGGCAGGCAGACTTCCTTCCAGGATTCGCACGTTCCGATGACCGCGAAGCAGCAGCTTTTCCGCCAGTTCCAGGTCATAATGCCGGCTGATGGTGCTGCCGTAAACCACAATGTTCCGGTCTTTGTCTTCGTCTGCAAGCGTCATCATGTAGACGATGTCAAACAGTGGGAGGGGCATGTTGCGCGCCCCTTTAATGTGGCGCAGTTGAAAGAAATTCTCGGGCATGGCATCCAGCATGAGGGCCTTGCCGGCCTGAAGCTCCGTCATGGCGGCAGCCGGGCTTATGGTGGGAATGCCGGTCCGATCGGCGGCAGCCGGGAAAAGAGGGATAGCGTTGGGATTGGAGAAGTTAAAGATAATTGCCAGAACAACACTGATCCCGATGACTACCAGGAAGTCGAGCCACGAAACCCGCGAGGCCCGGTAAGCCTCACGAGCCTCTAATTCGAGGAGTTTTTCATCCCTGATGAGCCAACGCCGCAATTCCTTGAAAAACACTTTGGAGGTTTCCGGGAATTCCCGCAGGATGCGATCGAACTCATCTTTTGACAAGACCAGCAGGTGCGTCACCTCCAGCGCCTCGGCGTTGGCTGACCGCGGCTCACCAGTGAGCAGCGCCATTTCGCCGAAAGACTCGGAGGGGCCAGGATAGGACAGGGTGGCCTCCACACCATCTTCGCTTTTGCGAAAGATTCTTACCCGCCCTGACCGGATGATGTAGAGACCGTCACCGGGATCACCTTCCCTCAAGATGATGCTATGTGGCGGGACAACCAGAGGCCTGACGGTTCGGGCGATCGCTTCGAGCGCATCCCTGGGCAGGTCTCGGAAAATTGGGTTGCCCGCGAGGAACTCCGCCGTGTTCTGAATCTCTTTCATGGTCAGCGCTGCGTCTTGTGGATTTCTCTGAGTTCCTTCAACAATCCATCAAAATTCTTGATTTCTCCCAGATGCGACAGGAGAACCTTGCCGTCTCTGGAGAGCAAAACCATGGCGGGCGTCCCCGGCACTTCAACGACCTCGGCCACGGTCAGCTGGTCGTCCGGAAATATGGGAAACGGCGTCCTGGTGCTCTTCTTGAAAGCCTCAACTTGGGTCTTGTTGTTGCCGATGGCGACTGCGATCATTTTCACATCCCGAGACAGCGTCGCGTCATCCTGGATCACCTTGTGGAGCCTGTTGAGAACGGGGGCGTTGGCGAGGCAATGAGTGCAGAATACATCCATGAACTCAACGAAAACCATTTTCGCAGACACATCGGAAAGCGTGAAGGGGCCCATGCCTTTCAGCCCAAGATACTTCTGCACTTCCGGGGATTCGGGAGGAGGCAGGGTGAACGCGGGGAGCGAGCTTCCCGGCGCCAGCCCCTCTGCCAGCACCATCGAACCAGGACCACCCAGCAGGATGAAGAACAGACCGCTCAGGAAAAGTGACTGCAACAACCGTTTCTGCTTCATGCAACTATCCTCCTTGGGACCATCTTGTTTCACCCACCGGACCTGTTGCGCGGAAGCGCGAGGGGGCCGGTTACCGAATGCGGTTCCACCGCAGCTCATACCCTCCCCCAGCGCGTTGCTTCACGGTCCGATATCGGGGGAAGGCTTCCTGGATGTATACAGGTATCGGCAGCTATGTTCAAAAGGAAAAGTCAGAAATGCCGGTGAGTTTTTCCCCACCCCGCAGGCCTGCAGTTTTCAGTAGATGCGACTGGCGGCAGTGGTTTCCACCACCCCGACGGTGGTCAGATTCACCACCTCTTCCACCGAAAAACCGTACGGCCGAGGATGCACCGGCAGGCGGGTGCCTGTCAGCAGCGGGCCGATCAGAACCGCTTCCTCGACCATACATTGGAGTAGATCGAGAGCAATATTGCCGGCTTGGAGATCGGGAAAAATGAGCACGTTGGCGTCGTTTTTGAGTTCCGAGAAGGGGAAGTACTTCTGGCGGCGAATGCTGTTCAGGGCCGTGCTGAGCTGCACCTCACCGTCAATCACCAAATCCGGCGCCAGTTCCTTGGCAATGGCCGTAGCTTGACGAACCTTGCGCGTGAAGGGGTGGTCGACCCCGCCATAGCTGGAAAAGGAAAGCATCGCCACGCGCGGTTCAATGCCCAGGGAACGGGCTCGGTTGGCGGCGAGCAAGGCGGTTTCCGCCAGATCTTCGGCATCCGGATCGATATTCACCCCGCAGTCAGCCAGAAAATAGACGTTCTTGTGCAGCAGGACCATGTGATGGCTGGAGATTTTGCGCACTCCCGGGGCCGTCCCGATTACTTCGAGAATGGTTCGCAAAGAATCCGCATAGTGGATGGAAACGCCGCCGATCATCATGTCTGCGGCCCCGGTGTGAAGCATGAGGGCCGCGAAATAATCGCGCTGACGCATACGTTCCCGCGCCGCATCCAGGATGATGCCCCGCCGCCGCCGCATCCGGTAGTATTCTTCCACATATGTTTCGAACAGCGGACTGCGGTCGGGATCGATGATCTGAACACCACCGAGATCGAGATCGAGCCGATGGATGAGCTCACGAATGCTCTCTTCCGCACCCAGCAGGATCGGACTGGCGATCCCCTCGTTCACCAGGGTCGAGCAGGCTCTCACAATCTGTTCGCTGTCCCCGCTGGAGAAGACCACCTTGAGGTTCTTCTGCCGGGCCTTCATGACCAAGCCGCGCAGCGTCTCACGCTCAGTCCCCAGGCGCACGATCAGGCTCTCCTGATACGGCTCGGTCTCCAGCGAGATGCGGGCCACCCCTTCCTCGATGGCCTGTTGCGCCACCGCGGTCGACTCGCGCAGCAGAATGCGCGGATCGATGGGCTTGGGCAGCAGGTATTCAGGGCCAAAACTGAAGTGCTCATAGCCGTAGGCCCGTTCCACCTCCTCGACAATCTCCTCCCGCGCCAGTTCGGCGAGAGCGCGGGCGGCTGCAATGAGCATCCCTTCGGTGATCTGGGTAGCCTGAACATCCAGGGCTCCCCGAAAGATGTACGGAAAGCTCAGGGTGTCCAGGATCGCGTTGGGATACTGTCCCAGACCGGTTGCCACGATGACGTCCCGGCGGCTGGCCCGGGCAGCTTCGTAGCTGATCTCGGGTTCCGGAATGGCAAGGGCGAAGACAATGGGATACGCGCTCATGGAGCGCACCATTTCCTGGGTCACTAACCCACCGGCGGAGGCCCCCAGGAAAATGTCCGCGCCCTTGATGCCTTCGGCCAGGGAGCGGGCGGGATGATTCCGGGCAAAGACCCGCTGGTGCTCGCGCAGGTCATTCCGATCCGGATGCAGCAGGCCGGTGCGGTCATAGCAGAGCAGGTTTTCCGGCTGCACTCCCAGCTGCCGAAAGAGCCTGGCACAGCCCGTGCCCATGTTGCCGATGCCGTTGATCACCACCCGCGCTTCTTCGATGTTCTTGTCCACGAGGTCGAGGGCGTTGATCAGGGCGGCCGCTGCCACCACCGCCGAGCTGTAAATATTCTGATGGAAGACGGGGATGTTCATGGCCTCGCTGAGCCGGTCGTAGATGTATAGACCCTCGGGAAAGTGGATATCTTTGAGGATGATGCCGCCGAAGGTGGGTTCCAGGGCCAGGACCGTCTCGATGAAGCGTTCGGAATCCGTGATATTCAACTCGAGATCGAACACGTCGATATCCGCCAGCCGTTTGAAAAGGACGACCATTCCCTCCTGGATCGGTTTGGCGGCCTCCGGCCCGACGTTGCCCAGATCCGGTACGGCCGTGCCATTGGTGATGACTCCCACCAAGTTGGCGCGCGTGGTGTAGCGAAAGATTGTCGACGGGTCTTCGGCAATGGCGGCCGAGGCGAAGACGGCCCCGGGCAGGTAGGCAAACCGCAGCTCAAGCGGGGTCAGACAAGGTTTGGTGGCCCTCAGTTCAATTTTGCCGGGGCGATCACCTTCGTGGTATTTGAGGGCGTCCTTGGCTCGGATCATAAACTGGTCTCCCAAAGTTACTCGTTGCAGGTTGAAAAGGGATACTGCTGGGTGGTTTCCCGCAGCAGCGCCGGAAAGGTTCCGACCGGCCTGGCCTGGAGAATCCAGAGCTTGGCGCCCTCGATCCCGAATTCGATATCGAGGGGATGCCCGTAGGCAGTTTCAAGGCGATCGGCGATGGCCACCAGTTCCGCCAGCTCAACGTATTCCATGGCAGGGCGAAGGCGCTGGTGGTAGAGGGTGGGTGAACGGTAGGTGCCGAACCCGGCACGGCGGTCGAACACCACCTGTTCCCGCTTGTCGGCAGTGATGTAGCGGAACCGCAACGGCGCACTCTGCAGGTTGTCGGTTTTGGCCACCACGATCTGGTCGGCGGCGACAATCCCCGACACAATGCCCTCTCCCAGCCCCAGCCCGACACTGATCACCATCTCCCGCAGTTGGTCTTCGGCGATGTTCACCGTCTGGAGGACCCCCGAGACGCGCGACCAGGCATTGCGCTGGACAATGATGCCGCCGACGACCCGGTCCAGTCTGGTACCCAGGACCAGCCGGTTGTGAATCGCCCGCTCCGTCCAAAGACCGCTCCAGGCCCGTTTGAGATATTCCAGGAGCTGTTCGTGACCGCGTATGTACAGAAAAGTCTCGAACTCCCCGGCCCGCGTGAAATTCTCGGTATCCTCCTCACGCCCGGAGGAGCGGATGGCCACAAAGGGTCCCCCCTCACCCGTGTCCGGACCCGGCCCGCCAGCGACTTCCCGCGCCATCTGATCATAGGCTGCCAGGATCTCTCCGGCCATAGCGGGAGGGATGGTGATCTTGGCCCAGATCTGCCTGATCTGTCGCGACTTCTGCAGGTTATTCAGATCATCCCGCGCCAGAATGGCATCCACTGCATCGTTTACCGTGACAACCTCGGACGGAAAGCCCTCCGCACTCCCCATGGCCTTGTCGAGAGGGGTCGCGAGCACTTCCTGAAACGCCTGGTTGGTCACTACAAACCAGGGTGGCACCAGGTGGCGGCCGGCCAGCCGCTCAATTTCGGCCAGGTTGGCGGCCTTCCAGCCGATGGCGGTATAGATTTCCACCCCTCCATCAGCCGGCCCGAGCACCCAGCGATCCTGAAGCTGCCGCCGCGTCGCCCGGTCGCTCTGGACGATGCCGCTCCTGAGCTCGTCCGTTACGGCCCGCACCTCGGGCGAGGTATCGAGCACCGTGTCCAGGCGCTGAATCTGGCGCACCATATGGCGCAGGCGAAAATCCGGCTGCCCCGCAGCGACCGTTTGACCAATCGTCTGCTCCAGCCGGTCGCGCAGGTGCTGCAGCCGGCTGCGCGCCAGCGCGCTGATTTCATCGGCCGCCAGGGTGTTGCCCGGGATCGGTTCGAGGTTGCACGACTGGAGCGACTTAGAGGTTTCTTCAAGGGCACGGCAGAGCCTCAGCACCTGCATGCGGAGCGACAGGATTTCGTAAGGGTTGTTGGACTGCGGAATCCGCAGGCGCCCTTCCGTAAACCGGTCGTCATAGCCTCGCTGCAGTTTTTGCGAAATCTCCAGGATGAATTCGCGGCAGGGCGTACCGACCTGGCGATTGCCCAACAGGAGGGAGAGAAACCGACTCTTTTCGTTCTGGGTACCGCCATCGCCGGCAAGATCCTTTCCTACAAAGAGTTCCTGGACGACGTGATGGGCCAGCAGGAGATCCTTCAGCTGGGTGAGCAGTTTTTCGATCTGGTGCCGGGCCCGCAGCCGGCGACCCCGGAGTACCAGAATCTCCTTCTCCTCGTCCACCCGCGCCAGCCGGCGACCCGCTTCCCCAAAGTTGCAGATGCTCTCATGAAGATTCAGGACCTGTCGCTCCTGCCCCAGGATGCGCAGGGTGCCATCGTCGGCATCGAGCACCACGAGGTCTCCTTCCTGCAGACGTCGTTCCCGCTTGTGAACGTCGCGCCGGATGGTCACCGTAAAACCTTTTACCGCCTGCTCTTGTTCCTGGTACTCCACCGTGCTGTAGAGCAGAAACGGTCGGCCTCCCGGCGTTTCCTGCCACCTGCCGGAGATGATCAGCGAGGGCTTCTGAAACTGCACCGCAATCAGCCCGGCATGACTCAGGATGCCGCCCCCGATGGCGACGACTCCCCGGGAATGATAAAGAAAACTGTTGTCCTCAGGCGTTATGGAGGGGGCCACGAGAATCGAGTCCTTGAGGTCTTCCGGTTCTCGACCGCGCGTCCCGAACAGCACCTTGGCCACCGCCCGGCCGGGGGAGGCCTTGAGTCCTTCGATCACGTTGTCCCCGGGAATCGGACGAGGCCGCTGGTGGGGATTGCTTCGCTGAAAACACGCCAAGACCTCTTCCGCCCCAACACAGACATCCGTTTTGACCGATTCCATCCCAGCCGCGAGATAGTTGTTGAGCCAGAGGAGTTCCGCGAACTCCGCCGGATCGATGCTGCCGTTGGACTGCCAGCGCGCGGTTGCCTGCGGGCGTCGCAGAAACAGGGATTCGCCGTGTGAAAACAGGGCGAGGCGGATGATGCCGGTGCCGTCCCGCAGCACGTAGAGGCCCAGTTCCTTGCCGCAGAGCGCCATGGCCGCCCGCTGCACCTCGTAACCATTGACACTGCCGCTCGTCTGGAAGCGCAGCGTCCGTTCCAGGGGCGCGACCAGATGGGCCAGGACAAAGGAGGAGAGGCGGGCACTGAGCGGAATCGGGTGATCGCCTTCGAGAGGCGCCATGACCGCCGCCAGAGATGGCGAAACCAGGGAACTGTCATCCTCGACGGAGAGAATTTCGGCGAAGAATTCCGCTTCATGGCGTCGTTCGAACAACTCAGGAGGGCTCTTTCGATAGCCCTCGGGCGTCTCCATGATCTCCCCGCGCAGGACCGCCCGGCGTAGCGGCAGCAGCACGATCTGGTCGAGATACATCTGCCCCAGTTCATGGCCGCCTTCTTCAAAAAGAGGGTCGACCTCCAGTCCCAGCTCGGCAAGTACCGCCCGCAGGGTTGGGAATAGATCCTCGG
>Ga0255347_1000418_pt1 | contig 78820 bp, 65 predicted proteins | sample wastewater_treat_2_FD_192479 | JGI IMG/M metagenome (GOLD analysis project Ga0255347, IMG submission 192479) | Wastewater microbial communities from Lulu Island WWTP, Vancouver, Canada - plant24 | ecosystem: Engineered > WWTP > Wastewater > Unclassified | place: Canada: Vancouver, British... | reverse complement strand
TAGCCCTGGTTATAGCCACCTTGTTGGTTTTGGGCAGACTGTAATGGGCTTCCACATTGAGCGCAAACAGTCGCTCCAGCCGCGTTTTCAAATTGACAATTAAGACATTTCATGTCTAACTCCTTTTATATTTGTTTCTTTTTTAACTTTACTTGAATACTGTTAGGTGGATATGAAGCTTCCGTAAATATTTTACATATCATTGTCATTGGATAACTTGTGCTTTCCCCGCGGGAAGTCACGAACGCCCATCATTAATACGGTACTAATCACAGTGAACCCCAAGGCTACCCAAAACATAAGGTTATAACCATAATCTTCCACAAGCCAGCCCGCCAAAACCGGCGCGAGTAATAAAAAGGCACCCGTCAGCGTACGCGCCATGCCTAAATAAGTTGGGCGCAGTCTTTCGTCGCTAAGCTCCATAATCAACATCGAGTCCCCCACCCCAATGCCCGCAGCATAGATTCCAAAGAAGACGAAGACAAGGTAGTAAACCCAAATCGTCGTTGTAAAAATAGCGATAAGCAAGGAAACTACCCAAAACACGAAGGAAATGACAACTATCTTCTTGGGGCCGATGCGGTCGCCAATCGCGCCCCACAAGGCATAACCAAAAATGGCCGCCGCAAAAAGCACACCGGTAAAAATGGCTGCTTGCTCGTCATTTAGTTTAAAAGTTTGAATAGCATAGACCGCGATAAAAGCGGTTGCCATATTGCCGATAAAAGATAATGCCCGCGCGATGATGTAAAGCCTAAAGTTCCTGTCCTTGCGCAAAATGTCCATCAGGCCTGGCAAGGGCGCATCATTCGCGGCGGCTGGTTTTCTCTGAGCTGTATTCTTTGTTTCAAGGGTGGCACAATTTTGTTTATCCTGGTCATACGGTATGCTTAAATCAGGCTCGCGATTTTGATGGTAGAAAGCATAGGAAATCCATTGAACCACTACCGCCACGCCAAAACCCAGCGCATAATTGTAGGGATAGTCCACTCGCGCCAAAATCAGCGCCATAATCGCAGAACCCACAATGCCGAATAGTTGCCCAATGACACGTGAAAAACCAAAAAAGCGCGCGCGGTGCGAAAGCGGAATAACGCGCGCCATCGTTTCTTGCCAGGGTAAGGCTGACATGCCACCACCTACCCCACGCCAAATCATCACCAGAATCAGCGCGATAAGCCCAATTTTGTTGCCAATAACAGGCAATAACAATGCCAAAATGACAAAGAATAAGTATGGAATACGCTCCAAGCGCGCCAATCTCTTGCCAAAAGTCACCACTTCTGACATCTTTGAAACGCGTTTAGCCATAAACATTTGAGGCAGAAACCAGCCCGCGTTGACGATGGCGGGCATGAGACCAATAATAAAAGGGGAATCCGTCATCGTGGCAGCAAAAACGGGCATGATGGTGTTAATCGCCCAAAAACTATCCGCCATAAAAAAGAAACTGATGTCAAGGGTGTTGACAATAGCATTATGCCGGAACAGTCTGGCGACTTCCGGGTGGACATTATCTTCGGGTTTGATGCTGAATTGGGCTTCAACAAAGGCCTTAATGCGTTCTAACATAGTAACCAGCATGGATTATACGCTATAAGCAGTAAAAGACATGCACCTTAAACCTTATATCCCCACTTCAAGTTCGTTTAATCTTCTTTACAAGATTTATGGTCAATAAAACATCTGGCGGTCTTAGTGGTCTTTTGCTAAATCCGCTTGATAAATATCATTGCCTGGTGATGTGGACACCGAGAGAAGATTCATCTCACTCATACTGGTGTCCACACACACCTAATGACAATATCTAAGCTATATCACCCAGTTTCCGTTCTTCAAGAGTGGGATTTGGGTGCCATCAAAGCTATAACCAGTAACGTCAACATCTGCCGCGCCGACCATAAAGTCAGTATGCACGAGGCTTTGGTTCGCGCCACGCGCCACGAGGTCTTTCACACTGGCTTCGGTGCCACCTTGCATGGCATAAGCGTAGCTCTGCCCAATGGCGAAGTGTGAGCTGGCGTTTTCATCAAACAAAGTGTTGTTGAAGACCAAGCCAGTGTTGGAAATCGGCGAGTCGTGTTGCACGAGGGCAATTTCGCCTAAACGGCGCGCGTTTTCATCCTGGTTCATTTGCTTCACAAAAACATCTTCGCCCTTATCCGCTGAGAATTCGGTAATCGCGCCATCTTTGAAGACAAAATTCATGCCATCCACCAGAGTACCGTTTAGGTTGAGTGGTTTGGTAGCGCGCAAGGTGCCGTCCACTTTGTGACTGTGTGGCGTGGTGAAGACTTCTTCGGTAGGCATATTGGCAAAGAAAGGAATGCCCGCGGTGGAGTCCTTTGAGCCACCCACCCACTCATGCCCTTCGGCGAGATAAACCATGAGGTCCGTGCCGGGGCCCTGGTAATGGACTTTTTCAAGATTAGCAGTGTTGAGAAAATCGCGTTGTTTGTGCAGGTTAGCATCATGCGCGTGCCAGGCAGCCACGGGGTCATCCAGATCAACCCTGACGGCGTAGAAAATCTTCTCCCAAAGTTTTTGAACAGCTTCTTCGTCTGTAGAGTCAGTGAAGATGGTTTTTGCCCAGCCAACGCAAGGCACCGCGCCGATCGTCCAGCGCGTGCGCCCGCTCATGCGGTATGCCTGCACGCCGGTTTCTTGCATCACCCGTCCTGCCACTTTACCCAATCGCGCGACGCGGCTGTGGTCAACGTCTTTGAGCAGCGTGGGATCCTGCGCGCGGATGATGAGATGCTGGTAGTTGTCATCATAAAAATCCTTGAGGTGCAGCGCTTTGTATTCAGGAAAGATATCAAAAATATCTTCGTCACCGTAAAGATAGCGGGCAAGGTTCATTTGGTCGTCGCTGACGTCCACAACAACGTCCTTGGCGCCGAGTTCATAAGCGCGTTTCACAGCATAGCGCGCCACGGGGATGGCATCGGTGCTAATGGACATATATAAACCCTCGCCTTTTTGCAGGTTGATACCCGCGCGAACGAGAAGATCAGCGTATTTAATAAGATTTTGTTCGAGATTCATTGTTTGCTCCAGTTTGTTATTGGTGATGTGATTATACCTTGTGAGAGCTTGAAATACGTCAAAAAACCATCCCCTTGAATCCCCCTCCACGGAGAGGGGAAAATGGTTTGTCAATACCTATCCAATCCGGCTTAAAAATTGAGATGTAAAGCCCTATCTGATTGGCAAATATTTTAGTTTGTTATCGCGTCGGTAAGGGCTTGCCAGGTCTTTTGGATGCTGTGTTTGCTTTCGCTGTTCATCTCGCCAGCATCCAAGCAGTTTTTGATAGCCTGGCTGAGGGCTTGCGAGTCATCGCAAGGGACAATCCAACATCCCGAGGGCATTTGGCGCAGGAAGTCATCAGCAACAATATCACTTACCACAACCGGTATGCCATAGCCCAAAGCCAGTTTGACTGAGCCTGATTGGGTCGCATCACGATAAGGTGCCACGAAACAGTCTGAGGCTTCAAAGAAGGTACTGGCAAGATCATCGGGAATATATTCTGCGACGATTTTGACCTTGTCTTGGATATTAAGCCTGACTATTTGAGCCTCGTACTGTCCGATGTCATCCCAAAATTCGCCCCCAACCAAAAGCTGCACTGGCGTGTTTTGCGTCTGTAGTCGCGCGACAGCTTCAAGAAGCAAGTCCAAACCTTTATAGGCACGCACGAAGCCAAAAAACAGCAGGACAGGCAAGTCGGGAACCAAGCCAAGATGTTGGCGCGCCTCAGCTTTACTATAACCTTTGGATGGAAATGCTTGATAAATCGGATGAGGCACGGTTTGAACATTAATATCTGATTTGAGCAAAACCTTGAGCTTTTGCGCTTCGCGCTCGGTCATGGTGATGAAACCGCGCGCGTGTTTAAATGCGAAGCGTGCTAAAAACTTATCAAGCGTCCTGGCTTCGTGCGGATGGGTGTTGTGCACGAGGACTTTGAAAGGAATGCCAGCCCGTTTTAGCTTTTTGAACAACCAGGCGTAAGCGGGCGACCAGATACTAACCCACCACTGAAAGATGACTAAATCAGGTTTTGTTTTTTGTATGTAACGATAGGTTTTAAGCCAATCACAGGGGTTTAATGAACTCAGGATGTAGCTGGCATCGGGTTTAGCACGGTTTTGGCTGGGATCTTTATCGGTTTTACCTGGGTATAAAAATTTGGGATATTGCCACTTGTAAGAAATGATATCGACTTTATGTCCCTCGTTTTTGAGTGTTTCAGCAAGGGCGGCAGTGAAGTGCGCTATACCTCCGCGGTAAGGGTATACCGGGCCAATGACAGTAATCTTTTTGGGCTTGTGTTCCGGGGTGCTCATGATCTTGATTATATCGTCATTTAGAGCAAAATGACGGCTTATATTAATGTGAGTTGATGTTTATTATGCGCTCAGTCAGAAGACCGACGCGAGTGTCAAAAGAACTTCTGGCATCTATATCAACCACTTACGCCCTAAAATCAACCATCTGTGAGAAACTAAGTGCATCCAATCCTTATTTTTCCTATACTGTAGGCGTTGAAAGGAGGTAGCTGGTGCAAATTGAAATAAAAATAGATAAGAATTGCATAGAACCCAAAATCGTCATTATGGCGCAAAGTATGACCGAAGACGTAAAACGTATTGTCGATTTGCTTTCCGCCGAAACGCCACAACTTTTAGCTGGTTTCCGCAACGACCAGCTCGAAATTTTGGACCCCACTAAAGTTTTGCGTTTTTACGCCCAACAAGGCAAGGTTATCGCCGTAACAGAAAACGGTGAGTATGTCTTGCGTCAACGCCTGTATGAACTTGAGGAAAAGTTAGAGAAAGATGGTTTCATCCGCATTTCCAACTCAGAAATCATCAATCTCAAAAAAGCGAAAAACTTTGATCACAGCCTGGCAGGCAGTATTTGTGTGCGATTGTCCGATGGAACAATCACCTATGTATCACGACGTTACGTGAGCAAAATTAAACAATTATTCGGAATATAAGGAGAAAAAATGAACGCAAAATTAACTGCATTAACAAGAGGCCTTTTGGGTATCCCACTGGGCATCGCGATTGGCTTCATCATTACCTTGATCCTCTCAGTGGCATATGGCAATGGTGAATATCTTAGTGCGAGACCTGAACTGATTACCGAGATGGGTAGTGAAATCAACGCGGTCCTCCTGCAAACAGGCTTGAGTGCCCTGATAGGCTTCGGGTTTGCAGCGTCATCCGTCATTTGGCAACTGGAAAACTGGAGCCTTGCCAAACAGACCGGTATTTACTTTTTGATTAACGCGCTGGTCATGTTGCCCGTCGCCTGGTTCGCGCGCTGGACTGAACGCAGTTTCAAGGGCATCGCCATTTACTTTGGCACCTTTGTGGTCGTTTTTGTCATCATTTGGGGCATTCAATACCTCTTCTGGCGACAAAAAATCAAGAAGATGAACGAGAAACTGTAATATTTCTTCAGCTGTCAAGACAACAGCCCTAAAAACAAAACGCCGGTTATCCCGGCGTTTTGTGCTTCTTTAATCAATATTATTTGGCGAAATCCACATCAGCGGGCATACCGGGTTTAAGACGCAACTGCGGATTGGGTACAACGATGCGCACAGCATAAACCGTCGTCGCGCGGCCATCAGCAGTTTGCACGTTTCGGGGTGTAAACTCAGCTTGTTCAGCAATCTTAACCACTTTGCCCTTGAAGACTTCGTTCGGGAAAGAGTCAACTGTGACTTTGACTTCCTGATTGAGTTTTAGCTGACCGTACCATGTTTCAGACACATAAACAACCAAATCCATTTCGCTCATCTCAGCGATACTCATCACGCTGCCCCCTGCCACAGCGATATCACCTACTTCCACGTTGCGGGTTATGACCGTGCCATCAATGGGCGCTTTGATTTCAGCGCGGTCGAGTTGAAGCTGCGCCAGCGCTTGGGCGGCTTTGGCTTGTTCCAAACCTGCTTCAGCCTGACCAATGGCGGCTTCCGCCTGGATGACACCATTTTGGGCAACCTTAACCTGGCCAGAGTCTTCGCCAGTACGCAGGCTCATCAGCAAATCCAGGGCAGTATCGTAACTGCTTTGTGCCACGGCGAGTTCCGCCCGCGCGTCCAGCACGTCTTCCGCGGCGGAAGTGGAAAGCGCGTCGTTGTAGCGTTTGAGCACATTATCGAACGCGGATTGCGCCAATTCCTGTGCCTTTTCAGCCGCGTCTTTCAAGCGCTCATCGGGGCTTTGCTGCGCGGTGGCAAGGGTGAGATTAGCGATGTTGAGTTGGGCTTGCGCCCGGGCAAGTTCGGCTTCAATTTTCACAAAGTTCTTCGCACCAGCTTTGTCAAGCTCTTTTTCCAACATTTCCTGGCGCTCTTCTAACTTTGCCTCAGCTTCTTCAAGCGCGGCTTGAGCGGCAGCTTGTTGCTCAGCCTTACTAAAGTACCACACCGGTTGAAAGTCCTCCGGAGTTGGTTGCGCCCAGGCACTTTGGCGGGCTTGTAAATCGTTATAACGCGCGCCATCGATGGCGAGATCACGCTGCGCTTTGGCATAATCCAGTTGAGCATGAGCGGCTTCAAGCGAAGCTTCGGCAACCCCTACAGCGGCATTCGCCTGATTGAGTTGAGCGACCAGCACGTCATCTTCAAGTCTGATGAGAACGTCACCAGCTTTCACCTGGCTGCCTTCTTCAACCAAGATTTCGATAATTTTGCCACTCACCTCCGGCACAACGCTTACCTGCAAAGCCGAAAGCGTGCCCGAGCCGGTTAGCGATTCTTCGCCATTGGATTGACACGCGCTCACACTAAATAACATTGTTATCACAAGAGCGACAAGTAACAGCTGTTTGATGTTTTTTTTCATAGGGTTCACCTCAATTTCAATAAGTACTAAAGATGCTTGCGGAAAGCAAAAACCGAAGCAATAAAATAGCCAACGCTGAGCACAATCAGCGGAATGGTAGACGTATGGAGCAAAGTTATGGCGTCAACACCACGAACGATAATGCCCCGAGTGATTTCAAGATACTGTGTAACCGGCAAGAGTTCACTATACCAATAGGTAAAGACGGGCATACTCTCGCGCGAGAACATCAGCCCCGAGAGAATAACCGCCGGGATAATGACCAAAAAGACCGAAATGTAAACCGCTTGCATTTGGGTTTTGGAAATATTGGAAATGAGCACGCCCATGCCCAATGAGCCTAATATAAAGATGACACTCAAGCCAATCAGCTCACCCATATCACCCGTCACATGCACACCGAACAGCACTTCGCCCATCCAAAGTAAGAGGAACAAGTTGAGCAAACATACGATGAGATAGGGAATAATCTTGCCCAACATCAGCTCCCAGCTTTTGATTGGCGTGACGATGAGTTGTTCCATGGTACCCTGTTCACGCTCGCGCACAATGGATAGCGCCGCCAAAAGAATGGTCTGAACCTGTAGGATGATGGTAATCAGGCCAGGAATCATAAACAGGCGCACATTTCCGTTGGGGTTATAGAGCGTTTGCACGGTGGTATTGATGGGAAGCCTCAACTGATGCGCCTGTCCGCTCTTATCAACTTGTTTCATGAGAATATCCTGGTTAGCCATCTCGCTAATCGCGGTAAGTTTGAGCTGTGACGTGGTTGAGTCAGTTGGGTTTGAAGAACCATCCAGCAAAATCATGACATCGCTCGTCCCATTGTTGAGCAGTTCGCGCTCAAAGTCCTCAGGGATAATAATGCCCACATCAACTGCGTCAATTTCAATCTGACGCTCTAATTCTTTGACATTGCTCAAATCCTGGATAAGGCGAAAATCATCGCTGGAAGTAAAACGCTGAACATAGGCGCGGCTGCTGTCACTCTTGTCAAAATCGACAATCGCTAAAGTCACTCCGCTGGACTCGCCGGTGATACCATAGCCAAGCAAAACCAGTAGCGAAGCAGGTAATGCCAGAATGAGTAGTAAGGTAAGCGGGTCACGCAGGATGTGCCGCACTTCTTTTCGCATAATCGTCCAAAGTCTTTTCATAAAATCCTGTCTTTCTAAGCCTTTTTATGATGCCTTAACGCGCTCTTGACTGACAATGCTGGTAAAAGCGTCTTCAAGCGAAGGCTGGATAATTTCAATATTTGATGCTGGCATATTTGCCCGTAAGAGGGTTCGCTCAATGGTGCCGATATCGCTGTCCCTTTTCACCGTCACATGCAGTTGCATGCCCTGGATAGAGATATGCAACACACAAGGCACGTTCTGAAGCACCTTTTGTACTTCGAGTGGGTCTTTCACGTCCACCTGTAGCAATACTCCGGGCAGAGAATCTTTGATGGTGTCCGGACTGGCAAGCGAAACCAACCGCCCCTGGTACATCATGCCAATGGTGTTGCAATAGTCGGCTTCGTCCATATAGTGGGTCGTGGCAAGCACGCTAATGCCCTCCCCTGCCAGACGGTAGATGAGATCCCAAAAATAGCGGCGTGCCACGGGGTCTACGCCAGCGGTAGCTTCGTCGAGAAAGAGCATCTTGGGCTTATGGATGATAGAGCACGCCAGAGCCAGCCGTTGACGCCATGCGCCGGAAAGTGACTTTGTAAGGCTTTTTTCAATTTCTTTGAGATCAACCATCTCCAGCATTTCATCTACGCGCAACCTGCGTTGGCGGGCAGAGATATCGTTGTATATAGCCGCGTAAAAGTCGAGATTTTCGCGCACACTAAGGTCATTGTAGAGCGAAAACTTTTGCGACATGTAACCAATGCGCTTCTTTACTTCTTCGGGTTTTTTGCGCACGTCAAATCCAAGCACATTTGCCGTGCCGCTATCCGGGCGCAAAATGCCAATGAGCATGCGGATCGTGGTTGTTTTACCCGCGCCATTGGGACCTAAAAGCCCAAAAATCTCCCCTTGCGGGATATAAAAACTGACATCGTCCACAGCGCGGAATTTGCCAAAGGTCTTAACCAGATTTTTAACTTCAACCGTGTTTTGTGTCATGATTTCTGACCCTCTTGCTCTTCAACGACGGTGACAAAAACGTCTTCCATCGTCTTGCGCGCGCTACGCAAAATGTGCAAATCCAATTTTTGTCTTTTAAAGCTGTATTCAAGCTCGCGGCTGATTGAGCGCTCTTTGGCTGGGGGAACGCTCAAGCGCAAACGGTCGCCCACCGGGTTCCAGCTGAGAATGTCCTTGGTTTGCGAAACGACCTCGCGCATTTGCTTGCGGGGTTTGGCTTTGACCTCAATGATATTAAAAGGTAGCTGATCTGTGAGCGCTTCGGGTGTTCCTTCTTTTAGAATTTGCCCATCGTAGAGGATACCCACCATAGAACAGCGTTCGGCTTCGTCCATATAAGGTGTGGAAATAAGCACCGTCACACCATCTTTAACAATCGTGCTCAGCAAGGACCAGAATTCAGCCCGGCTGACCGGGTCAACGCCAGTGGTAGGTTCATCAAGAATAAGCACCCGTGGGTTATGCACCATGGCACAAGACAGGGCGAGTTTTTTCTTCATGCCACCAGAGAGATTGCCAGCAGCGCGTTGACGAAAGCCGCTAAGGTTGGTTAGCGTTAGCATTTTTTCAATGCGCTCCTGCTTTTGCGATTTGGATACGCCCTGAATATTCGCGAAAAAGTTGAGGTTTTCGATGAGATTAAGGTCGGGATATTGGCTGAACTCCTGGGGCATGTAGCCAATAAGCTTGCGGATTTCTTCAGCTTTGCGGCGGGTATCGAAACCAAGCACGCTGGCTTTGCCACTGCTTTGGAGCATGACACTACTCAGGATGCGCAGAAGCGTGGTCTTCCCTGCCCCATCCGGTCCAATGATGCCATAAAGGCTACCCTGCGGCACGTTAAAGCTGATTTTATTTAAAGCAAGTTTATCTTTTTGACCAGGATAGCGTTTGCTAATCCCTTCAACTGTAATGGCATTATTCGTCATATCGTATACTGTCCTCAGGGTAAATATAAGGTTTTTGAGATGTGATTTACAGGTGTAATCTGGCACAAAGCATGATGACGGATGTCATGAGTTAGTATACCGTGCGGTATAGCTTCATTCTTTCAGCTAAATTTGTTTTTTTATTAGTGAGCACAATGGTTTATTCCAAAAGGTAATTTTATAAAGACCATTAGCTCAATTCATAGGCTACAATTCGCCAATACCGTATCTTGGATATATCATAGATGAAAAATCAAACTTGGTAAATACATCATCCTGAAAGAGCATGGAAGAGGCGGGGTTGGTGTAGTGTGTGAAGCCCAGGAAGATTTCATTTGTCAGATCATCAGTGAGTACCATAATTTCTTAAGGTAGCGACCATTCCAAAGCAATCAGTTTAGCAAAATGAAATCTTACGTCGTCTACAGTTCAGAGAGTTTGAAATACAAATCGTTTAAATGAGTATGTGCGGTCTCTTGATGTATATTTTTTTGAGGGAAGCTTTTTTTCTGAGTTATGAAAGCGCAGATGAAGTGTCTATTGTTTCTGTTTTGTAAACAATGGAGGGATTGGTAGACCTTAAGACAAATACAATTAATACTTTGAATGGCTCATTTGAGTTAGAGATACCACCGGTTAGCGTCTGTATCTCGAAACCACCAAACACATAAAAAGAATTAGATTCTAATTCTTCAATCAACCTTGAGAAAAGAAAGCTACTTTTTATTCGATCAAGAGGTTCAACTATATCATAAAGATCAATCCAATCTAATACCTCTTGAAAAAAATTACCAACTAATTCCACCTCAGTTTCTGATGTCAATTCATCATTGTAGGTATATGAAGCATAACTACCATTGATTAATGTACAAAGTTGATTCCCATTGGTGATTCTATGCAAGTATTCAGGTATATTTTTCTTGCTTCGAACTAACCTTACTGCTTCATGACGAATAGTTTCACTCAATTTTTCTTGTATTGAAGTAATGTGTTTTTGTTTAATTTCCTTCAATTTTTCTACAGTATATTCGTCAGTTTGCTCATCAATTATCTTGTGGTGCGTACTGCACAAGAGAATTAAATTGTCGTAATTATCATAGTCATCAAGTTTGTTTTTTGGGTCGTGTCTCGGTCCGTTTGCCTGTTTTGAAATTATGTGACATTCTTCTCCAAGGACAATGTCTTTTTTTGATTCAGATTGGAATGAGAGCAATGCATCACAAATCGAGCATCTGTTGCCAGACCTACCCCATAATAATTTCCTAGTCTTATCTGTGATTGCCATGCCTCTTTCATTGTAACTTATTCAGCCTCTTATTGGTTATTGTCTCATAGTTTTAGGACTATAAGAACCTGCAATCTAAAACATGAACATATTATGCTCTAATTTTTTTGTTTAGGTAGCATATATGGTTTTCTTATATTTAATCTATTAATAGAATTATCATACTTTTTATGTTTCCTTCTTATTAATCAATAAAACGATTATTGATATTAATAAACACTCTGGTTATAACTTGCCCTTTCCAAACCAATTAAACATAATATGTCATTTTGAGACTCACTTCTGAGCCCTCCTCATGAAAAACCACCTTAGAAGTGTCTATGCGCATTAATACTATCTGGCTACATTCTATATTGATAACTACGCGCATATGTCGTCAATTATTTCTCGTTTGATTCATAAATATTATTCATGTCCTCTGCTTGACACTTTATTCTCTTTTACGGTTAACCTAATGATCATTGTAGACCAATATATCGAGACTATGCATTAGCCTTATAGATCTGCTTTTTAAAATACTTACAGGAAAGTTTTTTTGATAAACATACCCTGACAATCTTAATATATTATGTGTTTTTCAGCAAAATATAGGTGTGCAAATTCGTATTTGAGTAGTGCCCGGGCATCATATTTCTGGTTGGATACGACACGATAATTTATCTATTAATAATCACAATATCGGGACTACCACATAGAGAAAAGCGGTCTGAGACCGCTTTTCAAAGTTGTTATTTAGATTTATACAAATGGGTTTACTTCATGCCATCATAGCGCTGGCGCAGGGCGGCGGTGAGGGTTTCCATGCGATCCAGGAGCAGTTTCGCCTCGACCTTATCAGTATCGCCCATGAGCGCATCGGCAACTGGGCCAATCTTATCGTCCATGGGCACATCATCCAACCCCAAGAGCACGCGACGCAAACCCCGCGCTGATTTTGTGATGGGGTCCAAGGGCATCCGCGGCGCGCGCTTTTGTTGTTCTGTGCCTGCCAGACGTCCTAAAAAGGCTTGCACATCCTGATAAGTACGCCCCTCATAATCGGCATAATAGGCAACCGCTTTAGGCCAGAGCTTGCGGTCATGCGCCATAATCTCGCGCAAAACACGCTCAGGCATCTCGGCGCGATCGGCAATTTCAAGTTCTTTTTGCTCGAGTTCGAAAAACTTCATCAGGCGTCCGAAGTAAGTGCGTTCCATTTGCAGGGTTCTTTGCAGGAGCTCGCGAGTTTCGTCGCTCAGCCGAACATCGCTAATCTGCCGGAAATAACTGAGCTCATCCTGCCCCACTTGCGGCGAGATGCCGTTTTCTTCCAGCACCAGACGCGCAGCAGCGCGGGCTTTGCCGACCGGGGTGAGCGCTTTATACGCCATGTTTTCAGCAATTTGTTTTTCAAGCGTGGGTTGGTTATCGATCAGCGCCAAAACATAGGGCTCTCCCTCAAAACCATCGCGCACAGCTTTTATGGCGGTCGCCCAGAAGCGGCGTTCACCGGTGAGCATTTGGAAAACGTCGCGCCCATCCAGACTCAGCACCTGCCCAGTTACCGGTTTAATCTGCCCAGTATCATGCAGCGATTCACCCAACGCGATGAGTTCGTCCAATTCACGCTTAATAAGCTTATCCGACTCAGCGAGTTTGAGCCATTTTTGCACAGTGATTTGCCAGGTCGTGCGACGTTCATAAAAGGGTTCGCGCAGTTCATAAGGCAACAAGATACGCGACTGAAAACGGTCTGGCTTGATCATGCTCAGGGGGACCCTATAAACGCTTTGGCGGTGGTTCACCATTTTGGGCGCGTTTTCGTCAATTTCTTTCGTCTCCTGCGCGCTGGCATCAAATGCCTCTGAGGTGATGCCAATCAAACTACCAAAACTTTTTTTATCTTCTTTTGCCATCTTTAAGTCCTTTTATTGATCCAGTAAGCCTGTGCCCATGGGCACAGTTAATCCTCACCATTATGCATCCCCAAGCTTTCCCACCACCGCGTCAACCAGGTTTGAGAAACAACGGTAGGATTGTGAGCTTTCAGACGCCCACGAAAAGACGTCGTATCCCGCTGTAGTCGCGGAAGAAATTTCTGCCAAATCTTTGATATAAGGCAACAGGAGATGACCATAAAGTTTTTCGAGATCGCCGATAACATCCTGCGCCTGGCGACGCACCATACGGAAGCGTGATGGAATGATGCCTAAAACCTGCAAGTCAGGATTGGTCGTCGCGCGCACGTTTTCTACCATGCGCAAGATGTCTGCCAGACCAATCAAACTCAAGCCATCAGGCTCAATGGGAATAAGCACATGTGTACTCGCCACGAGTGAGTTCATGGGCAGCATGCCAGCCGAAGGTGGATTATCGATGATGATATGCGCGAAGTCATTAACGATGGGTTCCAAAAAATACGTTAGCTGGAACGCGGCTTCATCGCGGGTTTTTAATTGCGCTTCAAGCCCTTCCATTGCAGCTTTGTTGGTTTTGAAAAGCTTCACTTTTTCTTCGCGTTTGCGCGGGATAAGTGAGTCAATGATTAAGGAGTCCGTGGCGCCATAACCATTTGCCAAGGCGGTTGGATAATTATTCTCAGCAGTGATAACGGGTACAAAAGCCTGGTCAAAGCCGCCCCCCATAGCGGTAATAGTGGCGCTAAGTTGATCGTCCATATCAATAAGCAGAACAGGTTTGCTGTTGGGTTTGCGCGATTCCCGTGTTGCCAAACCAGCTGCCAAATTGATGCTGATGGTGGATTTTCCAACGCCACCTTTTCGGTTAATCAAAGAGATGATGGCCATAGCGTCTCCTCATTTTAAGTGATTCCAATCTTGTTTCATTTTACCTTAGTTTTGGTATAATACAAGTCAGAGCTTATTTTCGATTCATTATTTTAGTTCACTTACCGTAACTAAGTCTTTTTATTTTGGTACTTGACTTAACTCTCTCTAAATGCTAATCTATTATCAAGTTATCGGATGAGGTGATTTTATGATTAATAGCAACGACCTACTCAATGTCAATTTGTTAGAACACCCTTTTGAACGATTCACTGACACACGCTTTTTCTATCCAAGCATAAGCGAACAACGCAAAGTTTTGGAGGTCGCCTATGGCTTTATCGCGGATCAGAAAGACCCTTCTAAAAACCTGGGTGTCATTGCTGGCCCCAGCGGTGGCGGTAAAAGCATGTTGGCCATGAAGGTCGCTCAAGCCAAGCTTCGCTTTGTAGGACAAGGCGATGTGCTTGGATTATACATGAACACCAACACCCTCACCGAACCACGTCACTTTTTGATGGCGATTGTTGATTTGCTCGGTTTGCGCGGTTCCCGCTCCAACGCTGATCGTATCGATAGTATTTTGGACTATCTCAAAACCTCTCAGGAACAACTTTTGCTTGTTCTTGATGGTCCGCCGGTCGATCTTGAATATATGGATATTCTTTTGAGCTGGTCCATTGAAAACAACAAAAAAATCAAGACCCTTATCTTTTTACAAGACCTCAATAAAACAACCAGCAATATTGGGTCACTCAACCAGTATCTGGGGCTCTATTTCCCCTTCCGAATCGCCAACACCAACGAAATTGCAGCCATGCTTTACACGCGCATGCAAGCAGCTGGCCACCCTGATCCACTGGAGTTATTGCCTGAAACCAAGCTTTTTGATATCGCTGAGGAGTCTCGCGGATCGCTTTCTGAAGCTGTGCGGCTGGCTTCCATCGCCTTAGAAGAAGCTATTTTGACCCAAAAAGAAGCGCCAATGTTAAAGAAACTTCCACTTTAGGTCATTTTGGGGTGTCAATTTCCACTTTTGACACTTGTGTATACGGAACATATTTTCTATAATGAGGCTAAGAACAATAGCCACTAAAAGATAGAGAATAAGATGGACAAAGAATTAGAAGATTGGAATAGATTACGAGAAAGCTTTGTAACGGTAGCGGATGACCAGTTGCTTAGCTTGCTCGATTCCTGTGAAGTCCAATATGATGGCCAATATCATATCAACGCCGGGCAATCAGATTATGCCCGACTTTGCCAGTATTACCCTCTGCTTGAAACCTTGGTGCATGAGAAGTTAGGAAAGCATCTGCGCTTAAACCTTAAGCATCAAAGTGTGCCCATGGGCACAGATTATGATATCTATGGCGATTTCGCTTTGAACATGGAGTTAGGGGCGAACAATATTACTGAAGCTATCCTGCGTCCTGAATCAATTGCCGCTGTGCCATCCTACCTTCTGCGTTTTGTGCCTTATGTGGGCGCGAATGCTGTGCTTATTGCCACCGCTTTGCGCCAGGCTTTCTACCGTGCTTCGCGCGAAACCGGAGCTGATCAGCTTTATCCCAAATTTGGTGACAGCGTCAAAATTGATGTGCGCGCCTTGCTCAAAAGCCTGGGTGGTGCTATTAGCCGCGCCAGTTTCTTCCGTGTTTTCAAAAATGGCGATATGGACTGGTTTGTAAGACGTGGTGAGCCAAAGCATCGTGTAAAGGATGGCCAGGTGCAACGCGAAGCCAATACCTATCACTACCGTGGGATTCTTCTCACCCCTGGTGATGCTTTTGACCTATTTAATTGGCTCAATCAGAACAATATCACCACCAATCCCATCGCGACTCTCAGTCGATTGCTTGACACCCAACGTGATGAGGTTTTTAGCTTTCCTTTCCGTGTTCCAAACCCTGAGAAGGACTTTGTCTTTGATGAAGCAACATCCGTCCACGATGTGATCGAAAGAGCCCTGAGTCCACAAAAGCTTGACCAAACCTTAGCCAGTTTAGCCGACCGTATCGCCAACCACCTGGTGCGTCCGGAAAGTTTTTTGGCGGTTCCCTGGTATTGGTTCCATAAGGTTTTGCCGACACTTGGTACCGATCTTGGCATGCTCTATTTGATGAGTAAAAATTGCTGTTACGTCGACTGGGCGCATGGAAAAGACCGTAACAGCTTTTGGGTGCCTGGTGGGCTCAGTAGTCTGCAAGGCTGGATTCGCAGTGAAACCCTGCCAAAGCAAATCCCCCACGCGGAACCGAGCCTGAGAGGCCGCCCACGACAGAGCAATATCAATTCGGATTCCGCTTACACCCGCAATTGGCGCGAAACAAAACGCCAACTTGCCAGCGAATATCTGTGCCGTATCGAAACCCGCCAGACAGAAACCGGCACGGATTGGAAACTGCAGGTTAATGACGTTCAACTGACTGCCAGTGATGAGAGCATGAAACAAGCGATTTACGGTTTTATATATGCCCCTCCAGCTCAAATAAAACAGCTACCTATGCAAGAGCTTTTGCAAAAGCCGAGTTTTCAACACGCGCTTGTTTCCAACGCAAAAGCCCATCCCGAACGTTTATGTCATTTTGAGACTCTCGTAAAAGAGGGTATTTGTCATTATGAGACTCTCGATGCCGCACCAATTAGTCATTTTGATACTTTCGTGGATGGACTAAATTATTATTTTGAGACTCTCGTTGAGGCAGGAATATGTCAATATGAGACGATATTAAATATACTCTTTAAATTAAAATACAGTTCTTTTTTCAAACAAGATACTTTAAACCAACCACATACCATTGACGAAGCCGATGAGCAAGACTTTATTTATGATGACATCATTCCCGAGGTGGTGGATCATCCATTAACTGAACTTGAATGGGATTATAAAAGCTTGTTTTCTGTTTTAGATCCTAAATACCAGGTTCAAATCAGAGGGCTGGAGCTTGAAAAGATTGTCTTTGCCTGGGCTTTACAGGCTTGTTTTACGCTTAGCATTAACCAGCCCTGGAGTCTGGCTGTCCGGCGTAGTCTTGAAACACGAAAGGGTCCGGGCGGTCCGGCCGAGCGCATGGCTAATCTTTCCATGTTCAAGTTTAAAGAACTTATTGAGACAACTTACTATCGAATTGAAGGCAATTATTTCAACCCACTTCAATTAATCATGTCTGGCGGACAAGACCTGTTGGATTTACTCAGCACGCTAAACAGTGTGGAAGACCAAAAACGCGCCTTGCGACGCGTGCGGGATACCTTCAACTTATATCTCGAAAAAGATTAAAGCTTTTCGATTTGAATAATCTGAATTGCTTCCTTGCTAAGGGGCACTTCAAGGGTCTTTTTAAGAATTTTAATTCCCAAAATAAGCAGCACGATTAAAACAGCAATGATGGCAAGCAAAGAAAGCAAAACGCCACGATGAGCTCTTTGTGTCATAGGAACTGGCGATTGATCAGATTGTTCAGAATGTGGTGAGCTAAAATCGCTTTCTGTTAATGATTCTGAATGATCTGTTTGGAATCTGCTTCCTTCATTAGTCTTGGGCTCGAGGGAGACAAAATCGTGGACAGGGTCGTGGTTGTTTTTTCTCATGAGCTAAAAGTTCCTTTTTGACAGGTTCATTATAACGCCCTTGGATGTTCCAACGGTATAGATCGTTTATATTTTTAGTATGTATTACTGCCATCTGGTTTGACGTATGATAACAAACATAATTACTTAGCGAGGCGTTGTTAATGCGCGTAGCTATATCTTGGCGCCTATGAGGAACCTTGATAAAATCATCCGAACGTGTGGATAAAGCTTCAATTAAGACATCCATTCGGTTTCTACAAAGATGATACAATCAAATTGCCATGAGTCAATTCGAGATTAAAGGACACTATAATACCGCGGTTGTATTCGCGCGCGATCGCGAAGAAAAGGCGATAGAGCAGATCCGCACCTTAGTTTCGCAACCATTCGTTGCAGGAAAAAAGGTGCGCATCATGCCCGACTATCATTTTGGCGCGGGCTGCACGATTGGTTTTACTGCTGACCTGGGTGACATCGTGGTGCCCAATTTGGTTGGCGTGGATATAGGATGTGGCATCCTGGTGACAGAACTTGGCTATGACCAACCTGATTTAGAAGCACTTGACCATTACATCCACCACAACATACCCAGCGGGTTTGGAAGCTACAAAAAACCTGTCGCAAAATTTGATGAGATTAATAAGCTCAAAAGCGCGCATGCTGTGCCGGTGGATAAAGCACAAACCCAAATTGGCACATTGGGTGGGGGCAATCACTTTATCGAAATTGCTGTTGATGAATGCGGTATACATTATCTTTGCGTTCACTCAGGAAGCCGACACATCGGTTTGCAAGTTGCGCAATATTGGCAAGGTGTTGCCCGCGATTACTGCAAGAAAAACGGTATTGACGTGCCTAAGGACCTGGCATACCTGGAAGGGCAAAACCGCAAAAACTATCTGTATGATATGGATATCTGCCAGCGTTATGCCTCACTCAACCGTAAAGTGATGACTGAGCGCATCCTGGGACATCTCGGATTACCACCGCGTGGCCAGTTTGAGAGCGTGCATAACTATGTCAATCTCAAAGACAATATCATTCGTAAAGGCGCGGTTTCGGCACGAAAAGGCGAACGCATTATCATCCCCATCAACATGCGCGATGGCTCAATAATTGCCGTGGGCAAAGGTAATCCCGATTGGAACTTTTCCGCGCCACATGGGGCAGGGCGAATCTTAGGGCGCAACGAAGCGCGGCGACAGCTCAATTTGCAGGACTTTAAACGCACGATGCGAAATGTTTTTACCACCACGGTTAACCGCGATACCTTGGATGAAGCCCCGGATGCCTATAAAAGCATGGAGGATATCATCGAACAAATTGGCGATACGGTGGACATTGAGCGTACCATCAAGCCGATATATAACTTCAAAGCTGGAAGAGAATAACAGACTCATCAACATGAGCTGGAAAGACCTTTTCATGCTACATAAAACAAAATAAATCCCAAGCCACCCTCTATTGAGGGTATAATACAATCACCTCAGAAATCACTTAGGAGGATTTCATGTATTACGCACTCATTATGGCCGGCGGCGCCGGCACCAGGTTGTGGCCTGTCAGCCGCGAACACATGCCCAAACCTGCTCTTCGGCTTTACAGCGATGAGAGTATGTTCCAAATCGCGGTAAAACGCCTTGATCCCCTCTTCAAACCAGAAAACATATATATTGTGGCAGGCAAAGACCATAGCCATGTGCTTTCCGAACAAGTGCCAGGTATTCCAGAAGGTAATTTTATCAATGAGCCGATGGGGCGTGGTACCGCGCCGGCGATTGGGCTTGCCGCGGTACATCTGGCAGCCAAAGACCCCGATGCCATTATGGCGGTACTCACCGCGGATCATCATATTGGCAACGAAGACGTCTTTCGTCAGGTCATCGCCCAGGCTATTGAAGCCGCCAAAGCTGACTATTTGGTGACCTTGGGCATCAACCCAACCTGGCCTTCGCCAGAATACGGCTACATTGAAGAAGGCGAACGCCTTAGCGAGTTTGAAAGCTTCAGAGCCTATAAAGCCGAGCAATTTGTTGAAAAACCAAACAGCGCCAAAGCCCAAAAGATGCTCGCGCTGGGCAACTACAGCTGGAACAGTGGCATGTTTGTTTGGAAAGTGAATCGGATATTGGAAGAATTCCGCATTCAAATGCCAGCCTTATACGCCAGTTTAATGCGCATAGCCACTTCACTGAAGGAAGGGAATTATGATGAAGTCTTGGCGGAAACCTGGCCGGAGATTGAGAAACAAACCATTGACTATGGCGTTATGGAAAACGCCAAACGTGTGGCAGTCATCCCGGTGGACATGGACTGGCTGGATGTGGGCAACTGGGCAAGCCTAAAGACACTTTTGCCAACTGATGGAAAGGGTAACAGCCTAAGAGGCGACATCATTCTGGAAGATTCCAGTGGCAATCTGGTGATAGGGGATAAACGCCTCATCGCTGGGATTGGTCTGGAAGATTTGATTATCGTGGATACTTCCGATACGCTTTTGGTCATTCACAAAGAGCATGTTGGCGCGGTGAGGGGTTTGGTGGAGCGCCTCAAACGCGAAGGGCGTGAAGATTTGGCATAAGCTGATGAAAGTAAATAAAAAAGCCATTCCGAGACATTAATCAAGGGATGGCTTTTTGATTCCACTAAATACTAAAGAATAGCATTCATCTTTTTTTACTTCATATTGCGTTTGTGATGTTTATAAAGTTCCTCGGTTGCCAATGCAATTTTGGTCACTGAGGCATCGCGTGTGGTGGGGTAGACGAAATAGGTATCGTCAATCGTGCTGATATCCACACAGTCCATTTTCTTGTCAATGTAGTTGTATTCAATGTGGATAGCGTAATTTTCTACCACGTCGCGGCGCACTTCAAAAGGCTTGCCGTTATGTGTGCCTCGCAAAACAAATCCGTTCATATCATGTTTGAGGGTGCCTTTGCCCATCCTCACAAATCCGTCCGAATTAGGGAGCGAGTCAATCAAGGCTTCGCATTCCATGCCATAGATGCCGACTTCAACTTCGGCGCGCACGTTATCGCGTTGCCACTCGTACCAGTCTGGAGGATGGCTAAAGATGGTATCACCCTCAAGCGCGTGCAAAACCCCCAGGGGATTCATCTCCCAGGTGGCACCGCAGGATTCGCAGCTTAAGCGCGCGCCCTGGCTGGTCATGCGATACTCGGTTTTACAACGTGGACATTGGTACAAGACCCGGTGCAGACCTTCGGCACGGTCAGTGGTGTGTACTTCAATTTGATTTTCGCGTTGCCAGGCAAAATCGTCATAGCGCATTGCCTCGGCGAGGCGGCGATCAATTTCATCTGTACTTAGGCGGGCGAGGTCGTCTTTATCCAAAACCAGGTTAAAAGACGCTTCGAGAGGCACGCCCCGCGATTTTTGGTTCCAGGAAGGCTCATCAATATGATGTCCATGCATAATCAGCGAAACAACGGGCACATTAAAGTATTTTGCCATCTTGCCAAAGCTTTCGGGCAGTTCTGACTGAGTACCAACGAGCGAATAGCGTGCTTCAGGGTAATACGCCACAATTTGCCCTTTGTTGAGTAAATACTGTGTTTGGCGGATGATTTGTACATCGTTTACAAATTTGCGTTTGGCGATGCAACCGACCTTGCGCATGAGCCATTCGCGACCGATAAACCCATCCAGTGCCACAATATAATTAGCCCGGTGGGGGAAGATGGCGGCGGTCATCACCTTAAAGTCAGTAAAAGAGTTGTGGTTACATATAAGCAGGTAGGGTGGTTTAATGTTTTTTAGGCGTGGATCGCGGTGGATTTTGGTTTTATGTTTCCAAACGTCTGGGTAGCTAAGCAGCCAGGTTATGGGTGTTAGCCAGCGCATCTGTGGTTCAATACGTGTGGCAAAATCATAACGCGGAAAATCTTCAATCGCGGTATTGTCCAGTTTGGTGTTGTAATGTCCCATCACATTGCTAAGAATGCCCATTTATTAATTCTCCTAATCAAAAATGTAAATAAAAATTGATAATATCCTGATACTACGAAATAATCAACCCGAAAAGGGCTGATAAGTTGCGTTAAGTGCTGTTTTACAACAATAATAAAGAGTGATGAATTGAGATTAAGTTATCATCTGGATGTATGGGGTAAAATAGAAGTGGAGCAAATATGAACGAAAAAGGCCAAAAACCAAAAACACCAAGATTAATAAATGAAGTAACAGAATATTATAGGACAATTATTCCTGTTAAATCATCCAAAAGCTGTGATTGTAAACCTACAAGCTTGAATTGTTTGAGTGGTAAGGAATGGCTTAAAAGTCAAATTGGTGTATGGCAGTTTTTTTACGAAGGCAGAGACATTCGTGACAAAAAGAAACATCCTGCAACTTTTCCGATTTCCTTAGCAAAAAAAGTAATAAGTTTGTTTACACATGAAGGTGAATTGGTACTGGATCCTTTCGTTGGAAGTGGAACTACTTTAGTTGCTTCACAGGATTTGAATCGTAATGCAATTGGATTTGATCTGCAACAAAGCTATGTTAACTTGTCTCTTGAGAGATTGGGTACTGATAATCTGTTCAATAATGCCGAACAAATTGTTGTTCAAGATGACGCAAAAAATATATCAATGTATTTAGAACCAGAATCTGTAGATCTCATTTGGACATCACCTCCGTATGCAAATCTGTTGAATCGGAAGCGCAAGAATAAATCCAGACGTGATAGAGATAATGAACAGCTTGGTCAGATTGAACAATACTCACAAGATCCACGAGATTTAGGTACCATGGAGATTGAACAATACACGGAAGCAATGGGAGATATTTTTGAATCCTTGCTACCTATATTAAAACCTAAAGCACACTGTGTAATTAATGTGCCAGACATGTGGTGGGAAAATAAAAGAATAACAATTCATGTTTCTCTAGTAAATGAGCTTCGAAAAAGAGGTTACGAACTTCGAAATACAATCATTTGGGATAGGACGAATATTGTTAATAACATAGGGATTTTTGGTTATCCCAGTAACTACATCACCATGGGCACGACTTTTGAATATCTACTGGATTTTTGGAGACCTCCTGAACTATGAAAACCTACACAAAAGAAACGCTGATTGAAGCATTGTTACAAATCCGAGATATGGGTTGGATACCTTGTAGCCGACAAGGTAATGTGGGCAGTGTAGGGAACACTCTTGAAGATTTGCTTGGGATACAAGAAAACAATTTACCTATACCTAATGCAGCAGAGTGGGAACTTAAATGTCAACGGATGAGCACCAACTCCTTGATAACGTTATTTCACTCAGAACCATCGCCAAGGGCAATGCGATTTGTCCCAAATATTCTATTGCCTTACTATGGGTGGACACATCAAGAAGCTGGAAAAAAGTATCCAGAATCGGAAATGAGCTTTCGACAAACCATTAATGCTGTAAGAAGAAGTGATCGTGGTTTTATGGTGCAGGTAAACAATAAGGACAGAAAGATTGAAATCTCGTTTGATGCCAAAGAAGTTGCATTACACCACAAAGCATGGTTGGATACGGTTAGTATGCGTATTGGCTTAAGTGAATTAAACCCAAAACCTTATTGGGGTTTTGATGACTTATTTCATATAGCAGGAACTAAATTACTCAATACGTTCTATATAGAGGCAGAAACGAAAAGAGTTCAAAAGCAGACATATTTCCATTACAAGAACATTACTATTTTACGAGGATTTAATTTAGAGAACTTTATCAAATCGATAGAATTCGGTGAGATCCTTGTAGATTTTGATGCCAGAACTGGCCATAATCATGGCACGAAGTTTAGGACAAGAAAAAACAACTTGCCAAATCTATATGCGGAAGTAAAAAAGATAGATTAAAGAGTTAGGTCTTACCGAAAGAAAAAAGGCTAAGTTCGGTTGATTTTTTTAGAAGACGAAAGGTCTTCAACTTCTTTTTTCTGAAACTTCAATTGTGCAATGATAAGCGCGATGAGCATCAAGGCACTGCCGAACCATTCCCGTGAACTCATGCGCTCGTTCAAAACTAAAATGCCACCGATAACGGCGAAAACCGCTTCAAGACTCATGATGAGTGCTGCCAGGGTAGGGTTGGTACCACGCTGGCCTAAAACCTGAAAAGTAAATGCCACGCCCGCGACCACGACACCTGAAAACAGAAGTGGCAACAGAGCCTCTTTTATTGCCGACCAGCTCATTGGTTCGCGCACTAATGCCACAGTAAAGGATAACAAGCCGCTTACCAAAAATTGCCCGAATGCCAAACGAATGCCATCCACTTTTTCGGTATGGTGGTCAACGGCCAGGATGTGCAGTGCCCATAAAAATGCGCCAATTAAAATGATTAAGTCGCTTGTCGCAACAATAAAATCACCCTTGACCATCAGCAGGTATAAACCGCCAACTGCCAGGGCTAGCCCAATCCACACGTTCCAGCTAACGCGCTTACCAAGCAATAAACCAATCAGCGGTACCAGAATGATATACAGCGCGGTGATGAACCCGGCTTTTCCGGCTTCGGTGTTGATTAAACCGATTTGCTGAAAACTCGCTCCAGCAAATAGTGCCACACCGCATATCAAGCTGCCTATAAGCCAGGCACGACGCGAGGCGCGTTTTTTATTTTGCACTTCACTGGCGCTTATTCCTGCCGCGCGCTGTTCTTTCTCTTCAGCTCGGCGCACGATGAGCAAAAGTGGCGAAACGGTAAGCGCGCCTAACAAAAAGCGGATGCCATTAAAGGTGAAGGGGCCAACATGTTGGTTGCCCAGTCTTTGCGCGATGAAGCCAAAGCCCCAAATGATGGCGCACAAGAAAAGAAAGATGACATTGGGAAAGCGCTTTTTGGCACTTTTATGTTTATTCGTATCAGGTGTATGCAAATCAGTTTTCGTCATAAAACAGCTATGCTCTTTTGCTATGGACATGGTCTCCTGACCATGCCCAAACCCATGAACTAATACTAATCTGTGTTCGCTCGTGGTTAGGAGGCCACGAGCGAATAATATCGCACACAGAGTATTTCTAATCAAATAACCATCAATCCATCCAAATCGGATTAGAAACTAACACAGGCATGGGCGGTAAGATGCCATACAAAGATTGCCAGAGCTCCAGGCGTACAAAACCAGGCTTCTGGGGCGTAAAAAAGGCTTCAAAATCGCCCTTGGCCTCAACAGCTGGGAATTCATGTGTAAAGTCAGAACCAATCAGTTTAACAAGGTCTCCCGCTTTGGCTCCTCTTATCTTTATCTCTAGCCTTTGTCCCGGTTCAAAGTCATGGCTATCGCCAATACCCGCGTTACCATAGTGCATTTCAAGCCGTGCGGATTTTTTTTGGTAGACAAAATAGGATCTTCCAGCGTGCAGGGCGGAGAGGATATCCCTTGGGGAAGCGGATTGCGCGTAGACAACCGTCGTGGGCAAGCCTAAACCCAATCCAAGCTCATCGCGATGATAATCGCTTCCAGCGATGGCGGGTACCTTGCGTCCACTCTCGAGCCATTTTTGCCATAGAGCTATCCCTTTCAAATTGGAGGGGCGCATAGGACCATTCCAAACCTCAATCAAGTCAAAAGGCAGGGCTTGCATGTCAAAGGTGAAAGGCAGGTCCTCGTGCATGGGGTGGTTGATGACGATTGTCGCGCCACGCTCACGCGCGCTTTCAAAATGCGCTTTGATACCAGTCAAATCATTGCTGAAAAATGGCCCATCAAAGGGTTTGCGTGACCCCAAAAAGTTGGCATGTCCACCGTAAAGGGTCAACTCAACCCCGGGGATAACCGTTAGACCAGGCACTTTTGGGGTGTTTTCGGGGCTTAAAGGCATGTTGTGGTCAGTGATAATTAGATAATCAAGTCCCTGGTTGCGGGCATGTTCAGCGAGTGCCTGGCGGCTCAGGATGCCATCAGAGGCATTTGTGTGGCTGTGGTTATCGCCAATCAGCCAGCGTCCTTGTTTGAAGACAAAACGTAGGGTGTATTCCAGGTCAATACCCTCAGCGCCGACTTTATAAGCGCCAATCATAATCTGCCACTTGCCAGCGTCTAAGCTTGTGGGGACATAGCCAGGTGTAGCGTCTGTCTCACTAACAAAAACTTCTGACTTGTTTGAGCCTGATGCGCCCACTTGTTCGCCACGCGCGTCTATCAAGCCTAAATCGACCACATTCGTAGCGTTTTTAGGGTAACGATAGCTAAGCTCGAAACGCTCCACATTTTCGGGCATATCAAAAGGCAGGGTTAAATACAGCCCTTTCTGTTCTGGCTCAAGGCGAAAATGTAAAACGCGGGTTTCACTCCTCGTCATGCTGACCTTCTTTCCCAGACACCCCTAAGACAAACTTTAGCCAGATGGGCAGATATTTATGCCAGAAGGGCCAGGTATGCTCTCCTTCGTCTTCAATATAAGTCAGGGGCAAGCCCAACGCCGAGGCCTGCTGCGCGAACATACGATTGGTGGGCAGAAGATTGTCATTCAGACCGATTGAAGCGTAAAGGCGTGGACATTTTTCGGGTGTTTTAGCTATTTCCTGTAATAAGAACGCGGGGTCATAGATGCTGCCAGGCAACTTATCCAATCCACCAAAAACCATATCCATTTCTTTCATCATGATAGGGTCGTGATGGGCAAATTCTGGTAATTGCAGCATCTGTATGGCCAAAAGCCCCGAAAAACTCGCCGCTTCGCAATATAAATCAGGCCGGCGCAACGCAGCCATAAACGCGCCATAGCCGCCCATGGATAGCCCGGCGATGAGCGAATTATCGCGTTTGAGGTTGAACTTAAAGCGCGCGTCAATCCATTCAGGCAGTTCTTCGGTCAGATAGCTGAAATAATTCTGGCCATTGACCATATCAGCGTAAAAACTGCGCCCACCACTGGGCATGATGATGATGACACCCATGTCTCGCGACACCCAGTCAGCGTTGCCATAGCGAAGCCAGGCGCTTCCATCGGCGCTGAGGCCATGCAAAAGCCAAAGCACTTTGCGTTCGTGAATGGGGCGGGGGTCTTCTTCGGTGATATCAGGGATAGAGATGTTGAGCAAGAGATTGGTCTTGACCGCGCTTGATTTGTGGTTGATTTGTAGTAATGCCATTTTTTCGTCCTTTAATCTGTTTCTTATGCGTCCAATAATGATTGTTCTGTTATCTCGCTTTTGACAACTTTAAAATCACTCAAATAAGAGCAAGCATAGCTAAGTAAAGTCATAATCAGTGGAAAGATAGCAATGATAAATAACGCCACCTGGTCTGGCCGCGAGCCGGGCACATCACCCGATTCATAACCATACAGCGACTTCAGCAATAAAAACGCTCCGCCAGTAAACAAGCTGTTGAGACGGTTCATGAAGCCCAAAGCGTTGCTGATAATTCCTTCACGGCGCACATTGTGTTTTGCTTTGTCTTCGTCCATTACCCGGGCGTGGATGAGGTCCATCGTTGTGATGACCCCGGCAAAACCAAAGCCGACCAGCGAGGCGCAAATGAGCGCCATGATGTAACCTTGCGCGAAGTACAGTGGCACAAACGAAATGGCGAGTGCCAGTAATGCCCAGCGCCATACCTTCACCAGGTCATAGCGTTTGAGGAAAGCTGCCCAAATGGCAACCGAGACAATTGCTACCACTAACACCAATCCCATCAGGAGTGCCTGTTTCCAGCCACCGATGCCCAGTTTGTATTTGGCATAAAGGGGCAAGCCTGCCATCACCATTGACATGGCCGCGCTGTAAAAGGCGTTGCTGACTCCGGCTACCCAAAACTTGCGGTTGGTAAGCAGGCTCTTCACGCTATCCCAAATTTTGGGTTTAGCTTCGTCGAGGCTGATGTGTTCTTCGTGGCTGGTGAAGGTCATATACAGGATAACCGCGCCACCCAGGATGCCGTAGATGATCGCTGTCATTGACCAGCCTAATGCATCCACCACAATGGGCGTCAACGCGATACTGATGATCATGGCTACCAACTGAAATGCCTGGCGCAACGCGTTGGCTTTAGCACGGCTGAGGTCGGTTTTGAAGAGTTCAGGGAAAAGCGCGCCATAATTGGCGTTGATCACCGAGTCTAAGGTGCCGGTGAGGATGTAAAAAAGCATGGCATAGATAAAGAGCTGATTGGCACTCAGCCAGGCAGCTGGCGAGAAGAAAAGCACCAAGCATAAGACCAAGAGAGGTGTTCCAATGACCAGCCAGGGACGGCGCCGACCCCAACGCGTGCGCGTGCGGTCTGAGAGATAACCATAAATGGGGTTATCTGCGGCATCGATGAAGGCGTAAATGAGCATAATCAAGCCCCACTGTGCCGAGGTCACGCCCAGCGTGTCGACATAATAGGCGAAAGCGTATGTTTTGAGCAGATTGATAGGGATGGATGTGCCAAACATGCCCACCGAGTAGTTGAAGGTCTTCCAGCGGCTGCCTTTAGCTTCGGCTGGTTTTGTTTCGGGAACATGGTTTGCTTGTTCGTTGGATGTATCAAAATCCATAATGCTACTCCTTGGCTGTGAATAATGCCTTTATTATAAAGCCATGGGACGCAGAAACGTGTAAAGAACTGATAATGTATGAGTTTGCTCTTTGTTTAGCCAATAAACTGAAATTACTGGGTCTCGTTTCCTGACATGTTATCGCGATAAGTAGATAATGCGTCTGTAAAGCGATATAATAAACATAAGTGTAATGACAAAAATATCCGTTCGCTTTTTTGATGATCATGAAGTACGTGCTGTTTGGGACGAAAAAAATGCCAAATGGTGGTTTTCGGTTGCGGATATTGTTGGGGTTTTACGCAATGAAGATAGCCATCGAAAAAATAGAAACTATTGGAAGTATCTCTATACAAAATTCCATCGAGAAGGTAATCAACTGGTTAGTGTCACTAACCAGTTGAAAATGTTTGCGCCGGATGGAAAAAGACGCCTAACAACCACGATTGATCAAGATGGGGTTATTGAACTTGCCAAGCATTTTCCCGGAGTACAGGCAAGCCGTTTTGTTGAATGGTTCATCAACAGCGAAGAAAGTATAGATGGCAAGAGTAAGTCCAAGGCTTATGCGTTGTTTGAAAGCAGCCTTTATGACAATCTGGAAGTTGGTACGGTAAATGGTCTGAAACAAATCCACGCCTATCTGTTTGGTGGGTTATATGATTTTGCTGGGCAAATCCGCAGCAAAAACATTGCCAAAGGTGGTTTCCATTTCGCTCAGGCACGTTTTTTGAATGAAACACTACAAGATATTGAAACTATGCCTGAAAGTACCTTTGATGAAATTGTAGACAAATACGTCGAGATGAATGTCGCCCATCCGTTTATGGAAGGAAACGGACGTAGCATGCGCATTTGGTTGGATCTCATCTTAAAGAAACGACTTAAGTGCTGTGTGGATTGGAGCCAGATTGATAAAATGGCTTATCTCAGTGCGATGAAAACCAGCACAACCGATAGCACAACACTTAAAACACTTTTAAATTCAGCACTAACCGATAAAATAAACGACCGTGACATGTACATGAAAGGGATTGATTACTCGTATTATTACGAGCAAGATTAAAAGACAATCGTTTTGTACGTTCTTTACCAAACGATAGCCCTTTCCAAGAAAAATTCCCAAAAACCGTTGACGGAATTGACAAAACAGGATTATACTTAATAGGTTTAATTTGTAAGCGAGGAGCTGAACGATGTTGATCTTGCCCGGACTGATCGACGCCCATGTGCACCTGCGTGTGCCTGGTGGTGAGCACAAAGAAGACTTCATTTCTGGCAGCAGTGCTGCCCTCGCTGGTGGTTTTACAAGCCTTCTGGCGATGCCCAATACCAATCCCCCTCTGGTCACTTTCGAAAACTGGCAAAATACCCAAACGCAGGCTGAATCGCAGGCGCTTTGTGATGTATATCACTTCGCGGGCGGTTCCGAAGCGCATTTGGACCAACTCCCTGAACTTGCCCGTCATGCTGTTGGGCTTAAACTCTATTTGGATGCCACTTTTGGACCTTTGCGTTTGCAGGACCCAACCTCAATCGAAAAATGCTTTGAACTCTGGCCTGCCAGTAAACCGATTTGCCTGCACGCCGAGCTTGACTCACTGCGGGCTGGCATAGAACTGGCTGAGCGCTATCAGAAACATATCCATATCTGTCACATCGCGCGAAAAGAAGAGGTCGAGATGGTTGCCAAAGCGCAAGATAGGGGCATCAACGTGACAGCCGAAGTCACCGCCCACCATCTCTTCCTAAACGAAGCAGATGCCAAACGCCTTGGCGCTTATGGCGATATGCGCCCGCTCTTGCAAAGCCAGCAGGACCAGGACATGCTTTGGCAACACCTGGGCACAACGATTGAGGTCATCGCCTCAGACCATGCCCCACATGCCAAATTCGAAAAAGAGGGTTTTGAAAGCCAAAAAGCCTTCCTTATAGCTGAAAAACCGCTTGAAGAAGGGCAAAAACGTCCTATACCGCCTGGTATACCAGGGCTTGAATCCACTCTGCCGCTTATGCTTAATGCTGTGGCAGAGAATCGTCTGAGTCTTGAGACTCTTATAAAACTCCTCCACGACAACCCTAAACGCCTTTTCAACTTGCCCGAACAACCAGAAACCTGGGTTGAAGTGGATGAGACCGCTAAATATATCTTTCCAGACCATCCTCTTTATACCAAGTGCGGTTGGTCACCTTTCCAGGGCATGCGCATGACTGGCGCGGTTCGCCGCGTGGTATTGCGTGGCAAGGAAGTTTATAAAAATGGCATCATTAACTATTCTAAAGAGAATTAAACAGGAGCAATATGACTAAAAAGCAACTCACCCCCATTTTCAATCTGGAAGAATTTGAACGTAAACCCCGTTTCATCAATGGCTTTTACCACAAGGACATCCTAAGCGTTTCACAATTTAGCAAAGATGATCTTGATTACGTCTTCAGCCGTGCTGGTGAAATGATGAAAATGGTTGAAAAGTGGGGAACCTGCGACTTGCTCAAAGGCTACACTTTGGCTTGTGTATTCTATGAGCCTTCAACACGTACTTCGTCTTCATTCATTGCCGCGATGGAACGCCTCGGTGGCAAGGTTATTCCCATCACTGAGGGTATTCAGTACTCATCCGTATCCAAGGGCGAAAGCCTTATCGATAGCATGATAACCCTTGAGCAGTATTGCGATGTTATCGTCTTGCGTCATCCCCAAATTGGTTCCAGCGCGATGGCTGCCAAACACGTCAATGTGCCCATCATCAACGCTGGCGATGGTGCTGGCGAGCATCCCACGCAGGCCTTGCTCGACCTGTTTACCATCAAGAACGAATTAGGCAGCATTGATGGCTTGCGCGTAGCCATGGTGGGTGACCTGCGCTATGGCCGCACGGTGCACTCGCTGACCCAACTTTTGAGCCAATATGATGTATCCCTACGCTATGTTTCACCGGAAACCCTGCGTCTGCCTATGGAACTGATGAACATGCTTATCGACAAGGGCATAGATGTGCGTGAATCGCATAAAATTGAAGATGTTATTGATACCGCTGATGTTCTTTATGTAACGCGCATCCAAAAAGAACGCTTTTCTGATATAACCCAATATGAAGAAGTAAAAAACTTCTTTGTGGTTGATGAAGAACTGCTCAAGAAAGCCAAAGAAAAGATGATTGTTATGCATCCCTTACCACGTGTCAACGAACTTGACTATCGTGTTGATAAAGACCCTCGGGCAGCCTATTTCAGGCAGGTGCAAAACGGGCTCTATATCCGTATGGCACTGCTCGCCGCGGTTTTAGGACAGGCGTAGGCTATAACTAAAACAGACAAATTAATATCAAGCGTTTCAATTAAACGCCCGAACACACAAGCCATTAGACAGGAGATGAAATGAGCTTTACTCAAAAACTTAAGCAAACCATTGAGAAGAACCAATCTTTGCTCTGTGTGGGGTTGGACCCTAACGAGAAAAATCTGCCTGAAGGCGATAATATTCAGGAAAAACTGTTGATCTGGGCGGGGAATATCATCTCGCAGACCAAGGACCTGGTTTGTTGTTACAAGCCCAACATCGCTTTTTTTGAACAATTTGGCCTGGAAGGACTCGAAGCACTGCAGACCATTTGCAAAGAACTCATCCCTGCTGAAATACCCGTTCTCCTCGATGCCAAACGTGGCGATATTGGCTCTACCGCTGAGGCTTACGTGCGGGCATGTTTTGATATTTACGGCGCGGACGCGGTTACGCTCTCGCCCTATTTGGGTTACGATGCCATCAAACCCTTTACCGATCGCGCCGATAAAGCTGTTTTTGTGCTTTGCCAAACGTCCAATCCCAGCGCGAAGGAAATCCAGCAACATGGCATACCGGCACTTTTTGAGCATGTTGCCAAACAATCGCAACATTGGGGCGCGGCTGAGCAGGTGGGACTTGTGATTGGTGCCACCCAACCCGAAGCCCTTAAACGCGTGCGCGAACTCTGCCCGGATGCCTGGATTTTGGCTCCTGGTGTGGGTGCGCAGGGTGGCAACTTGCGCCTGGCGCTTGAAAATGGCTTGCGCGCGGATGGTTTGGGCATGATCGTGCCCGTTTCGCGCTCGGTGATGAACGCTGAAGACCCCCAAGCAGCCGCTGAAGCTTTGCGCGATGAGATTAATCGCGTCAGAATTGATGTTCAAATCAAGCTTTTGGACGAGCCTAAAGGCGCACGCTATGCCGAACTGATTGGGGGTCTTTATGACACGGGAAGTGTTAAATTTGGTGAATTTACCCTGGCGAGTGGAAAGAAATCGCCTGTTTATCTGGACTTACGCCGCTTGGTGAGCTTCCCCTGGTTGATGAAACTGGCAGTTGAGGCTTATGCTGAGCAACTGCAGCATGCACCCTGTGATTTGATCGCAGGCGTGCCTTATGCGGCATTACCGATTGCATCCGTTTTGGCGAGCGAGGCTGGAATGCCGATGATTTATCCGCGCAAAGAGGTCAAAACGCATGGCACCGGTCAACTGGTGGAGGGCGTTTTTGAAGCTGGCCAGTCAGTGACGGTTATTGAAGATGTGATTACCAGCGGTGGCAGTCTGATTACCGCGGTTGAGAGCCTGCGTTCACTTGGTCTCAAGGTGGAACACGCCATCGTATTGGTTGATCGTGAGCAAGGTGGCATGGAAAAACTTGCTGAGGCTGGTATCATCGCCCACCCAGCTCTCAAATTCAGCGACATTTTGGAGCACTTACTGGCAACAAAGAAGATTGATAAAGAACAATACAACATCGTGAAGGATTATCTTAGCCATGGCTAATCTGGCAGTAGACTTTTTAGGGATTAAGCTTAAAAACCCCCTGGTGCTTGCCTCGGGTGTTCTGGGTACCAGCCCAGCGGTAATGGAACGCTGCGCGCGTGAGGGTGTTGGCGCTGTTACCAGCAAAAGCGCTGGCACTGAAGCCCGCGATGGTCATGCCAATCTGGTCGCTCTGGCCTGGCAGGGTGGGGTGATTAACGCCATCGGTCTTACCAATCCGGGATGTCACGCTGAACTTCCTATCCTAATCGAGACAAAAAAACGGCTTAAACCATTGGGTGTACCTCTATTCGCCTCCATTTTCGCGCCAAGGCTTGAAGAATTTGGCGAAGTCGCCCGTGTGATCGCCGAAGCAGAACCGGATTTGATTGAAGTCAATATTTCATGTCCTAATGTGGCTTCTGATTTCGGTACGCCATTCTCGGCGACTGCCAAAAGTGCCGCTGAGGTGACGCGTGAGGTGCGCCGGACGGTGAAATGTCCCATTAGCGTCAAACTGGCGCCCAATGTTTATAACCTGGCTGAGATTGCCCGCGCGGTGGTCGCGGAAGGCGCCGATGCTATTACCGCGATCAACACCGTGCCTGGCATGCTCATTGACGCTTACGCCGCTAAGCCCATTCTCAAAAACACGACTGGCGGTTTGAGTGGCCCCGCCATTAAACCGGTCGCTTTACGCGCGGTTTGGGAAATTTCCCAGGCGGTGGATGTGCCCATTATCGGCACAGGGGGTATTTCTTCAGGTATTGACGTGGCTGAGATGATTATGGCTGGCGCTACTCTGGTGGGCGTGGGCTCAGCCCTTGTGAATGACGGCCCAGCGGTATTTGGCAAAATAAATGCTGAGTTACAGGATTTCATGCGTTCGCAAGGTTATCAGGATTTGGAATCCATGCGCGGATTGGTTCATCGGAGGGCGAATGGCACAGTGTAATCATGGTCTGATGCGGGCTTTTAAATTGACAAAAAAAGGTCAGGAAAACGAAACCACAACGACCCTGTGGCTGGATGGCGATTTAACAGAGGCGATCCCCGGACAATATGTGATGGCATGGTTGCCCGATGTGGGTGAAAAACCTTTTAGTTTACACTCATCCGCGCCACTCGCCTTGACGATTTGCGCGGTGGGTCCTGTTTCGCGCGCGATTACCGCATTAAAACCTGGCGATCCGCTTTGGATTAGAGGTCCGCTTGGTAAGGGCTTTGCGCTTACTGGCAAGAAACATCTGCTGGTGGGCGGCGGCTATGGTGCGGCACCGTTGAGTTATCTGGCTGAAGAAGCCTTAAAGCGTGGTGACCAGGTGGTCACTTGTCTGGGCGCGGCATCAGCGAAGGATCTCATGCTGATTGATGAGCTGAACAGGCTGGGCGCTACGGTTCATGTGACGACAGACGATGGCTCGTTTGGTACCCAAGGCTTGGTAACGGTTGCAGTACTTGAACAAATTGAAAGCAATAAACCTGATTGTCTGTACGCCTGTGGCCCGACAGGGATGTTGATGGCGTTGTGGGATTTGTGCCAAAAGCATAAGATACCCGCGCAACTGTCTTTTGAGGCGCTCACACGCTGTGGCTTGGGCTTATGTGGGGCGTGCGAGTTGGATGAGTCCTTGTGTAAGCGCCTGGGTCTGCCATCTGGCTGGCTGGTTTGCCACGATGGTCCCGTAGCGAGGCTTTTCTGAAAAACATCTTCCCGGTCTCCTGACCGCGGAAGGTTTTTTTGTAAAAACCCCACCCCCTTGGATTCCCCCTCCGAGGAGGGGGGTAACAAACAAAGTTTAAGGACATTATCCCTGTCTCCAGACCGCGGAAGATGTTTCAGCTCTTCGGTGAGACATCGAGGGCATTTGTTAACACGCTCCTGCTGGTGTCCTGCTATGTGGATTCATCTGTCGCATTAGCTTCAGAGAAGACGCCTCAGCGAACGGGTTAACATTATCATCTCAAATGATTATCTCAAAGGATAATTTACTCATATTTCAACGCGTCAACAGGTACCATGGTCGCGGCGTTAAGCGAGGGGAACAAGCCACTAATCAGCCCAACTACTGTGGCGAAAGCGATACTGAAAATCGGCAGCCACACAGGCATAACCGCGTTCAGCTGTGTACCTCCACCGCCGGAAGCCAAAAGGCTGCTGCCCAACGCGTTAATCACAGCGCAAATAGCCCAGCCCAACAGCACGCCACCAACACCGCCCAAAAAGCCAATGCCAGCTGCTTCACCCAGGAAAATTGCCAAAATATTGTTGTTTGTCGCGCCGATAGCTTTCATGATGCCAATTTCGCGGGTGCGTTCCAAAATCGCCATGGTCATCGTGTTGGCGATACCAATCGCGGCGACCAAAAGCGCGATTGCGCCGATACCTCCAAAGACAATCTGCATAATCGCAAAGAAACTATTGATGCCTTCCACGGCTTCCTGTGGGGTATAAGCTTGAAAGCCCATATCAGCAATTTGCTCGGCAAGCTCAACAACCACTTCGGGGCTTTCCGCGCGTACGGTCACGTTTTGGTAACCTTCTTTGTTGTAGTCGATGCGTTTACCCATGTGCCACTCGTTCCAGCGGTTGAGTTCGTCATAATTGACGTACATGCTCCAATCAGCTTCGGAGCGTGACTCCTTCAAAATGCCAACAACCTCAAACTTGGTTGTACGTTTGGTTTCATTACCTTCACTATCCCACTTAATGATGGTGACATTGATGGTTTTACCGAATAAATCATCAATCTGAGCTGGCTCCTCACCGGGTTTGGGGTTGGGATCATAAAAGTTATTCTTGTATTGTGAACCGAGAATAACCTGTCCTTTTTCTGGCACTGTTGTGCCTTGGCTGGCTTCAAGCCCCATTTCTTTCAAGTCGGGAATGTTTAAAGCCTGGAAGTTTCCCCAACCTTCCATTTTGTCATAACTGAGGTTGGCTCCACCCCGCAAATAGTCTTTAATCACAACTTGTTTTACGCCGGGCATAGCTTCAAACTGCTCAATAATGGAGGGTGTAATCTTTTTGATGTCATCCTCTGTAAACGACATGCCCGGTTGGTATTCCGGGTAGCCAGGGCTAACCATCACACTTGCAAGGTCATTGATACCCCAAAGGTTGGAAGTCGCCGATGCTTGCAAACCCGCGCCAAGGGATACCAGAGTCACCACCGCTGCGGTACCAATAACGACACCAATCGCGGTGAGCATCACCCGCCCTTTACGCCGACTGAGGTTATCGATGATCAGACTGATCAGGTCAGAAAAACGCATCTTGCTCCTTTACCTGTGGCGATAAGGAATTATCCACCAAAACCGGGCTCAATAAACCCACCGCCACCGCCATCCATTGGGAAATCGCCGCCGGGCATCATGCCATCATCTGCTTTTGGAACAAAGCCAAAGAAAGCTTTTAGCGCGTTCCATAAGCGTGTAAAGAAGCCAGGCTGCTCAACTGGCTGCATGCCGGAGTCAGGATAAGGCGCCATGGGGTCAATCATGATGGGGTTACCATTTTCATCCAAAACCGGATTACCAAATTCGTCTAACATGGGGAAAGGTTCGGGCGTTGGCATAGCGTCTTCGACCATGACTTCGAGGCTGGCTGTGTAACTTTGCACTTGGTTAAAGTCATCGGTGTAGCTAATGGCTAAGTCGATGGTGGCAGGGCCAGGCTGGTTGGGCATAAACATCGGGTCAAAGGTTTGATACCCACCCGGTTCAATGGAACCGAGGAACATGGAGTTTTGCATCAGCTGGCCATGTTTTGATGTGGCAACAACATTTCCTAAAACCACAGCTTTTTTGCCCAGGTTGGTAATCTGAATAGGTAATTGACCACCCATATCCATAAAAATACTGCCCTCAACAGGTCGGTAAAAGGCGATATCCAACTGAGGCAGGGTATGGACCAAAAGCGTGATAATCGCGTCGTCCACCAGCCGTTTTCCAGATGGGTCGCTGTAAATAAACGAGACCTTGAAAGGATAAGCGCCTGGTGTCGCTGAAACATTGACAATAAAACTCTGTTCGGGGGTCATCATGGCGCCTTGCACCATGTCACCCAAAAGCACAACGTTACTGTTGCCCAGAGGGGCAAAAATGCTGATATCACCCGTGCCACCGCTAATTCCCTGCGGTTCTGGTGTGCCTTCAGGGTTGAGGCTTGTCGCGCTTGCGCCGCCACCAAAAACCACACTTACCGCGCGGGCATCAGCATTACCGGCGTTTGAAACAGTCATCTTCAATTTGAAATTGGTTCCAGGTTGCAAGGGCGTAACATCGGTTTGATAAGAATGAATAATCATCTGTGGGCGATTAAAAGGCTTGACTGTAGGTGTGGAAGTAGCGCTCGTACCACTGCTTGGTTGTTGATCGATTGTTATCGTAAAAGTGAATGTGTCTTGGTATGACATGCCCTGGTCATCGCTGTAAGACGCGTTAGCTACGATGGTGCCTGAGTACATCCAGGCTTGCATTTCGTTGACCTTGAAACGATGGGTAACGCGTTCATTGCCTTGATTGTCAGCATCAATTTCCCAAATGGTCTTAACACTGCCATCCAGAGGGTCAAAAACCGTGCTGCTAAAGGTGAGCACAACATTCCTGGCGTGGGCGGTTCGTCCGGTGCCGGGGTCATTTTTGCCGTTGTTGCCAATGACGAAAGTCAGATCAAATTCACCCCAGGGCGAAACATTTTTTTTGCCATTAGCGCCTGTTTGATATTCGACAATGTATAAGAGCGGACGGATAGGAATCCCTGGTTCGGGAGTATCCGTGGGTGGGTCTTGCATCAATATCGAAGCATGCGCGGGCTGTGTTTGGGCAGCAAATAAAATGGGAACTGCTACCATGCCCATAAGTATAAGAAGCGTTAGGGATGTTTTTAGGAATTTTTTCATATCTTCACCTTTAGCCTTGTTGTTGAATGATTTTTCGATAGTTTTCTTCACTGACTTCTTTACCATCTATCAAATATATAGCATTTGTGGCGTATTGAAGCATGCGAGGGTCATGCGTGGCTACTAAGATGGTTTTGCCTTCATTGCGAAGTTCTTTGAGTAAATCCATAATAATGGTACCGCTGGTGGTATCCAGGTTGCCAGTTGGTTCGTCAGCGAGAATCACATTAGGGTTGTTAACCAGCGCGCGCGAAACAGCCACGCGTTGCTGTTGACCGCCGGAAAGTTCGGTGGGTTTGTGATGGACACGGTCGCCAAGCCCCATTTTTTGAAGTAAGTCGAGCGCGCGTTTGGTGCGCTCGGCTTTTTTGATGCCACTAAATCGAAGCGGAAAGGCCACGTTTGCCACAGCGGTCATGCTGGTTATCAAATTGAAACTTTGAAAGATGAAACCAAGCTTTTCGCGTCGGTACTGGGCGAGTTGGTTCTCGTCCATTTGGTCAATCTGCTCTCCATCTACCACAATATGACCGGATGTTGGCCAATCAAGCCCGCCAACGAGGTAAAGCAGGGTGCTTTTTCCCGAACCAGACGGCCCCATCAGGACGTTGAATGAGCCTTCTTCGAGTTGCAGGCTGACGCCATCCAGCGCGCGCACTTCCTGATTGCCCATTTTGTATATTTTGTATAAATCGCTAACCTGAATGAATGCGTTTTCGCTCATCATGCCCCTAAAAATACATGTTAAAACCGCTGCCAGACAGGCTGTTAAGATATTGTGAAATCATCGTTGGCATACCTTGTATCACAAGCATAATTAAGATAACCAACGTGACCACTCCAAGAGCTTTAGAGCGTTTAATGCCCGCTAAATACACACCGCCGATCAACAAAATGATGACAAACCAAAGCCAGTATGCGTCAATTTGCCCTAAGATACCTTTAACCAAAGCCAATCCCATTGATTTTGTTTCACCAATGAGGGAGCCAAGCGCGGTACCACTGGGGAGTTGCCTGCGACTAAAAATGAGGATGAGTTCCACAACATGGCGAAAAGCCAGGGGAAGCATCGCCCATGCGACTATGTTGCTTGATTTGACACGTGGCGCGCGACTGCCCGCCAGGGTAAGCGCGAGGTATAAGACACTGCTAAAAACAAGCCAATTGAACCATATGCCAAGCAGTTTAGTGATGGTGGGAAAGAGATACATGAATGTGCCTGAAGTCATGTTCTGTTGCGCTTCCTGATATTTGGCAATTTGTTCCTCGGACCACCATTGTGAATTTTCGGGCATGCTGGCACCCATTCGCGCGTTTTCGCGTTTTATTGGCGCGGCAGCGATGATAACCAATATGCTGAGAACCGAAATGATAAGTAAAGGAATGTGCCAAACTGCTTTTTCTTGTCGGACGATTTTCTGGGTTGTGCTACGGGGCTTAAATAGCACACTTGGCACCCATGCCCACTGATTAATAGTGTCCTCCTGAGTTGTTGTATCGTTTGTCACAACTGTTTCGCTTTCGCTCATTGGCACGCTCCAATACGGTTCTTAACCGCAATTAATAAGACGTTCTCCATCAGGTATTTGTTCCTCTCTGATTATAATCTTTTCTGAAATACCGATAATCGGACTTAAGTTGTATTTATTGGATTGACACTATCAGGTTAAAAAAATGGCGAAAAAGATAATGGTCTAAATGCGCAAAAGTTAACATTCGAACTTAATCCACTTTATAATAAAAATAACTGACACAATCCATAAAAAGGAGTTAGCTTATGCGACAAAAACTTAAACAACAGATCAGCCAGCTAAGAGCCAAAGGCGCGACCTACGCCGATGTGCGCTGGTATCCTAATGAGAATCATAATGTTCTTGTTATGCACAATGGCAACTTAAAGGCGCTTGGTGCCAGCTCGGAATCCGGCGCGGGCGTTCGTGTGCTTTACAAAGGTGCGTGGGGCTTTTCTGCCGCTTCTGACTTGGCGGACCTCGACACACTTTTTGATAAAGCGCTTGATAATGCTAAAGTTGCTTCTGAGCGGGTTACTTTTCCCATTCGATTGGCAGAAAAGGATGCTATTCAAGACAGCTTTACCAGTCCTAATAAAATTGATCCCTTTGAAGTACCCTTGGGCGAAAAAGTGGACTTTCTCAGAAGACTTGACCAGGCTTTGGATCAACCGGGCGTGATGCAGCGCGTGGCGTTCTTAAATTTCAGTAAACGCCAGCAAATCTATATTGACTCTGAAGGTTCTGAAATCGAAAAGAACATCATCGACGTCTATCCGCAAATTCAGGTAATGGGCTTGGACAAAGATGGTGGTAGCAGTCTCGAAGTTACTTGCCCGGGCGCACAGGCATGACCCGTGGCTGGGAATCGATTGAGGCAGCAGACTTTTTTGGCAACGCTGAGCGCATTGTCAAGGAGCTTAACGAACTTCTTGTCGCTCCGGATTGTCCAAAGGGCAAAATGAGCGTCATCCTTATGCCCGATATCATGTTCTTACAGGTTCATGAGACGATTGGACATCCCCTGGAACTTGACCGCATTTTGGGCTATGAGCTCTCTTTCGCTGGTGGGTCTTTTGTGCGCCTTGAAGATTTTGGGAACCTACGTTACGGTTCGGAAAAACTAACCGTGCGTGCCAATGCCACCGAGCCAAACACACCTGGTAGCTTTGGCTATGATGATGACGGTGTTCCCGCTAAGGACAATTTGCTTATAGACAAAGGCATTTTGGTCGGCGCGATTACTGGTCGCCAAATGGTGGAAGAAGCCAACGCCACCGCACGTAAAATCATCTTTGAAGGCTCGAGTGGTGCCAATCGTGCCAGTGCTTTCTATCGTGTGCCCATTGAGCGCATGACCAATATCAACGTTGATCCTGGCACAGATGGCAATTTGGAAGACATCATCGCCAATACCGAACGCGGTATCATCCTGGATGGTGACAAAAGCTGGTCAATTGGTTCTAACCGCGAGCAATTCCACTTTGCCAACCACATCGGATGGATGGTTGAGGACGGCAAGCGCACTCATGTGGTCAAAAACCCAACCTACCGTGGCGAGACGGTGCCGTTCTACAATTCGCTTAGCGCGGTTGGTGACGAAAGCACCTGGCATCTGCATTACGTGGATAACTGTGGCAAGGGCCAACCCAGTCAAATTATGGAACTTGGTCATGGCGTGCCGATTTGCAAGTTTGATAATGTTACCGTAGGAGATTAAGATGAAAAGCAAAGTAATTGAACTACTGAAAACTTTACGCGATTATGCGATTTCCAAAGGCATTCGTTTGGCGATTGATTACCATCAGGAGGACAGCTATTTGATGCGCTTTGCCAACTCGGCGATATCGCTCAATACCAACGAGCGCCTTACGCGCCTTGATCTCGTCGCTTATGATGGCAGAAAGCGCGCGGAATTCCAGATGATTGCCGACCCCAACGACCTTGAAAGCATTAAAAACGCGATTGATACCGTGGGCGAGATGGTCAAGCATGCCGCGCCTTTGAACTATGATCCTACCTTCCCGGTATATCACCAGGACGTTACTGATGAACGCGCTTATTGCTCCAATTTGGCGAAGTTGAGTAACGCCGAGCGACTGGCGTATTTCAACACCGTTGCTGGGGATTTGGAAAGCGATGACATCAAACTATCCGGTAATTTCGCGGATGGCACAACCATTAACGCCCAGGTTAGCACCGAAACCGACCATGTTCAATATTTCGCGAGCACTGACGCGCAAATTCTGGTTGTTTTGAGTTCTTTGAGTCTCAAATGGGAAGTTAACGCCGAACAAAGCGCTCAGCGCAAACGTGACCTTGACCCGCACGGCATGCATGAGCAATTAGCTCTGTTGGTGAAGTATTACAAAGAAGCTGAAGCGGTGCAATTGCCAGTGGGTAAGTATAAAGTGGTCTTTGGCCCTGCCGCTGTGGGTGAGGTGATGAACATGGTGGTAGGCTATGCCATGAATGGCGCCATGTTTAAGATGGGCTATTCTTTCCTGTCGCCAGAGGATATCGGCAAGGTAGTTTTCTCTCCGAAACTGACCGTGGTTGATGATCCCAACCGTCAGGAAGTGTTCTGCCAGATGGCGGACGCGAATGGTTTCATACGCCAGCCTTTTGCTTTTGTGGAGGACGGTGTGTTCAAAGGTTTTGCCTGGGGACAAGACGCTGCTGATGAATATGGCGAACAACCAACCGGTCATAGTGTGCCACACTACAGCTTAGTGGTGGGTGTGGGTGATAAGCCTGTGGCGAGTTTGAAAGAACTGATTGAAATGCCACGTGATGAGGATATTCTCTATATTCCCTATATCCACTATATGAACATAGTCAATCCCAGCGTGGGGATGTTTACCGGTTCATCGCGTTTTGGCGCTTTGTATCTAAAGGCGGATGGCACCGTGCAGGTGCCATATAACGTGCGCTTGACCCAAAAAGCTACGGATATGTTTGGCGAACGTGTGGAATGGATGGGCTCGAAAGAGACGGTCTATAACGTTTCCAGTAGCTACAGCCGTCGCAACCCGGAAGCTTTGGTGATTCCAAAGTATATTTGCGTGAAGGATATTGAGATCTCACACTCTAACCCATCGTATTAGTCCGAAAACTGATTTAAGCCTAAAAGCCCGGGTATCTGCCTGGGCTTTTTCTTTAAGTCTAACAACTTTTGACAAAATACTAAGCAGGGTAATTCTTAAAAAGAAGCACACAAAAGTTTTTATTTGCGATATTGACCGCTTTTGAGGATTAGATTAAAATTGAGATACTACAATAAGGCTTTAAAAGAGCCGTGTTTTCATAAGGAGAAAAAATGAAACTCAATGCCCCAACCAATCTCGCTTTCTTGATCGCTGTAATCTTATTTGTTCTTGGCATCCTCTTCCAATTCGTCCCCTTCCTGGCTGGTTTGGTTGCTTTCCCCATCGGTGTTATTCTTTTGATTGCTGCCTTCGTCGTCCTGGCGTTGGCAAATATGCTGAAGAATTTCTAAATAGAAAAGTCGAGAGAAAAGTGCTGCGTGAGCGGCACTTTTTTATCCACTTCCCAAATATTCTGAAATTATAATCCCCAAAAAAACTTGCCTTTGACTACAACAACGTTGCCATAAACAGGGGAAATATCAAAAGAGCAGTTGGCGCTCAGCTAATTTTTAATAATGAATCACGAAAAGACACATTAAAAGTAGCGTTAATATCACGAAAAGACATTAAGACAATTATCTACCTTATCGTAACACGTTGAAAAGGAACGCGGATGGATGGTCAAATGCTTAAATCTTTTGCAGATATTGCGTGCCGCCATGCACCCAAACTTCAGCGCCAGGGGCTATGCGATACCAACCGCCGCGCTCCTCAAACACTTCAACGAGCTGGTTCTTGACCAGATTCCCAACTACCTGGTATTCCTTGCCTGGTCCAACGCGGATGTACTGGGCGGGTACAATCACTCGCGCCGCAAACAAAGGACTGATTTTAGCGCCACGCTGAGCCATACGGCGCATTAAACTCGGTTTGCCTTGCACCCATATCGAGTCCTTTTCGTGCAATCGGTACCATCCGTCTTTTTCTTCAAACACTGTCACCACTTCCCCCAACCGCAATCTGCCAATTATCGGTTCTGTACTACTAGGCCCGGTGTGTGTAGAGAGGATTAAAACCATGCACTGGGCTTGAAAAAGTCCTTGATTTTGTGTAAGCCTCTCAGGCTTTTCAGCATCCCCAGCTTGCACGATGTTTGAGGATTTTCCAAAATAAGCCGCCACGGCATTTTTGTCGCCATTCCAGCGGTTATAGCTCATATAGAAACTGTCCGCGCCGATACTTTGTCCCTTTTCTGTCGTTTGGTGGATGAGGTAGTTGCTTATACCTTGTGGCAAGCGGGGTGGACCGGGATGTTCAGGCGTGTATTCCGGGTAAGGCTGGGCTGGGAGACAATCCGCAATCCACCAATCCAAGGCTGGCAAGGTGGCGATATCAAGAAAAGTGTTGACCCAACTTGGTTTTGAATAGACGATGGGCAGTCTTCCGGTTCGCTTTTGGCAAATGGCGAGGCTTTCGCGGGTAATTTCCGTAACTGTCTTTCGGTCCGCGCCATCCTCTACCAAGAGGCAAAGGGTCAGCCGATCATGTGCCCAGTCTGTTTTAAAACGCAGGATTTTAAAGAACGCGTCCATTTGTTTTTGGGCATCTTCCGTGAAATAAAGCACATGATAAGCAATGCGGGCTACCCTGAGACACTTCATTTCTTTCCAGTAGCGGTGAAAAAGGGGATCAATATAATCGCTGCCGATACCAGCACGCGCGGCAATAAACGTAATGGGCTCTTCATGTTTCTTTACAGCCTTGAAGTCCATTTCGCGTCTTCCATCCGCGCTTGATTGCCATTTGCTGATATCAATTCCAAAAGCCCGTGTCATAACACTCCAAACCCTCGGCAAACATGCAGAAGGTGCATTGGATAGGGTGCAATTTGAGTGCCAGGCGTTACCGCGTGATATGGGCGGTGATGAAAAATTGCGCGTAGAAAAAAACAAGCCCGTGGCGCTCACGGGCTTGTTATCATCAATCATCAGCAGGCAGTAGATGAATCTCTAAAGATTATCCCTTTACTGAGCCCGCTGTCAAACCGCCCACAATTTGGTCTTGCAGAACCATGTAGATGATCATAATTGGAAGGGCGGCGATTAACGCGCCAGCGGCAAAAACACCCCAGTTTTTGGTATATTGACCAGCGGTAAAGATTTGCAGGCCAACCATCACGGTTTGTTTTTCACTGGTGGTTAGGAACGTGCGTGCTAACAAGAATTCACCATAGGTACCGATGAAACTCAGGATAGCAATCACTACCAAAATGGGTCTCAAGAGCGGCAAGATAAGGTGCCAGAAAATTTGCCAGTCTGTGGCGCCGTCGACCTTTGCTGATTCGTCAATATCGCGTGGGACGGTGTCCATATAGCCTTTCATCAGCCAAATGTTCATACCCATCGCGCCACCCATATAGACTAAAATCAAACCCCAGTGGGTGTTCAAGCCTATATATTTACCAATCACAGGCAAGTCGCCCATCTGGTTAATGATGCTGTAAAGCGCGACGATTGCCAAAAGGTTGGGGAAGCTTTGCACAAGCAAAATAGTCTTAAGCAAACCTTGTCGCCCTTTGAAGCGGAAACGTGAGAACGCGTAAGCTGCTAAGGTTGTGAGCGATACTGTAAGCAACGTGGAGACAATCGAGACGAACAAGGAGTTTCTCATCCAGGTAAAGAAGGGGAAAATCGGGTTATTTACCAGCTTGGTGAAGTTATCAAAGTTGGCGTTAGCTGGGATGAGCTGTTGGTTTGCCAGGTTGTTTACGGGGTTAATTGCTGCAGAAACAATCCACAGTACTGGGAAGATACTAAAGGTTACCAGCACAATCGCCAATACAGTGCGCAAAATAGTGCCGATAATTTCCATCGTTTTAACGGACATATATTTTTTAGACGTTTTCACCGGTTTCCTCCCACATATTTGTAAAGCGGAATTGGATAAGCGACATGAAAGCAATCAGGATAAACAAGACAAGCGAGATAGCCGAAGCATAACCATATTGCGCGCCACGTCCGCTGGCGAAGGCCAGGTTGTAAACGTAGCTGATGATGATGTCGGTGTATCCTGCCGCGGTTGTCGCTGTTGGGATGGGTGGTCCACCCCCAATAAAGGCGTAAATCAGATTGAAGTTGTTAAAGTTGAAAATGAACGAAGCAATCATCAAAGGTCCCACACTTACCAACAACAAGGGTAAAGTGATTTTTGTGAAGCGTTGCCAGCCGTTGGCACCATCGATTTGAGCAGCTTCATAGATGTCAGTTGGGATGCCTTGCAACGCGCCACTGGTAACCAGCATCCAGTACGGATAACCCAGCCAGAGGTTCACAACAAGCAGCGCGGTGCGAGCCAACCAGGGGTTGGTGTACCATTTTGGCGCGATATTGAAAACTTCAAGCAAAACTTTATTGATGATGCCCATTTCCTGGTTGAACATGGCGCGCCAAATGAGAATCGTGATCAGGCTTGGGATAGTGTAGGGGATGATGAGTAAACTTCGCAGAATCTTTTTACCTTTAATTTTTGGATCGTTGTAGATGATGGATATCAATAAGCCAAGAGCGAAGGTCGTAAGGAGGCAGAGTGTGGCAAAGGCAAAGTTCCATGCTACGATGGTTGCCAATGGCCCACGCATGCCGGGGCTGTTTACGAATTGCACAAAGTTATCAAAACCCACACCCGCGGTATAACCAGGGATAAGTTTCTTGTTGCTGCTGCTTATCCAGGTGCCTTTCACATCTTCATAAACCATACCGGTTTTCTGACTGGTGAAAGTGTTATAGGTAGGGTTGTAAATGTAAAGTTGTTTGAATTGCCCTACGCTAAGGTCAGGACGGATGAAAATGGGCGCTTCCTCTTCGCCAAAGCGATACTTGGTCAGGTTGGCATCTGTAGAAGCGGCGATACCACTTAAACGTTCATACCCTTCAATAGTGAATGGCGCGCCGTTGTCATCAATCTCGCCAATACCATTCTCACCAGATACGACATCGAAAATTTTTGGTTCTTCGTGGCTTTTTAACATGCGTGCAATCATTGTCTCATCAGCATCATCTTTGACCCACAGCAAATAGTCATCTCCGTCGCCTTTGTAGAAAACCCAGCTTACAAAAGTGCGACTGTCCTGTGGCAAATAAGTTTCAGATTCGATTTGCTTAATCGCTTGCTCTTTGCTGATCAGGTGACCATCGCCATAGTTGGTAAAGCCATTATAGACAGTGTAAAAAATAGGAAAAATTGAAAACAAAAGCCAGGCTGCCAGTCCGAACGCCATCCACTTAAACATATGCGCTTTTGGCACAAAAAAGGCAAAGCTGATGATAGCGATGATGAGCACAAAAATGATGCCCAAAGGGAAGTAGCCCATTTGAAAAAGCTTGAAAGCAAAAAAGGCCATGACAAGGTCTATCACGATGATTACAGCAATTCCAAACCATTGTCCGATAGACTTTATCGAATTACTGGTGAATTTACCGACACTCGGAGTGTTATCCATCTTATAAGCCTCCTTTCGGGGTTTAGAAAAAGGCGACCAGTTAATCAAACTGGTCGCCTTTGTTTACTTTAGAGCTTAGGGAAGAACAATTTCGAGCAAGAAAGTGTTGGGGTCCCAAATAAAGGTCACTTCGCCATCAGTGGGCACGGTGAAGGTGATGTTATCGCCACCAGCCACGCCATCTTTACCGTAGTTGGTATCCCAACCACCGTCCAGGGCGACTTTAACTTCGTAGTCGCCAGCGGGGATGGTGAAGGTGGCTTTGTACAAACCGTCTTCGCCAAGTTCCATGGCGGTGTCGGCACAATCAGGTTTCCATTCACAGGCAAAGCCTGCAGCTGATTGCCATGAACCGGGCAGGTTCACCATGCCTTTGGTATTGGAGGCGATAGCGGCAATGATGGCTTCCTGAGCAAACTTGTAGGCTTCTTCGGGGGTCTTTTCGCCATTGAAGATGAAGGTCAAGGCGTTGCCCCAGTCACCCCAAACCTTGCCCATTTCTGGGATGGCAGGCATGGGTTGAGCGAATTTTCCAGCTTCGCCAATGGCTTTCAAATCGGGATCATCAACTTTGGCAAGAGCGGGCAAGAAAGCGGGAGCGCGGGGCTCGGCTTCGTAGAGGTCCAACATGACTTCTTCGGTAGCGATGAAGTCGGTCAGGAAGGCTTGCGCCAGAGCGATGTTTTTGGACATAGCGTTAATCGCGAAACCCTGAACACCCATGAATGGTGCGCCACCATCGGGGAAGTTGGCGATACCGTAGTTGGTACCAGCAGCTTTGAGGTTGTTAATTTCCCAGGGACCGTTCATGAAGAAAGCGACTTCGCCGTTCAGGAACATGGATTTGGCGGTGGTGTTATCGAGGTTGTCAGACAAAATACCGTCTTCTTTCCATTTCAGAGCCATTTCGCCGAATTTGATCATACCTTCAGAACCAACGCCAACATCCTGAGGATTGTAGTCGCCATTGGCGTCAACACCGAAGACGTAACCACCCTGAGAGGTCATCCAGGGATAAGCATCGTAGTTGGTGCCAGCAAGAACCATACCGTATTTGACTTTGCCTTCTTCGATAAGTTGTTTAGACAGATCGTAAACGCCTTGCCAGGTGGTGGGAACTTCGGTGACATAATCTTTATTGTAGAAGAAACCCAGGTTTTCAGTCGCGTAGGGCATACCGTAGAGCTTGCCACCAACGGTGAAGGCTTTGAGGGATTGTTCGCTGAAGTCAGCAGCTTTGGCGCCGAGATTCATTTCCGCGATAAGACCAGATTCGGTGAGTTGAGGCAGTTGGTCGTGGGGGATGATGATGATGTCAGGACCTTCGCCAGCGGGGGCGGCAACCAGGAATTGGTCGCGAATACCAGCGATGTTTTCGACAACAAGGTCAACATTGTGAGCTTCTTTGAATTTGGCAGCCAGGTCATTGAAGACTGGCGCGCGTTGTTCGTCTGCCCAGATGCGCAGAGTGCCAGCGGATTCAACAGCGGGGGTTTCGGCGGGTTTCGCGCAAGCGCCGAGCACCAATGCCGCGATGAGGACGATGGCGATTAGTAAAGTATTTTTTCTCATTTTCTCTCCTTTTGAGCTATTGTTTGGCATATGCCTGATTAATTATTTATCCTCACACAGTGACTTTGATTTGCCTGGTGCGAGAATGTTTTCAATAGATTCACTGACCTCAAGATAGAGATCAATTTTGTCGTTGTCGATTTGCGACATAAGTTCAGAGACTTGCTTATAGTATGCGGGTTGAACCTCTTCAAAGAGAGCCTGGCCCTTTTCGCTGATAAAGAGTTGAAAACTACGCTTGTCTTCCGGATGTTCCTTGCGGGTAATAAGACCATCTTTTAGCATACCTTGCACGATGCGTGAAGTATTGCTTTTCGTGCATAAAAGAAGGTCGCTGAGGTCCATGTTATTGATGCCGGGTTTGTTGCTAAGGTGAGAAAGGACAAAGTATCGGGGGATATTCAAACCAAATTGACCCAGGAATAATTTTTCCTGGTAATCAATGTGCAAAAAAATTGCTTTTAGAGAGTCATAAAGTTGTAGTTTTTTCTGGTTCATACCTGTCCCTAAGGAATCAAGAGGCGAATGTTCATGTATCAACTATTTTAGTCGCAATTGCGTCTAAATACAAGGGTATTATTATAAACTCGTAAACTATATTGTACAATGACTAATCCTGATACGAGAAAACAGGCTATTTACAAGCGTTAGGCAATCATATAGGCTTATTGAGGTTATTGTAGTCCTTTTGTGAAGCGCTGTCTTTGTTCAATTCCACTAAACACTGTACAAGATCCTCAAAGCAGCAATACAAAGTCCAAAGTATGCGTCATCTGTGGGCTATCCAAGCTATGAAACAAAAACGCTTCTCAAGCGAGAAGCGTCTTGTTTTCAAAAGAAATCCCCTAAACGCCGCGTTCACCCCGTGAGTAGGGCACACCCAAAGCAGCTGGCGCGCCAATGCGTTTGCGCCGTGCCGCGGATGAGCCCCAGATGAGGGCAACGATGGTTAGGGCATAGGGTACCATTTGCAGGAAAAACACCAGGTTGTGGTTATAGAAGAAGGGGTTGCGCAAGCCCAAAAGCATTGTGGGACCTTGCAAGTCCAAAGCGAAGCGGCGCAACATGCCAAACAAGTAGCCACCAATCGCAGCGCGGGTTGGGTTCCAGTGTGAGAAAATGACCAAAGCCACCGCGATCCAACCTTGCCCTGAAGTCGTCAGATGGCTATACCAGCCCGGCGAGACCGCGACACTAATCGTCGCGCCAGCCAAGCCAGCCATACAACCGCCCACAAAGGTGTAGAAATAACGGTTTCCGTAAACATTCACGCCCAGCGTATCAGCTGCGGCTGGGTTTTCGCCTACCGCGCGCATATGCAAGCCAGGTCTGGTTTTGTTGATAAAGTGCCATGCTATGGGAATCGTCAGGTAACCAACATAAACCAAGAGGTTCAAATTGGTGAAGAAGATGGGTCCGATGTAAGGGATTTTTGAGAGCAGAGGAATGGTCAAATTTGGGACTGTAACGGTGGTGAGGCCAGTGAGACCTTCGCCGATGACCAGGGCTAAACCGGTGCCTAAAAAGGTGAGCGATAGACCACTAACGGTTTGGTCTGCCTGAAAGTGAATGGTAACCAAGGCATGGGCTAAGCTAAGGAGACCACCAGCGAGAATCGCCACCAGGAGCGCGATCCATACGTTGCCGGTCATATAGGCGGCTTTAAAAGCAGCCATAGCGCCAAAAAGCATCATACCCTCAACGCCCAGGTTTTGAATGCCACTGCGTTCCGCAATAATTTCGCCAATCGCGGCGAAGATCAAAATGGTGCCGGTTGAGAGACCAGAGCGAAGGATTTCTGAAAAATTCATCATGCTGACACCTCTTCATTGACCGTCTTGACATTTTTACCGGATCTGACAATTTGGAATTTATACTTCAGCAAGACATCACTGCTGATGACCAGAAACAGGATAATGCCTTGCAATAAGAAGGAAATGCCAGAAGGTTGGATTTCCCGACTGGCGACAATCAGACCGCCAAACAATATCGATACTACAATCACCGCCCATGGATTTAGCTTTGCCAGCCATGCCACAATGACGCCCGAAAAACCATACGAAACCGAGATGCGCTCTTGCAGACGATGCACGACACCGCTGACTTCAACCATACCAGCTAAGCCTGCGAACGCGCCAGAGAGCATAAAGACCAGGATGGTGTTCTTGGCGATATCCGCGCCGGCATAACGCGCGGCACGAGGGTTATCACCAATCAGGTTGATCATATAGCCCCAATTGCTGTGGTTGAGGATGATATGCACGATTAGCGCGGCAATCAGCCCGAACAAAACCCCAGCATGGAGTGTGATGCCTGAAAAAGCCTTTATTTGGGTAGCGTAATCTGCTAAGCGTGGCAGCCAGGCTGTTTTAGAGAAAGTTTTGGTCATCTGAAAACCTGCATCACTCCATTTGCCAAAAATCCAGTAGTTGTTCCAAAAAACAACGATGTAATTGAGCATTAGGGTGACAATAATCTCGTTGATATTGAACTTGGCTTTCAAAAAACCAGGGATGAAGCCATAAAGTGCGCCTCCAATCATGCCCAGCAAAGCCATCATCAACAAAACGATGAATTTTGGTGTGGTATCAAGAGGAACCAATGGCACCAGGGGAACCAGGCTTGCCATAAACGCGCCCATGAAGAACTGACCTTCCGCGCCGATGTTCCAGAGTTTCATTTTAAATGCCAGGCTACAACCCAGACCAATCAAAATGAGGGGTGAGGCTTTGACCATGACGTCTGAAAAAGACCCTAAAGAGCCAAACGATCCTCTAAAAAAGTAACTGTAAATGTATAAAGGGTTAGCGCCGATTGAAGCGAGGATAATCGCGCCAATCAAGAAAGCCAATACGACTGCGCCAAGCGTGGTGACGAGAGGCAGCCACTTGGGGATGTCCTCTGTTCGTCTTACGATAGATATTCTTGGAAGGCTCATTGATCACCATCCTCTTGATATTTGTCACCCAGAACTTTGCGCAAGACACGCGCTTTTTCTTCTTCATCGGTCAGCGGACGGTCTGGCGCTTGTGTTGTTTCTGGGCTGGGTTCTGGTTGTTCGGGCTCAGCAGCTTCAATTTCTTCAAAAAACTTTTCAATACGCTCTTCAACCGCGGTATCAAAGACTTCGTCTGTCCTGGGCTCAATCGGAGTTGCCATAGCCAGGGCCGGTTTTTCTTCAGGCGTTTCGTTTGCCTGAGGTGGCATGGGCTCCTTGGCTTGCTTGTCTTTTCCATCCAGACGCAAACTGCCAGTCATCATCAAGCCGATGGTCTGAATGTCAGCCTCGTCGTCATCCATGATGCCCACAATTTCACCTTCGTAAATCACAGCGATACGGTCAGAAAGGCGCATGAGTTCATCCAGTTCTTCTGATACAAGCAGGATCGCGCATCCTTCATCCCGGCGGTTAATCAAAAGCTCTTGCACGCCTTCGATCGCGCCGACATCCAAACCACGGGTGGGTTGCATAGCAACCAAAATTTGTGGGGCACTTGAAAGCTCACGCGCCAAAATGAGTTTTTGCAGGTTGCCACCGCTCAGTTTTCGCGCCTGGGTTTCCACGTCTGGTGCCATGATGTCGTAGGCATCCTTTAATTCCTCAGCATGGTGTTTGGCGGCTTTATAGTCAAGTCGCCAATGGTCGCTGATTGGTTTCTCGCGATAATTTTTCATGATGACGTTTTTGGTAATGGAGAGGTTGGGTGCTGAACCAACGCCAATACGGTCCTCTGGGATATGAGAAAGCCCTTGCGCGATAGAAAACTTGGGTGATTTATTAGCGATATCTTCGCCATTTAGGATAATTTTGCCTTGGCAGCTACGCAATCCGGTGACACATTCCACCAGTTCGCTTTGGCCATTGCCCGCCACACCCGCGATGCCCAAAATTTCGCCACGACGTAGCTCTAAATTAATGTTATGCAAAGCGGGCAGGTTTTTATTGTTCAGCGCGCATACATTTTCGAGTGTCAGAATGACCTCTCCGGGTTTTTTGTCACTGCGACGCTGATTCAAAATGACTTCTCGACCAACCATCAGGGTGGCTAATTGTTCGCGGGTCATGCCTTCAACGGGTACACCCTCGGCAGTAACTTTTCCGCGACGGAGGATGGTCAAACGATCAGCCACGGCTTGTACTTCATTAAGTTTGTGGCTGATGAAGGCAATCGACTTGCCTTGCGCTGCCATGCCCTTTAATGTGTCGATTAACTCATCAGCTTCCTGGGGTGCCAGGACAGCGGTGGGTTCGTCCATGATAAGGATGTCCGCGCCACGATAGAGGATTTTCAAAATTTCCACGCGCTGTTGCTCGCCAACTGAGAGTTGCCAAATCTTGGCTGTGGGGTCAATATTGACGCCTACAGATTCAGCTAAGGCGCGCACTTCTTCATCGTACTTTTTGAGGTTTAAGAAAAAACGTGGTTTATCAAGTCCTAAAATAATATTCTCGGTTACGGTTTGATTTTGCACCAACATAAAATGCTGATGAACCATGCCGATGCCTTTCGCGATAGCATCTTTGGGTGAGTTGAAATGTTGTTCTTCGCCATGGATGTAGATTTGACCGGATGTTGGTTTGTAGAGTCCAATGAGCACATTCATCAAACTGCTTTTTCCCGCGCCGTTCTCGCCTAAGAGGGCGTGAATTTCGCCAGGATACATATTAAAGTTCACATGGTCATTGGCCAACACACCAGGAAAGCGCAGAACGATATCACGCAATTCCACAGATGGTAGCGTGGATGGGAAGGTTGCTTTTGTTTCAGTGTTGCTCATGAGCTTGTCATTATCAGATAATCAAGAGATGGCTCGTTTAGAGCCATCTCTTGAGTCTAATTATTTTAGGGCAGTTCAGCTGTGATGTTCTCGAACCACCAGTACATGCCGACACCACCCGCGCAGGGTGAATCAGCAGCTTCAAAGCAGTCCAAGTCAACCTGGCGTAAGACTTCGCCTTCCGCCAGAACAACATTGCCTTTATTGTCCTTGATGGGACCCTTGAAGATGTCAAAGCGGGTCATTTCACCGGAGAGGAATTTGGCGAGTGTATCGCGTACCATTTGAAGGTCTTCTTCGGGGAGGTCTTTGAGGCCGGGCATCAGTTCTTCACCTTCCATGAAGCCATAGAGGCCTAAACCGCCGGTGTCGGCTTCATAGTAGTATGCGCCACCTTTGTACTCGCCAGCTCTAACTTGCTCAATGAGGCCCTTGTAGATAGGTCCCCAGTGGAAGTACATTGAGGTGAGACATTTCGGGTCGGTACAGTTGCCGGAGTAGTCATAAGTGATACCCCATTTGCCCTCAGGCGCGGCTGTGGCAGGCGCGGGGGTATCAGCACCGGTCATAACCACTTGCACACCAGCATCGAAGAGCGATTTGGCAGCTTCTTGTTCAAGGATGGGATCGTGCCAGGTGTTGATGAAACGCACATCGATCTTGCACTCTGGGCAGGTTTTTTGAACGCCGATACCGAAAGCATTACCCAGGCGTAGCTCTTCCGGAATGGGGAAGGTGGCCATATAACCAATGTGGGGGTTGCCATCGAGTTTGGCGCGTGAGCCAGCAAGCATGCCAGCCAGATACTTGATATCTTCCATGGCGCCCATCAGGTTGCCAAAGTTGGTATCGTTGAATTTATAGCCTGAAACGTGAATAAAGCTTTTGTCGGGGAATTCCTCGGCCACAGCCATGGTGCCATCCATGAAACCGAAGGAAGTGGTGAAGATCATGTCGAAACCTTTGCGAGCCAGCGCGCGGGTTACGTTTTCAGAGTCAACACCTTCAGCAACGTTCTCAACGTAAGCGGTATGAACACCTTCCATGTTTTGCTCGGCCCAAATTCGGCCAACATCGTGTGCTTGTGTCCAGCCACCATCATCGTGTGGACCAACATAGACGAAGCCAACGTTGAATTTGCCTTCTACCGGCGCCGGGACTTGGTAGGAGCCAACCTGTTCTTCTGCTGGGGCTGGGGGTTGATCACCTTCAGGTGCGGGTGGGGGTGTGGTGTCGCCGCAAGCGGCGAGTGTCATACTAAAAACTAATAGGACGGTTAATAGCAGGAAAAACTTCTTATTCATTTTCTCTCCTTAAAACTTGGGTTGACTAAAAGCTTGCAAGCTTAAAAAGACAGACTTCGCACGGTTTTAATCAACCATGAATCCCTTTCACGATGAAAGGCTTTGCGATACATACATTTTACACGATTGTAAGAAAAATATGGGAAATTGGATATGGAATTATGTGTAGATTGGGTAAATTGACTGCAGCAAAGGCCTTAACAGACATATTGCGTGTTGAGGGTTCTGCCGGCTAATCATTTACGCGCTCTGTTTCGGATCCGATGAGCATAATATTGGGTGGGTGAGGTTTTGCCAAGCCAAGCATTCCTACATTATAAGTGGTATCATTTTAAGTATGGAAAGGCCAACCGAACCTGGTTTAATCAAACTCTTTAGGTACTATTCGATTATTGGTGTTTTGTACTTCTTTGCCCGCTGGGTTTACGAAACAAGCATCGTTGATAACCAATTCATCATCTCTCAGACAGAATTTTTTATTCTGGTGCATGCTTTTTTGTTGGTCTATCTGCTTATCCCATGGCTTGAACAACAGCTAAAACATTATTATCTGCCCATTATTCTTGTGGTTTATACGGTTGCCATGGTCGTGGGGAGCACCCTTTATTTGTATGTTCCCAATCGCACGATTATCGATTTTATAACCAACTCATATAGTCTGGTGCCGATTCTCATCGTGCCTTTGGTCTTTATTGCCTGGCAATATGATCGCAAACATGTGCTCCTCTATACTATTTTTACCAATGTATCGGATGTAGCGATTGCCGTGGTGATCGCGCAGGGCATTTCGCTTGAAAACTTGCCTATACTATCGATGCCCATCATTCGCGGTTTCGCGTTCATGATGGTTGGTTTTGTGGTTAACCAGTTAAGTGAATCATCCAGAAGACAGAAGCATCGTCTTTTACTGGCCAATGTGCAGTTAAGCCAATATTCCAACACGCTTGAACATCTCGCCACCAGTCGCGAGCGCAACCGACTGGCGCGCGAGTTGCACGATACGACCGCGCATACCTTGAGTGGCATTTCGGTCAATCTTGAAGCGCTGAAAACAATCACTCCAAAAGATAATCCAGAAATGCAGGATATGATTTCTACGACTTTGGAGGCTGCCCGCAATGGCCTGAGCGATACAAGACGCGCGCTGAAGGATTTGCGCGCTCAACCGCTTGAAGACCTTGGGCTGGAACTTGCCTTACGGCAATTGATCGATTCGGTCGCCGAGCGCGCTGGGTTTAAAACAACGGTTAACATTGACACGCCCTTGCCCTATTTAGCGCCCAATATTGAGCAAGTTTTTTACCGTATCGCGCAGGAAACGCTCGAAAACACCGCGCGTCACGCCAACGCTTATATGGTAACGGTAGATTTGCATGAGGAAGATAGCAAGCTGACAATGCATATCCAGGATGATGGCAGGGGCTTTAATGTCAATGAAGTGCATGGTGAGGGGCATTTCGGTTTGAAGGGTATGCACGAGCGCGCTTTGACCATCGGTGCTGAACTTACTGTTGAAAGTCAGCCTGGCAGGGGAACCAGTGTGCGACTTAGTTGGGAGCGTTTTTAATGATAAAAGTACTTATTGCTGATGACCAGGAAATTGTTTGCGAAGGCTTAAAGCGCATTCTGCAAAGTGACCCTGAAATCAAGGTGATTGGCATTGCCAATAACGGACAACAGGCTTTGGATCTCATCAACCATCAAACACCTGATATAGTGCTTATGGATTTGCAAATGCCAATCATGAATGGCGTGCAAGCCATTCGCCAGTTACGCAAAACCCATCCCGACCTGCCAGTTTTGGTGCTGACCACTTATATGGACGATAAGTGGCTTTTTGATGCCATTCGGGCTGGTGCCACGGGTTATTTGCTCAAAGATCGTCCCCGCCATGAATTGCTCGAAGCGATTAAAGGCACGGTGTCTGGTGAAGCCTATTTAGATCCCTCGGTGGCTAAAAAGGTACTTAATCAGGTGGCATCCGCGCCAGAACCCATTCAATTTGACGAAAGCATTGAAATCTCAGAACGCGAACGCGATATTTTAACGCTTTTGGTCGAAGGGCTTTCGAACGCTGAAATCGCCCAGCGTCTTTTCTTATCTGAAGGCACTGTGCGCAATTATTTGAGCAGTCTCTTTGTGAAATTGGAAGTTTCGGACCGCACACAAGCGGTGGTGGTCGCCTTGCGGCGCGGATTGGTGAGCTTCTAAGTGTTGCGCGTAGCCATTATAGGCGCCGGACCGTCTGGGATGATGGCTGCGCTGGAGGCGTCAAAAGGGATTGGTCGCGGCATTAAAAGCGTGACTTTGTTTGAACACGAAGCGCGTATCGGTCGCAAATTGGCGGTGACCGGCGCGGGGCGGTGTAATCTCAGCAATGATGGTGTTTCAGCTGGGGTTTATCATGGCGCGGAGCTTGAATGGACTGAACAGCTTTTGGAGTGCTTTTCGGTTGAAGACCTTGAACGCGCCTTGTATCGGCTTGGCATTCCTATTTTCAAGACAGATGATGGCTGGTATTATCCGCTTTCGCAGAGCGCGGCTTCGGTCGTTTCCATTTTGGAGGAACGTTTGTTGGGGCAGGGCGTGTCAATGCGCGTAGCCACATATGTAAGAAACGTTTCTTATCAAAAAGATCACGGTTTTGAACTCACTTACAAAGACTACAACAGCGGCGAAAGCCATGTGGAGCTTTTTGACCGACTGATTGTCGCGACAGGGGGCAAATCTTATCCAGAGCTTGGATCAAAAGGACAATTTTTCGCGCAGCTTGAAGGTCTTGGCCATACGGTCAATCGCTTAAGCCCGGCTTTAGGGCCTATTGAAGTGAATCTCGGCAGGTTTAACGCCTTGCAGGGCATGCGTTTTGACGCGCACACCGCTGTTTTTATCGACGAAGAGTGTCTTGGTCGTAGCTTCGGGAACCTTATTTTTACCAAAAAGGGTTTAAACGGCCCGGGCGTCATGAATTTGAGCCATTTGGTAACTCAAAACCCAAATCAAAAGCTGCAACTTGAGATTAATTTCATCGGACAATGGATCGAAGAGCTTGCCGAAGCCGCGGTGGATGAAAACAACCAGGGCAGTTTGCGTGCCTTACTTTTGCGTTACTTCGCGCCTAAAGCGGTGGATTTTTTCATCAATGAAGCTGATTTAAAGCCTCAAAAAGCCTTGCGTGCTATGACTGAAGAGGATTTTCAAAAGCTCATTCAAACGCTCAGTATGAATCGCTTTGACATCACCGGCGCGAGCGATTATAGCAACAGCCAACTCACCGCCGGTGGGGTGGCAACGGATGAGCTCAACCCACAGACGCTTGAATCAAAAATGGTGCCCGGATTGTTTATTGTCGGCGAGGCAATTGACCTATTTGGTCCGTGTGGGGGGTATAATCTTCATGTAGCATTCGCGACAGGTTATCTCGCGGGCAAAACGCTCGCTGAACATTAGAACTAAACAAAAGGAGACCTAAATGACCATTCCATTCATCGAACCTTTCCGCATCAAAGTTGTGGAAAATATCAAAATGACCACGCGCGAAGAACGCGTTGAAGCTTTAAAAAAGGCCAAGTATAACGTGTTTGCCCTTCCTGGAGCGGATGTTTTTATTGACCTGCTCACAGACTCCGGCACCGGCGCGATGAGCGATGAACAATGGGCGGCAATGATGCGCGGCGATGAAGCATACGCCGGTTCAAAAAGTTATTACCGTTTCGAAAAAGCCATCCAGGATATCTTAGGCTTCCCTTATGTTTTGCCCACCCATCAGGGTCGCGGCGCTGAAGGCATGCTTTTTGGCGCTATGGTCAAAGCGGGCCAAACCGTTCCCAACAACCGCCACTTTGACACCACTATGGGCAACTTGCAGGTTATTGGCGCCAACCCAGTCGATTTACCTGTTGAAGAATCGGAAGATTCGGATCTCATCGCGCCATTCAAAGGTAATATGGACCTGGTGAAACTTGAAGAGCTGATTCAGCGCGTTGGCGTGGAAAATATTCCCCTTGGTATGCTGACCATCACCAACAACTCCGCTGCGGGTCAACCAGTATCTATGGATAACATCCGCGACACTGCCGCCATTTACAAAAAATACGGCATTCCATTCTTTATTGATGCCTGCCGCTTTGCTGAAAACGCCTGGTTTATCAAAATCCGCGATCCCAAATACAAGGATGTTCCCGTGCGCGAGATCGTGCGCGAAATGTTCTCGTATGCTGATGGCTGTACGATGAGCTCCAAGAAGGACGCTATTGTTAACATCGGTGGCTTTGTGGCATTCCGTGATAAAGAACTGAAGGGCAAAATCGGCGCGAATTTGATTGTGCACGAAGGCTACCTGACCTACGGTGGCTTGGCTGGACGCGATTTGGATGCTTTAGCGGTTGGTCTTTATGAAGGCACCGACGAAGAGTATCTCAACTACCGCGAAGCGCACACACGCTATCTGGGCGAAGTGTTGAGCGCGGCAGGCTTGCCGGTTTACAAGCCAACCGGTGGTCACGCGGTGTATGTGGACGCGGGCAAAGCCCTGCCTTGGATTCCGCCTTCACAATTCCCAGCGGTCGCATTGGCAAATGCCTTGTATATTGAAGGCGGTATTCGCACGGTTGAGATTGGCAGCCTGATGTTTGAGCACACCGACCCCGAAACAGGCGAGAAGGTTTATTCACCGCTTGAACTCCTGCGCTTCACCATTCCCCGCCGTGTTTATACCCGCAGCCATTTGGACTTTATCGGCGAGGTCGCCAAACGTGTCATGGAGAATCCGAAAGATATCAAGGGACTGCGTGTCACCTGGGCGCCGGAAGTCCTGCGCCACTTTATGGCTGAGCTTGAGGAAGTGGAATAGCCAATCTTCGCCACAGACTTTAGCTTATATCCATAAGATAAAAACAGGGAGGCTGGGTTAAAACCAGCCTTTTTCTTATAGCCTATCGCCCTGTTCAAAATAAGGTAAAATAGACGGCGTGCCTGAACAGGCGATTGAAAGGATGAGAATATGCGCGTAGTCGTTATCGGAACTGGTTATGTCGGTCTCACAACCGCAACTGTGCTAAGTTATATAGGAAATTCAGTCACCTGCCTGGATATCAACGCTGAAAAAATCAGCCAACTCCAACAAGGCATACTGCCCATTCACGAACCACACCTTGACGAAGTTTTCGAACAAGTGCGCCACACCATGCGCTTTACCACCGATTATGCCGAAGCCGATCTCCCCAACACCGAAGTCATCATCATCGCGGTTGGCACGCCATCCTTGCCCGACGGCAATGCTGATTTAACTTATTTGAGCCAGGCAGCTGAGTCCCTTGCCCAAAATCTGGGTGAAGCCTTTACGCTCATTGTTAACAAATCCACTGTGCCCATTGGCACGGGAATATGGCTCGAAGGGCGCATTCAAGACCACATCAAAGCTTTAGAAGATGGGGCTACTAAACGAGACTTTAACGTCATCTCAAGTCCTGAATTTCTCTCGCAGGGCTCAGCATTACGCGATTCATTCTACCCAAACCGCATCATCATCGGCACACAGCACGCGCCCAGCATCGAGCGCTTCAGCCAGTTGTTTGAACCCATCCACAAACAAAATTTTGAAGCGCCCAAATGCCTGCCACGACCAGAGGGTTTGCGCGAAGTGCCCATTTTCGTTTGCGATATGATCTCCGCTGAGACGATAAAATACGCTGCCAACGCCTTTTTGGCGACAAAGATTTCTTTCATCAATGAAATAGGTTATCTCGCGAAAAAAGTTGGCGCGGATGTGGATGCCATTTCCAAAGGTTTGGGGCTTGACCCGCGCATCGGCAGCCGATTTCTCAACGCTGGAATTGGCTGGGGGGGCTCCTGCTTTGGCAAAGACACCGCCGCGCTGGTAGCAACAGCCAGAAAATATGACCTGGAGATGAGCATCGTGCAAGCCGCGCGGGATGTGAACTACGGTTTAAGGCATTGGATCGTTGACGCGCTGCAAGAAAAGCTCGGCGACCTGAACGGACGCCGCGTAACGCTTTTGGGCTTTAGTTTTAAACCCAACACCGATGATTTGCGCGACGCGCCTTCCATTGATATATCGAAAGAACTTATCAAACGTGGCGCTATCGTCACCGCGCATGACCCCGTCGCGCTCAAAAACGCGCGGCTTTATTACCCTAACTTGGGCGTTGTTTATGAAGACGATCTTAACAAAGCGCTTGAAAACCCCGAGGCTGTTTTACTACTCACCGAATGGCAGGATTATTTGCATATCGACTGGCAAAAAGTGCCTCAATGCGTCATCATCGATGGCCGCAACCACCTGGACCACGTGCGATTGAGAGATTTGGGCTTTGAAACGGTCCGCTTTGGTTCTTAATATGCCAAGCTGCTAAGATTTTGCGATTTCTTTCACCTAACGCGGAAAACGCAAAATGTCATTGTTAGACGTCTTTATACCAGACAGATGAGGACTTGGTATAATCGAATGGGAACGAATGCGGTCTTAACAACTGACAAAAGCCAAGAAAGCCTCAAAAAATGCTCTATCAAACCCATGTAAAAATTCATTTAGACAATATACGCGATAATTTGCTCGCCATCCGCGAAAGGGTTGGGCGAGACGTTAAAATTTTACCGGCGCTCAAAGCCAACGCTTATGGGCACGGTTCAGTGGAAGTCGCGCGAGTCGCCGAAGATTGTGGCATGGATTGGATTGGGATAGCCACCGTTCCTGAGGGAATGGCTATCCGCCAGGCTGGGGTTCGATTGCCTATCCTGAAACTGTCGCCCGCCTTCCCGGAAGAAATGGAAGCAGCGATCGAAAATGATCTCACGCTCAGTGTGATTGATGTCGATTTCATTCAACATTTGCAGGATACCGCCCGAAGAATGGGCAAGAAAATCAATGTCCATCTTAAAGTAGACACGGGCATGGGCCGCATCGGTGTGTTACCGGAAATAGCGCCAGAACGCGCGCTCTTTATTGAGAGGGACTGCCCGAACCTGCACCTCCAGGGAATTTTCACCCATATGCCTGTTGCCGATATGAGTGATTTGGACCCTTATTTATACACGGAAGACCAGATCCAGCGTTTCAAAAACGTTGTGGAAAACGTAAATCAAGCCATCGGACGTGAGATCGAACTGCCCCATTGCGCCAATTCCGGCGATATTCTTGGCCATAAAAACGCTTTCATGAAGATGGTAAGACCGGGTATTATGGTTTACGGTTATTATCCCGACTTAACAACACCCAAAACCCTCTTTTTGAAACCAGCCATGAGCTTTTATAGCCGGGTCAGTTTCGTTAAAAAGGTAAAAGCGGGCACACCCATCAGCTACGGTCAAACCTGGAAGGCTCCGCGAGACACCTTTATTGGCACGGTTCCGGTTGGCTATGCGGATGGCTTCAACCGCTTGTTTAGCAACCGTGGTCGTATGCTGGTTAACGGTCGTTCCTATCCCGTAGCGGGGCGTGTTTGTATGGACCAAACGATGATTGACTTAGGACCCGAAACCGATGTGAAGGTTGGCGATGAGGTGGTACTCATTGGCAAAAGTGGTGATTTGGAAATAACAGCTTACGAGTGGGCAGAGAAACTAAACACGATTACTTATGAGGTCACAACACAGGTCAATCAGCGCGTAAAACGCTACTATGATTAGACTGGCGAGCGCGTTGATGGCATAAAGTGCCCTGTAAACCAGAGCTGTTTTATTCTATAATAAGGGCATATGCTAAAGCTCACTGTTAATGGAAAAGCTTACGAGCTTGAAGAAATCCCAGGCGAAAAACTAAGCACACTCTTGCGTGAGCGGCTTGGGTTAACCGGAACCAAGATTGGCTGTGGTGAAGGCGTCTGTGGCATTTGTACCGTCATCCTGAACGGCAGAGCCACCCGCGCTTGTGTCACACCCGCTGCTAAAGCGAATAACGGCACAGTCCTCACAGTTGAGGGTCTGCGTGAGCTCCGCCCTGAACACCTGCATGCGTATCGTGAAGATTTGCGCGCTTTGCATCCCCTGCAACACGCCTTTGTTGTCCACGGGGCAATCCAGTGTGGCTTTTGCACGCCTGGACAGCTCATGCAGGCTTTTGCTTTACTCCAGGCAAATCCAAATCCAAGCCGCGAAGAAATCCAAAACGCGATGAAACCCGTCTTATGCCGTTGTGGCTCTTATGAAAGCATTATCAGCGCTGTTCAAGCGGCTGCTTTAGCGCTTCGTGAAAATGTTTCTCTGCCAGATCGGGACGTTTCTTTGGGTGAGCAAGACCTGATTTATGTTGGCAAACCCTACTATCGTCCGGACGCGATTGCCAAAGCAATGGGTAGCGCGAAATTCACAGACGATTTGAGCTTTGAAGGCATGCTCTTTGCCCGGGTTTTGCGGGCAAAGATACCATCCGGCGTTCTGAAAAGCATTGATTTTGAGGAAGCCAGTAAAATACCTGGTGTCAAAGCCGTCTTGACAGCAAAAGACCTCAAATATGCCAAAAAACATGGTATTTATTTAACAGACTGGCCTATACTGGTTGGTATAGGTGAGCATGTTCGTTATATGGGCGATGCTATCGCGCTCGTCGCCGCGGAAACGCAAGCGATTGCCGATGAAGCGGTTGACAAAATTCATTTCGAGCTCGAGCCCTTAGCGGTTGTTGCTAATCCAAGTCGGGCATTGGAGACCAACGCGCCACTGGTGCACGAAAGCGGAAACCTGCTCAAGCATATCCACACAAGCAAGGGCGATGTTGAAAAAGCTTTTGAATCAGCCAAAACGGTGCTAACCGCAACATTTAGCACACCTTTTATGGAGCATCTCTTTATGGAACCGGAATGTTCCATCGCTGTGCCCCGGCCTGATGGCGGTTTAGACCTTTATAACGGTTCGCAAATACCCTTCGAAGACAGACGTCAGGTTGCTGAAGCGATTGGATTGCCTGAAGATAAAGTGCGCGTCAGGGGACAACGAACAGGTGGCGCGTTTGGCGGAAAAGAAGACATCGCCGGCCAGATTCACGCCGCCTTGCTGGCAATGGCGACAAATCGCCCTGTGAAACTGCTCTTTACGCGCCGCGAAAGTATGCTCGTTCATCCAAAACGCCATGCCACACAAATAGAATTGAAACTCGCCGCCAGTCAGGATGGGCTTTTGCAAGCCGTTCAAAGCGCCATCCATGGCGATACTGGCGCCTATGCCAGCCTGGGCGTACCGGTTCTGACCAGGGCTACCACACACTCATGCGGGCCTTACATCACACCCAACGCCCAAGCGGATTGTTGGGCAACCTACACCAACAACCCACCAGCGGGCGCTTTTCGGGGATTCGGCGTGATGCAAGTCGCTTTCGCCATTGAAAGCGCGATGGACATGCTCGCTGAAAAACTTGATATCGACCCGCTCCAGTTTCGCAAAATTAACGCGCTCCGCGAAGGCGCAGAGACCAATACCGGCCATCTACTGGAAGAAAGTGTTGGTTTACTCGATTGTCTCGAAGCCATAGAAGCTGAATTCGATAAGAGAGCCATCCAAAATCCATTCAAACCCACTGTAGAAAAGGTCGATGGAAAGGACTGGCTGAGCGCCTGGGGTATAGCCGCGGGCTACAAGAACAGCGGACTTGGTACTGGCGCTAAAGACCATGGCGCGGCAATAGCCACCCTTTTGCCACACGGGCGCATGCAGATAAAAACCGGCGCGGCTGAAGTGGGACAGGGCATGCTTTCCATCTTGCAGCTTATCGGCGCGGAAGTGATGGGCATTCTGGTTGACAACATCAATGTCTATGTGATGGACACCGAACTCACGCCAGACAGCGGACCAACCACCGCCAGTCGCCAAAGCATGATTACCGGAAAGGCAGTGCAGTTGGCTGTTGAAGCGCTTAAAGAGCGTGTGTTAGACTATGCCGCCGCGCAATTTAAGACAAGCTCCAATCAAATCGTTTTGGATGAAACCGGCGCGCATTACCAGTCCCATTGGATTAAATGGCAGGATATTTATCTCGCGTTGAAAGAAAGCTCCGAAGGACTGAGTGCGGATGCTGAGTATATTGCCCCGGTAACGCATCGCCTTGAAGACGGGGGAGCAATTCACCTTGCCTACGGTTTTAGCGCGCAAGCTATGAAAGTCCTGGTTCATCCTGAAACCGGCGAGGTGAAAGTCGCAGATGCCATCGTTGCCACGGATGCCGGACGCGTTCTCAATCCACTTGGTTTGCAGGCACAGATTGAAGGTGGTGTGGTGATGGGCATTGGCCACGCGCTGATGGAAGAATTGCTTATTGAAGAAGGCATTGTAAAAACAGAACGCATAGCACAGTATCGTGTTCCCCGCTTTGTGGATAGCCCACACATCAGCAGTCTCGTCATTGAGGCGCCAACAAGCCAGAGTCCTTATGGCGCGAAGGGTATCGGCGAGTTAGTCTGCGTGCCCACATCGCCAGCCATCGCCAACGCGATTTATAATGCCACTGGCTTTCGCGCGTATAGTTTGCCTATAAAAGCGAAACAAATTCAAGCCTGGTTCGCCCAAAACGCACCTGATACACAATAATATAATAAGGAAGATAATGCTTTACGTAAATACTGGCAACAGTCATGATCCCAGCTTGAACCTTGCCGCGGAAGAATATGTTATCCGCAACATTGCCCCAAAGGACGAAATATTGCTCTTCTATATTAATGGGCCCTCCATTATCATCGGACGCAACCAAAACACCATCCAGGAAATCAATACAGATTATGTTGAAGAACATAATATTAAAGTAGTGCGACGGCTTTCGGGTGGTGGCGCGGTATATCATGATGAAGGAAACCTTAACTTCTCCTTCATCGCGCCTTACTCCAGGGATAATTTCACCAATTTCAAAAAGTTTACCGAGCCTGTCATCAAGGTACTCAATGCCATGGGGGTGCCTGCTGAACTGCGCGGACGCAACGATATTGTGGTCAACGGGCAAAAAATCTCCGGCAACGCGCAATATGTTGCCGGTGAGCGCATGGTGAGCCACGGCACGCTTTTGTGGCAGACTGATTTGGGCAGAGTAGGCGAGGCACTGCGCGTGAAAGCCGCAAAGATTGAGAGCAAAGGCATCAAATCGATTCGCTCACGCGTTGCCAATATCAGCGAATTCATCGAGGGCGAAATTATAAGCGTTGAAGCCTTCCGTTCCCGTATCATCGAAAGCGTTTTTGAGGGTGGCGATGTGCGTGAATATGTGCTGACCGATGCTGACTGGCAAGCCATTCAGCGACTCGCTCAGGAACGCTATCGTAATTGGGATTGGAACTATGGCCGTTCACCGGCTTTTGATATTCGGCGTGAGACCCGCTATCCGGGTGGTGAGATAGAGGTTTATCTTGATATCGTCCAGGGTGTCATCAAAGATATTAAGTTTTATGGCGACTTTTTTGGGCAACGCGGTGTGGACGAATTGGAGCGCGCTCTTATAAACATCCAATATACCCCCGCTGCTATGGCCAGCGCCCTTGAGAACGTGCCCATTACAGATTACTTTGTAAACTTCAGCCTTGAAGAGCTCATCAGCCTTTTGTATTAGGTGCCAGGATGACTTGTTTAAAGAACTTCAATAGCGTTTCGAGAGAGGACCCTCTGGAGACTATTCACAAATTGACGCATTTAGCCATTGGTGCTCATCAGGACGATATCGAAATCATGGCGCTACATGGCATTTTGGCTTGCTATCAGCAGGAACACAATCGCTTTGGCGCTTGTGTTGTGACCGATGGACGCGGTACGCCACGAAGCGGTGAATACGCGAACGTAAGCGATGATGAGATGGTTGAAATCCGCGCCGCGGAACAAGCCAAAGCAGCTGAAATCGGCGATTATGCCAACTGTGTCCTTTTGGGACATCAAAGCAGTGAGGTTCGCCACTTGGATTTTGAGCCTTTGACCACCGAGTTGGTCAGGCTTTTTCAATTGGCGCAACCGAAGGTCGTTTACACACACAACCTGGCTGATAAGCACAAAACGCATCTGGCGGTTGGATTACACATCATCAAAGCCATTCGGCGCTTGCCAAAGGAACTCCGTCCAGAAAAACTTTATGGTTGCGAGGTGTGGCGCTCTTTGGATTTTTTGCCGGATGAACACAAGGTGCTCCTGGATGTTTCCGCGCGTCCGGAATTGCAATCAGCGTTGATAAACGCTTATCGCTCGCAAATCGTGGGCGGAAAAAACTATGAGCAAGCTGTCATCGGACGGCTCCTCGCGAACGCCACTTTCCAAGACGCTTACGCGCCGGACGCCCATTCGCGTTTGAGCATCGCCATGGATATGACGCCTCTCATCCTGGATGATCAACTAAGCCCACGCGCGTTTATACGGGATATCCTGCGCGCGACCAGGGATGAAATTGATGGCAATCTTGCTGGTTTTTTAGGGTGATTTGCCTTTCTCAGGTGAGTAATTGATATTCTTTGTGCGCGGCAAGGATGCCACGCACCAGTAGGTAAACAAACCGTCACAGCCAAAGCCTTTTCACCGTAGAGTAAAACAAAAAACCGTGGATTTCTAACCACGGTTGAGTACTTAATTTATTTGCTCGCGGAGGCGTCTCGCCGACGAAATTAATTTGGCTTTTGAGCCAGCAGACGATATTCGTTCTCAGCTAAAACCCTGCCAATTTCCCAAACATCAACACCGCGTTCATCTGCCAAAGCCTTGAACCTCGAAACTTTTTCAGCAGGCACACCCATCAACAAGCCACCACTGGTTTGGGGATCAAAGATGACCATATGCTGGTTTTCGTTCAATTCGGGATCGATAATAAGATCTTTGCCAAAATACTTCCGGTTGTTAAACGCTCCACCGGGATAGGTAAAAGCCTCAATGCAAGCCCGCGCGCAATCGTGGACCGGCAAATGATCATACCAAAACTCCAGCCCAACGCCAGAAGCCTTCGCCATCTCAGAGGCATGTCCCATAAGTCCAAAGCCGGTAATATCGGTCACCGCCTGTAAGTCACAGGCTTCTGCCAGCTCTGCCGCGTCTTTGTTCAGGCGCATCATCCAATCCGTAATTACTTGTAAAGCGTCTGGGCCTAACTTGCCACGTTTCAGGGCGGTTGTACTTACCCCAATGCCCAAAGGTTTGCTCAAAAACAGCGCGTCGCCTGCCTGCAATCCCTTTTTGGTAAGGATATCCGCGGGATCCACCAAACCCAAAACAGCTAAACCAACTTTTGGTTCGGGGTCTGTTACGGTATGCCCGCCAGCAATGACCACACCCGCCTCATCACACTTATCTGCCGCGCCACGCATAATCTCGCGCAAAACTTCCACCGGTAAATTCGCGGGCAAGGCGGCGATATTAAGCGCCAAAACAGGTTTAGCACCCATCGCGTAGATATCGGAAATGCTGTTGGCAGCCGCGATGGCGCCATAGGCATAGGGGTCATCCACGACCGGTGTAAAGAAGTCGGTCGTTAAGACCACCGCACTATGCTCGTTCAGTTTCCAAACGGCGGCGTCATCAGGCATGCTAAGACCAACCAGCAAATCTGGGTAGTCTTCAGCAGTAAATTTCGCTTTGATTGGCTGCAGAACCTGCGCCAGTGCTTCAGCACTTAGTTTTGAGGCTCAACCAGCAGTGCTTGACAACGCGGTCAAGCGAATGTCTTTGGCATTGTCTTCCATAGAGGTAATTTTATCCGATTTATGTCATGTTGGGAGTAATTCATACGCTGTAAGACAATACAAAATGTTCACCACATTGAGGCATAAAAGGGGTAACCGCGGATGAGCAAATAGCGATTACTTTGCCTCACTACCTTAATAAGGCGACAACAGGTATAATGAAAGCGCTTCGGCAGCTGACCTTAAGAGCCGAAACGAGTTGATAGGCATAGTTCATTGGGCAAGAAAACGTCCAGTGTGGTTATGCGTATCTGTACAGAATCAGACAGTCTATCGCGCTGTTCTCTGTTTCACGCGGTTCCTTTGAAAAAGAACCCGGAAGCAAATGACAGCGGGAAGATGTTTTTCTGTCGGATTAATCTTTAATAAACAAACGCGTTAATCACCGCGATATAAAAAAAGCTTAAGGAGATTAATCAATGAAACAAATTCGTGTGCTTCAATGGGGATTGGGTGCAATGGGCAGTGGCATGGCCAGACTCGCGCTCAAAAAATCAGGTCTCAAAATTGTTGCCGCCGTAGATGGCTATGAAGGCTACAATGGCAAAGACCTGGGTGAGATTCTCGGTGTAGATAAAACCGGCATAATCGTCACCAACAACCCCGAATCCGTCTTAGACAAGGAGAAAGTCGACGTTGTAGTCATCGCCACCACTTCGTGGACCGAAAAACAAATGCCAGACTTGCGCAAAATCCTCAAAGCGGGCATCAACTGTATTTCCATCGCTGAGGAAATGTCAACGCCGGAAGCGCAAAACCCCGAACTCGCCAAAGAGCTGGATGAACTCGCCAAAGCCAACGGTGTGAGCATCCTGGGTACTGGCGTGAACCCCGGATATGTGCTTGACCTTATGGTCGTCATGCTGACCGGCGGTTGCCATGAGGTGGTACGCATTGAAGCTTCACGCGTCAATGACCTTAGCCCCTACGGGCCCACCGTCATGGAAACCCAGGGTGTGGGCACCAGCCCCGAAGCTTTCCGCGCTGGCGTCGAAGCTGGCACCATTGTTGGGCACGTCGGTTTTCCGGAATCCATTCGCATGATTAGTGATGCCATTGGATTGGGCGTTGACCGCATCGAAGAAATCCGCGAGCCTATTGTCAGCACCGTGCGCCGCGAAACACCACATGTGGTGGTCGAACCCGGTATGGTGGCTGGTTGCGCGCATATTGGCATCGGCTATCGCGGCGACAAGGAAGTCATCCGTCTTATCCACCCGCAGCAGGTTCATCCCCAGCTTGAAGGACAGGATACCGGTGATTACATCAACATTTACGGTACGCCCGAAGTGCATATGGCAATCACCCCTGAATACGCGGGTGGCATTGCCACCCAGGGCATCGCCGTCAACATGATCCCCCACGTTTTCGCCGCTACTCCTGGCCTCAAACGCATGATTGACATGCCCACGCCAGCAGCACTGATGGGCGAAACTGCCTATACCCGAAGGGTCTAATCTATGGCTAAAATCGAAAAAGGAACCTGGGTTGAGATTGAGCACGTTGTTTTGCAGCCCGCGGAACGTGCTCAGAACTTACCCGAAGATACCAAGAAAACCCCATACGTCATGCGCGTAAGCGGCTTTCTAACCGCGGACGCGGAACTGGGCGATGAAGTAACCGTCAAATCGCTCATCGGACGAGAGCATCAGGGCATATTAAAGACGGTCAACCCCAGCTATAACCACAGTTTTGGACCTACCATGGCTGAACTTTTGCATATTGGTATCGACGAAGAGGAGGCATAATGAGCACGCGCGATAACAGCTACAGTGCCGTTATGGCACGCAGTAATGAAATCATGAAAGCCTCTGTGGGAATGGATTATGACGATTACATTTCCAGCCCAATTGCTTTTGACTACGAACGCATGATGCGCGATACCGGTTACAGCCATGAAGAGATTGTTAAAATCCAAACCGAAACCAAGGTCGGCAACACGCCCCTTTTTGAACTCAAACGCTTAACCGAAGCGGTGCGCAAAATCTCTGAGCCCGGCAAAGGCGCGCGAATCCTTTTGAAAGATGAAGCCGCGAACGCCTCAGGCAGTTTTAAAGCTCGCCGGGCATCGGTTTCGGTTTTTGAAGCTGCGAAAAAAGGGTTTAAAGGCGTTGTGGCAGCCACCAGTGGCAATTATGGCGCCGCGGTTGCTTCGCAAGCCAACCAACGTGGTTTAAAATGTACCGTCATTCAGGAAGTTTATGACTCACGTGGTGTTGGGCAACCTGAAATCATCGAAAAAGGACGTAAATGCGAAGCCTATGGCGCGGAAGTGATTAAACTGACCGTCGGACCGGAGCTTTTCTACATCCATTTGCTCACGCTTGAACAAACCGGCTTCTTTAATGCCAGTTTGTACACGCCTTTTGGTATTCGTGGTGTGGAAACGCTTGGCACCGAAATTGTTGAGCAGGTTCGCGCTCGCTATGGTCAGGATCCCGATGCTGTCATCATCACCCAGGCGGGTGGTGGCAACCTGACCGGTACAGCCCGCGGTATCTTAGCCGCTGGCGCGAACGATACCCGCATTGTGGCTTGCTCGGTTGATTTGAGCGGCTTACACATGGCGTCTGATACCGACTTCAACAAAAAATCCTTCACCACCGGGCACACCGGCTTTGGCGTACCCTTTGCCACCTGGCCGGATCGCGCTGATGTGCCCCGCAACGCCGCGCGCAGTTTGCGCTACATGGACGAATACCAGCTCGTGACCCAGGGCGAGGTCTTTTACGTGACCGAGTTACTGACCAAACTGGAAGGTATCGAGCGTGGTCCCGCTGGCAACACCAGTCTGACCGCTGCGGTTGCCATGGCGCGCCAGATGGACTGTGATCAAATCGTCGTGGTGCAGGAAACCGAATATACCGGCGCTGGCAAACATCACAACAGCCAGCTCAGTTTCGCGCGCGAAAATGGTATCAAGGTTTACGTTGGCGACCCCGCTGAAAACGTACCCGGCAAGACCATCGTTTTACCCGAACGGCTTGATCAGGTGCGGGGTAAAGCACAGGATATGGAAAGTCTCAGACATTCCTACCTGCGCAACGCCGCCAAACGCCATCCCGTGGAAGCTTGGACAGACGAAGACATTGCCTTTTTAGCAGCTGATATCAAGAGCACACCCGATTGGGTGCGTGCCAATTTACCGCAAGAAGAATAAAAGGAGACACAAATGACAGATGAACGTATCAAACAATTTGAAGTTCGTCACGAACGTTTGAAAACGCTTAGCGACGACGAACTCAAAGCTCATTTTTGGGATTTGTGCTATCAAGTCGTTGATCCCATCATCGATCTGGCACGCACACACACATCGCCTTCTATCGAGCGTTCTATTTTACTGAGAATGGGCATTAACAGTGCCAAATCACATGGCATTGTGGACGCGATCCACCAGGCTGGCTTGCTTGGCAAAGGCGCAGGACACGTCCTGTTGAAACTCAGCCAGAAACTGAATGTTGACGTAAAAGCCGCTGGCGATGCTATTTTAGAAAACAAAGAAGTCCTTAATGGGCTGTTTGAGGAGGCATAATCATGACTAAGAAAATGCAACCTTTAGACCCTAACAAGAAATTAGACATCGAAGCGATTCTCGAGAACCTTGAAGACTATCGCCCACCCCGCAAAGGCTGGACCTGGCGTGTTGCGCCCGAAGAAGGCGTTGATATGGGGCCTTTCCACTATCGCGATATGGCGGAACCCCTAAAACGCAGTATCGGTTTGCCCGCCTCGAAGTATTTCGATAACATCGACCCCCAACCCAAACCCGTCGTGACAACGGAAATCGCTTCTGGTCGATTTGAAGATGATATCCGCCGCATGCGCATGGGTGCCTGGCATGGTGCTGACCACTTGATGGTCATTCGCCACACAGGCCAAAGCCATATTGATGGTTTGATGGAAGGCACCCCCGAAGGTGTGGGAGGTGTGCCTATCACGCGCAAGCAAATCCGCGCTTCACGTAAAGCGATTGACCTTATTGAAGAAGAAGTCGGACGCCCCATCAACTTCCACAGCTATGTTTCTGGTGTGGCTGGACCCGAAGTTGCCGTGCTCTTCGCGGAAGAAGGCATCAATGGCGCGCATCAGGACCCGCAATATAACGTTCTGTATCGCAATATCAATATGTATCGCTCTTTTGTGGATGCCGCTGAAGCGAAAAAGGTGATGTCCTCAGCTGGTATCTTCCAGATTGACGGCGCGCACAACGCCAACGCGACCGCGAAAGCTGGTTGGCTGGTGATGCCCGAATTGCTCGTGCAACATGGCATCAACTGCGCTTACAGTGTGCGCTCGGGAATGCCCAAAGAGCTTATCGGTTTGAGCACCGTACCGCCCAACTCACCACCCGCGCCAAAGTTCTGGTATGACCTGCCCTACGCGGTGGCACTGCGCGAAATCTTCTCGGATTTCAAAATGCGCGCGCAACAAAACACGCGCTACATTGAAAGCTCCATCGAAGAAGCCATCCGCACACATACCATCGATACCATCATCTCCATGCTTACCAGCGCCGATATCCAAAGCACGATTACACCCGACGAAGGCCGCAACGTGCCCTGGCACTACAACAACATCCGTGGCGTCCAAACCGTAAAACAAACCTGGGCGGCTATGGATGGCTTGAATGAAATGATTCAAATCAAACGTGATGGCCCCCTGGGTGACATGGTGCGCGACATCAAAGAGCGCGCAGTCGCTTTCCTTGAGGAAATCATTGAAGTTGGCGGTTACTTTGCCGCGGTTGAAAAAGGTTTCTTTGTCGATTCCGCGCAGTATCCTGAACGTTCCGGCGACGGTATTGCTCGCCAGGGCGATGCAGGCGTAGCTGCTGGCAGCATTATCGAGCGCGACCCCGACTATTTGGCGCCCGTATGCGCCCACTTCGGAGACAACCACCTGCCTGAAGGCATCACACATGCCTGTGACGCGATCGGTGGCTGCACGCTATGTAACCCCGACTTGATTACCTATATCGATGAGTTTGACCCCGAAGATAACGTGCACAAACGCCTTGAGAAAACCTGGGACTATCGTAAGGGCAACCTGATTAGACCTGAAGTGGAATGGGCTGGCGACGGAACCGTTTTGGTTGAGATGATGATCCCCGAAAATGAAGATTACGCCCGCGAAGCTGGTTTGGAAATCGCGCGACGCATGGGTCTGGAAGATCCACAGGTCATCAACCTGATGGTATTGCACCCTGCCGAGGGCTGTTTCCTGGAAGTCAAGGGTAAGGTGACCTTTGATATTGATCGCCGTGATCTGAAGATACCCGAAAAAGTTATTCTGCTTTCCGAAGAAGAAATCCGTGACGCAGTAAAGAAGACCAATCTTACCGTTGTCGCTGGTACGGTAGGCGAAGACGAACATAGCGTTGGTTTGCGCGAGATTTTGGATATCAAGCATGGTGGAATCGAGAAATATGGTGTGAAATACCACTATTTGGGAACGTCTGTGCCCATTGAGAAAATGGTCGATGCTGCCATCGAAACTGGCTCGCAAGCGATTTTGATTTCCACGATTATCAGCCATGGCGACGTGCATCGCATCAATATGCGCAAGCTTGACGAACTTTGCCGTGAGAAAGGTATCCGCGATAAGGTCGTTTTGATTGCCGGTGGCACACAAGTCAGTGCCGATATGGCAGCCGAAACAGGTATGGACGCCACATTTGGGCGCGGATGCAAGGGTATCAACGTGGTTGACGCCATTGTAAAAGTTCTCAAAGAACGTGGTGTCGTTTAGTCATAAATGGATATTCTAACGCTTGAGGTTGGCTCAACGATAACCAAGGCAAACGCTTTCGAGCTCTTGCCAGAAGGTCGTTTTGAGCATTTAGCGCAGGGTATTGCCGCGACATCTATAAGTAGTGGCGATGTTGGTATTGGTGTTGAGGCAGCGCTGGCTGTTTTGAATGAAGCCTTGCCTCGGGCGTTGGAAGACCCTCAGTATTTTGTAAACAGTTCAGCCGCGGGCGGTCTGCGAATGACCGTCCACGGCTTGACTTTTAACATGACCGCTCGTGCGGCACGTGAAGCCGCTCTGGGAGCGGGCGCGATCATCAAGCAAATCACCGCTGGTGCCCTGGATGAGTATGATTTGGCGGAGATAAAAGAAATCCAGCCTAACATCATTCTCCTGGCAGGTGGGGTGGACTACGGCGAAAAACGCATTGTCGTGCAAAACGCCAAGGCAATCGCGTCACTTGGCCCCATCGCGCCGGTTATTTATGCTGGAAATATCGCCATCCGTGCTCAAATTAAGGATATTTTCGAACGCGCGGGGATTGAACTGATGCTCGCTGAGAACGTTTTTCCGGCGGTTGATCAGCTCAATATTGAACCGGTACGTGTCATTATTCATGAGCTTTTCAACAAACACATCGTGCACGCGCCAGGAATGTCGCGTTTAGCTGAGTTGACCCAGGCGCCCGTATTGCCCACACCAGGCGCGGTATTGCTGGCAGCAAAATTGTTCGCGGAAGCCCTGGGCGATGTCTTGGTGATTGACGTGGGTGGCGCGACAACCGACGTGCATAGCGTGACTGAGGGAAGCCTGGAATGGACTTCGCGGTTAACGGACCCTGAACCTGTCGCCAAACGTACCGTTGAGGGCGATTTGGGCGTGTTTGTGAATGCGGCTAACATCCTTGCCCTGGCAAACGACCCGGAGTGGGAAGCCGAAATGGAGCATCTTATGGCGATGCCTCAGACCGAGCAGGAGATGAACCTGACACGGTGGCTCACCAAGCGCGCGGTCGAGACCGCCATTCGCCGCCATGCCGGACAGGTGAGCGACCTGTATACGCCTTCCGGAAAGATTAAGATTGTGCGCGGGAAAGATCTGACCGCTGTGCAATGGCTGGTGGGCACAGGTGGCGCGCTGACGCATCTCAGTGGTGGCAAGGAAATCTTACGGGGGATTTGCATGGGCGCGGGACAACATTTATTACCCACGCCCGAGACTAAAGTTATTATTGATGGTTCTTATCGTTTTTCTGCCCTTGGCACCTTAGCGCACCATTATCCTGAGGAAGTCAAAGCCACTTTTGCGCATTGGGTTGGGTGTACTGATGTTGGTTAGGATTATAGATCCCACCCCCTTTAATCCCCCTCCCGTGGAGGGGGGAAACAACTATCCTCTCGTTTTGTTCATGAATTTATTGGTAGATAGAAATCATTCACAATGTTTATCATTAAGTTCAAGGGAAATATCAATATTTATTACAAAGCACTTTTTAAGGAGAAACCCATTCACCTCCTCCTGGGATTGCTTGTGTGCCGGGTGCTTTTCTCGGCTGGGGGATGTAAGGGGGTGGGTTGTACTGACGCAACATACCTGGGAGGGAGACGTAAGGGGGTGGAAAATATCACACAAAAATAACCCTCACAAGGATAACAACTCACAACTTAGAAGCAGAAGGAGTAAAAATGTTTGAAACAACCCCCAGACTTGAAATCTATCTTGAACGTATAAAACAAAACGCTCAGAGTGTTGCCAAATTGTGCCACGATAATGGCATTCAAATCGCCATGGTAACCAAGGTTTTACGTGGTAACCCGGAAGTCGCGCGTATCTTCATTGAAGCTGGCGCTGATATGATTGCCGACTCGCGCGTCCCCAACTTGCGCCTCGTTGGCGAGCATCTGCCCGGCGTTCAGCGCCTTTTGCTACGCATGCCCGCACAAAAGCAAGCTGAAGACGTTGTAATGCACACCGAATATTCGCTTAATTCATCTCTGATGACCCTAAAAGCACTATCCGATGCCGCGGTAAAGCTGGGCAAAGTTCACAAACCCATCATCATGGTGGATGTCGGCGACTTGCGCGAAGGCGTTTGGCCTGATTATTTAGTACCCCTTATCAAAGAAGCTGCCTTGCTACCCGGGCTTGACTTGGTTGGTTTGGGCGCGAACCTGGCATGTTATGGTGGCGTTATTCCCAGCGTAGAGAATATGCAAATCCTGATTGACGCGCGTGATGAAGCCCGGCGCGTTACAGGTTTAGAGCTTGGTTTACTCTCCGGTGGCAACAGCTCCGGTTTGCCCCTTTTGGCGAGTGGCAAGATGCCCAAAGAAATCAACCACTTTAGAGTAGGGGAGGCGATTGTGCTGGGGCGCAACGTGCTTGACCGCAGCCCATGGCAAGGCACTCGCCAGGATACGATTCAGGTTGTGGCTGAAATCATTGAACTTTTGGAGAAACCTTCTGTGCCGATTGGCGATACCGGTCAAGACGCGTTTGGCAACGAACCCGAATTTGAGGATCGGGGTATTCGTAAGCGCGCCATTTTGAACCTCGGCAGACAGGATGTGGTCATCGAGGGCTTGGAACCCATTGACCCGGGCATTATCGTCCTGGGTGGTTCAAGTGACCATGCCATTTTGGACGTTAGCGACGCACACACGCCACTAAAATTAGGCGATGAAGTAGCCTTTTATCCCGGCTATGGCGCCACATTGGCAGCCGCGACCTCTGAATACGTAAGAAAAGTCACTCTTTAATAAGAGCCTGGCAAGGAGAACATATGGATCATAAACCCGAAAACGACGAAAAAGATTTTGACCCCAATTGGGCTAAAAATTTAATGACCGAACTGAAACAGAGCTTTTCAGACGTCGGAGACTCTTTTGAAAAAGCCTGGAACGAAGGCAAGAACGACCCCAAGATTAAAAAGTTTGGGGAAGAAATGAAAAGCACCTTCAAAAAAATGGGTGAGGATATCGAGGAATTATTCAGCAGTAAACCCAAGGAATAATTAGTTTTTACTCAATTTCCTTTGAATGGCGAGCGGATTTTTTGCGCCGCTTCGCGTTTGCTCTCATCGCCACGCTTGTCGTAACGACGCGTGGTATCCGCGCTGGCGTGTCCAGCGATAGCTGATACCGTCAATACATCTACGTCCGCGCTGAGCATATCGGTGATGGTTGTGCGACGTATGTCATGCGGGCTAAAGGGTGCCACATCAGCTTGCTTTTGGCGATTTTGCAAAACCAAATAAATGGCTTGCGCGCTCAAGCGTTTAAGCAATACTTTGCCACTTTTTGAAACGCGTGTGAAAAGTGGACCTAATTGTTTTCCACGGTGAGCAAGCCAGGCTTCAATGGCACTAACCACATCTTCCGAAATAAAAACTTCACGTTGTTTGGAGCCTTTGCCAATCAGACGCAGTTTGCCTTCGCGCGCGTCAAAATCGGCGAGATTGAGGGTGACCAACTCCTGGCGACGCATTCCTGTGGCGTAGAGCACGCTGATGATGGTGGCATCGCGCGTGGCAAGAGCGGGATTCTTGGTTTGTGCCAGACATGCGCGCACAAGCGTTTCTAATTCGGATTGCTCCAGTTTCCGCCCGCGGGGTATGCTTTCGTGGCGCAGAGAGCGCACAGAAACAGCGCGATAGTAATCGTTATGGTCTACAAACAGCTCCAGGCGATAGGCTTCGGCAAGAACCCGCCGCAAAGCGACCAAATGTTTGTTGACACTGGCTTTGGCGTAGCCAATTTCTAACATATGTGGGGGCAAACTGTTGCTATGTTCATAGCGCAAATTTTGCCACGGAAATTTTGTGGCATCATCAATTTCACCAGCCGAGAACATATAAGCCAAATTGTTGAGCGCGGTGCGTTGCGTCCGCGCGCCAGACGCGCTGAGTGTAGCCAAATAAGCAGTGGTGGGGCAGGGGAGCTCGGGGTCGTGAATCAGCTCTTCGTCTGAAAGAGTGATGAGTTGCGCTTTTTTGCTCACAGTAAATACCTTAAGAGAATATTATTCTCTTAAGGTATTATACTGTAAAACAGTCTCTGCCAAATATTTGATGTAAAAGACAAGGTTCTCAACATAAGTTTGTGATGTTTTGTTGTTTTTGATGTGCTTCCTGATCAAGGATGAAAATTTAGGATAGTCGTAATTCCTGACAAAACGAGGTGGTACCTTAAGTAATCAATCAATCGGCTTTTGCGGCAATTTAGGCATTCAAAAACCTCCATAATTATTACTTATGAGAATACCACTTCTCGATAGTTATAAATTCTGTTATGGAGAACTCTCGTAACTTTAAGTACAAAAAAAGGGCGTTTAGCAAGTATTCAATGATTTGATGCGTTCTGTTAAAAATGAAAATTCTTCTTCGCGATAAATCGTGCCTTAAACGCACCACGTCGCCTTAATGATGGCGACGTGGTGCACTTAATCGAAGAAAAGCTAATGGATTAGATGAAACAGCCTTTACGCAGAGGATAACCGTTGCTGTCTCTGGAATCACCAGTGATGATTTTGATGACATCCACCAAGATACCAATACCAAACAGACCTCCGGTGAAGATGTACAAAATGCCCATACCCGTCTTGCCTACATAAAAGCGATGGGCACCGATGAAACCGAGCAGAACTGCCAGAATCAGCGCAGTTGTGCGGTTCTTGTCGCTGTAAACCGCGTTGGGATCGGTCGTGGCATAGCATTTTTCACAGACAGTAGTTCCGGGTGGGTTCATCGCGCCACAAACCTGGCAATTTACTGGCATACGGCGATATTGGTACTGTGGCGATGGCGCGGCATAGCCCTGGTTATAGCCACCTTGTTGGTTTTGGGCAGACTGTAATGGGCTTCCACATTGAGCGCAAACAGTCGCTCCAGCCGCGTTTTCAAATTGACAATTAAGACATTTCATGTCTAACTCCTTTT